>Ga0326728_10023257_pt1 | contig 11377 bp, 8 predicted proteins | sample MB3enrmetagenome_FD_207602 | JGI IMG/M metagenome (GOLD analysis project Ga0326728, IMG submission 207602) | Lab enriched peat soil microbial communities from McLean, Ithaca, NY, United States - MB31MN | ecosystem: Environmental > Terrestrial > Soil > Wetlands > Peat | place: USA: New York... | reverse complement strand
CGCTTCGCCGAATTCGAAGAGGGAGACATCAAGCTGACCCCGGCCGGCAAGCGCTTCGTCGATTCGGACGTCGATCAACGCAAGAAGCTGTTCGGCGACAGTCTGCTCGCCTATGTGCCGCTCGCCGCGCACATCAAACGTGTGCTCGACGAGCGCCCGAGTCACCGCGCCCCCGCCACGCGCTTTCGCGAGGAACTCGAGGACTACATGTCCGACGACTACGCCGAACGCACCTTGCGCGCGATCATCGACCTCGGCCGCTACGGCGAACTGTTCGCCTACGACGAGAGCGCGACGACGTTCAGCTTGGAGAATCCGCAGTAGCCGACGCGAGACGGGCGTCACTCCGTCTTATTATTGACTTGTCGCCTCGACCGCGATCCGGTAGCGCTTGGCGCGGCGCAATTGCGCATTCGCCGCCGGGCGCCTTTGGGAGAAGGTCGATGTCCGAAACTTCCGCAACCCTCAAGTACGGCGACAAGAGCGTCGAGCTGCCGATCAGGCAGGGAACCCTCGGCCCCGCCGTGATCGATATCGGCAAGCTCTACAGCCAGACCCGCATGTTCACGTACGATCCCGGCTTCAGCTCGACGGCGAGCACCGAATCGAAAATCACCTATATCGACGGCGACGCGGGCGTGCTGCTCTATCGCGGCTACCCGATCGAGCAGATCGCCGAGCACGGCGATTTTCTCGAGGCCTGCTATCTGCTGCTCTACGGCGAATTGCCGACGCCGGCGCAGAAGTCCGAGTTCGACTATCGCGTCTCGCGCCACACGCTGGTGCACGAGCAGATGGCGCGGTTCTTCCAGGGCTTCCGCCGCGACGCGCACCCGATGTCGGTGATGGTGGCCTGCGTCGGCGCGCTCGCCGCGTTCTATCACGATTCCACCGACATCGCCGATCCGCGCCAGCGCGAACTCGCCTCGGTGCGCATGATCGCCAAGATGCCGACGCTCGCCGCGATCGCCTACAAATACTCGATCGGCCAGCCTTTCATGTACCCGAAGAACGACCTCAGCTACACCGGCAATTTCCTGCGCATGTGCTTTGGGGTCCCTAGCGAGGAGTACAAGGTGAATGCGGTTTTGGCGCGCGCGCTCGACCGCATCTTCATCCTGCACGCCGACCACGAACAGAACGCCTCGACCTCAACGGTGCGCCTGGCCGGCTCGTCGGGCGCCAATCCTTTCGCCTGCATCGCGGCCGGCGTCGCCTGCCTGTGGGGTCCCGCGCACGGCGGCGCCAACGAAGCGGCGCTGAGAATGCTCGGCCAGATCGGCACGGTCGACAATATTCCCAAATTCATCGCCAAGGCCAAGGACAAGAACGATCCGTTCCGCCTCATGGGCTTCGGCCATCGCGTCTATAAGAATTACGACCCGCGCGCCAAGATCATGCAGGCCACCGCGCACGACGTGCTCAGCGAGCTCGGCATCAAGGACGATCCGCTGCTCGCCGTCGCGATGGAGCTGGAGCGGATCGCGCTGAACGACGAATATTTCATCGAGAAGAAGCTCTATCCGAATATCGACTTCTATTCGGGCATCACGCTCAAGGCGATGGGATTCCCGACCGACATGTTCACCGTGCTGTTCGCGGTGGCGCGCACGGTCGGCTGGATCGCCCAATGGAAGGAAATGATCGCCGACGCCGACCAGAAGATCGGCCGCCCGCGCCAGCTCTACACCGGCTCGCCGCGCCGCGACTATCGGCCGATGGGCAATCGCTAAAGGGGCGCTTCGCCGGCCGGGCGGGCTACGTCGTTCGCGCCCCGCGCGCTTCGATCGTCGCCAGCACTTCGCGCGCCGCGCGCTCGCTGGGAACGACGCCGTCGCCGGCGAGCATCAGCCGGTCGAGACGGGCGAGCGCGGCGACCTGCGCGGATCGAACCGGCCCTTCGCGCAGGAGGTCGGCGAGCGCCGCGGCGAGATTGGCCGGCGCGCAATCCCGTTGCAGGAGTTCCGGGATCGCCCTCTCGCCGAGGATCAGGTTCGGCAGCAGGATCAACGGCGGCAGCTTGATGAAATACTTGAGCTGTTCCTCCAGGCGCGAGACCTTGTAGGCGCCGACCATCGGCACGCCGGCGAGCGCGAGCTCCAACGTCGCCGTTCCCGAAGCGGCCAGCGCGGCGCGGGCGGCGCGAAAGGCGGCGAGCTTGGCGGCCTCGCCGACTTCGATGCGCGGCTCGACCGCCCACCTTGCCGCGCGCGCGCGCACTTCGCCCTCCACATGCGGCAACGTCGGCAGGACGATTTCGAGCGGACCGGCGAGGCGCGCCAGCAGCGCCAGCGCGCCGCCGAAATCGTCCATCAGCCGCGCGATCACCGACCGGCGCGAACCCGGCAGCACGGCGACGAGCGGCGGCTGCGAGGCGCGGCGGCGCGCCTCGTCGGCGTCGGGACGCAATTCGTTCAGCCGTTCGATCAGGGGATGGCCGACATATACGCAGCGCGGGCCGCCCATCCTCGCGTGCGCTTCGGGTTCGAACGGCAGCAACGCCAGCACGCAATCGACGTAAGCGCGCATCGCCCTGGCGCGCCCGGGGCGCCACGCCCATATCGAGGGGCTGACGTAGTCGATGACCGGCAAGCCCGGCAGGACGCGCCGCACGCGTCGCGCCACGCGATGGGTGAAGTCGGGGCTGTCGATGATGACGAGCGCGTCCGGGCGCTCGGCGATGACCGCCTCGGCGGTCTGACCCATCCGCTTGAGCAGGATCGGCAGTTTCGCTGCGACCGGCAAGACGCCCATCACCGCGATTTCGCCGATCGGGAACAGGCTCTTCAGCCCTTCGCCCTCCATCGCCTCGCCGCCGACGCCGAAGAATTCGATTGCTCCGCCCGTTTGCGCGCGTAGCGCCCGCATCAGCTTGAAGCCGAGCTGATCGCCGGAATGCTCGCCCGCGATCAGCGCGACGCGCACGGCTGGCGCCGGCGCGCTCACGGCGCGAAGCCGACGACGAACAGGCCGGCTTCGTCGGCGGCGCGACAAAGCGCCTGGCGATCGGCGATGAGAGCGCGGCCGGCGGCGAGCGCGACGCCCTGCAACTGCGCGCTTCGCGCGGCCTCGATCGTCTTCGGGCCGACGGCGGGCATGTCGAGGCGCAAGTCCTGATCGCGCTTGGGCGCCTTGACCAGGACGCCCGTCGGCCCCCGGAGGCGCAGGCGCTGCGAGGCCCTCAATTCGGCGACGCGCGCCAGCATTGCGTCGGTGCCTTCGGCCGCTTCGATGGCGATGACGCGCCCGTTGGCGACGACGGCGCCCTGCCCCGCGTCGAACGGCGAAAGCGCGGCCAGCAGCGCCGCGCCGACGCGCGCGTCGGCCTCGGCCCCGCTCGACGCGGCGCGTGCGCCGATCGGCCCCGTCGGCGCCAGTAACTGCGGCGCGATCTCGTGGGCGCCGACGACGCGCAAGCCTTCGCGCTCGAAGATCCCGGCGACGCCGACCAGCAGGCGGTTGTCGCCGCCGCGAAATAACTGCGCCAGTTCTGGCGCGCGCTTCAGCGCGCCCCAGTCGATGCGCAGATCGGCCAATTCCGGACGGGTCATCGCGCCGACGAAGGCGAGGTCGGCGATCGCGCGTTCTTTCAGCGCGGCCAGTATCTTGCCGATCTGGCCCATGTGCGCCCAGACATGCGGAAACGCCTCGATCGCCGGATCGGACGAACCGACGACGCCGACCAGGAAGGGCGTGCGGCCGCCCGCCTGCGCCGCGCGGGCGACTTCGAGAGGAAAACCGCCGCCGCCGCACAGAATGGCGAGCGGGCGCGATGCGCTCCGCTCGCTCAAGCCTCGTCTTCCTTGCCGGCGCGCGGCGTGCAAATCGCGCGATCGCCGCCAGCGCGCAGGAACGCGACGATCTGTTGCACGGCCTCCTGATGAGGAAAGGCCGCCGCGACGTCTTCGGCGCGCTCCTTGAGCGTGCCTATCGGCGCGAACAATTGCCTGTAGGCGCGACGCAGATCGTGGATCGCCTCGTGCGAAAAGCCGCGGCGCTTCAATCCGACGACATTGAGCCCGGCGAGCGAGGCGCGATTGCCCAGCGCGATGCCGAAGGGAATGACGTCGTTTTCGACTCCGGCGAGGCCGCCGATGAACGCGTGCGCGCCGATGCGCGTGAATTGATGGGCCGCCGATCCGCCGCCCAGAATGGCGAAATCTCCGATCTGGCAGTGGCCGCCGAGCATGACGTTGTTGGAGAGGATGGCGTTGTCGCCGACGCGGCAATCGTGGGCGACGTGCGCATTGGCGAGAAAGACGCTGCGCGCCCCGACGATCGTGCGCGAGCCGCCGCCCTCGGTGCCCGGATTCATCGTCACCCCTTCGCGGATCAGGCAGTCCTCGCCGATCGTCAGACTGGACCGCTCGCCGCGATACTTGAGGTCCTGCGGTTCGTGGCCGATCGAGGCGAACGGGAAAATGCGCGTGCGCGCGCCGATTTCGGTCAGGCCGGCGACGCTCACGTGCGAAATCAACCGCACGCCGTCGCCGAGCGTCGCCTCGGGGCCGACGTGACAAAATGGACCGACATGAACGCCGGCGCCGAGCCGCGCGCCGGATTCGACGCAAGCGCTGGGATGAACGAAAGCCTCTCGCGGCGGCGCGCCGCTCGCGGCCGCGCTCATTCGTCCACCAGCATCGCGGAAACAGTGGCCTCGCACACCAGCGCGCCGGCGACCCTAGCCTCGCCGCGGAACCACCACATGTTGCGCCGCTTGGCGATTCGCGTCATGTGATACTCGACCTGATCGCCCGGCCGGACGGGCTTGCGGAACTTGGCCTTGTCGACCGTCATGAGATAGACGAGGCTTGGATGGGCGCCGGCCGGCCGGCTCGCCACGCACAAGGCGCCCGCGGTCTGCGCCATGCCTTCGATGACCAGAACGCCGGGCATCACCGGCTGGCCGGGGAAATGACCCTGGAAATGCGGCTCGTTGAAGGTCACGTTCTTGATCCCGACGCCGTATTCGTCGCCGCGGGCGTCGACGATGCGATCGACGAGCAAAAGCGGATAGCGATGCGGCAAGAGGGCGAGCAGTCGCTGGATATCGTAAATTTCGAGGGTTCGCCCCGCCGCGTCGTTCATTGAAGCCCTCCTTGCGCCCGCCGTGGGCGAATGCCCCGTCCCCGGCTCGCCGTCAAGCCTCGCGCGCGTTTTGACGCGCCCGACAGTCCGTCTCGAGCAGGATGGCGTCGATCGGAACCGGTCGGCGGACCTTCATCCGGGCGGTCGGCGGGCCGAGGGAGCGGCCGATCGGCGACCCGTCGTCGTCGCCTAGCTCGCGTCGGGCTCGCGAAAACCGGTTGCGCGCGCCAGTTTCTTGACCGCCGCCGCTTCGCGGAACCACTGCCGCGTCGGCTTGGCCGGCGCGCCGCCCCATCGCTCGCCGGCGGGAACGTCGGTCATGACGCCGGCTTGGGCGGCGATCTGCGCGCCGGCGCCGATCTTGAGATGGCCGGTCAGCCCCGCCTGACCGCCGAGCGCGGCGAAGTCGCCGATCGCGGTCGAACCGGAAACGCCCGCCTGGGAGACGAAAATGCAATGACGGCCGACGACGACGTTGTGGGCGATCTGGACGAGATTGTCGATCTTGGTCCCCTCGCCGATGATCGTGTCGCGATTGGCGCCGCGATCGATCGTCGATCCGGCGCCGATCTCGACGTCGTCCTGGATGATCACGCGGCCGATCTGCGGCACCTTGAGATGTCCGGCGGGACCCATCGCGAAGCCGAACCCGTCCTGGCCAATGTGCGCGCCGGGATGGATAATCACGCGATCGCCGATCAGCGCGCAGGCGATCGAAGCGAGCGCGCCGACGACGCTGTCGCGCCCGATGCGCACCTCAGGGCCGATCACCGCGTTGGCGCCGATGACCGCGCCCGCGCCGATCTCGGCGCCCGGGCCGATCACCGCGCCGGGGTCGACGATCACGCCGGCCTCGAGCCGCGCCGCGGAATGGACGAAGGCGGCGGGCGAAACGCCGTTCTCGCCGAACGTCGAGCGCGGCCTGACCGCCTCAGGGTAGAGCCGCGCCATCACTTCGGCCATCGCGCGATAGGGCTGGGGCGTCGTCAGCGCAGCGCAGCGGGCCGGCGCCTCAGCGGCGTAGCGCGGCGCGACCAGGACCGCTCCGGCGCGCGTCGCCCTGAAATCGTCGAGATAGCGGGGATTGTCGAAAAAGGCCAGATCGTCGGGCCCGGCCTCGTCGAGCGCGGCGACGTCGCGAACGATCCGCCCGCGCTCGGCGCCCTGGCCCAGCGCGGCGCCGGTCCATTGCGCGACCTCGCCGAGCGTCGGCGCGACGGCGAGCGGGAAGAAACTGATTTTCGCCACGGCCGGATGTCTTTTCCAGGTAAGGAAAGGCGCGCCAGGAACCCTGGCGCGCCGGAAGCGAAACGATGACCTTACGCCGTCAGAACTGCGCGCCGCCGGTGAAGTTTAAGGCCTGGAGCTGGTCGTACTTGCCCTTGGTGACCGCGTAGGCGTAGTCGACGCGGATCGGCCCGAGCGGCGAGGCCCAGATCACGCTCGCGCCCACCGAGGAGCGGATGACCGTCTCGTCGTCGACCTGCAGGCAGCTCTGCTGCCATATGAGGCCGCTCTGAGCCTTGACCTGCGCCGGCGTCAGGCAGGACGTATAACCGAGCACATTCGAGAAGTTGGTCTGCCCCTGGTATCCGAACAGCGTGCCGGCGTCGGCGAAGATCGCGCCCTTCAGCCCAATTTCCTTCGGCAGGCCCAAAATCGGGAACTGGATTTCCGCGCTGCCGCCGAAATAGGTGGTGCCGCCGAGGCCGTTGCCCGCGATGCTGTAGGGATCGGAAATGTCGCGCGGGCCGAGGCCGCCCGGAGCGAAGCCGCGCACCAGGGTCGGGCCGAGGTTGAAGTTGTCAATCAGCGGCAAGTTTCCGCCGCCGATTTCGGCGATCTGCCCGCCCTGCAGCCTGACGAGGCCGGTGAGATCGTCGGTGAGCGGATAGTAGTACTTGCCGTCGACGGTCTCGCGCAGGAAGCGCGATTCGCCGCCGAGGCCCGCGACGTCCTGATGGAAGTTCAGGTAGGCGCCGCTGGTCGGGTTCTTGCGGTCGTCGATGCCGTCCCAGATCAAGGAATAGCCGACGAGCGAGGTCACCACCGGCCCCAACGCCGCCGCCTGCTTGATCGCCACCGACGCCTGGCCGTTGTTCAAGCAGTTGGCGCCGGTGGTCGTGTTGGGCTGCACCCACCCTGTCCCGGGGAGGTAATAATATGAATTAGTGGTCGGGGCGTTGGTGGGGATATAGTTGCCGCCGACGAGGTTGGTAGGATTGTTGCAATCGGCATATGGCTGCGAAGACGTATTGGTGACGCCGATCTGCGACTCGTAAATCGAGTAGTTCGGCTGGAAGGTGAACTCGTCGGTGATGGGAATGCCGAGGCGAAGGTTGACGCCGGTGGTCCAGGTCTCGTAGAGTGCCCATTCGTTCGGATTCGTCGCCGTGTGGAACACGTCGAACCCGGCCGCGAGACGCTGGTCGAGGAAATAGGGCTCGGTGAAGTAGACGCCCCAGCCGCTACTGTACTGGCCTTCGGTGACGCTGAGCTTCACGTATTGGCCGCGGCCGAGGAAATTGGTTTCAGTGAACGCGACCTCGGCGAGGAAGCCGGCTATGGTCGAGTAGCCGCCGCTGAGGCTCACCGAGCCCGTCGCCTGGTCCTCGACCTCGATGGTCACGATCACCCGGTCGGAGGTCGAGCCGGGCCGCGTCGAAATATGCACCTTCTTGAAGTAGCCGAGCCGGTTCAGGCGGCGTTCGCCGCGCTCGACCAGCGCGTGGTTGTAGGGGTCGCCTTCGCCGATGTCGAACTCGCGGCGGATCACGTAATCGCGCGTGCGCGTGTTGCCGACGACGTCGATGCGTTCGATGTACACTCTCGGGCCGTCGTCGACGGTGAAGGAGAGCGCGATCCGGTGCGTCGCTTCGTCGCGTTCGCCGTGCGGACGCACGTCGGAGAAGGCGTAGCCCAGCCGCGCCATCTCGCGCGCGAGCGAATCGACCGTCTTCTCGACGGCGGTCGCGTTGTAGACGTCGCCCGCCCGCAGCGTGACGAATTGATCGAGCGAACGGCTGTCGACCCTGGGAATGCGCGAGGTCACGGTGACGCCGGACACGTGATATTGCGCGCCTTCCTCCATCGAGATGGTGATGACGTAGCCGGCCGGGTCGTTCTGATAGACGACGTCGGTGTTGGTGATGCGGAAATCGGCGTAGCCGTTCTTCATGTAATATTTACGGATCGCCTCCTGATCTTTGGCCAGGCGATCGGGATCATAGACGTCGCTGGTCTTCAGCCAGGAAAGAAAATTCATCTCGCTCGTCTCCATCAGCCCATGCAGGCGATAGGACGAAATGGCTTTGTTGCCGACAAACCGGATTTCGCGCACGCCGGTCTTGTCGCCCTCTTTGATCGTGAAGACCAGATCGACGCGTCCGTTGGGTAGTTGCACCAAGCGATAGCTGACCTCTGCGGCGCTGAGACCGATTTTCTTATAGGCGCCCTTGATGCGATCGATGTCGGCGTCGGCCTTCGCCTTGTCGAAGCCGGTGCGCGGCTTCGACTGGACTTCGACCGCGAGTTGGTCGCTCTTGAGCTTGTTGCCGCCCTCGAACGCCACGCGATTGATGATCTGCGTGCTTTCGACGACCGTGACGACCACCTGACCGTCGACGATCTTCGCGCTCACCTTGGAGAACATGCCCGTCGCCGACAGGTCCGCGACGGCGCGATTGACGCTCGCCTGGTCCGTGCCGGAGAAATAGGAGCGAATCGTGGGCGCTTCGACGCGGCTCGCGCCCTCGACGACGACGGTCTGCTCATTGACCGGCGCCGCCGGAATTTGCGCCGCCGCCGGCGCGCAAGACAAAGCCGCGCCGAAGAGCAACGCCGCCGCGACGAGGAGCGCATGAAAGCAGTCACGAAACGAATGCATCGGGCTCGTTGTCCTCGTATCCAACCGAGCCAAACGGCCCCGGTCTTTGGCGCGCCGCGCCCTGCGGCGCGCCACGCGTTTTGGCCGACTCGCGCTTCGCCCCGAAGCTGGCGCGTTCGCCCGCTGCCGGGCGAGCAATTTCTTAATCCGCTTTTACCTGTTTTGCGCCTCCATGCAAACTCGAATTCGTCGCACCCCGCGCCAATTCGCCGCAGCGTTGCCCCGAGGACACGATTCGTGGCCGACAAAGGGTTAATTGCCGCCGCCGACCAGCCGCAAGATGTCGTGCGAAGTGGTGAAAATCACCAACAGGGCGACAAAGGCGATGCCGACGCGCAAGCCGATTTGCTGCATGCGTTCGCTCAGCGGCCGGCCGCGCAGACCCTCGAGGGCGAAAAACAGCAGATGGCCGCCGTCGAGCAGGGGAATCGGCAGCAGATTCATCAAGCCGACCGAAACCGAAAACAAGGCGGCGAGGCTGAACAATTGCCAGGGGCTGATCTTCGCCATTTCGCCGGCGATCTGCGAAACGGCGATCGGCCCGGAAAGGCTGTCGGCCGATTCGCGGCCCGCGATCAGGCCGCCGACGTAGGCCCCCGTCGCCTTGACGATGAACCAGACCTGCTCGCCGCCCCAAACGGCGCAGGTCGGCGGCGCGCAGCGCTCGAACCTCGCGTCGGCCGGATTGCCCGAGGAGACGATGCCGAGATGTCCCATTCGGCGCTTGCCAAGCGGGCCCTGATCGACCACCGCGATCTCGGGCGTCGCGGTCAGCGTCGCCTCGCCCCCGGCGCGCTCGACGACGAACGTCATCGGCAGCCCCGTGCTCAGCATGGTGGCCTGCTGCAAGTCCTGAAACGTCGCGACCGGCGCGCCGTTGATCGACTTGACGAGGTCGCCCGGCAGGAATCCCGCCCGCTCGGCCACCGACCCGACCTCGACGCGGCCGATCCGCGCGGTTTGCTCGTACCGGCCGAAAATCATGAACAGCGCGGTGAAAATGACGAAGGCGAGAATGAAGTTGGCGATCGGCCCGGCCGCGACGATCGCGGCGCGATTGCGCAACGGTTGGCCGGTCAGAGTCCGCGCCCGCTCGGCGGACGGCATCGCTTCGAGGCCGGCGAGGTCCGGCGCGCTCGCCGCGTTGACGTCGCCGTAAAATTTTACGTACCCGCCCAGGGGAAAAGCGGCGATCCGCCAGCGCGTGCCCAGCCTATCGACGCGGGCCCACAATTCCGGACCGAAACCGAGCGAGAACGCCTCGATTTTCACACCGCACCAGCGTCCAACGATGTAATGGCCAAATTCATGAAAGAAAACGATCGCGCTCATGACGAATAAGAATGGCAGAACGTACCACCCCATCCATTCGATGGCCGCGCGTAAATCGTTCCATAGCGCCATTCTCAGGTCTCCGCCGCCCGCGGGAGCGCGACGCGCTCTCGACCGTTTTGGTTACCAATTCGTTTACAATGACGGAAGAGCGGAATTACGCCAAGAGGGCGAGCGCCCTATCTCGTGCGATATGGTGAATCGCCAGCGCCTGCGCAACCGTGGCGGGGGCGCGGGTCTCGCCGGCGGCGCGCATCGCCTCGAGCGTGCGCGCCACGACGCGGAAGAGCCCGCCGAACCCGATGCGGGCCTCGAGAAAGGCCGCGACGGCGATCTCGTTGGCGGCGTTGAGCGCCGTCGGCGCGCCCCCGCCCTCGCTGAGCGCCTCGATCGCCAGTCCGAGCGCGGGAAACCGGGCGAGGTCCGCCGGCTCGAAGGTCAGCGCGCCCAGCGCCGCCAGATCCGGCCCCGCCACTCCCGAGGCGATCCGCTCGGGATAGGCCAAGCAATGCGCGATCGGCGTGCGCATGTCCGGGGAGGCCATGCCGGCGATCAACGATCCGTCGGCGAAGGCGACGAGCCCGTGGACGATCGATTGGGGGTGGACGACCACCGCCAGCCGCTCCGGCGGAACGCCGAAAAGATGATGCGCCTCAATGAGTTCTAGGCCTTTGTTCATCAGGCTCGCCGAGTCGATGGTGACCTTGCGGCCCATCGCCCAGTTGGGATGAGCGAGCGCCTCGGCGCGCGTGGCCGCGGCGATGCGCTCGACGCTCCAACCGCGAAACGGACCTCCCGAGGCGGTCAGGGTCATTTTGACGACTGTCGCCGGGTCGCGCCCGCCCAGCGCCTGAAAGATCGCGTTGTGCTCGGAATCCATCGGCAGCAGACGCGCGCCGGAGCGGCGCGCCGCGGCCATCACCGCTTCGCCGGCGCACACCAGAGTTTCCTTGTTGGCGAGCGCGACGGCGCGGCCGGCCGAAATCGCCGCGTAGGTCGGCGCCAGACCGGCCGCGCCGACGATCGCCGAAACGACGAGATCGGCCTCGCGCAGCGCCGCTTCGACCACCG
>Ga0326728_10023256_pt1 | contig 11377 bp, 10 predicted proteins | sample MB3enrmetagenome_FD_207602 | JGI IMG/M metagenome (GOLD analysis project Ga0326728, IMG submission 207602) | Lab enriched peat soil microbial communities from McLean, Ithaca, NY, United States - MB31MN | ecosystem: Environmental > Terrestrial > Soil > Wetlands > Peat | place: USA: New York... | reverse complement strand
CACTCGAGCAGTTTAGCGATCATGCCGACACGCCGGAGATGCTGAAATGGTTGCGCACCTTTGCGCACCCGCCGCAGACCGTCTGGCTGGTGCACGGGGAACCCGCATCGGCGCAGGCACTGCGGGAGGCCGTTGGCTCGGCGCTGCACTGGAAGGTTGAAATCGGCCAGTATCTGCAGAAAGTGCCGCTAAGCTGAATTTTGTAATTTGGTCATTGAGTAATTTGGTAATTGAAAAACCGGCGAAACCCTCGTGTTTTCGAATTTACTCAATTTGGCAATGGGGGATTTCAAAAGTGCAAAAAGCAGCTTGCCGTTGCTCAATTACCAAATTACCCGATTGCCCAATTACCAAATCAACTTCGGGCCTGCCGAAAAAAGCCGCCAATCAGCAGGTGGCGCTCTTCGGCATTCAAAACGATCATGCCGGAAACGGCGAAGCCCACCAGGGCCCAGGCGATGCAACCGGCGAGCATGGCAGCCAGCGTGAGATGGCTGACGTATTGAATCAGCGTGTAAGCGGCGCCCATCAGGCAGACTAGTGCGGCAAGCAAACGCAGGAAACGCGGGCGGAGATGCCGGTTGCAAAGGCTGCCGGCCAGCAGGGCTAAAGCGGTATAGGCCGCCAAGACTGCCTTCGCCATCCCTGCCGCCCCGCCAGGAATCAACAGCAGGCCGAAGGCGCAGATCAGCGCAAACCACGTAAGGGAGAGCCCAAGCAGCGCCCAAGTCCGGCCGGTACTGACGAAAGCGGGTCCGAACAGACCGCAAACGGCCGACATCAACCCGGCCAGCGCCATCCAGCGTAGCGCCCCTGCCGCCGGAGCGTAGCTCGGGCCCAGCAGGTGAACGCAGATGGGAGTGGCAAAAGCGCAGACTACAGCGCAGGCCGGCAACGCCACGGCCCACACCCCGCGGATAGTCAGACTCAGCAACCGCCCGTAGCCGGGTTGGTCGTTCCGCGCGATATGCGCAGTTAGCGCCGGCAGCGCCGGTACGGATACGGCCATAGGCAGAAGCTGCAACGCTTGAAAGACGGCAAAACCCGCGGCATAGTAGCTCACCTGCGTAAACCCCCGCGTCCGGGCAAGGTACAGATTACCTAGCCACCAGGCCAATTCCGCTACCCAGCTGGAAAGGGAGAGCGGCAGCGAAAGGCGAAGAATCGCCTTCATGCTTGCCCAATTGGCCCGCCAGGCCAGGTGCACACCGTTACGCCGGAAGCAACGCAGAACCAGAGTTCCGCTGATGGCCAGTCCCAGAAGGTTGGCCACCAATAAAGCGACCAAGGCGCCGAAGGTGCCTTTGGCCCTTCCCAACATGAAGGTGATCGGCACCAGCAGAACCGAAGACCAGACCAGGCTCTGCCGGTAGGCTCGAAAATCCTCGAAACCCTGCAGGATGGACAAAGTGACCTGAAATAATGCGAGCAAGGGAACGTTCCAGGCCGCCAAGCGCAGCAGGGGGCCGAAATCCGCAGAGTGCAGGAACCCGCGCGCGATGGCATCGCCGGCTAACAGCGGAACCATCATGACAATGGCGGATGCTCCCCCGGCCAGCAGAAGTGCGTTGGCCAATTGTTCGCTGAGGTCGCGGCGATCACACGCGCGGAGATGAGCGGTAGTGCGCGCGGTGGCGGTGTGAATACCCAACATCGCTATGCTGGAAAACAACGAGATCGTCGACCAGGCGGTGGAATACTGGCCCAGGCCGTGGGCGCCCAGGAGCCGCGCCAGGATCGCGGCATTCAGGAAGGTGCCGAAACGTGCCCCGGCAACGCCGACCGTCGAGGATCCCAGGTTCCGCAGCCATCCCTTCACCGTTCCGCCGCGCTGACTTTGTAGGGCTGTGGACACCGACATTAAAGGTCCCTTCGCAGAGCCGCCGCGCCACACCGCCGGCACGTGGATTCTGCTACTTACCCCCCATGCAGATGCAGCTCTGGAACCGCCTGTTGTACGCCGCCTGGACCACGCCCCTGAGCTGGCATCCAAAAGCAAAGGGGTAACGCGGCCAGGGCCTGAATCCACTATCCCAGAGCGCGCGTCTAACGATTGCCCGAGGAAGGGATATCGCCCTCCGGAAAGCATAATTCAGCCAGCATGAACTTACTCTTATTGCCACACCCGCTGCGGACCCTGACGTTGGTTTGGGTGCTACTTACGATCGCCACCGGCGTGCTGCTGCTGTTAAGCATCCGTCGCCGGAAATTGCGCCGGCTCCTGGTGGTGATCGGATGCTGCTGGTTGTTGGTGGCGCTTGGGTTGGCCGGCAAGGTGACGCAGTGGTCAGTTCATGCGGTGCAGTCCTCCAGCACCATGCTGGTTGGGGCTGAGCTTGCCAAACCGGTCCCCGAGTTTTCTTTCACGGCGCTTGATGGCCGCCGCGTCGCCACCAGCGACTTGCGGGGTAAAACTGTGCTCCTGGAATTCTGGGCCAGCTGGTGCCCCGATTGCCGTAAGGCGCGGCCGGAAGTGGAACAATTGCAGCGCAAATACGCCGGCCGGCCGTTCACCATAGTCGGCATCAGCGATGAACAGGATGAGCAAAAGTGGAAGGATTATCTGGCAGCGCACGGCCAACTCTGGCCTGAATTCCTCGATCGGGACCATCGGTTGCATGACACCTTTCAGGTGACCGGCATCCCAACCTTTGTAATTATCGATGGCTCGGGAATGATGCGCTTCCGGCAGGCAGGCTGGCTGCCCACTACTTACGCCAGTCTGGACCGGCAGATCGAAAAAGCGATGAGCGCTTCCGCCTCGGAAATAACGCGAAACAAGTAAGAGAATTCACCACAAAGGACACGAAAGACACGACGGAGGAGTAAAAAGCAGCGGGAGAAGTGTCGAGTCTTCTCTGCATCTCTTGCGGCGAAAAGGTTCGCTCCTTCGTGTCCTTGGTGTCCTTTGTGGTGAATTTCCGCGGTTAGGTGCTCACTACCGCATAGCAACTCTACGCTGAACTCCTGAATCTCAAAAATGTGCAGTTTCGTACCGGTCGGAATGGCACGTGCCCACAGGTATGTTGCACAGCGTTGCATAACTCTGGCAGAGCCCAATCGAGCACCAAACCCATAAGGATTAGTCACTAATGTCTTCGTCTACCGCCATCGTGGCACCCCCGGAATCGAGCAAAGCTGTCTGCTACTCGGCCGAAGATAGGCCCGCTCTTTCGCCCTTGTTTTCGGAGGGGTGGCTGGAGTTCAGTCGCGAGTATTGGGGTGTTCGTCCGGAGAGGATAAAGTTTTCGCTGGAGCGGGGCGATTGCCCGGGGGTGGAAGCTGTTCTCCTGCTCGACCGCAAAGGGAAAATCGTCTGTCCACGGACCGTGCCCTATCTGCCAATCAGTTATTTTCCGGAACCCGGCGCAACCCGATATGGGCAACACCGCGACTACCTGGAAGTCATGGGCAAGTTGGCGAAAGAGATGTGCCTCCGCGGCATTGCCCACGCGCTTAGCTTCCCTCCGGAGCTTTCTGACGTCAGGCCGTGGCAATGGGCCGGACTGGTTGCCGAAGTACGCTATACCTTTCACTATGATTTGCCTTTTGATCCCACTCGCATCTATCACTCGACCCGACGCAACATCAAAGCCACCAAGAAAAAGGGTTTTACTTGCGATCGCGTCGAAAAGATCGAGCATGTGTATCAGTGCCTGGCGCATGCCCAGGAGCGGCAAGGGTTCAATTACCAGGTTTCTGCCGATGGGCTGCGCCGCGCCCAGAGCCTGATGGGTCCGGAAGCCTGCCGCACCTACGTTTGCTATTCGCCCGCTGGAGAGCCTGTAGCCGCGCTGATTGCTTTGTTTGCGCCGGGTGCGCGCGCTCTGTTCTGGCTTGCCGGTATGGGAAGAACCGACTCTGCCAACTACGGTTTTAATGAGGTTTTATACGAGTTCGTATTGGAGGATCTGTGCCGGACCGGCGCTACCGGTATAGATTTTGTGGGCGCCAACATTCCCCGGGTGGCCACGGCCAAGGCACGCTGGGGAGGGTATTTGGTTCCTTTCTATGTTGTGGAGCCGCGGACCCGGAACTTGTGGCGGCACTGGCGTGACGCGCTCCGTTTTCACTGCATCGGTGCTGGAAGGTAAGGCGGAATTTCTTTATCCCTGGATGGGCAGAGATCCGGCGGATGCTCAGGCGCGGGCATTGGTGAACTCTATCAAGAGTTGCAGTTTATCCAGAGCGGCGCCGGAATCAATGGAAAAGGCGGCCAAGGGGATGGCGTCGCGGATGGTATCGGCGCGTCCAGCAGCCACCAGCGCGGCGGCGGCATTCAACAGTACAACGTCGCGGCGGGGCGAGCGTTCGCCTTTCAGAATACTGCGGATTATGGCGGCGTTGATCTCAACATCCCCGCCGGAGATTGCGGACAGAGGCGCGCGGCGGAAATTGAAGTCTTCGGGCACGATTTCGAAGACACGAACCGCGCCATCCCGCACCTCCGCTACCTTGCTGGGTCCGCTGATGGTGATTTCGTCCAAGCCATCGCTGCCATGGACTACGAGCGCCCGTTCCAGGCCGAGTTGCAGCAGTGCGTGGGCGAGCTTCTCGACCAGTTCGGCGGAATAGACGCCCACCACCTGCGCCGAAGCCCGGGCGGGGTTGGTGAGCGGGCCGAGCAAGTTGAACACCGTGCGCAACCGGAGTTCCCGCCTGGCCGGTTGCACATACTTCATGGCCGAGTGCATGGCCGGGGCGAAAAGGAAGGCAATCCTGACCTGTTCCAAACATTGCGCCACGCGTGCCGGAGGCAGGGTCAGCTTTACGCCCAAGGCTTCCACCACGTCGGCCGATCCGCATTTGGAGGTCACGCTGCGATTGCCGTGTTTGGCCACCCGTACTCCGGCGCCAGCCACCGTCAGCGCTGTGGCCGTCGAGATATTGAAAGTGCCGCTGGCATCGCCTCCCGTGCCGCAAGTGTCCACCAGGGCGTCCCGTTCGGTGCCGCTCACATCGAGGGCGCTCGGTTCCGTCAATCCCAGGGGGGCGGCGGCGGCGCGGATGGCTTCGGCAAAACCGACAATCTCGTCCACGGACTCGCCCTTCATATGCAGTGCCACCAGCAAGGCCGCAATCTGCGCGTCGGTCGCCCCGCCTTTAAGAATTTCGGTCATGACGCCACGGGCCTCCTCCCGCGAGAGAGACGCGCGATGGTTGGCAATTCGGTGCAGGGCGTCAATGATCATCAGAGTTCGGGGTAGTCAGTAATGGTAGCACGCCAGGCACTCCACTCGGAGAGCGGGGAAGCGCGTGGATTTTTCAGAGAAACCTCGCACCGCGCTCTGGAGCGAGATAATCAGATACTTGTGCTGGAATTCATTTGCAATTTGCAATTGGTAATTTGCAAAGTGAGGAGCGCAACCCCGCGGACCCGGCTTTACTTTGCAAATTACAAATTGGAAATTGCAAATCCCAAGTTTTATGTTCCGTGAGCGGCTGACGCTTCGTAACCTGCCCCGCCGGATGGCGCCCTGGCAATTGACGCCCGAGGAGCGCTATGTGGAACGCGCACGGTGCTTTTTCCAGGGAGCGCCGCTCGCCTTGGCCGCAGCCGCCGCTTGGTTGCCGGCGTGGCTCTTTCTGGCGCAATCGCACCATTCGCACGCGGTGGTTGCCACCATCCTGGTGATGCTGTTACTCGGAATGGCCGCTGCCATAGGGGTAGCGAAATTGCTCCGATGTGCGGTGGGGCACGCTTTCGACTACCTCACCGCGGTCTCGTTCGGAGTTTTGCTGGTCTTTACCGTAGTGCTCATTTATAGCGGAGTGTTCCTGTACTTGCTCTACTGGGGATAGTCAGCTTCCGGCGTTGGCTGGCATGGCCACGATTGACGTTCTCTTGGGGTGCTGCGCGCCTGCCTCGAAAAGCTTCTTCCACCTCAGGATCGGCTGCTCAAACAAATGCCAGGATAGCGCTGCGAAGGGTATCGGGAACGCCATCTGGCCGGCCAAGCGAATCAAGTTGGCGTAAGGCCAGTGCCCGACTGCCCAGTAAAGCGGAGTCAGCCAGAAAATGCCAAATGCCACCGGATGGTAAATGTAAAGGCCATAGCTGATCTTGCCCAGAAAGCGCAAGGGCGCCCACTGCAACACGCTACAGCCGTTCGTGACGGCATAGGACACCACGCTGCCCATGGTCAGGGCGAGCGCCAGATATATGAAGTCGAAGTCGCCACTCCGCAGCAGCCACACCGCCCAAGGCGCCGCCAGCCACGTGTAGCGGAACCATTTGGGATGCAAGGCGACGAGGGCTCCTACAGCGATGGGGTCAAGCCGGGTAAGAGTAAAGAAGAATCCCATGCTGCTGCCCACATGATGGAGGCAGATGCGGAAGGGCGTGCCCGCCAGCAGCACCACCAGCGCCACTGCCGTCAGGGCGCGATGCGAGCAGCGGCGCACGACAAACGGCCATGCGCAATAAAACTGCTCCTCGACGCACAAAGACCAGGTGATTACCAGGGCGAAGGAACCCAGGCGAGGATAAACCAGGTTTTGAACGTAAAAAAGATAATACGGCCAATGGATGACGTGCGGGTCGTAGTCCTGCTTGGCCCACATTCCCAAGTGGGGGCTCAACCCAAATACGAAGAGCATCAACAGATAATAGAGGGGCCAGATGCGCAAGCACCGCCGGGCATAAAAATTCCGGTAGTAACCGGGCTGGCCCTTGGCCGCCACCAAGATCGAGGTGATCAGGTATCCGGAGATAACGAAGAACAGATCGACGCCAATCCAACCCCAGGAGCGAACCTTTTCCAGGGCCGGCGAAGAGAAGCCAAAGTTAGAGTGCACGAGAAGCACGAGCGCGATGGCGAAAGCCCGTAAACCGTCGAGTTCCGGAATATAGCGGCGAATGGTTTACTCCTGCTCAGTAGCCCAGAAACCCGATGTTAACAGGTAAAGCGGCCAGTTTGGGATAACTTGGCAGAACCGGGAGAATCGAAGGGAGTTCGGCCCGGGCTCGGCTAACCTGCCGACGTGCCCCGGCTTGATCCGTGAACTAACCCTTCTCCGGCAGGATGCGTCTAATCTGTGTAGGACTTCATTTCGGCACCTTCCTGTACAATATTTTGTTCAAGGACACGAACATTAAATCTCGTACTACGGATGAAGAGCTGGAGGTATAGAAAGTATGAATGCGCGCGTAAGCGCTCTTTTGACAAGTTTGAGGCAGCGCCGCCTGGGATCGACAGCACTAATTCTGTTGACCCTGGCGTTGGGAATTCTGATTGGCACGGTTATTTCCTTTGGAGTTAAGGGGGCGCAGAGCAAGGCAAGTTCTTCCGATGCCACACCTCTTACCATTCCGGAGCCGCGGCAGCTTTCTAATCAGTTCACCCAGGTTGCTAAGCAGCTGGAACCGAGTGTTGTAAACATCAACACCGAGTCGACCATCCGGCCGCGCGGACGCACCCCCGGAACACCACGGCGCAGCCCGCGGGGGCCGGGTAATGGTGGCGGCCAGGGGCAAGGGCAAGGCGGCGATCAGAACAATCCGTTTGAGGACTTTTTCGATCGCTTCTTTGGCCCTCAGGGACCGTTCGGCGGAGCGCCCGACGGGGGCGAGATGCACGAACGCTCCTTGGGCTCCGGTGTAATTGTGGACCCGAAAGGCTACATCATCACCAACCGCCACGTGATTGAAAATGCGGATCGGGTGCGTGTCACCTTATTGGACGAACCAGCCGGTACCTTCCATGACGCGAAAATTATCGGCGCGGACCCCGAGACTGACCTTGCCGTAATCAAGATTGATGTCAATCGTCCCTTGCCGGCGGCCAAGATCGGCAATTCCGACGGTATGCAAGTGGGCGATTGGGTCCTGGCTATCGGCAGCCCCTTTGGTTTGCAGGAAACCGTGACCGCAGGGATTGTTTCCGCCAAAGGCCGCAACATCGTCCCGCAGCGTCAGTTTCAGTCCTTCATTCAGACGGATGCGGCCATCAACCCCGGTAACTCCGGAGGGCCTTTGGTGAACCTGGCTGGCGAAGTGATCGGCATCAATACCGCCATCCTAACGGAGTCGCAGGGTTACCAAGGGGTGGGATTCGCGCTGCCCTCGAACGAGGTTGCGCGAGTTTACAACCAGTTGATCGGACCGGAACACCGGGTAACGCGGGGCTCCATCGGCGTTGAATTTGCCGCGCAACCCAACCCCGCGGTCCAGCGCATGTACGGCAGAGGTATAGTCATCTCCAATGTGGTGGCCAACAGCCCGGCCGATCAGGCCGGACTCAAAGTGGGAGATGCCATCGTAGCGGTGGATGGCAAGCAGGTAAAAACCGGCGATGAACTGGTGAACGATATTGCGGCGCGCAAACCCGGCAGCAAGGCCACGATCTCGTATATTCGTAACGGCAAAGAGCAGCAGACGACGGTCACCATAGCTGACCGCACCAAGCTGTTCGGCACCCGCCTGGGCCTGGTAGAAGAAGGCGGGGAGCAGCCGCAACCGGCGGAAAGCAAGATGGGCATGAACATCCAGGCAGTTACGCCCGAGATCGCCCAACGCTTGCAAATCCCCGAAGGGCGCGGCGTCATCGTGCAGGATGTGAAATCCGGATCTTTCGCCGACGATGTGGGCCTGGGCCGGGGCGATGTGATTCTGGAAGTCAACAAACAACCCGTCAACAGTGTGGCCGACTTTAACCGCATCCAGTCGCAATTAAAGAGCGGCCAGGATGTTGTTTTCCTGGTTCGGCAAGGCCGGGGCCGGAACGCCGGAACCATTCTCCTGGGAGGCACCCTGCCTTAAAGCGGTTCCCCGTTTCCCGTTACCCGTTAAGCCTTCCTCTCTTAACGGGTAACGGTTAACGGCTTTTAAGGACTCGCTCTTAGGCCGTGCCCTTTTGTCACTGCGGTGATAGGAAAAGTACTTGCCCGAGGGGGTATCATGCCTCAGAATCGAGGCAGGCTGATGATATTCAGAGATTAGGTGTGGGCGTTTTGTTCCGAGGTGCGGGTTTGGGCGTATTTGGAAAGCTGAACAAGCTGTTAGCTGCCCTGTGCATGGCGTTGATGTGTATGGGGGGCGCCGCCGCCCGCGCCGATAAAGACGCGCCTGCCGGCGCGGTCCACAAATCAGGTCAGGTTAGGAAGAAGCATACAAAAAGTTCTGCTGCCCAGCCTCGGGCGCGCCGCTCTGCGGCGGCCCCGGCGCAGAGGAAGCAAGCGTCTGCCTCCAAATCGGCAAGATCGCGCACTACCAGTTCGGGATCGCGGAAATCAAAGACCGCCAAAGCCAAGCCACGCGGGCAACAAGGTATCGACAACGAACGAGCACGGCAGATTCAGCAGGCTCTCATCCGCGAGAAATATCTGGATGGTGAGCCTACGGGCACATGGGACCAGCGCACGAAAGACGCCATGATCCGCTTCCAAAACGACCACAACTGGCAAACGAAAACAGTGCCCGATTCGCGCGCTCTCATTATGTTAGGACTTGGTCCCAAGCGTGCCGACCTCATCAATCCGGGGGCTATGCCGGGCTCGGCGCTCTCCTCCGGCAGCGCGCGGGACATCACCCCAGGCGGAGCCAGCGCACGGCAGTAATTTCAAGTCTGGAACATCCAGCACGGCAAAACCAAAGTCAGGATCGAGCAGCAATAGGTCTTTCGATGTCTCCGTGCCGGAAAAGCGCTTTCTAGCGTTCAGGTTTTTCGAAATAAGGCAGGTCTTCTCCACGGATCATAGCCGCGGGATTTTGTTCCACCAGGGCTTGGGTCACTTGGTCTCCTGCCCATTCGCGCATCACCTCGCATGCCGGAGAGAGTAGCGGGGGGCGATGCTGAGTATCATGCGCGTCGGTGGCAAGTACATGGACCGCCTTGCGTTCCAGTAGCCAGCGGGCGGCCTTCTTGGCGGTGCGGCCCCAATAGCCGGTCAGGGAGTTGGCGGTTACTTGTACAACGATTCCTTGTTCGGCCCAATCCAGCACCAGTTCAGGACGCTGCCGCAATAGCAGGTTGCGCTCCGGATGAGTGATTACCGGCCGCAGTCCCATCTGCATAAGCTGGCGCAAGGTCTCCAGAAAACTCGGCGGGATACTGTAGTCGCTTAACTCCACCAATAAGTAGTTGGAGTTGCCGAGGACATACCGGGAGGGATTAGCCAAAGCATCCTGCACGTTGTCGTAGGAGAAATGAAAATCACAGCCCAGCTGAATTTCCGGCACTCCCCCGATGCGCGCCGCTAGTTCCTTTACGGTGCCCAGGCAGCGGTCACGATCATAGCTATATTGGTGATTGGCGTGGGGCGTGGCGACGATGTGAGTGATACCATCCTGGGCAGCCATGCGGCACATTTCTACGGCGATGTCCCAGGAACCTGCGCCGTCATCGACTTCGGGCAGAATATGGCAGTGAATATCGACCATAGCTAGGTCCGAGACACCGTCTTTGCGGCCTCTACTCCGGTCTGTCTATCTGCGCTTTCTGCAGTTTATCGGAATAGTCCACATAGATGGATTTCCACTCGGTGTAGAAATCGATAGCGCCAATTCCCCCTTCGCGATGCCCGTTACCGGTCGCTTTCACGCCGCCGAAGGGCAAGTGCACTTCGGCCCCGATGGTGGGGGCATTGACGTAAGTAATGCCGGCGTGGATGTCGCGCATGGCCTGAAAAGCCTTGTTAACATCGCGGGTATAGATGGCCGACGAGAGGCCGTACACTACGTCATTGGCTACGTCGATGGCTTCCTCCATCGTGTCCACCGGAATTAGCGAGAGGACGGGGCCGAAAATCTCCTCCTGGGCGATCCGCATCTTCCGGTCGACGTCGCCGAAGACAGTCGGCTGCAGGAACCAGCCGTACTTGTAATCACCGTGTTCCAGACGCAGGCCCCCACACAACAACTTGGCGCCCTCATTTTTGCCGACGGTAATGTAGTTGAGGTCAGTCTCAAGTTGCGGCCGATTAATCGCCGGCCCCATGTCCACGGTTTCATCCAGGCCGTTGCCGACTTTAAGCTGGGTAGCATGTTCTACCAGGCGCCGGGCAAACTCGCGATAGACACCCTTCTGCAAAATGACCCGGCTGGTGGCGGTACATCTCTGACCGGTGGTGCCGAATGCTCCCCAAAGCGCGCCTTCGAGGGCCAGATCCAGGTTGGCATCGTCGAGCACGATCATGGGGTTCTTCCCGCCCAGTTCGAGGGAACAATGTTTGAAAGTGCGAGCGCAAGCCTCCCCGACAATCCGGCCCACGGCGGTCGATCCGGTGAACGACACAGCCCGAACGTCGGGCTGCTCCAGCAGGGGCGTGCCCACTTGCGAACCGAAGCCGGTAACAATATTCACGACGCCCGGAGGCAGGCCGGTATCCGCCAGGGTTTGCACCAGATGGAATACGGAAAGAGGGGTGTCCTGCGCCG
>Ga0326728_10023255_pt1 | contig 11378 bp, 6 predicted proteins | sample MB3enrmetagenome_FD_207602 | JGI IMG/M metagenome (GOLD analysis project Ga0326728, IMG submission 207602) | Lab enriched peat soil microbial communities from McLean, Ithaca, NY, United States - MB31MN | ecosystem: Environmental > Terrestrial > Soil > Wetlands > Peat | place: USA: New York... | reverse complement strand
GACCCCGATCCCGTAATGCCGCTGATCGGCGACGGCATCGGGATGTCCAGATCGAGGAACGGAAGCGCCCACAGAAACAGCGGGATATCGCCGATCGCGCGGGCCAGCGCCAGGGTGACCTCTTCCGACACCCACGAGCAGAAGAACAGCACCACTACATCCACTTCGCACTTGGCCAAATGCGCGGCGATCTCTTGGGCGTCGGCCGGCGTTCGCGGGATGGCGGCGGCGATCACGTCACACCCCGATTGCCGCAACGCATCCATGGCGTTCTCGCGCCAGGCCGCCACTGCCGGCAGATCGTACATGGGATGGATGCAGGTGACGAATCCGATGCGCGGCGGGTTCATTTAGCGGCCCCGCGTTTGCGGGTCACCAGCAATCCGAGCAGGGCCGACATCAGCGCCACCGCCGCCAGCAGATCGAGCGCCAGCGTCATGCTGTGCAGCCGGTCGCGAATCGTCCCCACCATGTAGGGGCTGGCATACCCGCCCAGGTTGCCGATCGAATTGATCCAGGCGATTCCCGCCGCCGCCGCGGTCCCCGACAGGATAGCGGTCGGCAGCGCCCAGAACACCCCGAAGGTGGACATCACTCCGATGGTTGCGAGGCCAATGGCCGCTACCCGAAGCGGCCCCGTGATGCCCGGAATCGCGCTCAGCGCGAAGCCCGCCGACACCACCAGGCAGGACAGCGCGAAATGCCACCGCCGCTCGCCGGTCGCGTCGGAGTGCCTTCCCACCAGGATCATCGCCACCGCCGCCCCGGCCCAGGGGATCGCGCTGATCCAGCCGATCGTCAGCGGATTGCTGGTGATGCCGTCTTTGATCATTTGCGGCAGCCAGAATCCGATTCCGTAATTGCTCGCCGTAAGACCGAAATAGGCCATAGAGAGCAGCCACACGGCCGGATTGCGGAAGGCATCCGCAAAGCGATGGCCTCCGCCCGCCAGCCTCTTGATCTTGTCCTCCTCCTCCAGCCGCCCTAGCACCAGCCGTTTTTCTTCGCTACTGAGCCATGCCGCTTGGGCCGGCGTGTCGGTTAGGAAAAACAGCGTGACCAGGCCCGCCAGGAAAGAGGGAATGCCCTCCAGCAGGAACAGCCACTGCCAGGCCGCCAGGTGTCCGGCGCCGCTCATGCTCTTCAGGATCCATCCCGAGATCGGCCCCGCAATCATGCCCGAAAGCGGAATGGCGCTCATGAAAACCGCCACCATGCGCGCGCGATAGCGGCCCGTAAACCAGAACGTCAGAAACAGAATCACGCCCGGGAAAAAGCCCGATTCCACCACCCCCAGCAGAAATCGCAGCGCATAGAAACTGGTCGCCCCGCGCACCAGCATGGTGCAGGCCGAGACCACTCCCCAGATCATCATGATGGGGCCGATCCACGAGCGCGCGCCGATCCTCTGCATGATCACGTTGCTCGGCACCTCGAAAAAGAAGTAGCCGATGAAGAAGATGCCCGCGCCCAGGCCATAAACCGAATCGCTCATCCGCAGGGCTTCCTGCATCTGCAGCTTGGCAAACCCCACGTTGACGCGGTCCACGTAGGCCAGGATGAAGCACGTAAAAAGAAAAGGCATCAGCCGCCACGTGATTTTGCGGTACATGGCGGCTTCCAGCGCCGCGGCGGCAGCGGTAAGGGGCGTGGCCGGATCGCTCAACTGAACTTCACCAGGTCCCAAGGCTTGCGGTAGGGACGGAACGTATACGCGTTGGCTTCCTTGTCGCCGTGGAAGCTGAAGGTCTCGCCGTCCCACTTGATCTTCTTGCCCGTCCAGTAGGCCACGTTGCCCATGCAGGCGATGGCGGTGGCCCGCACTCCCACGCCCAGGTTGGCGAACGGCTCCTTCCGCGAGCGCACCGAATCCACGAAATTCTTGGTGTGCAGCGGCGTGGGCTCGTCTTCGTTCATCTGGATGGGTTCCATGCGCGGCTCCCAGGTGAAGCCGCCGCGCCGCCCGCCGCGTCCTCCTCCCGCCGGCGGCTTCGGCTCGGGATACAGTTCCATGCCGATCCGGTCCACGAAGAGCGCTGCTTCCGTCCCATAGAAGGCCATCCCGTGCGGGCGGTCCTCCGGCCCCCGCATGCCGTAGTAGCGCATGCCCGGCCGCCTGCCGCCGAGGCCGTGGCCATTATAGTTCGAGGCCTCGTAATTCATGATGAAGTTGGGATACTCGTAAATCGCCGTCTGCATGTCGTAGATATCGCCCGCGCGGTTCTTGGTAAACCGCACCGCGGACGATACCACATTGAGCGGCGTCTCCACGCCCATGATCTGGTGCACCGAGTCGAAGCGGTGATTGCCGTAGTCGCTGATGATCCCGTTGGTATAGTCCATGAACGCACGGTAGTTCAGGCGGGCGCTGTTGAACGGCGCCTTGGGCGCCGGCCCCAGCCAGGCGTCCCAATTCAGGTTGGCCGGCGGTTCGCTGTCGGCGACCGGCGGGTTCCCCCACGCCACGCTCATGTAATTCCACACGCGCACGAAATGCACTTCGCCGATCTTGCCGCCCTGAATCATCTTGGCGGCCTCCGCGATGTGGTCCGCCGAGCGGTGCTGCGTGCCAACCTGCACGATGCGCTTGTTGCGGCTGACCGCTGCGAGCATCGCCTTGGCCTCGCCCACGCGGTACATCACGGGCTTCTCGACGTACGCGTCTTTGCCCGCTTCGCAGGCCAGAATCTGCATGGAGGCATGCCACGGGTCGTGGGTGGCGATGATCACCGCGTCGATATCCTTGTCCGCCAGGAGTTGCCGGAACTCGGTGTAGGTCTTGGCCTGCGGTGCCCATCTCTTGGCGGCGTCCAGGCGCGTGCCGTTGACGTCGCACAGCGCGCTGATATCCACATTGCGCGGTTCTTTGAGGCGCGGATCGAGGTTGCCGTCGTGGTAGTTCTCAGGCGCGACCGCCTGAATGTCTTCCGGTGTGCCGCGCATGAGGCGCGCATCGAAGGTGCCGCGTCCGCCGCACCCGATGAGACCGACGTGCAGCCGGTCGTTGGCCCCGTAGACCCGGCTGGCGGACAAGGCAGTCAATGCCGCTGCCCCCGCGCCGGCGCTCGTCAGAAAATCTCGTCGTTGCATAGCCACAACTCCTGCATTATTCTACCCGTTTCGAACGCCACACTCACCGGGCGCGACGCGCCCCCACAGGCCCATGGCACGCCGCCATCGGCACTGACTGATAACCAGACCTTATCATAGTGTGGCGCCCCGCGCTGACTCAAAGCGGGACAGGCTTCACCCAATCCGGCGCCGCCGGTGGCTCTGCTGGTGTGTCTCCCTGGCCCCTGGTCCGCGGCCCCGGCGAGCGCGGGGCACCCGCTGCTTTTGCGGGTCAGCTACACGACCCCCAACCCCCCCGCTCCCGGCCCCTGGTCCCTGGTCCCCGCTCCCAGCCCCCGGCCCCTGGTCCCCGGCCCCTGGCCCCCGGCCCCGGCGAGCGCGGGGCACCCGCTGCTTTTGCGGGTCGGCCACACAACCCCAACCCCCAACCCCCAACCCCCGACCCCCAACCCCCGCTCCCAGCCTACTTCTTCCTCCCCGGCGTCTCCCCCTGCACCGGCTGTTCCTTCAGCTTGTCCGCGGGGACCGCATCCGGCGTATCGAAAGAAATGCTCGCATCGGCGCTGTACTTGTGGTACGAGTGATAGCTCACCTCGTTCCACGACAGCAGCTTGCCTTCGCGCGAGCGAACTTCCGAAACCAGCGGCAGCACGAAGGGGCGGCCGGAAATCTCCACGGTATCGTAATTCAACTCCAGCGCCACGCTCTGAATCGGGAAATCCGGCGGAATATCGTCGCACTCCAGCTTCACCTTCATCACCATCTTGCTGTCGCGGTTGGCGTAAATCAGCCCGTGAAAACCGGTGGTGATGGTGCGCTTGGAAGCCTCGTGGTGAATGCTGTAGCGCGGCTGGCTCACCCGGAAATGGAAAACGTAGGTGCGTTGTCCGCCCAGCGAGACCCATCGCTCCCAACCGAAGTCCGTCTGGCTCGCGGGATCGAAGATGGTATGCAGGATGGACCCGAATTCGCCCGACGAGCTGGCCCCGCCCAACTGGTCGTGCCCCAGGTTGTTGGTCACCGGCCGGTCGTTCACCATCATCACCTTGTAGTTCTCTTTCTGGCCTACATACGTGAGCTGCTCCATGATGGTGTCGGCCACGCGCCAGCTTTCCGTCCCGGTCGGGTCGACGTGCCGCTTGGTCACCTGCGTACAGATGTAGTCCGGCAGACTCTCGGTGTAGTTCAGCGCGTTCTCCCGGATGGCTGCCAGGATCTGCTGAAGCTCGGCCGCGTCCGGCGGCGCGGGCGCAGTGGCCGCCACTTTGGGAGCGGCCGCGGGCAAACCGGCGGACGCTTCGGCCAGCTTATGCACCGCCGCCATGGTCTTCTGGCCGGCGCCCATGTGCTGCACCAGGTCCACCGTGGTGGCATCCAGCCGATTGACCAGCCTGATCTTCTGCACCTCTTCCGCAATCTTCTTATCGTCGTACTTGGCCTGGATCGCCGAGCGGATGAAATTCACCAGATCGTCGACCGTCCGCCCGGATTGGGACGCCGCCGCCAGCGGGAGCAACAGCGCCAGGCACAGGACTCTCATCAACACCATGCTGCCATTTTAACGTTCCCCAAAAAAACATGCCGGATTCGTATAAAATGGTACGAAAATGGGTCTTGATCTCGAAACTGAGCCGCGACCGCAAGGAAGCGGTTTTTCCAATGGTTAAGCACCCGCAAAATCCGGGTTCACTAAACCGTAATTTGGCTTCTGCTATCCTATATCCCAGCATCCGGGATTCAGAGGCTAGCGCTTGAATTGGAAGCGGTTGATAGCGGCATTGCCATGGACTTGGCACGGCGTGGCGGGCATCGGTGGTGGCGCCCGGGAGGCCGGTGTCGTCGCCATCACGGCCTACCGGTTCAACGCCATTCAGACAAGGGGTCTAACATGAAACGTGCTCTTGTTTTCTGCTCGTTAGTTTGCGTTTTCGCCGGCACGGCTTTCCCTCAGACCGGAGGACTTGGGGAGATCTCCGGGACCGTTCACGATCCTACGGGCGCGGTCGTCCCTGGCGCGCAGGTGGTCGTGTCCAACTCGGCCAGAGGCATTCACCTCGTGCTGACCACATCCGAAGGCGGCGTGTTCGACGCGCCTTCGCTCATCCCGGCGTCGGGTTACGAAGTAACCGTCACCAAGACCGGCTTCCAGGAATATGCCGTAAAGGATATCGAGCTGCTGGTAGGCCGCAACGTGGGCCTCACGGTCACCCTTTCCGTTGCCGGCACCACCATCCAGGTTGAGGTGCAAGCCACCGCGCCGCTGGTCGACGATACCAAGACCGACGTTTCGCAAGTGGTAGACTCTCGCGAAATTGTGGAACTGCCGATCAACGGCCGCCGCGTCGATACCTTCGTGCTCATGTCGCCCGCCGTCACGGCCGACGGCATCTACGGCCTGCTCTCCTTCCGCGGCGTGGCCAACGGCAACACGTTCATGGTGGATGGCAACGACGTCACCGACCAGTTCTGGGTGGAGAACGCCGGCCGCACCCGCACCGTGTCGCAACTCTCCCAGGACGCCGTGCAGGAGTTCGAGGTGGTTTCCTCCAACTTCTCGGCTGAATACGGCAAGGCCTCCGGGGGCGTGGTGAATGCGGTCACCCGCAGTGGAACCAACGACCTGCATGGCACGGCTTTCTGGTTCTTCCGCAACCAGGACCTGGAGGCGCTGGACGCTTTCACTCCTGCCGGCGTTTTCCCCAAAGACACCCGCAACCAACGCGGCTTCAGCATCGGCGGCCCCATCCAGAAAAACAAGCTGTTCTTCTTTTTGAATGGCGACCTCACCAACAAGGATTTCCCCCTGCAATCCAGCATCATCAAGGCTGGCATCGTCGACAGCACGAACCAGGTTTGGATCGGCTGCGGCGCTCCCGCCACCGCCGCCCAGTGCACCGCCATCAACACGTTGCTGCCGCGCTTCTTTGGCACCATCCCGCGAACCGTCACCTCGGATCTGGGCTTCGGCAGAATCGATTACCATCTTTCCGACCGCAATACCTTCAGCGCCAGCTTCAACTACATGCACTGGCTCTCGCCCAACGGTATTCAGACCAGCGCGGTGGTTACCAGCGGCGGGGCCATCTCCAGCAACGGCAACTCCGTGGCGCGCGTGCGCGAGGGCAGGCTCTCCTGGGTCGGTATTCCCAAGAGCAACCTGGTGAATGAGTTCCGTTTTGGCTGGCTGAACGACCGGCAGAGCGATGACATCAATCCGGCCCTCACCGGCCCCGGGGTGGGATCCTTGTACCTCTCCGTCCAGGGCCAGCAGATCGGATCGGTATACTACCTGCCGCGCGTGGAGCCCAACGAATACCGCTACGAGTTCGCCGACAATGCTTCCTGGACTTACGGGAGGCACGTCGTCAAGTTTGGTACTAACATAGCCGCCACTAAGGATTACAGCTACTTTATTCAGTACGCCAACGGCTACTACACCTATCAGACCGTCACCAATTTCGCCCTGGATTATTCCGGCAACACCACCGGGGCCAAGCACTGGCAGTCGTATCAACAGGCCATCGGCAACCCCACCGTCAACACCACCATTGCCGACTATAGCTTCTATCTGCAGGATCAATGGCGCATTGCTCCCAACCTGACCTTCAACTACGGGGCTCGCTACGAGTATTCGCACCTGCCCCAGCCACCCAAGTGCAACCCGGACTATCCCCAGACGTGTCACATCAACTCTCCCACTACCGACCTGATGCCGCGCCTTGGCCTGGCTTACAGCTTGGATAACAAGACCGTCCTGCGCGCCGGCTATGGCATGTTCTATTCGCGAGTTGCAGCCGCCACGCTTCAGGATCTGTTTACGGGCAACGGCGTGAACACCACCACGTTCAGCCTCGCCGCGACGTCGGCGCCGCAACTGGCCGCGGGCCCGGTATTTCCCAATATTTTATCCGCCCTTCCGGCGGGCGGCAGCGTTTCCGCTTCCAATATTCAGTTCACCGCGCCCAACTGGAAGATTCCCTACTCCGAGCAAGGCACCTTGGCCCTGGAGCGCCAATTGTTGCATGACATTTCCATCACGGCGTCTTATGTCTGGAGCCGTGGGGTCGACTTGTACAGCGAGCGGGATCTGAACCTGCCTCCTCTGAGTTCCACCACCTACACGTACGCCATCGATAACGCCTCCGGCCAACAGGTGGGAAGCTATGCCACTCCCATCGTTCTGCAATACAGTCCGACCCAATTGCGCCCCGACGGCCGCTACGGGTCGGTGGTGCAGGACGAGAATGGAGTTACCAGTTCCTACAACGCCCTCGCGGTTCAGGCCCACAAGCGGTTCACCGCCGGCCTGCAGGCGGATCTGGCTTACACCTGGTCTCACGAAATCGACGACGGCCAGGGTTACGGCCAGGCGTCGCAGACCATCTTCATGAGCAGCGCCAGCAGTTGGCTCTACAACGGCAATTACAAGGCCGACAGGGGCAACGGTCTGGAAGACCAGCGGCAGCGCTTCGTATTCTCCTGGATCTGGGCGCCCACCTTGACCCATCGGGGCGGCGCGTTCTTCAAGTACATCGTGAATAACTGGCAGCTTTCCTCGATCACCAGCATCAACAGTGCCCGCCCCTACACCAATCCCGCCATCAAGGTGAACGACACCCCGGTTCCCGGCATGTTCAGCAACTTCACCGTCAATGGTTCGGGCCTGAGCAGCCGTGTGCCGTTCCTGCCCGAGAACAATATTTGGCAGCCCGCAGCCTACCGGGAAGATGCGCGCCTCAGCAAGGTGCTGCCCTTCGGCGACCGCTATAAGGTCTTTCTCAACTTTGAGGTGTTCAATGTGAGCAACAGTTGGTCGCCCACCGCCCTGTCCAGTCAGCAATATACCGAGAAGGGCGGAGTGCTGACGCTCACCCCCGGCGCCTATGCCGTCGGCACGTCGGATGGTCTGTTCCCCGATGGCACGGAAGCACGGCGCATGCAGGTGAGCGCACGGTTCACCTTCTGATCCCGGTAGCTGGAAGTGGGGCGGCCCCTCCGGTCGCCCACTCTTGCCGTTCCAGATCTGTTTATCTCAAAATCCGTGTTATATTTTCTGCAAGGAGAAGATATGGCCTGCAAAACGCCGAGGAAGCCAGCCAAGCCTGCCCCCAAGAAAGAGAAGTAACCGTAGCACAGGCATTCTTGCCTGTGTTTTTCAGTAACCGATTTTCCAACTATTTTTTCGCCCTGGCTGCGCCGCGCCGCGTTTACCTGGATGCCATCGGCGCCCTGCCCACGCCCGAGGAAGCCGCGCAATTTCTGAAAGACCCCGACCCCGCCGGGCGCGCCGCCCTCATCGGTCGCCTCCTCGGTCGCGCCCTATTTTCAGGCCACTCCGGGCAACCAGTGGCCGGCCGTGGCGGACCTTGCCTGGGCCCTCATCAATACATCCCATAACCCTTATCCAGAGCTATTTGTCTTTTTGTAGGGACCGCGCTTTTCGCCGTGTTGTGAACCGATGCGCCGTGGGGTATACTGCCTCCGAATATCGCCAAATTGTCCAGAAGGGATACGTCAACGATGACATCGTCACGGTTCGTGGCTCGTTGGTTTCTGCCGGCTGCCCTGTTCGGCAGCTTGGCGTTCGGACAGCAGCCCAAGCTGTACAACACCACCAAGCAGAAGCTGCTGGAAGGCAAGCAGGTGTTCAGCTTCACGCAATCGAAGTTCGATATCCAGGCGTACTGCGAAGCGGCCAAGCACTTCGATTACGCGTGGTTCGAGATGCAGCACAGCACGCTGGAGTTCCGGGACGTGGAGGCCATGATCGCGGCGTGCCCGCACGCTGGCGCGACCCCCATGATCCGGCTGCCGGACGCGCAGGAGTGGCACATTCAACATGCTACCGATATCGGGGCGCTGGGCGTGATCATCCCAACGGTCGACGACGTCGACCGGGCGCGGGAGGGGGCCAAGTGGGCGCGCTATCCTCCGGTGGGGCGCCGCAGCGCAGGCCAGGGCCAGGCGGCCGGCATCTGGGGCATCAACGGCATCAACTACCGGCAGACGATCAACGACAACATGCTGGTGGTGATCATGATCGAGACGCCCACGGGCGTGGCCAACGCGTTTGACATTGCGTCGGTGCCGGGAGTCGACGTGGTGATCATCGGGAACAACGACCTGAGTTCCTTTTCCGGATACCCCCAGTCGGACGATCGCTACCAGATGATGGTGACCAAGATCCACGACGATACCCTGAGGGCCGGGAAGATCTTCGGGCAGGCCAACGCGTACTACGCCAGGAACCATCCGCTGAGCAAGAGCGCGTTCTTTTTCCAGAACGGCCCGTCGTTCGACGGCTGGCGGCTTCCCGGCCAGCGAGACCCGTTCGCGCCGCCGCCGGGCGAGAAGAAATAGACGAAATCGCCGGATAGCCACGGATTCACGCGGATACCCACGGATAACTCCTGGGTTTTTCAATCCGCTCATATTCGTTTTCTTTGCACGCTGCAAAGATTTTCTGCTATCTCCCGCAGAACCAGGAAATGGCGCGGGGGTTTCTTGGCGATCCGGGCGGCTTTGCGTGAGATGGTTTTTGCCTTTGGTGAGGCCGTGGCGCGACTCTCGCCAACTGATGACGTGCGGATCTCACGCCCAGACCCAAAGGGAGGAAAACCCTGCCTAACCTGTCACTCCCGGTCGAGCCCTTCATTTTCAACATCGGCTCCCGCTCCAAAAATGGAGCGAGCGCGGGGTACCCGCTGCTTTTGCGGGTCAGCCACACAGCCCCAACCCCCAACCCCCAACCCCCTGGCGGTCCCCTTTACGGAGTCTTCTCGCCGTGCGCCGCGGTGCTCCGCAAGTGCGCGTAGAAGCCCAGGTCCGCCCCGGTCAACAGCTTGGTGGCGAAGATGATCTGCCCGGTGTGCATCGAAAAATGCTCCACCACGTGATAGATCGCCTCCATCACCGACACCCCGTAGCCTTGAATCACCAGCCTCTCCGCCATCCGCGCCGCGGTCACCGCCCGGATCACCTCCGCCGCCTCCTCGACCGTGGCTTGCAGGCGGTCCATCAGCTCGCCGGCCGGTACCCCGCCACGCGTCCGAAATTCGCGCTCCCGGTCGCGGCTGTCCGGCCGCCCTCCCACGCCGCCAATAATCCATTGCCGCACGTTTCCGCACAGGTGCAGCACCAGGTTGCCCACGGCATTTTCGTTTTCCCCGCCGCGCGCCCATACCTGTTCTTCGTTCAACATCCCCAGGCATGTTCCGATGCTCCCGGTGTACTGCCGCAGCTTATTGGTGGAATGATCGAGAAACTGACGTTCGAGTGTGTCGTCCATTACTGGATTATGACGTACGCCGGGGAGCCCGGCTACTCTCGCAGACCCCGGATGGTGACGGGCCGCCCCAGCGGCCCGCCGGCTTTCTATTGAACGTCCGTTACCTTGCCGTCAACGAAGGTGATTTTCAGATCCCGGTAGACGTAGATCTTCTTCGACCCCAGGTCGGCGACGTTGCCCGGCTTTCCCATGATGGCTTCCACTTCCTGGATCGATTGGCCCAGCGCCACCGTCGCCGGAGCGCCTCCGCCGGCTCCCGGCATGCTCTGGTTGACGACATCCTGCTCCGCGCGATCGGCTTCCTGCGAAGCTTGCGACAGGTCGGAGGCGGCGTTGGCGTCGGGCTGCACCTGGGCGGCATAGGGCGCATTGGTAGGCTGGCCCGCGGCCGAAGGGGGCAGCGTGGGCAGTCCGCCCTGGCCCTGCTTGGACTGCAGATCGTTCAGGCCCTGATCGATCGTGGCGCGCATCTGGTTCTGCATCTCCTGCAGATCCGCCAGGGCTACGGAAACCGTACTCCCCTTGCGGCAGTCCATCCCTTTGCTCGCCAGCACTACCACCTGGGCATACTGCGCGCCGGGCGGAGGCGGCGCACTGAGCTGCAGCACATCGCCTTCGGTTACCGGGCAGGTCTGCCCGCCCGAATCCACGTCCAGGCTGGTCGCCACCACAAAAACATGCGGGCCGTTGCCGCTGAAGATCGGGGGCGGGCCGCTGGCCTGCATCGACCCCATCGACTGCTGCTCGGCTCGTTCCTGCTCCAGTTGCCGCTTGACTTCATCCGCTATCTGCTGCTTTACGTCGGGAGTGAGAGGCGTGGCCGCGTAATTAGCCGCCTGGGCATTGGCCGCCACGGCGGCCGCATCCATGCGCGCCTGGTAGGCGTCCTGCAAACTCTGCGCCACCAGGTAATCGGTCAGCCACAACGCCGGGCTGGCGTAGTACGGGTACGGAGTGAACCATCCGCCGTAAAACCCATACCACGGACTCCCGGCCCAACCCCAACCGTAGTAGACCG
>Ga0326728_10023254_pt1 | contig 11378 bp, 10 predicted proteins | sample MB3enrmetagenome_FD_207602 | JGI IMG/M metagenome (GOLD analysis project Ga0326728, IMG submission 207602) | Lab enriched peat soil microbial communities from McLean, Ithaca, NY, United States - MB31MN | ecosystem: Environmental > Terrestrial > Soil > Wetlands > Peat | place: USA: New York... | reverse complement strand
CCGGTCAAGCAACTGGGCCTCGCTCGCATTGGCCTTGAACACCGCTCGGACGTGGTTGAGCAGCTCCTGGTCCGAGCGGGTGATGACCTTGCGCTTTCTTCTGCGTTCCTCCATCGTCGGCCGCCGGTCTTAACGCTACTAGCTCGAAGCCGAATCGGCAAATTCCGGGATTGCTCAGCATTTGTTCAGACGGAATCGGGAGTTGGGGTATGAAGTCAATATCTCAAGGGCTGCCTAATGCCATGCGCCTGTGGATAGTTTCTTGGTAGGTCGAAAGGCGTTCCATTCGAAAAAGATATGGTTAGGACAGCAGGATGTAAATGTGGCGTCGAATCCGCCATTGGTGAAGCACGGGAGAGACTTCATGCCGGCATTTCTCATTCCGAATCGATCCCAGATGCTGTTTCGAGGGCCGCACATCCTCAACCGATATGCAGACCGTCTCCATCGAGTTCGAGACCACCTGTTTTGGTTCATCCCCTGGTTCCTCGAAACGCCCCACGCAGGGAGTTTGGGCTCTCTCCAAACCGGCGCCTGGCCGTCAAATGAATACTCAGGAACTGATGTTGAGCACCATCCCCTGGATGAAAAACCTGCGGAGGGCGACGAACAGCAGTATTGTGGGGATAGACGTGAAGATCACGGCGGTCATGATCCACGGGATGTTGCCCCCGCCGTAGCCGGTCATGGTGGCCACTGCCACCATGATGGGACGGATCTGTTCCTGGCGTGAGAGCACCATGCCGAACAGCAGGTCGTTCCAGATCCAGGTGGCCTGGAATAGCGCCACCACCGCAGTGGGCGAGAGGGATTGGGGAAGAAAGACCGACCAAAATGAACGCACCGGGCCGCAGCCATCCAGTTTGGCAGCTTCCTCGATCTCGCGCGGGATCGTGGTGTAAAAGCCTCGATAGACAAAGAGGCTGAATGGGATGCAGATGGCGGAGTAAATAAGGATCATGCCCGCCCGCGTGTCGTACAGCCCCAAGGTGTTAAACACCCGGTATACCGGGATCAGGTACATCTGGAACGGGAACAGCGTGCCGCTGTAGATGACGAGGAATAGGAAGAAGTTAAACTTCGGCCGAAGTCGCACGATGCTGAACCCTGCCATGGATGCGCAGATCACTACGACCGCGGTTCCGACGGAAGAGTACAACAGGGAACTCAGCAGGTTGTTCTGCAGCTTGTAGTTCTTCAGCACCGTCTCCAGGTTCTGGAAGAAGAAGAACTTCGTGGGAAGGTCGGCCCACGTCTGGGACACGAAATCCTGCGAGCTCTTGAATGAGACGAGGAACGAGCTCACCACGGGCAGCAGCCAAAGGGCCACGAGGATAATGAGCACTGCGTAAAGGGGAACCTTTCTGATCCAGCGCATCAATGCCCCCCTTCCCTCAATAATAAAGCAAGTCGCGCTTGGTCATGCGGCGGATGTAGGCCGCGGAGATCACGATCACGATGATGGAAAGGATCACCGAGATGGCCGCGCCATAGCCCATGTGGAACAGGGTGAAGGTCTCCCGAAACATGGAGACCGCCAGCGTCTCCGAGGAAGAATAGGGGCCGCCTCGGGTCATGACGTAGATGATGTCGAACACCTTGAACGAGTTCACCATGGCCATGGTGATGACCACAGTGGTAATTGGCCGAAGCATGGGGAGCTTCACGTGCAAGAACGTCTGCCAGGAGCTGGCGCCGTCTAGCAGACAGGCCTCGATGGGGTCCCTCGGAATGGTTCCCAGCCCCATGAGGAACATTACCATGTTCGTCCCGAGTTGCTGCCAGGTCCAAGCAAGGATCATGGCGAACGTGTTCAGGGGAACCGAGGTGAGCCACGAAGGCTTCAGCGAGATGCCGAGCATCCCAAGGAGCCCGTTGAGGACTCCCAGTTCCTTGCTGAACATGTAGGCCCAGATCACCCCCGTGGCCACGAAGGAGATTGTGAGCGGGATGAAGAAGATGCTCTTGAAGAACCCCTCGCCTCGAACCCCGGTGACGAACACGGCCACCAGCAGACCGCCCGTGGCAGGAAGCACCAGCGTGAAGGCAACCCAGAGGGCCGTGTTGATCATCGAGCGGGCAATGACGCGGTCGGTAAACATGGTGACGTAGTTCTTGAGACCCGTGAACAGCGGCTTGGCTAGGCCATTCCAGTCGAAGAAGCTGTAGTAGACGTTCTGGAACATCGGTATGACGAGAAGCACCGTGACGAGGACGAACGCAGGGAAGATGAACAGGTAGCTGACAATGGCGCCTCGCGCTTTCAGGTGAGTTCCTCCGAGAAGAAGCGGGAGGAGCGCCGCAGGGGCCCTCCTCCCGGAATTACAGTCTCAGATCTTACTACTTTTTGGCCGCCGACCAGTAGTCGTCGGCGATCTTGTCCAGGTCATTCAGGATCTGGTCAACGTTGCCCGGGTTCAGGATGAACTCGGCGAACTTGTCCACCGCTTTTTCACAGATCGGCGTAGGCGTGGCTTCCCAGTAGCGGTTGAGCACCCGGTAGCCGCTCTTGATCGTCTTGGCGAAGTTCACCTTGCTCGCCGGCAGGAAGCTGGCATCCGCCTTGGCGTTGGCCGGGTACTGGTTGAGCATCTTGGCAAAGGCCGCGTTGCCCTCCGGGCCCATCCACCAGTCCGCCACCTTCATGGCATCCATGAGGTTCGGGGCCTTGGCGGAGATGACGATAGGGCTCGCCTCCATGATGACGACCTTTCCTGCGGCGGGATTCACCGGCGGCATCACAAAAATATCCGCCTTGCTCTCAGGGACCCCGGCGGTGGTGAGCGTGGTGAGGTACCAGGAACCGCACGGGATCATGGCCACTTTGCCCTCGTTGAACAGCCGCGGCGCGTCAGAGAAGAGGTCAGTGGATGGATCGGTGAAGTAACCCTTGCCGATCAAGTTGGCCCACACGCTGAAGGCCTTCTTCACGCGCGGATCGGAGTACTTCACTTTGCCAGCGCACAGATCCACGTACAACTGAGGATCCTGGCGGGCCACCATCTCCTCGAACAGGATGAACGTCGGCCAGCGGCCGTTGACAGTCTGTTCCATCGGGGTGATGCCGTTGGCCTTCAACGTGTCGCACACGTTCAGGAACTCTGCCCAGGTGGTTGGCACTTTCAGATTCAGTTTGGCAAAGACGTCCTTGTTGTACCACACGCCCCAGTACTCCACGACATCGGCCAGTCCGTACACTTTGCCGTTGAAGGTGAACGCGTCCCTCAGACCCTGGGGATACTCGCTCTTGTGCTTGTCCCAGAGCGACGTCATGTCGGCAACAAGGCCGGCATCAATGAGATCCTTCATTCTGTAGGTAGACCACCAAGTGAAGAGGTCCGGCGCCTTGTTCGTAGGTAGGGCAGCCCGCACGGTGGCCTGGAACGTGTTGGTGTCTGGGTACGGAGACTGAGTGAACCCGACGCCGATCGCGCTCTTGGCCATGGCGCCAAGCTGGTCAAAGAACGGCCGGTAGTCGGGGTTGCCGCCCTTGTCGTGCATCAGCACGAGATCCTCGGCAGCGGCCACGCCGACGGCGCCCAGGAGGAGCGCGACAGCGACAGCGAAGAAAACGAAACGCTTCCTTTTCTGCATGAAATCCTCCTTACCGAAGAAATAGTTCTCAAGGGCAACGGCTGCCGCGGCGGCGCTGCGGTGCGCCGTACCCATGGAGAGCAAAAGAAATGAAGGGCGGTGCCCGCGCCGGTCGGACAGGCCAACCCAGGCCACACCCTTCATAAACTGTTTAGCTATCTTCTACCCAAACGGTACAAGCTGTCAAGTTTTTTGATCCGTCTTTAAGCACGCTGCTGGCAATAACCGCTAGAAATCCCACGACTTTTTCTTGACAGCAAGCCACTGGTGAGGTTAAATATGGTAAAAATTCACCAAGAAGACAGCAAGATGGCTCGCGCGAGATTGAAGGATGTCGCCAGGAAGGCCAACGTGTCCGTCGCCACCGCGTCCCTAGTCCTTACCGGCAAGGGAAGGATTTCGCAGGAGGTGCGCGGCCGGGTGCGTGACGCCGCGGATACTCTGTCGTACCGGCCCCGACAGGCCGCATGGCCGCGTCACGCGGACGGGGATTCCGTGGGGATCCTTTGCGCAGAGGACCGACAGTACGAATGGAACTTCATTAGGCCTACGCTCCTGGAGCTGGAGCGGGCTCTGCGGCAGCACGGACACGTTCCCGTGCTGATCCCTGCGAGCTCCCGGTCGGATCCCGAAAAGATCGTGCATCACGTGCAGGGCTCGGGCGTTCGCGCGGTGCTTTCCCTGCAGTTCTCCAACGGTGCGGTCTTCTCCGGGCTGCTCGCTCGCGGACTTCCGGTAGTGGTGATCAACAACAGCGGCTTCCAGGAACGCCTGGATTCAGTCTGCGTCGACGACTTTCAGGGCGCCTACGAAGGCACTCGGTTCCTGCTGTCCCTCGGGCACCACTCGGTGGCGTTTGTGGAATACGCACGGCCGGAGTCTCCCAATGTCGTGGCAGACCGGTTCGTAGGGTTCCGAAAGGCGCTCGAAGAGCAGCGCATCGGATTTTCTCCCGAACGGCGCATCACGGTACCGTTCATGGAGATGGAGAAGCTGGAAAAAAAGCTCGCATTGCTGTTCACTCGCACCGAGCGGCCCACGGCGGTTTTTGCGCACGACGACTACCTTGGCCTCTATGTCATCGAGGTGCTGAGGAGAATTGGGCTCTCGGTACCGGCGGACATCTCGCTGGTGGCGCCTGGAGATGTGCTGGACTACAGCCTCCCGCTGATGCCGCAGATCACGACGATGCGCATCGACATGGCCCTCCTGGGCAAGATCGCAGCGAACCTCCTATTCGACCGCATGCGTGCCGCCGACGCGGGTCCCCAAGTGCTAAGGGTCAAGGAACAGCTGGTGCGACGCGGCTCCTGCCGACAGCTTTAGCGGAGGAATGCAATGACGTCTCGAGAGAGGGTGAACCAAGCTTTTGCGCATCGTCAGCCCGATCAGGTCCCGATTGACTTCTCTGGCCATCGGTCCTCAGGGATCGCGGCCCTCAGCTACGCGCCGCTGAGGGCCCACCTCGGGCTACCCCGACGGGATGTGCGCGTGTACGACCCCATCCAGCAACTTGCTATAGTGGACGATGACGTGCTAGAGCGCTTCGGCGTAGACACAATCGAGATGGGCCGCGGCTTCAGCCTCGCGAACTCCGACTGGCAGGAGTGGAGGCTTCCGGACGGCACGCCCTGTCTCATGCCGGCCTGGGTGCACCTGGACCGCAGAAACAGCGAATGGATTATGAAGTCGAAGGCGGGAACGGTCCTGGGCCGCATGCCAGACGGAGCGCTGTACTTCGAGCAGGTGAACTTTCCCTTCATCGACGGCGATGACCTCAAGGGCCTTGCGCACGCGTTCGAAGAATGCCTTTGGGCCTCCGGGGATGCCGCGGCTCCCCCGGGGCCGGCAGGCGAGGGGCCCAACGGATCGCGCAACCTCGCGGAAGGCGCCGCCCGGCTTCGGGCCTCCTGCGGGGAGCGCGCGGTGATCGGACTTTTTGGCGGTAACCTCCTTGAGGTCGGCCAGTTCCTGTATCGTAACGACAACTTCTTCATGCTGCTAGCCGGCGAGCCCGATCGCGCCGCGGCGTTCCTGGACAAGGCTGTGGAGCTTCACCTGGAGAAGCTGAAGAAGTTCCTCGCGGCTGTGGGAGACGCCATCGATATCATCCTTTTTGGCGATGATCTGGGCATGCAGACTGGACCGCAAATCTCCCCCGATATGTACCGAGCGCTGTTCAAGCCTCGGCACAAGCTGATGTGGGAGACTGCCAAAAAGCTCGCCCCAGTGGGCCGCGGAGGGGATGCGAACCGGCCGCCGCTACGCGTTATGCTGCACTGCTGCGGCAGCATCCGCGCGCTGCTGCCCGATCTCATCGATGCCGGGCTGGATGCAGTGAATCCCGTGCAGATCTCCACGACGGGGATGGAGGCCTCGGGGCTTAAGCGCGACTTCGGCCGAGACATCGTGCTGTGGGGCGGGGGCTGCGATACGCAGAAGGTGCTGCTGTCGGGAACGCCGGCTCAAGTGCGCGACCACGTACGCCAGCAGGTGGCGGCGCTGTACCGGGACGGCGGGTTTGTGTTCCAGCAGGTGCACAACGTTCTAGCTGCGGTGCCCCCGGCGAATATCGTGGCCATGTTCGACGCAGTGAGAGCCTAACGCCCCCGGAGGCGCAACCGTCTGTGCTCGGCCATGACTCATCCGTCCCCGACTTCAGCTCGTGCGGTGCGGCGGCAGGCGCGGCGTATCGTGCAGCGCCTTTGGACCCTCGCGCCTTATAGCCTAGCGGAACCCTGAAGCCGGTGGTGCAGGGTCAGCAGGAAATCTCGGTTGTCCGCCTGCATGAAGCGCATGGTCCCTCCCATGCGGGAGAATGTCTTGCAGTACCGTAGGTAGTAGGCGGGGTCCGTAACGGGCGGCTCTCCGTCCTTCATCCAGTCCCACGCCGACTCAGCTATATCCACTACCAGAATGAAGTGCCGTTCGATTGTCTTCCCCGACTGAAGAGCCAGGTTTCGGGCCATAGACAGCGATTTCTCGAAGATCATAGGGGACATGACGGCGGATCCAACGGAGAGATACACTCCGCCGTCCAGCCGACTAACCCCTTCGGCGAAAGTCAGAAAATCTGTCAGCGCGGTTCGACCAACCGCCGCCCCGCTGTTCAGCGGGTGCTCGTAGATGATGTCATGGCCGATCATCGGGTGGCCGGTAAAGGGAACGCCAAGAGACCAAGCGACGGCCTGCGCGCTGTACCGGGCAAACGGGTGCGGGACTTCCAGTCGGCCCGCAGGCAGGCGGAACGCTTTCAGCGCGGCAAGTAGGTCGGCGCCGGCGGCTGCGTGCTCGGGATCCGTGGGGAGGAGTCGAGCTATCTCTGCCTCCAACTCAGCCGCTTGCGGGATTTCCAGACCTTGCTCCGCGATGAGGGCGCCGACGGACTGTCCGTAGCCCAAGCCTTTCCAGGCGCCCACGAGAAGCGCGAGATTGATGAACCGGCCCGTGTCGTCCCAGGTTCCGAACTCTCCACGGCTGATGTTCTCCCGAACATCCTCGCTCGTGCTGCCCTGGTAGGCAAGCTCCCAGTCGTGGATAATCCCTGCCCCGTTGGTCGCCAGGTGCGTGATCCACTTGTCGCGGATCAGGCGAATTAGGATGGGGCCCAGACCATTTTTGATCGTATGAGCGCCGAACGCGCACATTACCGGCCGGCCGGCGTTACGCGCCGCGCGTACCCTGTCGACGACCTCGGCCATAATGGATCGAGCCTGAAAGGAAAGTTCACGCGGCTCGCGGGAGGGATCAACTGCGTCGGCAGGGAGCTGGACCTTGTTCTTTCGCGTCGAGAGCGGCTTTAGGAGGAGCTTCTTGCGGTCCAGGAAAGGGTAGCTCATGCCCGCACCCCGAGCACCCGGCAGAGTGTCTGCCACTGGGAGAAGTCGGGAACAACGAGGTCTGCGCCGGCTTGAATGAGGCGCGCGCGTTTTCTCATGCTCCATCCAAAACGGCGAACCTCGTCGCTTGCCACGCCCACGGCCCGACCGCCCCGCCGCTTTGTTTCCCGCATCTCAACTGGGCCGTCCCCGAAGGTCACGAGTGCGTGGGCGGCACGGTCACCAATTTCGGATAGGATCCCCTCCAGGACGATCCGCTTTGCCTCTACGTTCACGTTTCCCGTAGCGCCGTAGATCCGCCCCTCGAAAAGCGAGGCATAGCCCAGGGCGTCCGCCTCCGCGCGCACGTCCGTCTCATCGGTGCCGCTGGCGAGGTACAGTTGCACGCCGGCCGCCTTGAGCGCCATCAGCAAGGGGATCGCGCCCTTGATCGTGTAGTCCTCCACGCATAGCTCGCCGCGGCGAAGCTTGGCGAGCCTTCCCGAAACCAAAGCCAGTAACTCCTCGTCGTACACCTCCTTGTAGCCCGTCGCGGTCTTGACCTCGCTTGCGGGCACGATGCCGAACTCCCGCACCATCTCGACCAGGCCTTGCATCTGTACTAGGGTCTGGACGCCTGTGGTTTTCTCAACATAGTCCTGGACGCGTTCTTTCACCATTACGGAGAGCTTCTCCTCGGCAGTCTTCCAGCCGGGACCGAGGATAGTGCGAACCATCAACGGTTCCATGATTTTTTCCCACCCTTCGCGGAGGGTTGAGATCGTACCATCGTTGTCAAAGATCGCGTGCATCGGCCCGGATCCCCCGGGTATTTGGCCGGCGGAGACCGGCCCGACAACCTCAATCTCCGTGTACTCCACAAATCGAGCAGCCCCGAAGTCTTCCGCGAGCTCGGGATTGTAAATGTAGTCGGGGCTGGTCGCGCTGGCGCGGATCTCCTCTGGACTTGCTGTCCCCGTGACGAAGAGTTTCCTGACTGTGACGGCGGCCGCGAAGTTGCCGAGTGTCGCCGCGGAAATCGGGTCGCTGCCGGCCGCGAGGGCTGCCGCAATTCCTGCCAAGGCACTGTCTCCGGCGCCGACGGTGTCGATCCTGCCGATGATCTGGATGCCCGGTACCTCGTGCAGGCCGTTCGTGTCCCTCACGAGCATTCCCCTCGGCCCGCGCGTGAGAAACAGCGATGTCTTCCACCGCTCGAAGAGCGCCTGCGCGGCCCGTTCGGCATCCTGGCGGGGGACTGGGTCCTCCCTGTCCCACCGCACACCCACAAGGCGAAGCGCCTCCTTGTCGTTGAGTTTGCGCATGGCACCCGTATAGCTGTCGCTGAAGCTACGACTGTCGCAGATGAATGGCACGCCCGCCTCTTGAATGAGTTGGGCCAACTCATGGCGGAACTCTCCCGTGTGGATGCCGTGCGGGAGCTGCTGGTTAACAATCACGAGCTCAAGCTCGGGCAGCGCGTCCTGCAGGGCTTTCAGGAGGCGCTTGCCTGTGCGGGGATCCAGTTCGTTCGCGTTGCCGAAGTCGATCCTGTTCTGTTCCGAATCACCCTCCACCGGCTTTATGTAGACGGAGGTGTCCCAGTGGTCTTCCTGGACAAGGACACCACGAAGATTGACGTGGATCTCTTGCAAGAGGCGCATCATTTCTCGGCCAAAAAGGTCGTCGCCGATCACCGCGAACCCCCGAACGGACGAAACGCCGAGGGCCGCAAGGTTGGCGGCCACGTTCCCTGCCCCACCTAGTGAGTAGCGCTGACCCCGCACTGGCCGAGTGGCCAGCCCCGTCTCGACCGATGTCTCGGATAAGGAGGCATCCAGGTCCCAATAGGCATCAAGGCAGTAGTCCCCGATCACGCCGATGCGCGCCTGGGAGATTCGCACTAACAGGTCGTCGAGGTTCACGGTCGCCGCCTATCCCAGCACAAAGGCACGCGCGGGCTCAAGAATCGATGCACTATCCTCCACCGGTGTCTCCTTCTTCAGTCTCTTCACGGCCTTTCTGAATGGACACTGAGGTTCTTTCCTTTCACAGTGCGGAATCTATTTATCTCTCGGTAACAAGCTTTTCAGCGACGATATTCATCCCGGGCATTTCAAGGAAAGAAATGGGCCTCGACCATTGCGCACAGACAGTGATACACGGGAAGGTGCAGCTCCTGCACCTCATAGGTCTTACGCGCGGGAACGGAAATCAACACATCGCACCTGTCCGCCATTTTGCCGCCCGTCTGGCCTGTCAGCCCGATTGTAGACAACCCCGCAGCCCGGGCCACGCACAAGGCAGCCCTGACGTTCACCGAATTGCCTGAGGTGCTGATCGCCAAAAGGACGTCTCCCGGCCTGCCATGACCGTAGACGGCCTGCGCATATGCGTAGTTGGGCTCCACGTCGTTGCCAAAGGCACTGAGAAGAGCGCTGCCCGAAGTGATGTTGACGGTAGTAAGTGCGCCTTGGAGGGCGTCGGCCAGAGCAAGGCCCATCTCGGGATCAACCTCTTCGAGTCGCTTTCGGACATCCGGCGGCAGGGGCCTGCCGCTGAGGTACCCTTTCATCAGCTCACCGACAATATGGTCGCAGTCGGCGGCGCTTCCCCCATTTCCGCAGACAAGAAGCTTGCATCCTCTCGCGAAGCTTGTAACGAGAAGATGAAACGCTTTTTCGATATCATTCCTGCAGGAAGTGAGCACTGGATACCGTCGCAGCAACTCCTGCAGGTGACTCTCCACAACGAGGAGTTTAGCACAATTCGTCAGGGATCGGCAACGAGCCTCGGAAAACTTCAGGAATCATCGCTGCATGTGCATGCCAGCGATGCTGCGGCAACTTGCCAACGATGAGATGATCGATCCAAAGGGATAAGATAAACATTATCTTTCCCTTATCAGGACACAAGGCTGCCTGGGGATACCACCTTGCTGGTTTGCATTTAGTCCTTCAAACTCGGCGTCTTTAGGCGTTCTCCCGTTGACGGCAAAGTGGCAAAAGGTGATACGCCGCTTGTACGCTGGGTCACAGATTTTGCCGGGCGCCTCGAAATCAGTCGACGTGACCAAGAAGGCGACGAAACAGGCGGGCTGAGTACAAATCACTCGCATCTTGATGGTGCTGGAACAAGACATACGCATCCGCCCATTTGGCGATCGATGCTATGCGATCAGCCCAGGGAGCAAGTTCTTCAGGCGTGTAACGGCAGTCCTCGTAGTACAGATTGACTCGGCGAAGGTTATAGCGGATGTGACGGCCCATGAATCGGAAGTAGGTGAAAGGAGCAGTCACTTGTGCGTGTGCTGGCATTGCCGCGGCTCCAGGCGAGTCCGTTTGAACGCTGACCATGGCAACTCCACGTGCACGAAGGCCGTCAACTACTCGCTTTCGATACCAATCGCTTCGGTTAAACTCGATTGCAAGAGGAAGGTCTCTTAGACAGTCGCACAAAGTTGCGAGTTGCTTACGGGCTGACGGCGAATATTGAAACCAGCTCGGGAGGTCCGCCACGATAGCGCCCAGTTTGCCGACCTCCACTATCGGCTTGATCAGATCGCGCATCGTAACCACCGTTCTGTCCCAACTGTGCTCAAGCTCAAGGTGCTGTCTTATGGAAAACCGGAACTCGGGCGGAGTCACCTCAACGCATCGCTTGATTTCCTGGGGCCCAAGCGATTGAAGATCCGACTCCGAGAGTTCGACGGCGGAGAACTCCCGGGCGTAATAGGCCAGGTAATCGTGCGGAGAAGTACCCCTCGGATAGAGCAGGTCTTCAAGATGAGCCAAATCGCGCCCCGTGATGCCGAGCAGGATCTTCCGCGCCACGGGAGGAAATACTATACATATGTATAGTTATTACAAGCATCCCTTTCAGCGCTTCGCCGCGAGGGAAGCGAGGACTCGGCTCAATTCTGGGTAGTCCACAGGCTCCTGAGCCGAGGGATCGTTCGCCCTTTTC
>Ga0326728_10023251_pt1 | contig 11378 bp, 11 predicted proteins | sample MB3enrmetagenome_FD_207602 | JGI IMG/M metagenome (GOLD analysis project Ga0326728, IMG submission 207602) | Lab enriched peat soil microbial communities from McLean, Ithaca, NY, United States - MB31MN | ecosystem: Environmental > Terrestrial > Soil > Wetlands > Peat | place: USA: New York... | reverse complement strand
AGATCAACTGCAAGATCGTCTACTACGGCGCCGGGTTGGGCGGCAAGACGACCAATCTGCAGTGCATCTACCAGAAAACCGCCGAGCAGCAAAAGGGCAAGATGATTTCGCTTGCCACCGAGACGGAGCGAACGCTGTTCTTCGATTTCCTTCCGCTCGACCTGGGTACGGTGCGCGGCTTCAAGACGCGCATTCACCTTTATACGGTGCCCGGGCAGGTGTTCTATGACGCCAGCCGCAAGCTGATCCTGCGCGGAGTGGATGGCGTGGTATTCGTCGCCGACTCGCAGCAGGAACGCATGGACGCAAACGTTGAGGCCCTGGACAATCTGCAGTCGAACCTCAAAGAGCACGGCTATGACTTCAACAAGATTCCCTACGTGCTGCAACTGAATAAGCGCGACCTGCCCAACATTCTTTCGCCGGACCAACTCTCGAAGGAACTGCGTAAGAAGAATGAGCCAATAGTCGAAGCCATCGCCTTCCAGGGCGTGGGCGTATTCGAAACGCTGAAGGAAATCGCTCGCCAGGTGCTGGTGGAGCTGAAGCAGGGCGGGTAACGAGCGGACCTTGCCCGTCGGTAGTGTCTTAAAAGCACATTTTAGACACTGCCCGCCCGTCAAGGCAGACCGCAGCCAGCATCCCCACGTAGAAGTCACGCCTACATTTGTCGTCCTTCGGGTCCTGAAAAAGGCCCAAATATTGTGTCACACGGATGATATGATACTGAGTATGAGCAACCGTGTGAGACCAATGCGCAAGCTTCGCCGCACATTCACTCTCTCGCCCCAGAATGTCGCTTATATCGAGAAGGAGACGCGGGAGCGCAACATGCCCTCACTGTCGGCATTTCTTGATGAACTGCTCCGTGAGAGGACGCGTGAACAGGAACTCGCGGAAATCGAGGCCAAAACGACTGCCTATTACGACAGCCTAACCGATGAGGAAGTCGAGGAACAGCGAGCGTGGGGAGAATTTGCAGCACAGACTCTAATCTTGACTGAGGAGGAACTCGCACATGCCCAATCCGCAGCGCGGCGAGATTTGGTTCACAAAACTGCCAACCGATCCTCCGGACAAAGGAAAGCGCCCGGTCGCCATCGTCTCGGTCAACGGGCGAAACAATCACCCGCGGGCTGAGACTGTACTTGTGGTTCCCCTCAGCACCTCCGTGCATAGGGGCGAAGGCTTCTATCATCTCGTCCTCGAGCCCGGACAAACCGGACTGCGGGAGCGGGCTATAGCGAGAGCCCAGGACATCACGACCGTGTGGAAGTTAGCCCTCGAAGCGCCGCGAGAGCGTCTGCGCCCGCTTACCTCACACCAGATCTGCGAATTAGCGCGAAAAGTGGGGTTAGCAATGGGATGTGTGCCTTGAAAACGTTGTTGGTGGTGCTAGCGGCGGCCTTGTTCGCAGCGTTAGTTTTCCTTTACGTCCATCGTCTCGACCGCCCGATGCTTTATTACTATGGCGCTTCGCCGGAAGTACCGCAGGGCAGAGCCGTTCCATTTTTCAATCCTTTTCGCGATCACGGCGATGAAAGATTGGCCCAGTGGCTGATCGGCGATCTTAAAACCGCAGGCTGCGAGAAGATTGTAAGAGAAAGGTTGCGGGCGGACCCAACCCGAATTTGTCCGATTCTTCGTAGCAATAACAAGGCGACTCTCATCTGGATAGGACCTCGGCAGCACGACCCATTTGGGGACTCTCGCCAAATCTTCTACGACCTGCCCGAGAATAAGGCGCGGCTCGTTGTTTATTTCGGAATCGATGAACCGGGCTGGGGGATAAATACGGTGGATGTTATCCGCTAGCTTCTTTGCCTACGCCAGCGCCTCCGACAACTCTTCCCACTCCCTCATCAGGCCCTGCAGATCGCTCTTGCGGGTGGCCAGTTCCTGCGTCTGGTGCTGGGTTTCTTCCGCACTGACAAAGGTCTGAAGCTGCGTTTCGCAGAGCGCGACCGCTGCCTCCATCCGCGTGATTTCTTCTTCCACTTCATACAGGCGATCTTCTATTTGTTTGCGCTTGATCGGATTCAGACGGCGGGCTTTCGAATCGGCCGGCTCTTGCTTTGGCGCGTCTCCGTTGGTCGGCGGGGCAGGAGCGACGGGGCGCAACCCCGTCTCCACTCGACGAGCATGCACGCGGGCTGAAGACGGATTGCGGGCCGAAAGCTCTCCGACCAACTCGTTCTGAGAACTGGGAACCGGGAACTGAGAACTCACTGGCAACTGGCTACTTGCCGCTGGCAACTGTTTTTCCTTGCGCCACAAATAGTCTTCGTAGTTGCCAGGATAGAGGTCGACCTTACCCTCTCCGATCTCGAAGACCCGCGTCGCCAGCTTGTCGATGAAATAGCGGTCGTGCGAAACGAACACCACCGTGCCCGTATATTTCATCAGCGCTTCGAGCAGAACATCTTTGGCCCGCAGGTCGAGGTGGTTCGTAGGCTCGTCGAGCAGCAGGAAATTGGCCGGGTGCAGCAGCATTTTCAGCAGGGCGTAGCGGTTGCGCTCGCCGCCCGAGAGCACGCCGATACGTTTGAATACATCATCTCCGGAAAACAGGAAGCAGCCGAGAAGACTGCGCAACTGCGTCTGCGTGGACGAGGGAGAAAGCTCACCCAGGTCGTCCAGGATGCGGGCTTCGGGGTCGAGTTCCTTGTATTGGTCCTGCGCGAAGTAGTCGGGATGAACTTCGTGTCCCAGCTTGTATTCGCCCGCGCTCAGCGGCTCGGTATGGGCGAGCAGCTTGATCAGCGTCGACTTCCCTGCCCCGTTGACGCCGACGAGCGCAATGCGCTCTCCACGCTCGATCATGAAGTTCACGCCTGCAAAAACCTTGTGCTCAGCTGCACCGTCACCGTAACTTTTGGCGACGTTGGCACACTCGGCAACAATCCGCCCGCTCGGCTTCGGCTGCGGGAAAGAGAAGTGAACAACTTTTTCTTCGTCTGGAATTTCGATGCGCTCAATTTTTTCCAGCTCTTTGACACGGCTCTGCACCTGCTTCGCCTTGGTCGCGGTATAGCGGAACCGGTTAATGAAAACTTCGAGCTGCTCAATGCGATCCCGCTGCACTTTGTAGGCGTTTTCAAGCTGCTCTTTGCGCGCCGCTTTGGCGGCCAGGTATTGATCGTAGTTGCCGGCGTAAGTGTGTAGCCTCTTGTTCCAGATTTCGACGATGCGGTCGACGGTGACATCCAGAAAATAGCGGTCGTGGGAAATCAGCACGTAGGCAAAAGGATAGGCGTGGAGATACTCTTCGAGCCAGTTGCGCGCTTCGAGATCGAGATGGTTGGTGGGCTCGTCGAGCAGCAGCAGGTTCGGCTTTTGCAGCAGCAGCTTTGCCAGAGCAATGCGCATCTGCCAGCCGCCGGAAAATTCTTCCGTCTGCCGCGTCCAATCTTCTCGGCGAAAACCGAGGCCGGTCAGAACTTTGCCCACTTCGGCTTCGAGCGTGTAGCCATCACGCGCGCGGAACTCATGCTCCAGCTTCTGATAGCGTTCGGCGACATCGGCATATTCGGCGCTGGTGTGGTCGAGTTCCGACATGCTGCGCGTGAGCGACTCCATCTCCTTTTCCATGGCATGCAACTCGTCGAACACCGACATGCACTCGGCAAAAATAGAGCGGCCGGAGAGGGCAAGTCCATCCTGCGGCAGGTATCCGGCGGATGTGCCCTTGGCACGCGAGATCGAGCCGTAGTCGAGCGTTTCAAGCCCGGCCAGGATTTTCATGACCGTGGTCTTGCCGGTGCCGTTCGCGCCGACAAGCCCGATGCGCGACTCCGGCGTGATCAGCCAATCGGCATCTTCGAACAGGAGTTTGTGGCCGTAGCGCTTCCCGGCAGCGGAGAGCTGGATCATGCAGGCTTTATCGTCTCATGAGTCAGTGTGGCGCGGACACTCCGGTCCAGGCAATCCAAACGGGGACGGTCAGCTTGGGTTTGTTCTATCAAAGATTCAGCGTGCGGCGGCCATGCGCACCAGCCCGATCTGCTCTACCGCGCGGTCAATCACGGTCTGCAGTTCGCGGGCGTATTTCACTTCCCTGCCCTTGGCCAGGATGGCGCGGGCTTCGTCTTCGTCGAACCAGGTGGGGTTGCGGTTGTCTTCGTGGGGCTTGCGAGTTTGGCGAACATCCATGAGGAAGGCTTTGACTACGTATTCCTGCACGCCGTTGGGCTGCCAGAAGACGCCCTTCGAGTGGATATAGACGTGGAAATGGCGCGGTTCGATGATGCCAATCGCGCCCGCTTCTTCGCGGGCCTCGCGCTCCGCCGCTTCGCTGTGGGAGAGACGAGTCTCGGGGGCTCCCTTGGGAAACGTCCACTTGTTGCCGCCGTTGGTGTTGACCAGCAGGAATTCGGCGTGCGAATTCACCCTGCGGTAGCAGACGGCTGCAACCTGTAGAGGCAACGCGAAGCGAGATGGACGGGCCGAACCCATACTTGCCCCCAGTGTAGCGTGGAGATGTTTCACCAGTATTAAATTGCACTCAAAATGGTGCACGAAGGTGTACTAGACGAAGGCTGGTGTCTCGTGGTCGCTGGTTGTCAGTGGTTAGTCGCTAGCGGGCCGTGCCTTAGGGCCGGTGTTTGGCCGCGGGTGGACTTGATTCCCGTCGAGTCGGTGGATTGATTGGTCCTCTATCATCTCCCGAAGCGCAGGCCGCTCAGTGCGATCACTTTGTCGGGTTCGATCCCGCGGCTGGCGATGAGGACCTGAAAGGTTTCTCCCATGCCAATAGGCGAGACTAGATGCTTGAGCTGCAACGCCACCTTGGCCTGTTCTTGCGGCAAGCGGCAATCCTCGAAAGCATCAGCGAATTGGTTCGCCTCGCCGATCCCCATCAGGAACTGAGACTGCGTAATCAGTTTCTCCGTCCGGAGACCTGCGTGTTCCAACGCCGCAGTCAGTGCGGTGAAGTTGACATGAGCGGTCAGATCCTGTTCGCCGGGAGCTTCATATGGATTTGGGCTGGCGGAGTGTTGGCGATAGGCCATGAGCGTGCCGCGATGCCGTCCTGCAAGTTGCTGGCTGCGCGTGTAGCCGTAATCGATGGCGATCAGGAAACCGCGGCCGATGGCACGGCCAATTACTGCGGCGTGTCGTTGCGCAGCGAGTGGGACTTCGATGCGCTCGTTCGCGTCGGGGTGAACGCTGTAATGATCGAGGAACTCCAGTTCTTCAGCAGCAGGAGGAAGCCAGATTTCCGCGATCCCGTCGTGCTCGAAACTCAGGTGCAGCTTGCCTTTGGAACTGAGGATTTCGATCGGAAGCGCGTCGAAGAACTCATTGGCGAAGACGATTAGAGGCGTTTCTGGTGGCAGAGTTCGGTGAATGCCGATGATGGCCTCGATCTGCTCGGCGGAACAGCCGATGGCGGCTGTTCCTGCGTGGGCTTTGGCTTTCGCACCCACGTGAGCTTTGCCCGCGGTTAGATGATCGGCAAGAGTCTCTTGCAGCTTCGCGCGTAGCGCGGCAGACGACTCTTGCAGCGTGTAGGCGAGAGCGGCGAGGAAATCCGGGAACTTCTTTCGCGACCAGTCGAGCACGTCGCGGGCGAAAAGTCCGCGTCCAGGACCAAGTTCGAGGATCTCGATTCGCGCGGGGCGGTCGAAAGCGCGCCACATCTCCTCGAACTGGCGGGCGAGCAAACGGCCGAAAACGGCGTGAACGTCGCTGGAAGTGTAGAAGTCTCCTGCCTTGCCGAACTGCTCGCTGTTGCGCGAGTAGTAGCCTTCGATGGGATCGTAGAGGCAAAGCTCCATGTAACGGGAAAAAGGCATCGGTCCGCGCTCGCGGATTTCTTGCTCGATCTTTGAGCGGAGAGACAAGGCTAAATCCGGCCGTGCGATCAGACCCCCCTGACTGCGGTCTTTTAAAGTCAAAGACTTAGGGGGGTGAAAATTGCCAGGTCTTTGAGAAATAAGGACTTAACTGTAAAGTATTTATTCTTCAACATCTTACGTCGAATTCTCCGATTCCCCCTGCAGGTTGCTGTTCTGGGGCGTGCGCGTGAACATCTCGATGAAATAGTCGTGCAGCGCGTCGTAAAGCTGGCGCTGGAGTTGCCAGGCGAACTGGGGGCTGTCCAAGTCGCGTGGGTGAATCGGGAAAACGTACGTATGGACGGCGATGGCAGCATCCTTCAGATTGATCAGCACCTCGATAGCGCCGTTGGCCTCGCGCGCGGAAAAAGCGAGCAGGGGATGATCGTAAAGGCGTAGGTGATCGAGAACCTTAGAGAGCTGGGGACTGGCAGCCACTCGAACATTCTAGAGCAATGCGGCTTGCCTTTTGGCGATCCGCCTAAGCTAAAATTTCGGGCATGCCCAAACGCACTCCTGCGCGACGCCGTACTCGTCCTGCGACTTCCACTGTGACTCAACCTCGCAAAGATGCCGGCAAGCCGTTTCCGCCGGCCGACCGGCCCTTTGCGCCGGGCTACGGCATCGTCGGCCCGAAGGACGGTCAGGGCCTGCTGCCGTGGACGTGGGCCACGAAAAAGCTGGACCGGTGCCGCACGTTCTGGCTGGCGACGATTCACTCCGGAGCGCAAAAAGCAGAGGCGCGCCCGCATGTGATGCCGGTCTGGGGAGTGTGGGTGGAGGACGCCTTTTTCTTTTCGACCGGCCGCAAATCGCGCAAGGGGCAAAACCTGGCGGCCCATCCGGCGTGCACAGTCACTAATGACGATGGCGAAGAAGCGGTGATCATCGAAGGCCGCGCAAGCGCGGTCGAAGACGCTTCCCTGCTGGAGCGTGTAGCAGCGGCTTATAAGAAGAAGTACAAGATGGATCCGCGCGGCATGGGGGAGCCAATCTTCAAGGTCCAGCCGTCAAAGGTGTTTGCGTTTATTGAAAAGAGTTTTCCGAAGTCGGCGACGCGGTGGAAGGTTGCGCCCGCATCTGTGTAAGAATCGTCGAGTATCGGCCCTTCGTGGGCATTTGCGTTTCCGCTCCAATTCCCGATCTCCCGGAGATTGCCGTGTACGTTCCTGACGTTCAGCGCTATGAGTCAATGGAGTACCGCCGTTGCGGCCGCAGCGGCATCAAGCTTCCTGCTGTTTCTCTTGGCCTCTGGCACAACTTTGGCGGCGCGGACAACTTCGAAAAAGCACGCGCCATGCTGCGCCGCGCCTTCGATCTCGGCATCACGCACTTCGATCTGGCGAACAACTACGGTCCGCCGTATGGGTCGGCGGAAGAGACTTTCGGCAGCATTTTCAAGAAAGACCTCCAGCCTTACCGCGACGAACTCATCATCTCCACCAAAGCCGGCTGGGATATGTGGCCCGGGCCCTACGGCAATTTCGGGTCGCGCAAGTATTTGCTCGCGAGTCTCGATCAGAGTTTGAAGCGCATGGGCCTGGAATATGTAGACATCTTTTATCATCACCGTCCCGATCCCGAGACGCCGATGGAGGAATCCATGGGCGCGCTCGACACTGCCGTCCGCTCCGGGCGAGCGCTCTACGTCGGCATTTCCGCATACAACGCCGAGCAAACGGCTCAGGCCGTAAAGATACTGCGTGGCCTCGGAACTCCTTGCCTGATTCACCAGCCGCGCTATTCGATGTTTGATCGCACTCCCGAACAAGGCCTGTTCGACGTTTTGGGGAAAGAGGGTGTGGGTGCGATCGTATTCAGTCCGCTCGCACAGGGACTGCTCTCCGACCGCTACCTGCAAGGAATCCCGTCCGACTCGCGCGCAGCCCGCGATTTCTTTCTGAAGAAGAAGAATGTCAACGAAAGCATGCTGGCCAGGGTTAACGCGCTGAACGAGATCGCGCGCCAGCGCGGACAATCGCTGGCCGAAATGGCGGTGGCCTGGGTGCTGCGCGACGCTCGGGTAACCAGTGCGCTGGTGGGAACAAGTAGGGTTGCACAAATCGATGACAATGTTGCGGCGCTGAGGAATATGAAGTTCTCGGATGAGGAGCTCAAGGGAATTGAGGATGTGCTGCGGAGGGAAGCGTAAACGACTGTTCTCGGATTGTGGCGGATTCGTCACATAAAGCGCGTGATGCGGGTCATGGAAAATGGGTGACGCGATTGGATAACTTCGGAGCGTGGGCCTGTGGTGTAAATGGAAACATGATTACCTGTCACGTAATGCGATGCGGGTTCGAATCCCGTCAGGTCCATCGCTGGAAACCCAGGCGGTAGGGAGGTTGCCAAGGACAGGTGGAGCCTCCCCTTTTGTGCTTGACACCGTACTTTGCATTGTCGAGAATTGTCGTGACAGGTAATCAAGTTTCCATGACGGCCCCGAGGAATCGGGGCCGTTGTGTTTTCTGCGGCAAGGCGTTTTGCTCAATTTGACTAGGTTCTAATTTGATTGAGTTGTTCTGTTCTCTGGTAACCAGTCTCCTCCGCCGCCGGGCTAGGTTCTGAGGCTCTTTTCCGCCGACAAATGTGCCCCTGTCAGCAGCAGCATGCCCGTGAGGAAGGCCCAGAACATCAGGCTGACGGAGATGGCGAAGGGGCCGTAGATTTCCCCGAAATTGAGGAAAGGCAGCGCGAAGATGTAAACGTATTTGAGCGCTTCGGAAAGCAATCCCATGATGACCGCCGAGGGCAGAACGCTCTTGGCCGGAACTTTGCCATTGGGCAGCAGCCAGTAGACGAGAAAGAAAATGGCAATGCTGGCGGCGATGGAGAATATTTTCATGGTAATGAAACCCACCAGTTGCACATACCAGGCTCCGTAGCCGTGCAGAGCGCTCTTGACGATGGCGACGTTGCCCGCCGTCAATCCCACCGAGAGCAGCGCCAGCGATCCGCAGGCAAAGGCGAGGCCAAGCGCGAGCAGTTGATTGCCGAGGTAGGAGCGGTTGTTGGCAAATCCCCAGACGCGGTTGAGCGCAACTTCGAGCGGCATGAAGATTCCGGTGGAACTGATGAGCAGCATGACAAGCGAGAACACCTGGGCGCGATGATGCGAGGCCACGAGCGCGTTGAGATTGCGAATAACGAAATCCTGACCGGTGGGAAGATAGTCGCGGAGCAGATTTTCGACGACGGTGTACATCACCTGTGAGTGGATGACTTTGCGGATCAAGGTCATCAGCAGAAGCAGGAATGGAAAGAAGGAAAGGATGGCGTTGGCAGCCACTGAAAATGCGAAGGTGTGGACATCGGTGCGGAGCAGATAGACCAACGTGGAACGGACCAGGCTGGGGCGTGGGCGCAGGCGAAGGCCGCCGCGCGTAGGATCCGCAAGCTCAACCGGAGTGATGGAAGACACGCTTATTCAAATCTTATCAAACAGTTAGCAGATTTCGAGGAACGTGAGGACGAGTCGCGGCGCTGGCCGTGTGGGCAGCGCGCATTGAGCATTGCGACAAAGAGGACTAAATAAGTCTTCTTTTAGGAGCGATTGGTCAGGGTGACCGCCGGCTCGGCGCCGTCCGCCTTTTTTCCATAATTCTTTCATTTCTCGCTTGCCAACTTCCGACTTCCTCACTATTATCTGGTGCTCGTCAGCCGGATTGGCTGGCAAGTTGTTCAATGGTTGGCGGTTCTGTGCGGTTGGTTCCTGATAGCGTCATTGTATTAACGGCCCCGTTACGTTTGGTCTCGGCTCTTTCGGCCGAGCCAGATGAGCGGGGCCGTTTCCGCTGATGGAGGAAACCTCACCGGATGTCATCCGAAAGCCCGCATCCCTGGAGGGGGTGTTCCGCATTTCGCAAACGAAATGCGGGGCAAACAGATTTAAGGGACGCCGGGCAATTTTAGCTGATAAGGCGAAAGGAGCTTTATTTGTGAGAGAGAAGGGTACTGTGAAGTGGTTCAACGGGGCGAAAGGATACGGATTCATCCAGCGCTCCACGGGTGAAGACGTGTTCGTACATTTCTCCGCCATCCAGGAGAACGGCTACCGCTCCCTGAACGAGGGCGAGACGGTCGAGTTCGACCTGCTCAAGGGACCGAAAGGCTTCCAGGCGGGCAATGTGGTGCGCGCCGCGGCTTAACGATTTCTCCCACGGGGTCTCCGGCACGCCTGGTTTTGGCGTGATGGGGCGGAAACCAATTCGCAAACCCTCTCGCGGTCGAGAGGGTTTTTTGCTGCATGCTCTTCGTATAGACTTGCGGGCACCATGGGGTCGAGAGCCGATGTGCCGCAATTGGCCGGACGAGCCATCCGGTTAGAACCACTAACGCGGAGCCACATTGACGGACTGGTAGCGGCGGCTGCCGGCGATCCGTCTCTCTATCGTTGGAGCCCGGTCCCGCAAAGCCGAAGCGAGGCGCAGCACTATGTCGAGACTGCTTTGGCTTGGCAGGAGGCCGGTACCGCGGTTCCCTTCGCGACGGTACGGTTGCGCGACGGCGCGGTCATTGGCTCGACGCGCTTCTTCCTGCTCGAGAACTGGGCGTGGCCGCCGGGACATCCGTTGCATGAGCGAAAAACGCCGGATGCATGCGAGATAGGCTACACCTGGCTGGCGAGCAGCGCGATTCGAACGGCCGCGAATACCGAGGCCAAGCTGCTGATGCTGACCTACGCGTTTGAAACATGGCAGGTGCTGCGTGTGTGCTTTCACACGGACGCGCGCAACACGCGGTCGCGCGCGGCGCTGGAAAGAATTGGCGGAAAGTTCGAGGGCGTGCTGCGCGCGCACCGGATGGCGGCGGATTTTATTGCGCGGGACTCGTATCGCTATTCGATCGTGGCAGCAGAATGGCCAGAGGTAAAGCGGCGCTTGATAACTATGACGGTCCGCGGTTGACATTTTTTCTCGGGCGCTTTGACTTACCAAGGAATAAACCCAGCGATACCAGTGCGGTTCGCAATTGCCACCACTCGAAGGATTATTCGCGGGCGGGGCGCCCGCGCCACCAACCCGTCCAAAGTGACCTCTTCCCTGCCCTCACTTCCAGGTCAGCTTGATTTGCTGGCGATAGAGCACCCGCACGTAGCAGCAGTTATCGTGCCATCCAAGCTGTAGAAGGAGTCGAGCCAGGTCTGGTCGTTAAAATCCGCGGGATTCGGATCGCCGTATGAGGAATGGTCAAGAGTGCAACTATGGGTGAGGGTGTTGAGCGTAAGGCCCCAGATTCTAGTAGAGGGACGGGAGCCGGCACCGTGCATGTGATCAGCGCCAGCTCACAAATCCCGCAATGCCCTGTCACAGGATAGCTCTCTCCCCGATAATGCTATAGTTCACTGAACGGAAACGCTCGTCTCACTTATGGCACACGAACTCGAACTGGTCTCGCCTTTCGACATCGCAAAAGAGTACGTGATTTCGGTACAGGAATACACGCAGCTTTCGCTGCAGTCGGTGGGAAATTTCTTCCGCCGCCCTCTTTACATGGCCGACATGATGCAGCAGGCCGATCTCATTGGCGTAGGCTCCC
>Ga0326728_10023249_pt1 | contig 11379 bp, 11 predicted proteins | sample MB3enrmetagenome_FD_207602 | JGI IMG/M metagenome (GOLD analysis project Ga0326728, IMG submission 207602) | Lab enriched peat soil microbial communities from McLean, Ithaca, NY, United States - MB31MN | ecosystem: Environmental > Terrestrial > Soil > Wetlands > Peat | place: USA: New York... | reverse complement strand
CAATTGCGCAGGAAGCCATTGGAAAATTTAATCAGGTCCTCCAGAATGCCGTCGACAAATATCCTGACGATTCTCAAAGTCAACTTAAGGAAATAGGTTGCGCATACATCGAGTTTTTTGTAAATAATCCCGAGTATTTGCATCTTATCTTTTTAAGCGATAAAAACAAGCTGTTTGGCGCACGCGAAGAGCAGATGGGCAATAAGGGCTGTCTTGAAGCACTTAAAAGAACCGGCAGTCCGTTTGGGACATTTTATAAAACGGTCGAACGATATTATCAGGAACGCAATAACGACGATGACCAAAGCATGACTTTAGAAGAGTTATTGCTTTATTGCTGGGGTCTCGTACATGGCATTTCCATTTTGATTTCCAGGAATGAGTTTCCCATCGGCGACGATGTTTTGACACTTGCTCGAAAGATGATTTGGAATAAACTCTTTTCTGATTTGAGGGTGCGTTAATCATAACCGACAAAATAATAAACACAAAGTTGGATAAGCCACGAATATTCTTATTTTAAACAGTAGTTACCGCAAAGAGGGCAATTCCGACCGCACCGCGCAATTATTGCAGACGCGCCTGCAGTCAACCGCCTTAGACAATCATGAGACGCTGGTCGTAGATACTTTGTATTTAGGGCATAAGAAGATTGAACCTTGCCGCGGCTGCCGTACCTGTTTCGATAAGGGCGAGGAATTTTGCCCGATTAAAGACGATATCGCTGAAATCAAAGCCCGGATGAAAGCCGCCGACGCGTTAATCCTGGCGGGCCCCGTTTACGTGGACGATGTCAACGGCATCATGAAAAACTGGATTGACAGGCTGGCCCATGTCTGTCACCGCCCCGAGTTTGCCGGCAAATCAGCCTATCTGGTCGTGACCGTCGGCAGCACCCGGATGAGTCATGCCCTGCGGACGATGGACACTGCCTTGCGCACCTGGGGGTTTTACATCATCGGGAAAGCCGGCTTCAAAACCCATGCCCGGATGGAGAGGGACCAAATCGAAAAATTATACGGCGCGCGGCTGACCGCAATCGCCGAAAACATCTTTCTCAACGTCAAAGGGGAGCATTATAAAGAAGTCTCGTTTGTGTCCCTGATGATGTTTAAAATTCAGCAGGTAGGCTGGAGTAAAGCCAAACGTGATTCGATTGATTATCAGTACTGGCAGGGCCAAGGCTGGCTCGACGGCAAACAGAAGTTTTTTTTCAAGCCCAAAGCGAACGGACTCAAAATCGCCGCCGCCCGCCTCACCGGCGCCGTCATCGCCAAATTCATGGTTTAAACTTCAAGATTGTTTGGTGTTTCGGAATTCGGATTTACCGAAGGCTGTTGTCAATAGCCGGAAGTGCGTCGCTTCAGTGAACGTGTGAGATTGTATGAAATCTCTGGATTGTCGGGTCAAGCCCGAAAATGACCCCGGTTTGTCATTCCCGACCTGACCGTAGACCGCAGTTGTAGGTACTTTCCGGAGCAATTCGTAGGAAAAGTATAGGGAATCCAAAAAATAATTTCCAATGTCTATTTTCGGACAATCTCGGATTTAGAGCTTGTTTGGAATTTGGATTTTGAGTATTGGAATGTTCTTGAATCTTGATTATTGAGTCTTGCTTATTTACTGAGCAGCCCCTCTAATAGAATCTGCGCCGCCTTTTTATCCAGCGGCTTGTTATTATTGCCGCATTTCGGCGACTGAATACAGCTGGGGCAGCCTTCCTGGCAGGGGCATTCCTTGATGGTCTCCAGCGTCACCTGCCACAGTTGCTCGATTAATTCAAAGCCTTTCTCGGCGATGCCCACGCCGCCGGGGTGCCCGTCGTGGATGAAAATCTGCGGCTTGCCGGTATCGCTGTGAAAAACAGTAGACACCCCGCCAATGTCGTTCCGGTCGCACAGTGCGAACAGCGGCAGAATCCCGATGGCGGCATGTTCCGTGGCGTGCAGCGCCCCCGCAAAATCGAGCTGTTCGGCATTAATCCGAGCGATGGTTCTCTCCGGCAGATCGAACCACAGCGCCATCGTCTGGAAAGTGTAGGGCGGCAGTTCCAGCGCCTCTTCCCCGAGGTTTTCGTCGGTGAATTGCGCCACTCTTTTATAGCCGAGCACACTGGTGGTCACTTCCACCTCGCCCAGGTAAACTTTCACGTGTTTGGTGTCTTTGGTGCGCAGCGTATTTAAAATGTGCAGATCGGTCAATTCCTTGGTCTGGGTATAATAATTGGTCTGCGCCGGATTGCAGTAAGCCGTGTGCGTCGCCAAATCCAGCTTGTTGATGAGGTAAGTCTCTCCCTGGTGCAGGTAAACTGCGCCCGGATGAATCTGGAGAAAAGCAATCCCGGATTCTACCGTTTCCAGCAGTGCGCCGGTGGAAGTGTCAATCAGCGAGTAATTTTCGCCGGAAGTAGAGCGGATGTTGATGTCCTGCGCCGGATATGAAATACTGGCCGAAAGGAACCACTTGCTGCGGCGTTCTTTAAGCACGCCGCGCGCCGTTAATTCGTCCCTTTCTTTGGCCAGTGCCTTGCCGAAATACCGCTCATCGGTCTCCGTCAAAGGCATTTCCCATGCGGCGCACAGCAGGTGCGCCCGCAGGATATACGGGTTTTCAGGGTTCACCAGCGCATTCTCAAAATTCTTCTGAAAAAAGAAATCCGGGTGCCGCATGAAGTACTGGTCCAGCGGCCCGTCTCGCCCGATTAAGAAACTCAACGACTGCTGTTTGCCGCGGCCGCTGCGGCCGGCCTGCTGCCAAGTGCTGGCGATGCTGCCGGGGTAGCCGGTCAGAATCGTGGCATCCAAATCTCCTATGTCTATTCCCAGTTCCAGCGCGTTGGTGGCGACCACGCCTAACAGCTTTCCAGAAAACAGGTCACGTTCGATTTGCCGCCGATCTTCCGCCAGATAGCCCGCGCGGTACGGCTTGATGCGTTTGGCCAGCGCCGGTTTAATCGCGCCCAGTTTGTCCCGCGTGTAGGTGTAAATCAGTTCTGTCAGGCGGCGGGTGTTGGCGAAAGTCAGCGTGCGGATATTCTGCTCCAGTAGCTCAGCGAAAATGTTGGTGGCTTCGGAATTGGCGCTGCGGCGGGCGGTCTTGCCGTCGTCGATCAGCGGCGGGTTCCAGAAAACAAAGTCCTTGCCGCCGTGGGGCGCACCGTCGTTATCCACCACCGCAAACAGCCGGCCGGTCAACTCCTCGGCCAGTTCGCGTGGGTTGGCGATTGTCGCCGAGCAGAGGATGAATTGCGGCGCTGCGCCGTAAAGTTGACATAATCTGCGCAGCCGTCTCAAAACCCCCGCCAGGTGCGAGCCGAAAACTCCGCGGTAGGTATGTGCCTCGTCAATGACCACGTATTTCAGCGAGCGCAGGAACCGCGACCACTGCTGGTGGTTGGGCAAAATCCCGACGTGCAACATGTCCGGGTTGCTGAGGATAATCCGGGCGTTTTTCCGGATATCCCCTCTTTCGGAAGGCGGTGTATCGCCGTCAAACGTGGCGAAGTCGGCATCCTTAAATAAATCGGGACAGAAGTTTTCGTGCAGCGCGCGCAGTTGGTCCTGCGCCAGGGCTTTGGTCGGGAAGAGGTAAAGCGCCCGGCTTTCCGGTGCAGTCAGCAGCGTCTGCAGCGTGGGGATGTTGTAGCACAGCGATTTGCCGCTGGCGCTGGGCGTTACCACAATCACGTTTTTGCCGTCCAAAGCATGATTGACAGCTTCCGCCTGGTGGGTATATATGGGTAAAAAGTTGCGGTTTTTCAGGCATTCTGCGAATTCCGGTTCTAGCGGCTTTGCCAGTTCGGCATAACGGGCCTCATGCGGGCGGATATGCTCGATGTGGGCAATCTGCTCGTAGTAGGTCGGTTGCGAGACTAAATAGCTTAGGAAAGCCGCGGTATCCATACTGCTCCTCTAAATGTTACACGGTGATATAGAAACCGGTTGCAAAAAACTTGCAGGAAATAATTGTATTTACGTCGTTTATCATCCGGCGCCGCCTATCTCTGTCTTTTCAGGCAGCTTTACTGAACATGTAGCCGACATTGGAAACGGTAATGATGTATTTAGGGTTTGCCGGGTCCGGTTCCAGCTTACGCCGCAGGCGGTTGATAAAGACTCTCAGATATTCTTTTTCAGCGGAATATTCCGAGCCCCATACCGTTTTCAGCAGAGAGCTGTCTTCCAGTACTTTACAGGCATTGAGCGCCATTTCGCTCAAGATGCCGAATTCCATTGGTGTCAATTTTATTTTGCCGCCGGCAGCGGTTACTTTTTTCGAGCTGAAGTCAATCGCAATACCATCGAATTTCAATACGCTGGGAACCGAATTAATTGCACCCCCAGACCACCGCAGAACCGATTCAACCCGGGCGATTAACTCCGCGGCAGCAAAAGGTTTGCAAACATAATCATCAGCCCCGGCCTCCAGACATATTATTTTGTCTTCTACATTTTGCGCGGTGCTGACGATAATGATTGGCGTCTGCGACCACTCCCACAGCAGACCGCAAACTTGTAATCCATCAAATTTCGGCATTACCATGTCCAGGAGGATGATATCGGGCATCTCTTTTTACACAGCCTCAATCGCTGCTAACCCGTCTGTGGCGGTTTCAGTCTTATAGCCGGCTTCTTTAAATACGGCTTGCAGATATCGCACCACAATCGGGTCATTGTCAACAATAAGTATCTGATATTGATGCACTGCGCCCTGTCCTCTGTAATATTTAATACCCGGTACATTCTTTAGGCCGGCCGGTAACGATTTTTACTCGTGGCTGTTCTGCCTTATTAATTAACTGAAGCTTATCGCATGTATCCGGTTTTGTCAATTTAAAACCGGGTGTTTTAGTTTTCCCGGCGCATCCCCAGCGTTCCCCCGTGTCCGGTTTCCCCCAAGCTATTTTTTATTAAATGTTTATATTTTAGGTTGGATTGTTTATGCCTTGTTTATGCGGCAAATGCAACAAAAGGTACAGATTGCGCAATCCGCGTGAATATACTTGAGTAGTATTCAGGAAAAACAGCGATGGCTTTAACCGAAAGTAAAGAAAAAGTCCCGGCAACGGGTTCCTCCCCCGTTTGAAAAATGTTTTTCAGCGGCAGGGAAATCTGGTCGATTGCATACTAATAGAATACGGGTAGTCAGCATCTACCTTGCTTGTGTCACGGTTTTTGCGGGATACGAAGCCGTTTATCAGTATGCCAAGCTGCAGCAGGAGGACAACGCTAAAAATGAACTCATTAAGACCTACTCGCAGTTGGTTGTAATCTTGAGCCGGCAGAATAACGATATGAATAAGGCACTGGCTGCAACTAACTTAACCCTGGCTGCCTGTGATTCTAATTCGTCGTCCGTCCTGCAGCTGTCGCCCTCCGCCGCAAACGGAAATCTATCTGACTTTGCGTCCTACGCCGACCTTATCGCCTGGCTGAAACAGGATGATACGCATCAACAGGTATATTCATAAACTTTCCAATGCGTGGATTTTGCGGAAATGATGAGGGCGCATGCCATTAAAGACGCATACTGGATTTTCCCGGCTGTTGATTTAGCTGACGGTCACATGCAGTATATTGCGCCGATAGATGATGACCTGTATGAAATCGAACCGCAAACTAATGCGGTTTCGTTATGGGCGGCGAAGAGTACCCCATAACGCCGGGCAATCAATTTTCAAGCGGAGGTTTGAAGGATGCAAATTTTGCAAGACTATTACAAGATATTGGGCGTTTCCCCGGACGCAAGTCATTGTGAGATAAAGGCAGCCTACCGCACACTGGCTTTTCGGTACCATCCCGACCGGAATCACAATAACGTCGAAGCCAACCAGAAAATGATGGAAATAAACGTGGCGAACGATACCCTTTCCAACCCGGATAAAAGAAAGCAGTACGACGTTCCAAAGGGATATTATGTCAGTGTTTCAAAATTTAATGTCGGGAACAAAGTAATAATTAATTCCCATTCTCCTTCGCCGTACCGGGGTCGGACGGGGGTGGAAGATACGGAACCTGTTAAGGACACTTTTCGTTATTGGTATATGGTCAGATTCGATTCAAAAAGTTTTTCAACAGTCAACCGTTTCGCCTAAGAAGAACTTAATCAAGAAATACCGGAAAAAGACAGAGAGGATGTTTGCCGCGGTTAAATGATGTTTTTTCTTCGAGGGGCGCAGACCCTCGAACTCAACTCTGTTAAAAGACTGAAATAAACTCCGTCTCGCAGTTCAACACTTCCACGTCCAGCCGGGTCTTTTCGATAAAATCCACAATACGGGAAATCACCTCGTTGGTGTGACGGCTGTCGTTGCTCACGCAGCAGACCCCGATGGTGGCGATTTGCCACATGTCGCCGTTGTCCACTTCCGCCACCGAGACGTGGAACTTATCGCGGACGCGGGCGATGATGGATTGAACCACCATTCTTTTGCCCTTCAGGGTTTCATTTTCGGGGATGCGCAGGTCGATTTTACAGACACCGATATTCATGGTTGATTACCTTACTGAATTGTTGTTAGTTCCCTTTGAGTCCTTAAGACGAAATACTTATCCCCCATTGTCGTTCCTGCGAAAGCAGGAATCTTGAGTCCCGCAGGCGAAATACTTTTAACTTTTAGTCAAAATGTACATTAAACCAGTTTTGCCTCGGTTCCATCCTTGAAATATATTTTATAGATAGAGACCTCTATGATATTCGTCTCTTCCCCGGTGGTAGGGTACTTTATTAAGCGCGCAAAGCAAATGTATTAAGGTGAAGGACTTCTTCGTTTCATCGTCTCTTAAAGTTAAGGGACATTGTAATTGGTGTGGTTTTTCGCTGCTATTTTTCGGCCTCGTATTCGAATTTGGCCCGCTCGGCGACGATGGAAAGCAAAGTCGCAGAAGCCCCCCGCGGAGTGTACATGCCCTTTTCCCATTCGCTGATGGTTTGCTGGCGGGTGCCCAGCTGCTCCGCCATCTCGTTCTGCGTCAGTTTCAGGTGCGCCCGCAAAGCGTGGATTTTAACGCCGTCCCACTGCTCGCGCTTGTTTTTCTTTTCTTCAGCCATACCCGGATTTTACACGAATTAGTGTAAAACGTCAATTAAAATGTTCAAATATTCAGTTTGTTTTTTAGTTGTGCTTTAATGCTAAATCGGACTTATAAGCCATGGTTAAGCAAGTAGCTACAATGAAAATAACACCTTCGCAGAACCGTATAACACTGGAGAGGTGGGGATAATGGGCTCACACCGGGCAAGCAAGGGCGTTTGCCATCGCGCCGCCAAAAAAAGAATCTCTCTTCACCCGCTGGGTAAGAGAGTAAAGAGATGGGGCGTTCTGACAGCCATTAACCTTGAGATAACTATAAAATAGTTAATGAGTATTACATATTCACCCAATAAAGATAATCGGTAATTATTGTGTCATCTGTTGTTGTGCTTGCACTTAAAAAATCAATCAAAAAGTTGACAGCCAATCGTGTTTGGCTTATATTTAGCAGGTAATGAAAATAAAACTTGGGGCATCATTTTTCTTCGCGTTTGTCCTCTTGTTTGCGCTGCTGGCCGCCGTTATCCCGGCGCTGCCGGTACTGGCCGCGCCCGCGATTTTTATCTCGCCTTCGGCCGGCGTCTCTGGCACTAAGGTCACTGTCAGCGGCGCTAATTTCAGTTCTTATGCCGGCGACCAGCTTTCGATTTATTTTGATAACACCAAAGTCGCTACCAATGTCGCCGTTGCCTCTAACGGGACGATTTACCAGGTAGTTTTTGTGGTTCCTGATAAGGTCATTCCGGGCAACCATGCGGTCAATCTCCAGGGCAGCACCGGCATGGTGCTGGCAACCACTCAATTTTATGTTGCCAAACCGGATGTCGTATTGAGCCGCTGGAGCGCGACCGTCGGCTCCAATGTTACCGCCACCTGCGACGGTTTTCACGCCGGGCAGCTGGTCACTTTTCAGTATTACACGGCCGCGGAGCAGGATATCCTTTCCACCGCCACCGCCGGCGATAACGGGGAATGCAGCGTCCAGTTTAGCGTGCCGGCCGGCGCCTCCGGCAGCCATGAAATCATCGCCGAAGACGAGATGGGGGATTACGGATCCGCCAATATTGAGGTAACCCCTTCGCTCAATATCAATCTCCCTGTTGCCACCGTCGGGGACCGGGTGGAAATCACCGGCACCGGTTTTAACAGCAACGACGAGGTTGATGTTATACTGTACGGGCATACCGTGGCCATCGCCGAAACTTCCTACCGGGGCTCTTTCGATGCGCTTTTTAATGTGCCGGTAATCAAAGCCGGGATTTATTCCCTGGAAATCCAGGAAGCCGGCCAGGCCGTCCGGTGGCTGGATTTTACGGTGACGCCGAAAATTAACGTCAATGTCTCTACCGGCAATGTAGGCACGACAATTCAGGTTGCCGGCCAGGGATTTGAAGTCACCTCCCTAGTGCAAATTAATTATGACACCCAGGAAATGACCACGGTCACAACGGATGACACCGGCGCTTTTACCGCCTCTTTTAATGTCCCCATCAGTCCCGCCGGGCCGCACAATATTATCGTGACCGACGGCTTGAACACCGAGCAGACCGTTTTTATGATGGAATCCACCCCGCCGCCGGTGCCGGATATCTATGTGCCCAAACCGGATTCCGTAGTGCAGGCCCAGGTTTCCTTCGCCTGGGGCACGGTATACGACCCCAGCGAGCCGGTTTCCTATTCTTTCCAGATTGCAACGACTAAAGATTTTCAGCAGCCGTTGCTGGAAGAAGATAATTTATCGGTGACGCAGTTCAACCTCACCAAGGCGGAAGAATTACTGCCCAACCGGCAATATACCAGTTATTACTGGCGGGTCCGCGCGACGGACAGTGCTTCCAATGTTGGGGCCTGGTCGGCGCCGGTGCCGTTCCGGGTGGAACCGTCCAATACCCTGCCGCAGTGGGCAAATTACCTGCTCATGGGTATCGGCGTGCTGCTAGCGCTTATTATGGCGGTCCGCATCCTGATTGGCGTGCTCTCCCTAAAAGCTGTGAAAAAGGCTTAGTTCAAGTATTCGCGCTGAGTATCCGGATAAGCCGGGTGGCCGCTTTGACCATCGGCAGTTTGTCTACTTCCCGCAAGGCTTCCAGCATGTACTTTTCTGTGGCAGGATAAGTGGTCATCACAATCGGCACAAATTTCGTGGAAACAGGCTCTTTCTGAATCACGCCGGCGATGCTGATGTTGTATTTCCAGAAGATGTTGCAGATTTGCGCCAGCACCCCGGCCTGGTTGGCGACGCTGAAGCGCAGGTAATAACGCCGTTCGGCGTCAGCGGTGGAGCCTAAAACCAGCGGTTTTTTAGAAGTGGGCATCGGCATCTGCCGCCCTTCGACAATATCGGCTAGATCCTTGACTATAGCGTCCGTGGTGGGATAAACCCCGGCCCCCGGTGCCACCAGCCCTGATATCACGCCGTATTCGTCCTCCAGTTCTGTGCCGTTGTAGGCGCCTTCCAGCGAACCCAGCAAAGAATATTCCGGCAGCAAAGCGGGGTGCACGCCTACGGCAAACGTGTCGTCCATCTGTTCGATGACGCCGACCAGTTTGATGGCATAACCCAGTTCGGCGGCGTATTCGATATCCTGCGATGTGATGTCCCGGATGCCCTCGACGGTGAATTCCGGCACTTTTTGATAGGAATTGGTAATTAGGTTGACCAGGATGCGGATTTTGTTGGCGGTGTCGTTGCCTTCAATGTCGTCCGAAGGGTCACGCTCGGCGAATCCTTTTTCCTGGGCTTCCTTCAGCGCTTCTTTGAAGCTCTTTTCATCCCGGGACATGGTGGAGAGGATATAGTTCGAAGTACCGTTCAGAATAGCGTAAATCCGCTTGAATTTTTTAGTCGCGGCGCCGGCCTGCTGGAATTCGTGGATTAAGGAATGGCAGCCGACAAAACTGGCGCGGAAACCGACTTTGCGGTTCAGTTTGGCCGCAAGCGAGAAGATATCTTTACCTTCGGAGGCCAGCATTTTTTTATTGGCAGTGACCACGTCTTTGCCGTTCTTTAGGGCAGTCATCTGGATGGACTTGGCCGGTTCGATGCCGCCGATGGTTTCTACGATGATATCAATATCCGGGTCGTCAACCACCGATTTCCAAGCGTCGCTGAGCATCGTTTTAGGGACTTTCACCGGGCGCCGGGTTTTCAGGTCGATGTCCACCACTTTGACCAGTTCGAGGCTGTTGACGCCTTTTTCGTACAGCGCCCGCACTACGCCCACGCCGATATTCCCGAAACCGATAACCGCAACTTTTTTTACAGCTGCCATCGTAATCTCTCCTGCCGGATTTTGTGCCGATTAGCCAATATTATCGTGAGATGAGGTGAAGTGTCAAACCACAGGGGATTAATAAACAAAAAGCAATGGTCGAGTATCAAGAAAAATCCAAGTTCCAATCAACCGGTTAGTGAGCCCTCTGATGATTTAATTTGCGTAGTTTAGCGAGTATACTAAAGACAGCATCTATGGTTCTAAAAATAATTAATTGTTATTAGTATAGGCTCAATGAAAAGTTATGATAACTATTGAAAACCTTACTAAAAAGTTCGGCGAAGTCACCGCAGTGGATGGACTAACCTTCAATGTTGACGAGGGCGAAGTATTTGGTTTTCTTGGTCCGAACGGCGCCGGCAAAACAACCACCATCAGAATGCTTTGCTGTCTTATCTCAAAGTCCGGCGGGGATGCCGCAATAGGCGATTACCACATCGGCAAGGCAGCTGATTCCTTGCAAATCAGGAAGATGATCGGGCTGGTCCCGGACAACGTCGGCCTTTACGATGATTTGAGCGCCTTTGAAAACCTCGACTTTTACGGGAAGCTCTATGAATGCCCCGAAGGGCCTAGAAGAGAAAACATCGCGCGGTTTCTCAAGATGCTGGACCTTTGGGACAGGAAAGACACCCGGGCAGGCTCATTCTCTAAGGGCATGAAACAGAAACTGGCATTAGCCCGCGCGCTGGTTCACGAGCCTAAAATATTATTCATGGATGAGCCTACCGCCAACCTTGACCCTGAATCCGCAAAGACCGTTCGCGATTTCATCCTGGAAATCAAGAAGCAAGGCAGAACCATTTTCCTGAATACCCATAACCTGGACGAAGCCCAAAGAATTTGCGACCGAATCGGCATAATAAAAACGAAGCTCTTGACCGTTGGAACCCCTGCACAACTGAGGGAATCTCTCACAAAACCCAAAACGGAAATCAGGCTGTCTCAAGTAAACGGGCCTTTCATCGAAGCCTTGAAAAAGCTTGTTCCGAACAAAATTGAGGTCTCCGACAATAATTTAATCATCGACGTCATGGATCCTGATAAAGAAAATCCGAACATAATCGCCGC
>Ga0326728_10023248_pt1 | contig 11380 bp, 14 predicted proteins | sample MB3enrmetagenome_FD_207602 | JGI IMG/M metagenome (GOLD analysis project Ga0326728, IMG submission 207602) | Lab enriched peat soil microbial communities from McLean, Ithaca, NY, United States - MB31MN | ecosystem: Environmental > Terrestrial > Soil > Wetlands > Peat | place: USA: New York... | reverse complement strand
GTCGTCGCTTCGGTGACCGTGCCGTTGGCGATGGCGGTCGGCGGCGGCTCGGTGCGCGTCGCCTTGCCGACCGGCAAGACGCTCGACGTCGCCGTGCCCGCCGGCGTCGAGGACGGCAAGTCGATTCGCTTGCGCGGCCAGGGACGGCCCGGAACGCGCAACGGCCCGCCCGGCGACGCGATCGTCACCGTGCATTACGCGCCCCATCCGCTGTTCAAGGTCGAGGGGCGCGACCTCAAGTTCGACCTGCCGATCACGCTCTACGAGGCGGTGCTGGGGGCCAATGTGCGCGCGCCGACGCTCGGCGGCGAGGTCGAGGTGTCGATCGCGCCGGGCGCGAGCAGCGGCCGGGTGCTGCGCCTGCGCGGCAAGGGCCTGCCGGCGACCGCCGACCAGCCGCAGGGCGACCTGTTGGCGACGCTTCGCATCGCCATGCCGCCTGGCGCGGACGCCGACCTCACGCGCTTGATGAAACGCTGGCGCGACGACAAGCCTTACGATCCTCGCGCCGGCATGATCGGCTGAGGCGTCGGGCGAATTCCCTCTTAAAGCAAAAATGAAACGCCTCCGGACGGCCGACCGCCGGCCCGGAGGCGTCGTCTATCGCCAAAGACGGGACCGAGCGGACGCCGTCGCGCCCGGCCGGCTCACGCCGGCTACGCGTGGGCGTGATGATGATGATGGTGGTGGTGGTGATGATGATGGTGGTGATGGTGATGTCGATGAAGGTGGTGATGATGGCGATGGTGGTGGTGATGATGGCGATGGTGGTGGTGATGGTGGTGGTGATGGTGGAGAACCTGATGCTGCGCCGGCGGCGCGTCGGCGGCGTAGACGGCGACGGGCGCGGCGGCGAGGCCGAGGCAGAGCGCCGCGGCCAGCAGGAGTTTCTTAAGCATCTGTTAAGACCTTGATTTTTGCGAAAGCCTCACCAGCGAGGCCTCGCCGCGGGTGTGCCCAATCGCGCCTGAACGCGACATGAATCGAAACGACCCGCGCCGCCTCCGGCGCGTCGTCGTTCGGCGCTGCGGTCAGATCGCCGCTTCGGCGAAGATCGGCTCGAGGCGGCCGCCCCACGCGCCCTCGAAGCGCGCGATCCAGCGCTCGGCGGGAACGCGGCCCTCGGCGACGATCTCATCGAGCGGGGCGAGGAACGCCGATTCGTCGGCGCCGGCGGGGCCGAGCCGGGCGCGCCGCTTCAGCCCGGCGCGCGCGATGGCGAGCATGTCGCGCGCCACGTCGCGCAAGGCGCGGCCGTCGACGCGCGCCGCCAGCCCGAGGCGCGGAACTTCGTCGCGCATCGTCTGGCGCTGTTCGGCGCTCCAGGGGCGGATGAGGTCGCCCGCCGCGGCGAGCGCGTCGGAATCGTAGTAGAGGCCGACCATCAACGCCGCGTAGGCGGGGACGCTCTCCGCCAGCCCGACGTCGGCGCCGCGCGCCTCGATGTAGCGCTTGAGCCGCACCTCGGGAAAGATGGTCGAAAGGTGGTTGGCCCAGTCGGCGATGGTGGCGCGCTCGCCCGGCAGCGCGGCGAGCCGGCCGGCGAGCAGGTCGCGGAAGCTCGCGCCGGCGACGTCGTGATAGACGCCGCCGCGCTTGACGAAATAGAGCGGAACGTCGAGCGCGTAGTCGACGTAGCGCTCGAAGCCCATGCCCGGCTCGAACGCGAACGGCAGCATGCCGGTGCGCGCCGCGTCGGTGTGGCGCCAGATCTCCGAGCGCTCGGACAGCCGCCCGGTCAGCCGGCCTTCTGAGAACGGCGAATTGGCGAACAGCGCGACCATGGTCGGCTGCAGCGCCAGGCCGACGCGCAGCTTGGCGACCATGTCGGATTCGTCGGAGAAGTCGAGGTTGGCCTGCACGGTGCAGGTGCGGAACATCATGTCGAGCCCGCGCGTCCCCACCTTCGGCATGTAGCGCGCCATGATGCGGTAGCGGCTCTTCGGCATCGCCGGCGTTTCGGCGAGCGACCAGATCGGGCTGAGGCCGAGGGCGAAGAAGCCGATTCCGAGCGGCTCGGCGACCGCGTGGACGCAACGGAGATGGGCGTCGAGCTCGTCGGCGACCTCGTGGATGGTGGCGAGCGGCGCGCCGGAAAGCTCGAACTGGCCGCCGGGCTCGAGCGAGATCGCCGCGCCGCCCGCCGGGTCGGCGAGGCCGATCAGCGCCCCGCCGTCTTCGATCGGCTGCCAGCCGAGGCGCTCGCGCACGCCTTTGAGCAGCGCCCCGATCCCGCGCGGACCCTCGTAGGGAACCGGGCTGAGGTCGGCCTTGTAGAAAGGGAACTTCTCATGCTCCGCGCCGACCCGAAACGCCGAAGGCGGCTTGCAGCCCGCCTCGGCCCAGGCGACGAGGTCGTGGCGAGTTTCGACGATCTGAGAGTCCACCACGTCGCGGGCCATGCGTCATTCCGGAGAGAGAGGCCGCGCGGAGCGCGCGGAATCATCAAATAGGGACGCCGCCGCGCCAAATCAACGTCCGGCGGCCGTAGGCGCCCGCGCCTTCGCCCCTGGGAAAGAAGCCTACTGAGGCTTCGTTGCGTTTTCGAGACGAGCCGGCGCGGCGGGCTCGGCCGGCGCCGCCCGCCGGGCGAGGCGTCGAACCACGGCGTAGGCGGCCCAGACGCCGCCGAGGCCAAAGATCGCGGCGCCGAGGATCAGGCCGACGACGGCGCCGGGAACGCCGCCCCACAGCGCGCCGAGGGTGATGAACGGAATCGTGCCGAGCGTCGCCCGCCCCCAGTTGAACAGCGTCGCCAGCACGGGAAAGCCGAGGTTGTTGAACGCCGTGTTGGCGACGAAGAGGCAGGCCATGAACACCCAGGCGAAGACGCCGACGCGGCAGCACAACAGCACGAAGTCGGCGCTGGCGCCGCGCGCGGCGAAGGCGTCGACGATCGCGCCCGCGCCGATCGCCAGCGCGGCCCAGGCGACGAAAGCGTAGCCGACCGCGACCACGAACGAATCGGTGAGCGTGCGCTCGACCCGGTCGAACAGCTTCGCGCCGTAGTTCTGGCCGATGATCGGCCCGATCGAGCCGGTGAGCGCGAAGACGACGGCGAAGGCGAGCGGGACGACGCGGTCGACGATCGCCCCGCCCGCCACCGTCGCTTCGCCGAAATCGGACCAGACGCGCGTGACGTAGACGCTCGACACGGGCGTGGCGAGATTGGTCAGGATGGCGGGCGCGCCGATGGCGAACAGCGGCGCGAGGTCGCCGCGCGGCGCCTTCAGTCGCGGGGTGGCGACGAGATCGTGCGCGCGCACGGCGCCTTCGACGCCAGTGAGGAAGACGACCAGGCGAGCGACGACGATCGTCCAGGCGGCGCCGTAGACGCCGAGGCCGCAGCCAAAGATCAGGAGCGGATCGAGGAACGCGGTGACGACCGCGCCCGACAGCGTCACGTACATCGCGCGCCGCGCGTCGCCGACTGCGCGCAGCACGCCCGACAGCGCCATGCCGAGCCCCAAGAGGACGTTCGACGGCAGGACGATCGCCAGCACGCGGCTGGCGATTTCCGCCGAGCGTCCATCCGCGTGCATCGCGCCGGCGAGCATCGCGTCGCGCCAGGCGAACATCAACGCGGAGAGGACGATGGTGGCGATCAGCGTGACCATGGTCCCCGAGGCGGAGAGGCGGCGCGCGCGGATGCGATCGCCCGCGCCCAGCGCGCGCGAGACGACGGCCGAAATCGCGATGGTGAGGCCGATGTTGACCGCCATCAGCAGGAACGAGACCTGGCTCGCATAGCCGATCGCCGCCTTGAGCGCCTGGTCGCCGAGCCGCGAGACCCAGAACAGCGACAGCGCGTCGACGGCGAACACCGCGACCAGCCCGATCGAGCCGGTCGCGGTCATGACGACGACATGCCGCATCAGCGAGCCGGTGGTGAACTTCGCTTGCGGACGGCGCTCAGGCGACGGGGCGGCGGAGGCGGCGGACAAGGTCGAACGCTCCGGTCGCGAGGGGAAGGCGTCGGCGTCTTTAGCCTCCGCGGCGGCGGCGCGCCAGTTCAAATGCTTGGCCGGGGCTTGACGCGGCGGCCGCCATTCTCGATGACTGATCAAGGCGAAGGAGCGTCGAATGGCGGAGAAGCCCGAGCTTCGGGTGGTGTTGTGCGCGCCGCGCGGATTTTGCGCCGGCGTGGTGCGCGCGATCGATATCGTCGAGCGCGCGCTGCAGATCTACGGCGCGCCGGTGTACGTGCGCCACGAGATCGTCCACAACCGGCACGTGGTCGATTCGCTCAAGGCCAAGGGCGTCGTCTTCATCGACGAGCTCGCCGAAGCGCCGGCCGGCGACCGGCCGGTGATCTTCTCCGCCCACGGCGTCGCCAGGTCCGTTCCCGAAGAGGCCGAGGCGCGCGGCCTGCTCACCATCGACGCCACTTGCCCGCTGGTGACGAAGGTCCATCGCGAGGCGCAGGTCCACTTCAAGCGCGGCCGCCACGTCGTGCTGATCGGCCACCACGGCCATCCGGAAGTGATCGGCACCATGGGGCAATTGCCGCCGGGCGCGGCGACGCTGGTTGGGTCGGTGGCGGAGGTCGAGGCGCTCGCCTTCTCCGCCGAAACGCCGCTCGCCTACGCCACCCAGACGACGCTGTCGGTCGACGACACCAGCGAGATCGTCGCGGCGCTGAAGCGGCGCTTCCCGCACATCCATGCGCCGCCGATGGAGGACATCTGCTACGCCTCGACCAACCGCCAGGAGGCGGTCAAGCGCGCCGCGGCGATGGTCGAGGCGGTGATCGTCGTCGGCTCGGCCAATTCGTCCAATTCGCAACGCCTGCGCGAGGTGGCCGAACGCGAAGGCCGCGCGGCGCAACTGGTGGCCAGCGCGGCGGCGATCGACTGGAGGGCGCTCGACGGCGTCCGTTCGCTGGCGGTCACCGCCGGCGCCTCGGCGCCCGAGGCGCTGGTCGAAGGCGTCCTCGACGCGCTCGCCGAGCGCCACGCCGTGGCGCTGGAGACGCTGACCGCCGCCGAGGAGGCGATGCACTTCCCGCTGCCGCGCTCGCTGCGCGAGCCGGAGGGGGCGTGAGGGCGGGCTTGTCGGTAAGGCGGTAAGACAGTAAGATGCTTCGCGTCGAGTGAAGCCTCCGCGGGAGGACGCGATGCCGACCGTCAAGCCCAAAGCCTACTCTTCGAAGGTCTCGGTCAAGAGCCAGACGGTGCTGCCGCGCGAGGTGCGGGAGCGGCTCAAGATCGGCCCGGGCGACCGGCTGCGCTACCTCGTCGACGACGACGGCGTGCGCATCGAAAAGGAAGCGCCCATCCAGGAGGACGACCCGTTCGCGGCGTTCTCGGAATGGGCGAGCGAAGCCGACGAGGACGCCTATGCCGACCTCTGAGACGGCGGCCTTCGCGCCCGGCGACATCGTCGTCGTGCCGTTTCCCTATTCGGATCGGCTGGCGGAGAAACGCCGTCCCGCGCTGGTCGTCTCCAACCCGCGGCTGGCGGAGCAGGGGTTCCTGTGGGTGGCGATGGTGACGAGCGCGCGCCAGCGGGCGTCGCCCTACGACGCGCCGATCGCCGATCTCGCGCTCGCGGGCTTGCCGGCGGCGAGCGTCGTGCGGCCGACCAAGATCGCGACCATCGAACCTTCCCGCGTCCTGCGCCGCGCCGGCCGGCTCGACCGCGCGACGACGGCTGCGGCGTTGGCGACGGCGCGCGGCTTCCTGGGAGAGTGAGAGGCGGCTTGCGCGAGGCGCGCCTCGCCGCTACCACCGAGCCCCGCGCGGCGATTCCATGTTCCCGCGAGGACGAGGAGCGGAGCCGGGGGCGGTCCCCGCGGACGGATATGGCGGTCTATACCGAAGTCAACGACGAAGCGCTCGGCGCGTTCCTGGAAGGCTACGACCTCGGCCGCGTCGTCTCGTTCAAAGGCATCGCCGAGGGCGTCGAGAACTCCAACTTCCTCATGCGCACCGAAGCCGGCCAGTTCATCCTCACCCTCTACGAGAAGCGGGTGAAGGAGGCCGACCTGCCGTTCTTCGTCGGCCTGATGGAGCACCTGTCGAAGCGCGGCGTCATCTGTCCGCAGCCGGTCAGGGCGAAGAACGGCGAGGCGCTGGGGCGGCTCGCCGGCCGCGCCGCGGCGATCGTCACCTTCCTCGACGGCCTGTGGATCCGCCGCCCGCGCGCCGAGCATTGCGGCCAGGTCGGCGAAGCGCTGGCGCGCATGCACGAAGCGGGCGCCGGTTTCGCGCTGACCCGCGCCAACGCGCTGTCGATCGACGGCTGGCCGGCGCTGTTCGCGGCCGCCGAAGCGCGCGCCGACGAGGTCGCGCCGGGGCTCGCGGCCGAGACCGCCGCCGAGCTCGCCGCGCTCAAGGCGGCCTGGCCCGCCGGCCTGCCGGGCGGCGTCGTCCACGCCGATCTCTTCCCCGACAACGTGTTCTTCCTCAACGACAAGCTGTCCGGCCTGATCGACTTCTATTTCGCCTGCAACGACGCCTTCGCCTACGACCTCGGCGTCTGCCTCAACGCCTGGTGCTTCGAGCCCGACGGCCAGTTCAACATTTCCAAGGGCATGGCGATGATCCGGGGCTACGAGAAGCGCCGCCCGCTCGAGCCGGCGGAGGTCGAGGCGCTGCCGATTCTCGCGCGCGGCTCGGCGCTGCGCTTCATGCTCACCCGCCTGGTCGACTGGCTCAACGTGCCGCCGGGGGCGAAGGTGACGCCGAAGAATCCGCTCGAATACCTGACCAAGATGCGCTTCCATCGCTGCGTCGTCAGCGCCCGCGACTACGGGCGCTTGGCGTGAGCGAGCGCGTCGTCGTCTTCACCGACGGCGCCTGCTCGGGCAACCCCGGCCCCGGCGGCTGGGGCGCGATCCTGCGCTTGGGCGACCGCGCGCGCGAGCTTTCGGGCGGCGAGGCGCAGACCACCAACAACCGCATGGAGCTTTCGGCGGCGATCGCCGCGCTGGAGGCGCTGACCCGGCCGTGCCGGGTCGAGCTCCACACCGATTCGCGCTACCTGCGCGACGGCGTGACGAGCTGGATTCACGGCTGGAAGCGCAACGGCTGGCGCACCGCCGACAAGAAGCCGGTGAAGAACGAGGACCTGTGGCGCCGGCTCGACGCGGCGGCCTCGCGCCACCAGGTCGACTGGCGCTGGGTGCGCGGCCACGCCGGGCACGCCCTGAACGAGCGCGCCGACGCGCTCGCCCGCGAAGGCATGGCGCCGTTCCTGGCGGGGAAGGGGGGCGCGGAGGGGTAGGGGCGATCGAGGGCGCGCGATTTTCCTCAAGCCCTGTCGCGCCGTCACGCGTAACGATCGCTTTCGCCCGCCTCGAATTCGCGCCCGAGCCGCAGCGCTTCGCCCACGGCAAAAGCGTCGGCGTCCTGCTTGCGGTCAAAGTACGTCGTTATGTAATCGCGCGCGCGCTCGGCCTCCGGCGGCGATACGCGCACGACCCATCCCATTTCGTCAGGAGCTTGGTCCACGATGACGCTGAGGTCGTCCCAATCGTAAGGCTCGATCTCGGCGTCGCATTTCGGGCATCGGTCGTTGCATGCGCAAGACCATTCGTCGGTCCAAGCGGCCCCGCATTCGCAATGCCGGTAATACTTGAGAAACCAAGCCATCGGCATAGTTCCTGTTCTTCGATGCGCGACGCTTGAACGCGGACGACGGATTTGAAACTGGGCTTCGAGGAATCGCGGCAAGCGGCCTATCATTCCGGCCCGCAGAAGGCTCGGGTGCTGACCGAGGCTTGGGCGAGCGCGCAACTTTTCTGTCCGAACTGCGGAGCCGAGCGCCTTTCAAAGTTCCGAAACAATCAGCCCGTCGCGGACCTGTACTGCACGAGTTGCAACGAGGAATTCGAACTCAAAAGCCAAAAGTCCAAGTTTGGGCCGAGAGTCTTAGACGGCGCATATCGCACGATGTGCGAGCGGCTCGCCGCGCAGAACAACCCGAACTTGATGCTGCTGAATTATAGTCCGGCCTCGGGCGTTAACAACCTCCTGGTTGTGCCGAGGCATTTCTTCGTCACAGAAATTATCGAGGAGCGCAAACCCCTGCGCGAGGGCGCGCGCCGCGCGGGGTGGGTCGGCTGCAATATCCTTCTGTCGCGCGTCCCGAACGCGGGCAAAATATACATTGTTCGCGACAGCGTTGTGCTGGAACGGCAGGCCGTTCTGGAGCTGTGGCGTAAGACATTGTTCCTGCGCGACGAATCCGCCGGGTCGCGAGGCTGGCTTCTCAACGTGCTGAGGTGCGTCGAGGACCTAAGGACGCAAGAGTTCGGCCTCGACGAAGTCTACGCCTTCGAGACGCGTCTGAGCGGGCTTTATCCGATGAACAAGCACGTGCGCCAGAAAATCCGGCAGCAGCTTCAAGTGCTGCGCGATCGCGGCTATCTCGAATTTCTCGGACGGGGCCGGTACCGCTTGGTTTGAAGACCAACCCGCGTCCTTCCTGCACACTGCCACCCTTGGTCACTGCTACGCAGACCACCACTTGGACGACCAAGACCAAATTCGTTCTCCACCGTTTTGCCGCGGCGTCGTCGATTTCCATTAATCCCTCGGGTGGCGCCGGATCGGCCCGGCAAGGGGCTTGTCAAGTCGCGTTGCTGAGCGAAAGCGGCCCCCCAAGGGCCTCGATACCGGCGACAAGGTTCTGGCGCGCGCCCCGGCCTCGCGGATGATCCATGCGCTGCGCCAGCAATGGCGACGGGGATTGCTGACGGGCGAGGGGAAGGTGAGGGGGGCGAGGGTGTGGGCGGTCAGCCGGCAACTATATACTTGACGTAGGAATGCCGAATGTGCGACACCCCGGCCGCCGCCTCGAAAGAGGCAGCTGGCGCGCCCGAAGCGGAGATTGTGATCACGCCGGAGATGAGGAAAGCCGGCAGGCTTGCATTGCTCGCCTTCGATAAGGATTACGAGGGCTTTGAGGAAGCCTCTTGTAGGATTTTTATGTCGATGCTATCGGCCGTGCCTGCTAGGACCCGCATTGCGGCTTCCAAATTGTGAATGTCGCCCTCTAGGCTGTCTAATTGCGGCTTATACTTTTGCGTAAGACCCGTAGCGACCTTAACAAATTTCGGAATCAACAGCAACATGATTGCCGCCTGGCATGCAGCCACGTAGCGCTTCCGGTTGCTGGCGTTGCCGCCCATGTATTTTCGCGCGCTTAGGGTGTTACACTCGGCCGCGATTGGTGATGTGTCAAAAGTAATCGACTTAGCCGAGTGGGCAAAGCAATTTCGAATTTTGCGGATCGTCTCCAATTCGCGCACGTATTTATCTGAATACAGTCCAAGGGCAAACCCTAAGTGAATTTTGGCAAAGAAGCCATCAAGTGCGCCGCCTGTCGCTATCAGGTTGGCTTTGGTGTCTTCGTCGTTTCTGACAAGGCGCCCTAAGATTGCTTCTTCAAGGAAACGGTCAACTGCGGCGGCAGCGATAATCGCGGCACTGCGGTCGCTCGTGCCCTCCAACTCATTTGCGAGAGCGGTTAGGTCCTCGCCGGCAAGGGCCTGGCGAGTTAGATCGCGGAGCGTAGGTTGCTTTGCGGCGACGGGCTTCGCGCCGGACTTGGCTCTGGCCTTGTGTCTTGGCGATTTCGGCCGATCTATTGGTGCAGGTGGTTTGGGCGACATGCTGGGAAACCTCTATGGCTAAGAACGCTTCGGCATCCTCAGAAGTCGAGGAGTACGATGCTGCCGAGACCGCGCGTCGTCGAGATGCGGCGCTTCTGTGCGCCCTCAACACGCCGCCCAAGCCTCATTCCGAGATGAAAGTCGGCCGAGCGCGTGCGCCGAAGGCCGCGGACAGCTGCGTCGCTATCGTCGAGAAAGCGATTGCTGCAAACCGACGATATCGGCGGAAAGCTGTCTGAAGGCTTTGTCAACTCGGTCGGCAAATTCTCTCATCGCCTCTTCGTTGCGCTGGACCACATTGTAAAGCTGGTCTAGATCGGCTTTCAGGGCCTCCAGCCTTTGATCGTGGTCCATTTGCGACCACCCGCTCGGCTTCCGCATCGCGCGTCCCCAACGCTTGCAAGAGGGCTCAATCTGGCACCCAACGCTTTCGGCGCCTAGTGTCGGATCGTCGCCCCGGCTTGTCCGATGGCGTCCAGGGTGTTGGCTCCGGGCCGCGCTTCTCAGTGAGCAGGCTGATGATAGGTGAGCCGCTTGCCTTCGGCAGCCAAGATCGCTTTGGCGCTGCGCACGGCGTCATTGACGCCAAGCTTCTCGCGGTTGTTGAAGCGGAAATCGAACTCGGCGAGATAGCGGCTCATATGCGCCTCGCTAACCGAATGGAAAGTGCCGTAAATCCCGCGCTTCAAGATGCTGAAATAGTTCTCGGCGTGGTTGACTGTGACGGTATCACCATCGAACACATAAGCGTATTCTGAGCGCGAGTGGTCAACCGTCCGGTGGTCTGCGAACTCGCGACCCATGTGGATGTAGTAGGCGGCTTCGTCGGTATTCAGCTTGGACTTGCGGCTCGCGTTCTTCATGATGAATGGGCGAAGGTGCTTCGAGTCGATATTGGCGATGTGCTTCGACCGCGCGCGGCCGCCGCGCTCAATCAGTGTGACCACCGCCTTCTTAGGCGCCGGATCGTCGAAAGCGCGGTTCTTGCTCTTGCCGCCGACGACGGTTTCATCGGCCTCGACAACCTTGCCCGAGCCGCCAAGCGGGCCGCCGTTCTTGTTCGGCTCATAATCCGCCATCGCCTCGCGGACGCGCATGCAGAGGAACCACGCCGTCTTGTAGGTGACGCCGAGCATTCGGTGCAGTTGATGCGCGGACATGCCCTTCTTGCTCGCGGCCATCAGGTGGAAGGCGAGAACCCACTTGTTGAGCGGGATTTTGCTGTCTTCCATGACGGTACCGACCGTGACCGTAAAGGGCTTGCCGCACTCGTTGCACCAATAGACGCCCGGGCGCGTGCTCTTGCCGGCGAGCTTGGAAATGCGGGTCGCGTCGGCGTTGCGGCAATGCCGGCAGGTCGGACCCTTCGGCCAATAAAGGCTTTCGAGGTGTTCGCGGGCCTTGTCGGCGTCGGTGAAAATTGGATTGGCTAGATCGAACATGGGGTTGCCCTCAATTGAGAGCACCGTACCCCATCCGCTTATCTACGTCAAGTATATAATTGCCGGTCAGCCCGCAGGGGACGGCGTGAGTAGATTCCGACAATTGCAATTTATCGGCGTCGCACTCACTCTGGCGCGGCATGCCTTGGCACGTTCAATATAGGGCCGAATCCGGCGTAAGCGTCTTGCGGTTTCCAACCCCAGAGCGCGCGATAGAGGCCGCTTGTTCGCTCCTCGATAACGGTCTCCAAGTTCTCGGCATAGGCGCCGGCGACCTTGATGATTCGATCGCCGAAATCGAGATCGCCCGCATCTATGC
>Ga0326728_10023247_pt1 | contig 11380 bp, 8 predicted proteins | sample MB3enrmetagenome_FD_207602 | JGI IMG/M metagenome (GOLD analysis project Ga0326728, IMG submission 207602) | Lab enriched peat soil microbial communities from McLean, Ithaca, NY, United States - MB31MN | ecosystem: Environmental > Terrestrial > Soil > Wetlands > Peat | place: USA: New York... | reverse complement strand
TACGTCCCCGCTAAAGTCAGTCTGACCTTCAAATCGTAACACGTCCTCCGCCCTGCGCGCAAAAGTGAGTTACCGTTGTAGGCATGAAAATTCAGGCAGTTCTGTGCCTCGTTCCGCTCCTCGCCGTGCTCTCCGCATGCGCGCCCAAAGCCACGCCCGAAGACGCGCGCAAATTCACTCAAGACGCCGAGCGGAACCTGCTCGCTCTCAATATCGATTCCGGCCGCGCCGACTGGATCAAGGATACCTACATCACCGACGACACCGAAGCCATCGACGCCAAGCTCGATGAGCGCGCCATCAACGCCCAGGTGGGATACGCTAAAGACGCCACGCGCTTCGCAGGTCTCAGCCTCGATGCCCCCACCGCGCGCAAGCTCCAGCTCCTCAAAACCTCGCTCACCCTCGCCACTCCTAACGATCCCAAGGAAAGTGAGGAGTTGACGCGCATCACCGCCAGCCTCGAAGGAACCTACGGAAAAGGGAAATACTGCCCCAGCGGCCCCCAGAGCTGCCAGGACATCGAGCAACTGACCAAGGTCATGGCCGAGAACCGCGACCCCAAACAACTGCTCGACGCCTGGACCGGCTGGCATGCCATTTCCCGCCCCATGCGCCAGGATTTCGCCCGCTATGTCGAGCTCGCCAATAAAGGCGCCAAAGAACTCGGCTTCCAGGACAACGGCGCCATGTGGCGGTCCAAATACGACATGCCGCCCGACGATTTCGCCAAGGAACTCGACCGCCTCTGGGACCAGGTCCGGCCGCTCTACCTCTCGCTGCACGCCTATGTGCGCTCCCGCCTGCACCAGAAATACGGCGACCTCGTGCCGGCCGGCGGTCCCATTCCAGCCCACCTCCTCGGAAACCTCTGGGCACAGGATTGGAGCAACATTTACCCTCTGGTCGCCCCGCCCAGCGCCGACCCCGGGTACGATCTCACCGCCCTGCTGAAGAAAAAGAATACCGACTATAAACAGATGGTGAAATATGGCGAGGGCTTCTTCCTCTCGCTGGGATTCGCCCCTCTGCCGCCGACTTTCTGGGAGCGCTCGCTTTTCCTCAAGCCGCCCGACCGCGACGTCGTCTGCCACGCCAGCGCATGGGACGTCGATTTCGCCAGCGACGTGCGTCTGAAAATGTGCATTCAGATCACCGGCGAGGACTTCCTCACAATCCATCACGAATTGGGCCACAATTTCTACCAGCGCGCCTACAGCCAGCAGCCGTACCTCTTCCGCGACAGCGCCAATGACGGCTTCCATGAGGCCATCGGCGACACCATCGCACTTTCCGTCACGCCCGATTATCTGGTGAAACTCGGCCTGCTCGACAAAGCGCCCGATACTTCCAAGGACATCGGACTGCTCCTTCACAAAGCGCTCGAAAAGATCGCCTTCCTGCCGTTCGGATTGCTGATCGATCAGTGGCGCTGGAAGGTCTTCTCTGGCGAAATCCCGCCCGAGAAATACAATCAGACGTGGTGGGACCTGCGCCGCAAATACCAGGGCATCGCGCCGCCGTTGGAACGTGGCGAATCCGATTTCGATCCCGGCGCTAAATACCACGTCGCCGCTAACGTCCCCTACATGCGCTATTTCCTGGCCGACATCCTGCAATTTCAGTTTCACCGCGCTCTTTCGCAGACCGCCGGATGCACCGGTCCGCTGAACCGCTGCTCGATCTATGGAAATAAGGACGCCGGCGCCAAACTGAACGGCATGCTCGAAATGGGCCTCAGCCAGCCGTGGCAGGACGCACTCCAGAAGATCGCCGGCACACGCGCGATGGACGCCACCGCGATTGTCGACTATTTCGCGCCCCTGAAGAAGTGGTTGGATGAGCAGAATCAGGGGAAACCCCTAGGCTGGTAAAGTAAACTCTAAAGTCCGGGGCGGTTTGAGCCGATAAGCACATTGATGAGATGCATGTGTGTTTTCCTGGCTTCTATTGCATTTGCTCAGACTGCACCCACCCCCGATCCTCCTCCCAATCAGTCCGCTCGTACACCCTCTGTTGCCGAACTCATGCATGCATCCATCGAAAAACAGCGTGCCGCCGTTCGCCGACAGGCGCAATCCGCCGGCGCCACCCTCATGCCCTGGGCGCCGTCCCCGCCGTTTGCCGGGGCACAGGCCGATTGCGACCCCATCGCCGCCGATGTCGTCACTCCCCTCATCGAGAACGCCGCCAAAGCCAATGATCTCGAGACACCGCTGGTGCGCAGCGTCATTGAGCAGGAATCGGCTTACCGTCCCTGTGCCGTTTCCCGCCGCGGTGCGCAAGGCTTGATGCAACTCATGCCCGATACCGCCGCCGATTTCAACGTCAACGACGTCTTCGACCCTAAACAGAACATCGCCGCCGGCGCCAAATACCTCAAGCAGCTTCTCGACAAATACAAAGGCGACACCAAGCTGGCGCTCGCCGCTTATAACGCCGGCCCGGCCGCCGTGGATGCCGCCAACGGAGTCCCCGACATCCCCGAGACGCGCGATTACGTCGACGCCATCCTCAAGAAACTCAAGTAGAGCCGCTGAGACTTAGCGCGATATAGCCACAACCAAAACAATATTCACCACAGAGGCACAAAGACACGGAGAAAGACGAACGTCAAAGGCAAAACCCGAGGTCGGAGCACGCAGAGACCACCTCCCGACCCGAATCTACCGGGCTCTGACAACTCAAGAACTTCGCTCCTCCGTGGCCTCTCCCACCTCCGTGGGCTCAGCTCTTGTTTTTGCGGTTGGTTTTCTCCGTGTCTCTGTGACTCCGTGGTGAACAACCTTCACGCGTATTGCCCCGCCGCGAAACCCGATGCCCACGCCCACTGAAAATTGAACCCGCCGAGCTGCCCGGTAACGTCCACCACCTCGCCGACAAAGTACAGCCCCGGTATCCTCCGAGCCTCCATTGTCTGCGATGAAAGCTCGCGAGTATCCACGCCGCCGGCCGTCACCTCGGCCTTCTCATATCCCTCCGTGCCGGCCGGTGCCACCCGCCAGCAGTGCAACGCCCCCGCGATCCGCGCGATATCCCGATCGCCAATCGCCGCCAACGGCTTCGACTCTCCACCGATCTCGAACCAACGGTCCGCCAGCCGCTTCGGCAGCCACTCGCCCACCAGACTACGCGCCTGCATTCGATCGCCCGCCGCCCGCCGCTCCGCCATCGCGGCCTCCACATCCACCCCCGGCAGCAGATCGATCTCCACCTCTTCGCCCGGCTTCCAGTACGACGACGCCTGCAGCACCGCCGGACCGCTCAATCCGCGATGGGTGAACAGCAGCTTCTCGCGAAACCGCCGGCCTCCGGCACGCGCCACCACTTCCGTCGAAACCCCCGCCAGCCCGCCGAATTTCCCCAAATCCTGGCGGCTGAAAGTCAGCGGCACCAGCGCCGGCCGCCGCTCCACCAGCCGCAATCCGAATTGCGCCGCCACGAAGTAGCCGAAGGGAGTCGCCCCGATCTTCGGCACCGACAGGCCGCCGGTCGCGATGGCCAGCGATTCCGCGCGCCAGCTATCGCGCTCGTCCACCACTGCGAATCCGTCGGCCCGCTCGACCGACCGCACCGCTCGCCCCGTCTCGATCCGAACCCCCGCCGCCGCGCACTCCGCCTCCAGCAGTTCCACGATCTCGCGCGCCGAGCCGTCGCAGAAGAGCTGTCCCGCCGCCTTCTCGTGATACCGCACCCTGTGCCGCTCCACCAAGTCCACGAAATCCCGCGGCGTGTAGCGCGCCAGCGCCGACTTCGCAAAATGAGGATTGGCCGAGAGAAAATGCTCCGGCCCGGTGTGCAGGTTGGTGAAGTTGCAGCGTCCGCCGCCCGAGATGAGGATCTTGCGGCCGATTTGCGGGTTGTGCTCCAGCACCGCCACACGCCGCCCGCGCTTGGCCGCCTCGATGGCGCACATCAAGCCGGCCGCGCCCGCGCCGATCACGAGGACATCGATCGACTGTACCGCCGTGGTTACCTCTGGCAGCAGATCTGGCTGGAAATCAGGGAATGTATCCCGTGCGGGGGAGCGGCATCCGCGAAGTAATTGTTGTCGTTGAGCCGCCGGTAAACTTCGCCGGCAATCTCCGCCGCCATCGGCCCGATGGACGGCTTTCCGCCGGTGAGCAGCACCACCACTACCAGCTTCCGTTTGCCGCTTTCGTTGAACGAACCGAACCAGCCCAGATGCGCGTGATTTTCCGTGCAGGTGCCGGTCTTGCCGGCGATATCGCCGTCGTCGGCAGCCCGCCGCGCCGTGCCGAATTCCACTGCGCCGCGCATGCCCGGCTCGATTACCGGAATCAGGTTCGCAATATCGAGCTTGCGCTTCACCCGCGGCACGAAATTGCGGAGCTCCTGCTGATTGGTTGGATATTGCAGGTAGTAGAGCGTTCCGCCATTGGCGATGGCGCTCATCAGCGCCGCCAGTTGCAGCGGTGTCTGTTGGATCTCCTCGCCGAAACTGGTCAGCATGCCCACGCCGCCGTTGCGCGGGATGGCGCTGGGGAAGCTTCCCGGTTGCTCACCGGGAATATTCAGCCCCGCCCGCTCCCCATAGCCCAGCAGGTGCGCGTAGTAGCTGAACCTTTCGAAGCCCAGCCTCTGCCCCAGCGTAGCGAAGTAATAGTTATTGGAATGCGCCAGCGCGTAGGTCAGGTCCATGCGCATTCCGGGCAGACGGAACTTCGTCTCCGGCTGTATGACCTTGGCGCTCAGCCCGGCTAGCGCCACCGAGACCTTAACTGTGGAGCACGGCTGGAAACCGCTGCCGGTGACGATTCTCTGATTGACCATCGTCAGGACCCGGCCGGTAGTCGGGTCGACCGCCACCACCGAGCCGTTATACGACCCCAGCGCCTCCACCGCCGCGCGGCGGATCGCCAGATCTTCGCCGTCCACGCGATCGCCCGCGGTGGAATCGGCATAAGTCGGCTCCGTCCAGGGCCCGCCGGCAATCACCGCGGGTAAGAAGTCCGCGGTCTTGCGGACCGGCCGGGCGATCGGTTTCAGCGGCGCCACCACTCGCGCCATCTCGGCCCTGCCGGCGGACGCTTTATGTAGCGTCGCGGTTTTGTGTATCAGGGGGTGAGAGGAAATTTGCCTCCGGTCGGCGCTCCAGCCGTTCCAAACGGCCAGTCCGAAGACCACCGCCAGGCTCAAAGAACGGAGAACAATTCCAAAAGGTGCTCTATTCATATGAAACACGTGGCAGCGGGAGCGAAAGAGGTGAAACCCTGCCAGAGCGCGGAACGGCTGCCGGCCGAAGCAGCCAGATTCCGATTCTCTCCGACAATGCTCGCCTCCGTCAAGTTCTTCTCATATTCTAACATTAGTGGGTAATCCTCTAGCAATACTTCAAACCCGGATCGCGGCCTGTAGTCTCTGTCCGCGCCTCCGAGACTATACCTCCGGCATCGCCCGCACCAAGCGGCGCGCGTACCTCGACTGGGAATACTGGGGAAAGCCCGTGCCGTCCTTCGGCGACCCGTGCGCGCGCGTCCTGATTTTGGGGCTCGCGCCGGGAGCCCACGGCTCCAACCGCACCGGCCGCATGTTTACCGGCGACCGTTCGGGCGACATCCTCTACCGCGTGCTGCACCGCACGGGATTTGCGTCGCAACCCTCCAGCCACTCGCGCGACGACGGCATGCAGCTCCACGGGGCCTACATCACCGCCGTCTGCCATTGCGCCCCGCCGGGAAACAAACCCACGCCCGGCGAGATCCGCAATTGCCGTCCCTTCTTCGAACGCGAATTGGACTTACTGACCGATCTCAAGGTGGTGGTCGCGCTCGGCAAAATTGCGTTCGACAATTATCTCGACGTCCTGAAATCGCGGGGCGCCATCGCCAGCCGCGCGCCTTTTCAATTCGGCCATGATCGCCAGTACCGCACCGGGGAAGGGCAGCCGGTCCTGGTGAGTTCCTACCACCCCAGCCAGCAAAACACCTCCACCGGCAAACTCACGGAAAAAATGCTGACCGACGTCTTCCACCGCGCCCGCAAGGCGGCTGGTTTTGTGGGGTAGAAACTACTCACAGAGACACCGAGGATACGGAGAAGAAAGTTCTCTGTTCTCCGTGTCCTCTGTGCCTCTGTGAGAAATTGTTTTTGGTTGGCCGCTGCGTCGCAGTTGGTCAGTTTTCCGTAGGCTTCTGCTCGATATGATCGATCACGGTCACCTGCACCGGCCGCTTCTGCTTCTCCAGCTTCAGCCCCAGCTGCTTCTCCACCGCCTCGAAGACCGTCAACCCGCCGTTCGGATCGGGTGGCGGCGCCGGACCTCCGGCCGCGCCCGCGTCTCCGCCGCCGCGCGGCCCGAATGACATGAAACTCATCGAGAAGGTCAGTGTAAAATCCCACGTTCCTTCCAGACCCGTGGCGTCCACAACCCCTAAGCTGAAGTCCCCAGTCATGAAACGCAAACGATCGGCGAACTGCGCCATCGTCACGTTCTGGCACTCCAGAACCCGCGAGGCGGGAGGCGATCCCGGTGGCGCCGGCTTATCCTTGCAGAACGTGCGGCTCGCCGGGTCCGCTTTTTTCATCTTCGGCTTGCCGGCTACCAGCGTATACGCGGGCAGCTGCCGCTCTTCCGTGTGGTAGGCCATCTTGAAACGATCCACCAGCAGTGCGCGCAGCATGGGCGCCAGCGCCTCACGATCCACCCCGGGCGACATCCCCGCATCCCCCGGAGCCTTGGCATTGATATCGAACCGTTCGGTATCCGCGAATGCCGGCAGCCCCACCACCTGATCCTGATTCGCCAGGAACGCCTGGTTCACAAGCATTCGCAAAGGTATGCCGTTGGTAGTGAAGCGCCCGCCCGCCTGGGTTCGAAAATTCACCATGCCTCTTCCCCCCGGCTCGGTCGGCTTCACGCTCGCCACTTCGAATTCGGTCGGCAGTGGAAGCACCGGCAGGATGTCTGCCGTTCCAGGCGGATTCTCGCTGGGCTTCTCGTTGACGCTATCCACCACCATCACCGGAGTGGGAACCTGCCGTTCTTCCAGCTTGAGCCCGAGCTGCTTCTCCATCGCTTCGAAAACCGTAACCCGGTCGCCCTGACTCTGCCCCATCGGACCGAACATTCCCACCGACCACCGGACGTCGAAATTCCACCGTCCCTTCAGCCCCGTGTCTTCCACAATCGGGTTGGGGCCCAACTGCAAGCCCAGCATCCTCGGCAGCCCTGCCGCGAATGCCTCCATCGTCATATTCCGGCAGGCGTATTGAATCGTGCCACCGGGACCGAGCGTAAACGTGGTGGTGGTCCCATTCTCATTACCCATCATGAGCCGCATCACGCCCTCGCCGGCGCCCCCTTGCGTCTGTGGCTTGCACCCGCTGTCCTCGCTCCCCTCCGCCTGCTTCAATTGCGGCTTCTTCCCGGCCACCAGGGCATAAGTGGGCAGCGGCTTCGTCTCTTTATGGATCACCAGCCAGCTCGGTCCGCCTAACACCTTATCGGCGTCGATGTCGTAGGCCAGATGGACCAGGTCGACGATGGTGGCTTGCTTGACTTCGTAGCGGCCGCCGCGCACCGGCCCGGTCCGCACAAAGGAAAACTGCACTTTCGGGCTTACCCGAATGTCGGCCGCCTCGAATTTCGTCGGGGCGTCGTCGCTTTGGCTGAATGCCGGCCACGCGGCCCAAAGCAACAGGAGGATCCCGGGGACCGCTCGTCTCATCGAGGCACACTCCTCAGTTGAGGATATGACGAATCGGCAAGCCCCGGCGTGTACGAATTCCTTAGCCGATGCGGGCACGCTTGCCCGATTCAACGGTTGATATCTTCCTTATTCTCCAGCCGCCGCGCCAGATTCGCCAGGTTGGGCTTTTGGATCTCGGGAATGTCCAGCCCTTGAACGATCTTCACTTCCTTCAGCGCCGCCACGTAATCTCCCGACGCGGACGCCAGCCGGGCGGCCGCCATATGTCCCAGCCAATGATCCGGGAAGCGCTTCACCGTCAACCGGAAGACCTCCATCGCCTGTTCCGGTTGATTCTGCGCCTGCAATCCGCGGGCGTAAAAGTAAATCTGCGTGGCGTTGGCGGAACCCATCGCCTTATCGCGGATGGCAGCCGACTCCGTATCCCGCTGCAACGCCTTCAACAGATCGGCCTTCAGAATCAGATTCTCGAATCGTTGCTCCATCGAGATCGACTGCTCCGCCCACGCCAAACCCTCCTCGTATGCCACCTTGTTTGCCAGGCAGTATTGCGCCGCCTCTGCTCCGCTTTGCCACACGTATTGCTTCCCGCTGCGCATTTCTTCCCGCATGCTGGCCAGCGTCACCGCGGTCTCGTTGGCCGATACCGTAAACGGCACGGCCAGCTTTTCCCATTCCAGCTTAACCACCGCGGATCCCGGTTTAACCTCGTCGATCGAGTAGGTTAAAGCGTTGTGCATTTCGGCCGCCTGCGGCTTAACCGTTACTCGCAGCGCGTCTTCCTCCTGCTTGTAAGTGAAGCTCCCCCAGGCACTCGAATTCTTTGAGAAAATCACCGTCCACGAGTCCGTGTCGGGGATCATATGCAATCCGTAAATTCCTTTTGCCAGCGGCTGGCCCTCGACGCTCACGGGAGTCGAGAACTCGATGGTGGTGTTCTCATTCGCACCCGCACGCCACACCTTTCCGTACGGCACGATACCCCCCCAGATCTTTCGTTCGCCGGCGAGGGGACGATGATACGTGATGGTGATGTCGGTGAGTCCGATCCTTTGGGCGACCGCCGCGCGCTGGCTCGCCTCCGGCAGCGTCAAAATGGACTGGGCACGCACCGCGGAACAAGCGCCCGCGAGCGCGAGGGAAGCACACAGCAAACTCCGTCGAATCATGAAGCAATTCTCCTTGCATCGACTGGACGCGTGGCCGTCCGATTGGTGAGGAACGTTTTACGCCTCGCAGAATCAGATTCAGCCAAAGGGGTGCGACGCTCCCGCCGGTCAACCCGCCAAACCCCGAGCGCGGGAGTTGAGGCCAAACATGATGGGCACGGATGAACGCAGCGCGACACAGCCGCAACCAAAGAATTTCACCACAGAGCCACAGAGACACCGCGGAAAACAGAGTCAAGAACAAAACGGGAGCACACGCAGGTGGCGGAGGCCACGGAGCCGCGGGGTCCCGGAGGTCCGGCGTCCTGGTAGCTTCAGTTCGCGAAAATCGCCGTGGCGCGCGAATAGGCGCAACGAAAACGAAAAGGCCGGAGTTGCTTGAAAATCTAGTAGTACGGATAAAAGCAGATAGCGAGCCCTGTTTTTATCGGCGTTCATCGGCGTTCATCTGTGGCCCACAATGGTTTTCCTGTCCTCACTCCGTCCGCAGCGCCTTCATGGGGTCGAGCGACGCCGCTCTGCGCGCCGGGATCGCATTGGCGAGCAGGCCCACAGCCGCCACCGCCAGCACTACCGCCGCGTAGACCAGTGGATCGCGGGGGCTAACCCCGAACAGCAATTTTTCGAGCAGACCTGCCGCGGCGAGAGCCACGGCCAACCCGATTGCCGTGCCCACAGCCACCAGCGCCATTCCCCCGCGCAAGACATTCGCCAGTACCTCGCGCGGAGTGGCGCCCACCGCCATCCGGATGCCGATTTCGTGCGTGCGTTGCGACACGGCGTACGAAATCACGCCGTAGATTCCGGCGGCGGCCAGAACCAGAGCCGCCAGCGAGAAGACTCCGAACAGCCAGGAATAAGCGCGGCGCACCCAGAGCGAGCGATCGAGCCGCCCGGTCATGGTCTGGACGGCGTACATCGGCAAATCGGGATCGATCCCCGCCAGAATCTGGCGGGCAGGGCCGGTGAGAGATTCGGGATTGGAATAGGCGCGGAGAACCACACTCAAGCTCAGCGGCCAGGGCAACTGGGGCTCGGGTATGTACACGGCGGGCCGGTCTTCGCCGTCGAGGCCGTAGTGCTTTTCGTTGTGCAGCACGCCGACCACTTCCCACCACGATGCATCCGGGTCGCGCTGGTAGCGAATGCGCTTGCCGACGGGATTGGCTTGCGGCCAATGCCGGCGGGCGAAGGTCTCATTCACCATGGCGACCGGGTGTTGCTGCGATTCGCCATCGTGCTCATCGAACTGCCGGCCCGCCAGTACTGTCATACCGATGGCGTCGAAATAGCCGGGAGTGACGATCACCTGCAATACCACTGGGGTGTTCTCGTTGGGACCCAGCGGGCGGTCGCCCTCGGCGATGAAGAATTGTCCCATGTGGCCGCCCAGTGGAGGCGCCGACGACGCGCCTGCTGCTGCGACTCCCGGCGCCCGGCGCAATCGATCCAGCAATTGCCGATAGAACGCTACCAGCTGCTCCGATTTGGCATATTTCTGCTCCGGCAAATCGAGGTCGAAGGTCAGGACGTTCTCGGCACGAAAACCAGGATCGACATGCGTCACCTTGTGGAAGGCGCGCACCAGCAAACCGGAAGCGATCAGCAACGCCAGAGCCAGGCCGATTTCGGAAACTACTAAAACGTTGAGAGTCCTGCTCTGTGCGCGCGAGAACGACGCGCGCCGGGCGCTGACGTGAAGAGCGCCGCTCATCTCGGTGCGGGAGGCCTGCAGGGCGGGGAAGAGGCCGAAGAGCAACGCGGAGGCCGCGGTCACCAGAATGCAAAACGCGGCGAAGCGCATGTCGAGCTGGAAGTCGATCCAGCGCGGCATGGTGTCGGGGAGCAGGGAGACGATGGCCCGTAAGCCCAGCCGGCCGAGCAGCACGCCGGCGATTCCCCCCACCAGCGCGAGCAGCCCGGTTTCAGTGAGCAGTTGGCGGATAATGCGGCCGCGCGACGCGCCTATGGCGGCGCGGACGGCGACTTCCTGGGCCCGCGAGGAGGAGCGCACCAGCATCAGCGCGGCGATATTGACACAGGCGATCAGCAGCACCACGGCGACGGCGACCAGCAAGACCTGGCTCGTGGTGCGGAAATCGCCCAGGTACCGCTCGCGGAGCGGTGTAAGTATGGGGGAAGTGATTTCGTTGCGGTGTCCGGCGACGATTCGCGCGCGATGCGCACGCAGCAGGTCGGCCGACGCCTGCGCCACGGTCACACTGCGCTTCAGGCGTCCGATGCCTCCCAGGTACCAGCCATGATTCTGTCCGTCGTCTCTCGGCTGAAGGGGCACCCAGACTTCGGCGCGGTCCGGGAATACGGCCTCGCGAGGCAGCACGCCGACGATCTTGTACGGCTCATTGTCGAGAACCAGCATCTTGCCCAGGACCTGGCGATCGCCCGAGAAAAGCCTCTGCCACAAACCGTAACCCAGCAGCGCCACCTTCGGACCGTTGGGCTGTTCTTCTTCCGGCAGGAAATTTCGGCCGAGGGTTAATCCGATACCCAGCACGCCGAGCATTTCGCGCGTGACCT
>Ga0326728_10023246_pt1 | contig 11381 bp, 11 predicted proteins | sample MB3enrmetagenome_FD_207602 | JGI IMG/M metagenome (GOLD analysis project Ga0326728, IMG submission 207602) | Lab enriched peat soil microbial communities from McLean, Ithaca, NY, United States - MB31MN | ecosystem: Environmental > Terrestrial > Soil > Wetlands > Peat | place: USA: New York... | reverse complement strand
CTCAAACTCGTTGCAATGACATCGATGAGCACAAAGGCAACCGTAGGAACGAGCGAACACCTCGGAACCCTAGCAATGAAAGCCGTCCGTCAGATCATGGAGGAGAGAGATGGCAAGATCACAGCGGACATAGACCGAATCAAAGTCTTGAAGAAAAAGGGCGAGAGCATGGAGCAAAGCGAACTCATCAAGGGCATTGTTGTGGACAAGGAAATTGCTCACTCACAAATGCCCAAACAAGTAAGAAACGCGAAGATCGCCCTACTGAACGCGAAACTCGAGATTGAAAAGACGGAGTTCGACGCGAAAATTAACATAAATTCCCCAGACCAGATCAAAGGCTTCCTCGACGAAGAAGAATCGATGCTCCGCGAAATGACGGAAAAGGTTGCAAAAAGCGGGGCCAACGTAATCTTCTGTGAGAAAGGCATTGACGACATGGCCCTACACTTCCTCGCTAAGAAGAATATCATGGCGATTAAGAACGTCAGCAGTGGTGATATGGAGAAACTCGGCAAAGCCACGGGTGGAACTATCCAAGCGAGTACGAAAGACATACCCTCCGAAGGGCTCGGTGAGGCAAAACTCGTCGAAGAAGTCAAAATTGGAGACGACAAACTCGTCTACGTTCGCGAGTGCAAAGACCCACACGCGGTCACCGTAATGATCCGAGGCGGTTCCGACCATGTTGTAGACGAAGCTGAACGCTCATTCCACGACGCCATCTGCGTAGTACGAAACGCCCTAGAAGACGGTAAGATTGTTGCGGGCGGAGGAGCCCCCGAAGCTGAAACAGCAAAGCAACTCCGCGACTACGCACTGAAAGTGGGAGGCCGCGAACAACTCGCCATCGAAGCCTACGCAGAAGCACTCGAAGCCATTCCCCTCACGATAGCAGAAAACAGCGGGCTTGATCCAATCGACATAATGGTCGAACTCAGGTCAAAACACGCCGACCCAGAAAACAAGTGGTTTGGGGTTCAAGTCAAGACGGGCAAGATTGCCGATATGCTCGCCGATGACATAGTGGAGCCGCTAAGAGTAAAGCAGCAAGCCGTCAAATCCGCAACAGAAGCCGCCTGCATGCTCCTCCGGATAGATGACGTCCTCTCGTCAAAAGGCGCGAAAGAGGGCGGTCCCCCTGGTGGAATGCCGGGAGGAATGCCTGGCGGAATGGGCGGAATGCCCCCAGGCATGATGTAAAATCCCCTACTTTGAAAACCTAAATCCACGACGAACAATGCCCGAAGCTAATTCCTTAGCCTCGGGCCTAAGAATCCTCTAAAACCACTGAAGCATACTGCACGCGACATCTCAGGCGTTTAGCTAAATCAGACGGTTAAGCGGCTACTTCCGTCGCATGTTTTAGGATTGTTAGAAGCCCAGTTTTCCTTGCTAGGGCAAGCTGGATCTGGCCCCTATAACTTCTCACTCTAGCGTTCTGAACTTGCACCATGTCGCCCGCGGATACCGTGCCGATTTCGCCGTTCCATACAGCCAAGGGAATTTCCCCCGTCCCGTCTGAGAGTGTCACATCGCATACCAAAAGCGGGTTTCCGTCTTTCGAGGTCACAGCCCTAGTTTCGGACTTTCTTAGGACGCTTGCCGTGAAAGAGACACCGCGATTTCCAAACCGAAGGTCACCAATGGCGCTGTTAGCCCCTTCCAAATTCTTTGAACGGCGTTCGTCAACCTCCAGAAAGTCAGAGAACTCCGGTGGGAGCCTCACGAGTTTGTGGATAGAATCGTTTTGAAGGTTCGCTTGCGATAAAGGTTTTCCATCAAGGGAGAACATGTAGGTAGAGGACCTTTCTCCTTCCGAACGCATTTCGATTAGCAGAGTTCCACATCGAGCTTTGCCTTGACGCGATGAAGCTAGGAGAGACTCATGAAGGTCACTCGCGGTTAGCTTATGCTTTCTTGCAAGTTGGAGCAGGTAGCGAAGGTCTCTGTCTTTGATATGCGCTTTCGGACCGGGCATGTAACGTTGTAACGCTATGATAGTTCACTATGATACAATAGCACTCCATCGGTTATAAAGCACCCTCACAGGGCTCTAAGAGGTCAAGGAATCGAACTCCAGACACCTACAAACTCGTACCCTGCTGACGTTATTGTGGGCACACGAAAAAGATGGCTCAAATCCGCGTGCCGGTACGACTAGAACTGTGTAGACTTCCGGTTCATTCGCTGCCAGGACCATACTAGCATTGATGACAACGATGATGCCACTGTAACGGCTCCAATCACAGAGTACGCGTAGCTAGCCACGTTGGGAATAATGGTCCCGACGAAGTATCCAGTTACAGTCATACTCATGACCCATAGAATTCCGCCCGTCACATTGTAGAGTGTGAACTTGGAGTAATTCATCCTCGCTGCGCCAGCGACGGCGGGCGCAAAGCCTCTGACAACCGGAAGAAAACGTGTAAACAAAATCACCCTACCTCCGTGTTTCGAGTAGAACTTACTTGCACGTTGCAGGTTGTTCCGCACGAATTGAAAACGATTTGCAAGCACTTCATGTGACTGACGGCCAATCACATAATTCAATTGGTCGCCGCCAATCGCAGCGAAGATTGACAATGGAATAAGTAAACTCAAATTCACATACCCAAAAGCCCCGAGAATCCCAGATGCTATCAGCATGGAATCCCCAGGCAGAAAGAAACCGAAGAACAGTCCAGTTTCCACAAATACTACGATCGGTACACCCCACACGCCCGCCCGAGACAATAACCAGTTCGAATTCCCAACTTTTTGGGACAAGAGAAGAGCGTAATTCATGAGATGTACGCTCTGGGGCAGGATCAGACCGTGGTAGATTAGCAATTCTCTCAAAACTAGAAGTGCAGGAAGAAAACCCGCCGCGAAGAAACACATTCGCCTGGTCGTCGTATTTGCTTCCCCCTAACTTTCCTCAACCAGTCAAGTAGATGTTCCCCGTTGACGGATCGTATCGTATTGGAATACTTTGTAGCGGGTAGGGCGCCGGACCACCCAAAACTTGGGCATTGTTGGCGGGGTCATATACTGCACCGTGGCAGGGGCAGACTATGTCTTTCGACGAAGGGTCAAACTGAACTTGGCATCCGGCGTGAGTGCAAATGGAACTGTAAGCTACGAACTGCCCGTTGTCCAAGTGGATTAGGAGTACGGGACCCACGGCAGGGTCGTTGAACGTCAACGACTGGTCCAATGGAATGTTTGTGGCGTTGGCCAGCAGTTGGCCGCTATTGGTGGCGACGTTTGAGGCATAGGTAGGCGCCGGGGGCTGGGAGTTAGATGTAGAAGCAAGCTGAGGATTAGATACAGAAGTGACCTGAGGGTTAGAGGTAGAGGCGGCCTGGGGGATGAAGGCGGAGGTCTTCAGTAGCAGCAATCCGATGACCGAGACCCCTACGAGGCCTAGCATCGTGTGAAGGAACTGCCTACGCCCTCGTTGAAACTGTGTTCTCTGTCCCGTCCGAGCATCAACATCCGATCGGAAAGACGCTCGGGAGAGAAACACTGGAACCTTTGGTTGACCCATGAAAACCGATTGGACCGTATCCTTCGGTATTTGCATCCCATACTTCCTCACCAAGCGCTCGGAAATCTGATTTGTCTCCTCCGTCGTCAAGGCGCATCAACTCCTTTGCGGTTGACGAGAGCCTGAAGCCCATTCAGGAGCCTCGGCGTATCAGCACGGTCCACCCCTAAGCTTATGACGAATGCACGAACAAACTCGAGTATCGTCAAAGTCTCACGATGCCAAACGAATTGCTGTTTGATTCGGTCGAACGCCTTGTTCACTTCGTTCACCTGTTTCGGATACAGGCTAGCCCGTTTTGCAAGCGGAACTGGTCTTTCACTTAGTTGCGGTCTTTCTGGAACGGAGGCAGGAGTTACCGGTTTAGCTACCAACCAACTCAGAGAATGAATACGCTGTGCCAACACTCCGTCCACGCTTTGGCTCACTTGCGGTCCGGTCAGGAGCAAGGTTAGCCAGCACATCACGAAAACTATGTCCGAGCCAAAATAGAATGGAAACACACTCCAAGTCGCGGATAGAAAGAACATGAAATTCAGCATCAACCCGGCTAACGTAGCGAGCCTGAATAGGAATCCCGTCAAAGTCGCGATTCCTATGAGAAACTCACCAACCGCGACCATCCATCCGAATGAAACGGCGTTCGGCGCAACCACTCCCAGAAGGAAGTCGTGAATGGGCGACCCAACAGCATACTGCGAGACCAAGTGCCCAATGTATCCCGACTTTGATGGATCGAAGTAAGAAGGGTCAGTCAGATGCTGCAGTCCCGCATACAGAAACGTCAAACCCATGAACAACCGCAAAGGCCAGATTAGACTCAACGAGGCCAGAGCGCTGTCCGCGCCTTTTCCTAGCGAGGTGGAACTTATTTAATGCCACGCCTTGTCATGGTTAGAGCATCGGCAGGTATTCACGCATTAGCAAGCCGCAACGCTGACATCTTATGAGCCTCAGAGCGTTGCCGTCCTTATCGTAGTCTTGACCAATCTCACGTGTTCTATGATGGTGGCAGGAACAGCTTTTCTTACCGATTAATGATTGCATGTCTTTCAGACCTACCGCAACATTAGATTGGCAAGTCTTAATGCTACATTTTGAAAGACGCATTCAAAGCGTTGAACGAAGAGAAAAATGACTTTCAAAATATTGAATGAAGAGAGAGCCGCGATCTCATCTGCAGGCAGAGGAATCTAGCCTGACAATTTGCGCCATGCTTTGATCGTTTCGTACCAGAGCACGATTATGGACAGGGAGTATACGGCTGTCACAGCGTCGTCCATGTCAAGTGGCAGTCTCCAAACCAGATAGGCATAGTATGCTAGGATTGCGGTAAAGATGATGGTTAGGATTAGCAGTTGCGGAACCATCTGCCTACCGAACTTCACGTATCCGTCAAGTAAATCTGCTGAAATGTCGGTCACGACATTATATCTGCCATCTTCAGTTTGTTTCACAAACCCAGACTGAACGAGTTTGGAGAGGTGGTAGAAGGCTAGGGATGGGGTAGACAGCTTCAAAGCGTGTTGGACATCTCTAAGCTCGCAAGGTCCGTTTTTCAAAACGAACAGGTACACACGGACTGTGTTTCCTTTGATGCCCGGTGCGTTTGGGCCGCCGCGATCGTCCATGTGACCCTCATCTCGCAGTTCGCATAAACTACCAATAAGTCCCTTTGATTAACACTTTCCAAGCGCACCCGTGCTTGAGCTGCGCGTCTCACTTGATCAAAGCCTTCTCTGCCAGATTTGGCTTAGAATCAGCCTTTGATTCCAAATGCTCGTGGTCGTAGGAATGGCCCTCGTGAAATCGTCGCAGATATTGGGGCAAGGGTTTCGGGGAAGTTTCAAAGAAAATAGGGGAAGGGTAGAGCGTTAGCGGGTTTGGCATTGCGATAGTGGTCTACTTGTGCCAATGAGAATAGCAGCTGCTGCCTCTGTAGTAGTTTCCATACTGACAGTTGTTGTATGGATTGAAGTACGGATTGTTGTAGGGGTGGTAGTACGGATTACTGTAGGGATTGTAGTAGCCCTGATAAGAACAACCGTAGCCTCCGTTGTAGTATCCATACTGGCAGTAGTTATTGTACGGGTGGTACGGATTGTAGTACGGATTACTGTAGGGGTTGTTGTTGTAGCCCGGATAGCAGCGATTGTAGGGATTATAGTATCCTGATTGGCAGTTGTTGTAACCGTTGTATGGATTGCTGTATCCATTGTAGGGATTGTTGTATTGATTGTTGTATTGGTTGTTGTAGTTTGGGTAGCAGTTTCCATTGTATGAATAGCCGGTTTGGCAAGGGTTGTATTGCGCATAGACTGGGCTGCTGCTCGCTGCGGCCAACGCTACGGCGATCAATACAGCTAACGCTAGCAGGGTTGCATCACGGGGCTTCAAAATTTCGCATCTCACCTCTTCGGCACTACATTTCAGTAGTTACCGCATCAGCAACTACGGCGTGTAGTCGCATTTAACCGAAAGGGACCTATCATCTAGTTACGCGTCCCTCAACTACGCGTAGTTCGAATTCACCCGGTGTTGAAGTACGCGTAGTTTGAACCATCAGAAACGAGAAATTTTGTCCGACGCAGTTTTCGACATCGAATTTGGACCACCAGAACGGGAAAACAATTGTGGAAAGCGGGTCCGGTTAGTGTTAGTTGAATTCTTTGTGGAACGTTGTGAGTTGCTCTGGTAAGTTCGACGTTATGAGAAAAGTATCCTCAGTCTTCATCGCTCCGATGCCGGGAACTGCTAGGGGTGCGTGTATCGCTGAGATTACCATATTCTCCTTGAGTACTTGTCTTCTGTGCGGTATGACGATGGTGGTTATCGGGTCTTCCTCCACGAGGAGACCTACGCCGTGAGTAAAACCTTTCACGTAGTTATCCGCGTAACCATGTGCAGTAAGAGCCTTTCCAATTTCTTCCTCTATTGCGCTTAGGATCACTCCGGGTTTGAGGTTCTCTTTGATTGAGTTACGGATTCCATTTAGTGTTCGGAGGGCGTTGAATTTCTCGTTCGGAGCTCCTGAAGGTATGTGGGTTCTGGTTTCGTTACTGTAGTAGTTCTTGTAGTCTGCTGCGAGCGTTATCGTAACGACGTCTTCGGCTCCAACGTTCACGTCCGATCTAGGTTCGGCGTGGAGTCTTGGCACTGGGCCGGTGTTCACGTAGACGTGGGGGTGCTCTGAGCCGTTCTTCATCATTGTGTAGGTGGCCTCGGCGGCTATCTCCAGCTCGCTGGCTCCAGTTTTGATGGCGTCGTATGCGGTCTCCATGGCCTTGTCGGTGGCGTGGGCCGCATGCCTAATGCACTCTATCTCCTTTGCGTCCTTGATCATGCGGAGTTGCATTATGAGTGCGTGGACGTCGAGTATCTCCGTTTTGGGGTTGAGGTTTTTGAACATGTGGAAGAAGAGTTCGTAGGCGTCTCTTTCGACGCTCATGTCAAAACCTACTTTTCTGTATCCATTGTTTCTTATTGTGCTGCTTACTCCCCTCATCAGCTCGTCGACGCCCATGTAGGGCACAACTCGTTTAATGCAGCTATTCTCCATGAAACTGTTCACCTCATGCTTAGGAATGAACGCCACTGGATCACCTTCTGCCGGAATTATCAATCCCGGTCTCAGCCACTGCACATCCGTGAAGTACGTGAACGACGAAACGGTCTTTATCATTGATGCATCTATGTGATCCGACTTCATCAAAGCCTGGAAGCGTCTAATCCTTTCTAAAGTCAAGATGCTGCCACTGCTAGCGTCACTGAAATCAAATCAATATACCCATTTCCAATGAAATCCAGTTGAGAGCTCCTAACCGAGTGCCGACGTCCGCAAGCAGCACTGCCAGGTAACAGTCGTCACGATCTTCTTCCGACTAGCAGAAAGTGTTCGCAACTCCCGACAATGGAAGGGTGATTGCTGGTGCGTAATAGGATTTCAATCCACATTTTCCATTTTCGCCTATCCTCAGCAAGACGGTTAGACTCTCTCCTATGGAATGATGACAAGCCCTCGAGTGACGCCATCTCCATGACATTGATACCATAATTGTTGCAAAGGTCACGCAGTTCTTCTGGCAGAAACCAATGCGCAGCAGTAAAGCCCTTCGCCTTACGGCGAGGAACAATACCGGGAACATAGTCACCAATCTCCAAGTAATGCTTACAGTCTTGAACTTCGTTGGGAGTCTGAATCAGAATAGTCGTCATCAAACCCAACCTGCTTATCACAGATATGAAAATTGGTGCATTCTTCTTGGCGACTCTCACAAGCTCCTGTACAGCCTTTGCACGTAGATCAGCGTTCAGAATATGATTGAGTGGTCCGCCGAGACATAGAACTGCATCAAACAGTTCATCAGAAAACGAAGATAGGTTAACAATTGATCCTTCCACGATTCTCTTGACGCGCGCTTGAACTCTGGCTTTCTTGATCTCTTCCCCGGCAATATTCAGCAATTCTGGCGTAAGGTCGAGCAACACCATATCGTACCCTCTCTTGGCCAGTTCGACCGTGTATTTCCCAGGCCCACCACCCGCGTCAAGAATAAGCCCGCTGGGAGGCAGATACTTCTCTAGGTAATGCATCGTCACGATGAACTCAATCTGATGATACGCATCCTGGTCCAGTCGCACGTTCTGAAGCTTGGCGGTTTTTCCATACCACGTTTTGACTATCTCAACGATCTGTGAATTCTCAACTGACAAATCCTTGCTTCATCGCAAATCAAGAAGAGGGTTGAGTATTATCCCCTTTACGGTAGAGCAGAGGAGGTTGAAAATCTCGAATGCGCAAAGGTTGGCGACGACTATCGGTGGGTCGGTGGTTAATGTTCCGTGGTTTTTATCGCGGGATAACTATTGTTTTGCCGATGTCTATGCGGTTGATGGCTTGGAGTGACTGTGATGGATTATCTTCGTGATATTGAAACAGGGCCGAACCCACCTGATGCCGTCTACGCCGTGATTGAGAGTCCCAAAGGCACGGAAAACAAGTATGAGTACGATGTGGACAAGAAAGCCATCGTACTTGACCGAGTGCTCCACTCCGCGGTGCACTTTCCAGGCGACTACGGCTTCATTCCTCGCACCTTAGACGAGGACGGCGACCCGCTTGACATCCTCGTCTTGGTGACCAACGCCACTTTCCCCGGCTGCATTTTGTCCGCTAGGCCGGTTGGGTTACTGCGAATGCTAGACGGTGATAAACAGGATGACAAAATTCTCGCCGTACCCACAACCGACCCGCGCTTCGACGAATACCATAATCTCGACGACATGCCTGACCATAGCTTGAAGGAAATTGCCTACCTTTTCGAAACATACAAGGCACTGGAAGGTAAGCATGTCAAAATTCTCGGCTGGTCTAACGCGAAGGCCGCGAAAGCCATGATTAAGCGGTGCCAAAAGTCATACCGAGAGCGGGAAACCGGGTAGAGAGGTCACGATTGGGCCCCAAAGTTAATTGGAAAAAGCTTTACTGGGTGTGAAATCGGATTTTGGAAAACGGGAACAGCACCGCCCAAAAAACCTCTGCAGAGATAAGGGCACACTTCCCCTAACTAAGTCATTTATACTCACGTGCCACTTAGTCGACCAGAAATTCCAAACATTCGAACTGTCACTTGCTTGTTGAATCGGCTGGAGCTGCTTGCCTGTAAGCGTTTTCCAGGTCTCGTATCGTATTGAAATAATATTGACTCCCAACTAGCTCCGTAATCCTAGACCGGTCCAGCTCCGCACGAACACCAGCCTGCACTTCTGCGAATACTAGGCGTATTCCTTTGAGTTTCAGTAGTTCATAGGTTTCACGCAAAGCTGCGGCAGCGGAGTAATCAACATCATCCATCGCAGTTCCGTCCAAGCAAAACCAGCGAATCGGCGGGCTCGTCCCACTGGTCAATGTTAGCGCCTCGGCTTTGAAACGGTCTGAGTTCGCATAGTACATGCTATGGTTGAACCTGTAGACGATTAGGCCTGGAAGAAGTTGAGCCCTGTCACTTACGGGAACTGATCGCCAGGCGCCACTTTGGTCTACTGATAGCAGAGTGTTGCTGGGCCTATATCCGTGCCGCGTATGAGCGAAGAGCGACAAGACCATGGCAGCAATGATTCCCTGTTCAACTCCGACAAAGACCACGATTGCTGCTGTAACGGCAGCCACCCAAAACTCAGCGGGGCGTTGAATGAAGATATCACGCATAGCCTTTACATCAACCAACTCAACTCCAATAACGAAAACAATTGCCGCAAGAACCGCAATTGGCAGGTAGGAGAGAGGGCGGGTTAGGAAGAGTAGAACCGCAAGAACTATTGAAACCGTGGTAAGCTGCGAGAGCTGGCTTCGGCCTCCGGCATCGTCAACGATCGCAGTTTTGGTCGGACTGCCATTCACTACGAAGGTCCCCGATAGTCCGGCAGCTATGTTAGCAATTCCAAGACCTACCAAGTCAACGTTCTCATCGAATGATTCACCATAGCGAGTCGCGTAGGCTCGTGATGTAGCAGCGCTCTGAGCTAGGATAATTACGAACATAGAAAACGCTGTTGGAAGTAGCTTTTGGAATAGGTTCCAACTCATCTGAGCATTGGGCAGTCCTAGTTTCGGTAAACCCGCCGGCACTCGGCCCAGCAAAGAAACCCCAAATGAGGCGAGGTTGAAAGCATAGCTTATGCCAATTATACCGATGACGACGACCAGTGCAACGGGTATTCTTTTCGAGATTTTCTTAAAGCCGAGGATTAGTACGACTACCGCAATCGATATGATCAATGTGTAAGGGTTTGCCTTAGAAATTTGTAGAATATCCATTGCGAGTTCCAGTACTGGGTTAGCCCCATGGGCTGGAATCCCCAGCAGATCAGGTAATTGGCTAATCGCTACTTGGATACCTACGCCCGTCAGAAAACCGATCAGCACCGTACGCGATAGGAAATTAGCAAGAAACCCTAGTTTTACTAGCCGAGCCGCAATGAGCATTACACCAGCCAGTAACGCTAGCAAGCTTGCATATGCCACATATTCGGGAGAGCCAGTTGCAGCGATGCCTACTAGGCCAGCCGCCAGGACTGCGGCGGTTGCGGAATCTGCACCGACAACAAGGTGGCGCGACGACCCAAAGAATGCATACAATGCCATAGGGATTAGGAGAGTAAACAGACCAGTGATAACGGGTGTTCCTGCAATTCGAGTATACCCCATAACCTCCGGAATCGCCAACGCTGCAAGCGTGAAGCCGGCAACGACATCAGCCGGAACTTGCGATCTAGATGTCGGCAGAATTCCGTTTAAAAGAGACCACTTAGAACGGAGCCTCGCCCGGCTAATTACCGCGAACCTAACCTCTACCCCTTTCCAGCTAACTTCCATTGTCGGCTAATTAAGCGGAGCCGACGTAGGACGACAAATGCAAGCCATAATGAAACAAAAAGTACCCAGTTTAGAATTGACGTCGTTGGCGGTCTGATCAGAACGACTAGAAAATTGTCGCAGGCCCAGTGTCGAATTATGGGTGAACTGAGAAGAAGGAATCTCTTCACGTTACCCTACCGTTCGCTTGACCCACACTGTTCGCTAGCCCTTTCAGGGCTGTTTGCTTGATCTTTTCGCATAAGACTTTTCCCTGCAACGTTTGTATTTACGTCTAAGGTGCAAAGGCTCTAGACAACCCGAGATATGCCGAGGAGGGTTAGAGTTTAGAGACTTCAAGATCGTATCTGTCGAGAGGCTTCCGGCGTGACCTATGGAATTATTTCGGACCAGCTCTGATCGTAAGCGTTGCCTACATTGATCCTGGCAATTTTGGGACGGATATCAGCGGGGGTGCGTCGTTTGGATATAGTA
>Ga0326728_10023244_pt1 | contig 11382 bp, 8 predicted proteins | sample MB3enrmetagenome_FD_207602 | JGI IMG/M metagenome (GOLD analysis project Ga0326728, IMG submission 207602) | Lab enriched peat soil microbial communities from McLean, Ithaca, NY, United States - MB31MN | ecosystem: Environmental > Terrestrial > Soil > Wetlands > Peat | place: USA: New York... | reverse complement strand
GCGTACTTCACCATCTCCGGCGGATCGAACATGCCCAGCGCCATGCGCGCGCGGATGAGCCGCTTCACGGCGGCGTCGATGTCTTTCTCCGTCAGCAGGCCCTGCTTCACGGCGTCGATGTACTTCACATAGTCCGAGTTGTCGCGCATGGGCGCGAAGAAATCGATGCACTCGTTGTCCATGCCGGCCTGCAGCGAGACCGCCGCAGCCTCGGCCGGTGTCTTCACGTAGCGATGCCCGCTCTCGATATCGGTGATGGCACCGCAATCGGAAACCACGTAGCCGTCGAACCTCCACTTGCCGCGAAGCTGATCCTTCAGCAGAAAATCGCTGGCGCAGGCGGGCTGGCCGTTCACGTTGTTGTAGGCGCACATCACCGACCACGCCTTGCCTTCAACGACAGCCGCGCGGAACGCCGGCAGATAGGTGTCTTCCTCGTCGTGCTTCGATACCTTCACGTCGATGGAGTGCCGCAGAGGCTCCGGTCCGCTGTGCACCGCGTAGTGCTTGGGCGTGGAGACGACGCGCAGGTACCGGGGGTCGTCGCCCTGCATGCCGGTGACATAAGACACGGCCATGCGGCCGGTCAGGAAGGGATCCTCGCCGTAGGTTTCCTGGCCGCGTCCCCAGCGCGGGTCGCGAAAGATGTTGACGTTCGGCGCCCAGAAATCGAGGCCTTCCATAATGCTGCGGCGGCCGGCGCGCACGGCCATATTGTGCTTGGCGCGGGCTTCGGTGCCGATCACCACGGCCATGTCGTGAATCAACGGTGCGTCGAAGGATGCCGCCAGGCCGATCGGCTCAGGGAACACGGTAGCCGTTCCGAAGGCGACGCCGTGCAGAGCCTCGCTCCACCAGTCGTATTTCGGCACGTCGAGGCGCGGAATCGCGCGGGACTGGTTCACCAACTGCGACGCTTTTTCTTCGAGCGTCATCCGGCTTACGAGGTCGTCGGCGCGCTGATCGATGGGCAGGGCGGTGTTCAGATAAGCGGGCTGCTGGGCCCACGCGCAGGCGGCAAAAAGGACGCCCGCGGCGATTCGCGATGTGCGCATGACAGAGAGCGTATCACTTCGCGGCCACCAGCAGCGCCAGCTCCAGCCATTTCCACGCGCAGTCCACGTCTTGGAAGCCGATTTCGCGCAGCCACGCGAGCTGCGTCTCCACGTCCAGGAGTTTGTTGGAGGGGTCCTCTTCGCCCGGACGTACGCCGAGAGCGTCGTTGAAGCGCTGATGCAGCGCGGCGGTGGGCGAAGAAACGTGCTCGAGGTTGAGGAAAACGCCGCCGGGCGAGAGCAGGGGGTGGATCTCCGCGTACAGCGCCCGCTTGCGTTCGTGAGCGACATGGTGGATGGCGAAGCTGGAGACCACGGCGTCAAAGGTTCCCAACCCGGGCAGGGGCCGACTGAGGTTGTGCGCGACGATCTCCACCGTGGCGTCCGCTGCGAATCGCTCGCGCAGGCGCGCCAGCATGGCATCGTTGAAATCCACGGCGACCGCGCGCGCTTTGGGCCGTGCCAGTTTCACCAGGGCGAGCAGGCGGCCATCGCCGCTGCCGAGATCGAGCACGCGGCCAACGCGCTCGGGCAGAAAACTCAGCAGCGTGGCCTCGCCTTCGGTGCGATGCGGAATAGTATCGGCGCGCTCGAGGTACTGCAATGCGTGCTCGGGGGAGTTCCAGAGATTGATATCCAAACTTGCCATGCTTTCAGGCTAAGGCCTTCACCCGCCTCGCCGCCAGGGCACATTCCCGTCCGCGAAAAAGCCGCCCGGACCGATATGTACAACAACGAGCGTAACCAGACGCCAGAAGTCCGCATATGCGATTCAAAAACCGGATTCATCTCGCCGCGGCTCTCCTCGCGGCCACTGTCATTTCTCTTGCTCCCGGGGCCGCCGCGCAGCTTCTCCATGGTCACGTGCCGGAAGCCGTTGCCGCTTCCCGGTCCCTCGGCCCGGTCGCGCGTTCCACGCGAATGAATCTCGCCATCGGCCTGCCGCTCCGCAATCAGGGTGAGCTGGCCACTCTGGTCCGGCAGGTTGCCGACCCGGCCAGCCCGAATTACCGCCACTATCTGACTTCCGAGCAGTTCGCCGAGCGCTTCGGGCCAACCGAGGCCGACTACCAGGCGCTAGCGTCTTTCATGCGCGCCAACGGGCTGGAAGTGACGGGCACGCATCCGAATCGCATGATCCTCGATGTGGGCGGCCCGGTGGACGACGTCGAGCGGACCTTCCACGTGAACATGGTTCGCTGGAGTCACCCCACGCGAGGCGAGTTCTTCGCACCCGATCGCGAACCCTCGATCGATGCCGGCGTTGAAATTCTGGATATCAGCGGGCTCGACAACTTCTATGTGCCGCGGCCCATGGACCTGCACATCGTGCCACTGGGCAAGGCGCAACCCCTGACCACGGGCTCGGGACCGGGCGGTCTCTTCATCGGCGGCGATTTTCGCGCGGCTTATGCGCCCTCGGTGACGCTGAACGGCGCGGGCCAGTCGGTGGGATTGTTCGAGCTGGATGGCTATTACGCCGCCGACGTTACCGCGAACTTCAAACAGGCCGGTCTGCCTGTAGCGCCCATCAGCACCGTGCTCCTCGACGGTTTCAGCGGCTCTCCCGGCAGCGGCAACGACGAAGTCACGCTGGACATTATGATGGCGGCGTACATGGCGCCGGGCGCCTCCATCATCGTGTACGAAGGCCTCAGCCCGAACGATGTACTGAACCGCATGGCCACCGACGACAAGGCCGCCCAGCTGAGCTCGTCCTGGACCTTCAGCCCCACCAACGCCACGACGGAACAAATCTTCCAGCAAATGATCGCGCAGGGCCAGTCGCTGTTTCAGGCCTCCGGCGACGACGGAGCGTACCACGGCTACATCATGCCGCCGGCGGACGATCCCAACGTCACGGTTGTCGGCGGCACCAGCCTGACCACCTCGGGCGCCGGTGGAACGTGGCAATCGGAAACCGCATGGGCGGACGGCGGCGGCGGGGTCAGCACGGTGTGGCCGATTCCCAGCTATCAGAAGCCCGTGAGCATGACCGCGGCGGGTGGCTCCGCCACCATGCGCAACATTCCCGACGTCGCGCTGATTGCCGATATCCAGACGTTCCTGATCGCCGACAATGGCAAACAGTACTCCATTGGCGGTACCAGCGAAGCGGCGCCCCTGTGGGCCGGCTTCATCGCTCTGGCCAACCAGCAGGCTGTCTCCGGCGGCAAGGCGAAGGTCGGGTTTCTGAATCCGACCATTTACTCCATCGGTCTCGGCTCGCACTACGCGAGCGATGTGCACGATATCACTACCGGAAGTAACGGGTTCCCGGCGGTCACCGGCTACGATCTGGCCACCGGCTGGGGAACGCCGGCGGGCCAGTCGCTGATCAACGATCTCACCGGCGCCCCCAGTGTGCCGTCGTTCAGCTTGTCCTCGTCCGCATCGACGCTGTCGATTGCGCCTGGCAAAAGCGGCACCAGCACCATCACCGTCAACGCACAGAACGGCTTCAACGGAACGGTGAGCCTTGGCGTTTCCGGCCTGCCTGCGGGCGTGACCGCATCGTTCAGCCCCCAGAACGCGACCACCAGCAGCCTGCTGACCGTGAACGTAAGCGCATCAGCCGCTCCGACAACCGCCACGCTCACCATCACCGGAACATCGGGCACGCTTACGAGCACTGCGCGCCTGACGCTCACCATAACGGGGTCGGCATCGTTTACGCTGACGGCGAATCCGTCCAGCGTGACGCTCAAGCCGGGCGGTACTGGCGCGAGCACCATCACGCTGGTTCCACAGAACGGCTTCAACGGCTCGGTCACGGCCTCGGTGAGCGGCGTGCCTTCCGGCGTAACAGCGACGTGGGGTACGTCCTCGGGTGGCGGAATCCCGCTGAACTTCAGCGCGGCATCGAACGCTTCGCCCGGAACTTTCACCGTAACCGTCACCGGCACCGCTGGCTCGCTATCGGCCAAAGTGACTATCAGCCTCACGATCACGGCTGTGGCCTCGGACTTCACCCTCACCGCAACGCCCACCACCGTGAGCATCAGTCCGGGGTCAAGCGGGAGCAGCACCATAACCGTGAACCCGCAGGGCGGCTTTAGTGGAACGGTCGGGTTCTCCGTCTCAGGTTTGCCGAGCGGAGTGACGGCGTCATTCAGCCCGGCGAGCACCACGGGTCACACCACCGTGACGTTCACCGCCGCCGCCAATGCGCCGGCAAGCACCACCACGGTAACCATCACCGGGACGTCCGGCAGCCTCACCGCGAAGACCACCGTGACGCTCACCGTGGCGCCGGCGCCGTCGTTCACATTGAGCGCCTCGCCGTCCGCACTGACCATTGCGCGAGGCAGCAAGGGAAGCACTACCATCACCCTTACCGAACAGAACGGGTTCAACGGAACAGTCACCGTGAGTTTGTCCGGTTTCCCCGGCGGAACCAGCTACACCTGGGGCCCCGGTCCGGCAACGTACTCGCTGGTCCTGACCATACTGCCCTCGCAGTCCGCATCGCCGGGGCAGTCAACCATCACCGTTACCGGCACTTCCGGCAACCAGAAGGCGACGACGACAATCACCCTGACCGTCAAGTAGCGCACGCACTCGTGCGTGCCGCGTCGCGACTCATCGCGACGCCCGCTTACCTGTATGCGGGCACGCCCGTCACGCGTTCGCCAATCACCAGCGCGTGGATGTGATCCGTGCCCTCATAGGTCTTCACGGTTTCGAGATTGCACAGGTGGCGCATGATGGGGTACTCGTCCACGATCCCGTTGGCGCCAAGAAGATCGCGGCTCAGCCGCGCACACTCCAGCGCGATCGCGACATTGTTCCGCTTCAACATCGAGACATGAGCCGGCTCCGCGCGGCCCTCGTCCTTCAGACGGCCGACCTGCACTGCCAGAAGCTGCGCTTTGGTGATCTCGGTGATCATCCACGCCAGCTTCTCCTGCACAAGCTGGTGCGAGGCGATAGGGCGGTTGTCGAACTGCTTGCGCATAAGCGAATACTGCCGCGCCGTTTCGTAGCAATCCATGGCCGCGCCGATCGCGCCCCAGCCGATCCCATAGCGCGCCTGCGTCAGACAACTCAGCGGCGCGCGCAGTCCCCTGGCCTCGGGCAGACGATTCGCCTCCGGCACGCGGCAGTCTGCCAACGACAGGCTGGAGGTGACCGACGCGCGCATCGACAGCTTGCCGTGAATATCCGACGTGCCGTATCCTGGCGTCCCTCGCTCCACCAGAAAACCGCGAATGCCCTCATCCGTACGCGCCCACACCACCGCCACGTCCGCAACCGACCCGTTGGTGATCCACGTCTTCTCTCCGTTCAGCGCCCAGCACTCGCCCTGGCGGGTGGCGCGCGTGGTCATGCCCGCAGGGTTCGACCCGAATCCCGGCTCGGTGAGCCCGAAGCAACCGATAGCCTCGCCCGACTGCAGCTTCGGCAGCCAGCGCTGTTTCTGCTCTTCCGAGCCATAGGTGAGGATCGGATACATCACCAGCGCGCCCTGCACCGAGACGAAGCTGCGCAGCCCGGAATCGCCGCGCTCCAGCTCCTGCATGATGAGCCCGTACTCGACGTTGGACATTCCCGCGCAGCCGTAGCCTTCCAGATTCGCGCCGAGAAATCCCATCTCGCCCATTTCCGGGATCAGCTCTTTCGGGAATCGCGCGTCGCGGAAGCAATCGCGGATTAGCGGGACGACCCGTTCGTCCACAAACTGCCGCGCCGTCTGCCGCACCAGCCGCTCCTGTTCGCTGAAGAGCGAATCGACATGCAGGTAGTCCACGCCATTGAACCGCGCCATAGCACCTTGATTCTACGTCACGGCAACGTGATGTAATCTCCAGCAGGTGCTCCATGCGGCATATGTGTTTTGCGTTACTGATTTCGGCATGTGCGCTGCTCGCGCAAAAAGACGCCGACCCTGACGACCCGTTGCGCCGCGGCCGCCAAGGCCTTCGAGGAATTCAAGCCCGCCGACGACTCGGCCGACAACGTTGCTCTCGGCGAAAAAGCGCGAGCGGCGTTCGAAGAAGTCCTGGCCGAGGATCCCGGCAACAGGACCGCGCTGAAGTATCTCGCTTCGCTCGACCTGCGGATTGCCACGGGTTCCTCCGATCCCGACAAAAGAACTGCTCACCTCGACGCCGCTCGCTCGCGGTTCGAAGAGCTCGCCTCGATCGATCCACGCGAGAAGGAAGCATGGTACAGCCTTGCCGTCATCGACTGGTACAAATGGCATCCGAAATTGCTCGAGGCGCTGGACCGGGCGAACATTCAGCCCGGGGAACCCCGCTACATCGCTGACGAGAAAATCCGCCGGGACCTTCGGGAAAGCGCCGGCGTCTTCGTCTCGGACGGCATCGCCAAACTTCAAAAGGCACTCGAAATCGATCCGCAATATGCGGATGCGCTCCATTACATGAGCACGTTCTGGCTTGAACAAGCCTCGCTCTACGACACCCTGAAGCAATACCAGAAAGGCGTATCCGAGGCTGAGCAGTGGGCTCGCCCTCCGAGCGCGCCCAGCCGGATCCGGGTGGGAGGCAACGTACAGATTCAGAATCTGATCAGAAAAGTGGTGCCCGCGTATCCGAAAGAAGCGCGCGATGCCGGAATTCAGGGCATTGTACGCTTTCAGGTGATTATCGGCAAAGACGGCATCGTCAAGGAAGTTCATCTGGTCAGCGGCGATCCGGCTCTCGTGCAGGCCGCGCAGGATTCCGTCCAGCAATGGGTCTACAAGCCGACGCTGCTGAACGGCGAGCCGGTGGAAGTAGTGACCACCGTCGACATCAACTTCACGCTGAGCCGATAAGCCACGCGCGGGAACTTTTTCGGCTGATTTGTGATCTAATTCCGACAGGTGCTCCATGCGCTCTGTGTGTTTTGCGTTACTAATTTCTGCGGCCGCGCTGTTTGCGCAGAATGAAGCCCAGCCCGTCGACGCTCCGGCCTGGATGAACCGGGGCGTTCAGGCATTCAAGGCCGCACGATACGACGAGGCAATTCAGGCCTTTCAGAAGGCCGTCGATCTGGATCCTTCCAACCCCAACGCGCTCCTGTATCTGGCGACGTCGTTTTTCGTGCAGTACATTCCGGGCGCCTCGTCGCCGGAAAATCTGGCGTACGCCGAGAACGCCGGCAAGGAATTCCAGGCGGTGCTGGAAATCGACCCGAACAACAAAACCGCCATCCAATACCTTGCGTCACTCGCATACCAGGAGTCGGCCGGCATCAGCGATCCCGACGGCAAGGATCGCCAACTCGACGTCGCCCGCTCGTGGTACGAGAAGCTGACCGGGCTCGATCCGAAAAACAAGGAGGCCTGGTACAGCCTCGGTGTGATCGACTGGATGAAGTGGTACCCGAAATGGATGGAGGCGCTCAATCGGGATGGCTTGCGGCCCGATGACGCCCAGCCGATCTCAAATGCGCGCATCCGCCTCGATCTGAAGGATTCGGCTACGTACGTCGAGGATGGCATCGCCAACCTGAAAAAAGCCCTTGAGATCGATCCTCTATACGCGGACGCCATGGCCTACGTGAACCTGCTCATCCGCGAGCGTGCCTCGCTGGACGATACGATGGAGCAATACAAGGCCGATATCGCGCTCGCCGACGACTGGGTTCAGAAATCGATCGAAGCGAAGAAGAGCGCAGCCGCCGCCAAAGGTCCTCGCGAGGCTCCGCCACCACAGACGCCTTCGCGCATTCGCGTCGGCGGCAACGTTCAGGAATGCAACCTGATCACAAAGGTCGATCCGGTGTACCCGCAGCTTGCCTGGCAGGCCCGCATTCAGGGGACCGTCCGATTCCAGGTGATTATCGCCGCCGATGGCCGCATGCAGAACATCCAGCTCGTGAGCGGTCACCCGTTGCTGGTTCAGGCCGCGAGGGACGCGGTTCAGCAGTATGTCTACCGGCCAACGCTGCTGAACGGCCGGCCGGTGGAAGTGGTGACTACAGTCGATGTCAACTTCTCGCTCGATCCCGGCGTCGTCAACCCTCCAGCTTGTAGCGCGATTCCGCCAGCCGGTACAGCGGCCGCCACAGCATCCGGTTCACCGTCACCACCAGACTCGCCATCACAACCGTAGACAGCAGCAGCACGGAGTAATTGCCGGCGTCCGTCGCGGAACTGATCTCCGCGCCCAGGCCGAACGTCTGCAGCACCTTCCCCTGGAAATGAAAGTACTCGGCCACGATGCTGGCGTTCCACGCGCCGCCGGAAGCCGTCACCAGACCGGTCACCAAATACGGGAAAATCCCGGGGAGAATCACCGTGCGCCAGCGGTCCAGCCGGCTGAATCGGAAAATCTCCGCGACTTCGTGAAATTCCGAAGGAATCGCCGTCGCGCCGGCAATTACGTTGAACAGGATGTACCATTGCGTGCCCAGCAACATCAATAAAACGGATCCGGCCGTTAACCCGCCGCCGAGCCGAAGCAATCCCAGCAGGACCACCGGGAAAAGCGCCGTGGCCGGCACCGACGCGGCAATCTGCGCCAGCGGCTGAGCGATACGCGCCAGCCGTGGACTGAAACCGATGGCCACGCCCGCGGGAATGGTCCACAACGATGCGATCACCAGCGATATCAACACACGGGCAAACGTCGCGCCCGCGCTTTCTATCGTCGTCAGCAGCGCCCCGCCCGTAACCCCGCGCAGCGTATTGGCCGCCTCGAAGACGCCATAACCAATCATGGTGGCGAACGCGGTGGCCATGATCACCGCCAGCACCACCTTCCCCGCGGAGCTTCGTGTCTGGTTCGTTGCCGGTTCGGCCGTACGCGCGCAGAGCCTCTCCTCCAGCGGCGTAAGCGTCATTTCCTGCAGCCGCGTCAACAGCGGCGACCTTCGCAGCATATTCAGCACCCAGGATTCCGGCGCCGCAGTCGCTTCCACCTGTTCGAACTTGAACTTCTCAGACCAGGCGATGGCCGGCCGCCACACGAACTGGTCCAGCAGAATGATCACCGCGATCATCACCGTCAGCCCCCACAGAATCGCGCCCGTGTCGCCCGCGCTTGCCGCCGACTGCAAATACGATCCCAGACCCGGCAGCCGAAAATCCCGCTGCCCGAGCTGGAACATCTCACAGGCCATCAGGAAGAACCAGCCGCCCGCCACCGACACCATCGAGTTCCACACCAGCCCGATGGTCGCGTAGGGCAGCTCCAGTTGCAGAAAACGCTGCAGCCAGCCGAAGCGGTACACGCGCGAGGCCTCGCGCAGCTCTTTCGGAATGGCTTTCAGCGAGGCGTAAAAGCTGAACGCCATGTTCCACACCTGGCCGGTGAAGATGAGCACAATGGAGCCGATCTCCACGCCGACCTGGCGCGTGGGAAACAGCGCCACCATGGCCAGCATCACGCCAGGCAGAAAGCTGAGCACGGGGATGGACTGCAGAATGTCCAGCACCGCCAGCATGATGCCCTGCAGGCGTTTGTTGTACGCGGCGATATAGCCGTAGGTCACGGCGAAAATCAGACTCAGCACATAGGCCACGGCCATGCGTACCAGCGAGTACAACGAATACAACGGCAGCGCCGACGGGGAGCGGGAAATCTCCACGCGCGATTCCACCGGTCCGAGCCAGGCGTGCCCCACCATCAGGACTGAGCAGATCATCGCCATGATCGCGATGAACACCGCGGTGTCAAGCAGTAGCGACCACGTGCGCTCGCCGACAATCGACCGTGCCAGCCCCTGAATGCTCATGCCGCCGAGGTCGTCTCCGCCACCGCCGTCTCTTCCGGAATAAAGAAGCGCTCACCGCGGGCGTCGTGGTCGAACAATTCCGCGTAACGGCCCCAGTTCACCGCCGTGTCAAGCTGCAGCTTCGTCTCGTCCTCGCTGAAGTGCTCGTCCAGCAGATCCTCGAAGAACTCATCCGGCAGAGTGCGGTCCGACTTGGTCTGCAACGAGCGCACAATTTGCCCGAGCAGCGGGACATGTTCCAAAGCGGCCGTGCGAAACAGTTCCTTCTTGCGCAGGATGTCGGCTTCCAGAAACTCTTTGCCCTGCGGCGTCATTTCCACGTCGCCCTCGGTCACGTTCGCGAACCCCAGCATCGCCGACGCCTCCACGATGGGCAGCAGGTCGTCAACCTCGAACGAAAGCATGTGCGCGAGCTGGTGGATGTCTTCCCTGCCGCCGCGATCGGCGAGAATCTCCAGGAGGCCGGCGATGCCGCCCGGCCGCGCGTGCGGCAGCATCGGGTAATGCGGCTTTGCGGGTGCCGCGCCGGGAATCTCCGGTTGCGTCTCGGGCTGCGTCAGGACCTTGTAGATGTAGTCCACCAGTTCGGTGAAACGCGGGCTCTTGTGGTCGCGCGGGCGCGGCAGATCCACGTGAAAATCCGTGCGGATGCGCGCCGGGTTCTTGCCCAGCACAACTACCCGATCCGCCAGCAGCACGGCCTCGTCGATGTTGTGGGTGACGATGAACACGGTGCGCGTGGGCATCTTCTGGTCTTCCCAGAGATCCAGCAGCTCGTTGCGGAGGTTCTCGGCGGTAAGAACATCCAGAGCCGAAAACGGTTCGTCCATGAAAAGAATTTCCGGCTCCACGACGAGAGCGCGAGCGAATCCCACGCGTTGTTTCATCCCGCCCGAAAGTTCCTTCGGATAGGCGCCCTCGAAGCCGTCGAGACCCACCGTATCCAGCATTTGCGTCGCGCGTTTCCGCCGCTCATCCGGCGTCGCGCCGCGCGCCTTCAATGGAGCTTCCACGTTTTCGAGCACGGTGAGCCATGGAAAAAGAGCGAAGCTCTGGAACACGATGGAGACGTTGGGCACCGGCCCGTCGATCGGCTGGCCGTGCCACAACACCTCGCCCGCCGACGCCTTCGCCAATCCGGTGAGGATGCGCAACAGCGTCGATTTTCCCGACCCCGATGGACCCAGCAAGGCCAGAATCTCTCCCGGATAAACGCAGAGGTCCAGCGGCGCGATCACCTGAACGCGGTTGTCGCCGGCCACACCATAGAACTTCTCCACCTTGCGCGCTTCGATCAGCGGTTCCGCCAAGAATACCTCGTAACTGATTTGAAATGAAGCCGGGGATTGGCTCCCCGCCATTATCGCAGGGGTGGACGGTGCGGCATGATCGGGGGGCCGTCGGACGAACACATCTTGAATGCGATAGCGCTCAGCGATGTGCAAAATGTCTTCGTGGGCCTCTACGGCGACCCTGACAGTCAACACAACCGCCAGATCATCGATGCGACTGGGCGGCTTTCAGCTCGGCGCAGAATCGGCGTCCAATTCTACCAGGCGGAATCCACCTCACTCTGGTGACCCACAATCCAACGACGAACTGCCGAATTGGCAGTTTTTGCCAGTCGTGCTAAGATCGC
>Ga0326728_10023243_pt1 | contig 11382 bp, 15 predicted proteins | sample MB3enrmetagenome_FD_207602 | JGI IMG/M metagenome (GOLD analysis project Ga0326728, IMG submission 207602) | Lab enriched peat soil microbial communities from McLean, Ithaca, NY, United States - MB31MN | ecosystem: Environmental > Terrestrial > Soil > Wetlands > Peat | place: USA: New York... | reverse complement strand
TTTCTCAAAACTGCCCTGACGATGCTCACGCTGACGCCGAAGCGCTTGGCGATGTCGCGTAGCAGCTTCGCCGTGCCGTGCTTCCCCGGATGCCGAATCCACGGCGCGCCCAAACGGCGAATCTCGCGAACTTCCTCGTCGGTGAGCTTCGCGTGGCCGAAGAGCCTGTCGCGTTTCTTCTTGACCATGTCCCGCGTGTTGTCCCTGAGCGTGCCCTCGAACAGGTGCGATGGGCGCACGCACGCCTTCACGTCGCACTTGTGGCAGCAGTTCGGCTCCGGCCACTTGCCGGTTTCCAGGAACCACGCGACGCGATGCGCCCCCTCCCAGTGACCGTGCTCAACGACGAAACTTTTGTGTCGCTTTTCCTTGCCCGACCCGAATATCCAGCACGGCGTACCTTCAATCTCGGGATGGATGGCAACCGCCTCCGCGCTCGGCAGCGGGCCGTCTTTGTTGACCTTCGACCAGAAGCGCTCGGCCAGCGGCTTGTTGCGGCGGCTACTATGCCCAGCGACGAACCGCATGGGTTGGCCCTTCACGTGGCCCTGCCTCGTGTTCGTCTTCGTAGCGATGGGCGCTGGCAGGCCGCATCCGCAGTCACAAAGTTTTGTCGCCAATGCAGTCCTCACAAAGAACCCTCCCGTCCTTCTCCTCGAAACCAAGATCGTCATGACTTTCGCACCGCGCCGCTCCGCACTCGGCGCAAACCTGATCCGGCTCGGCGATCTCGCCGCAGGTTCGCTCGTCGCGCCCGCCAGCCACGAACCAAGTTTTTGTGCAGGTCGGCATCGCGGGGCGCTGGACGACGGCCATGATGTCGTCGTGCAGCGACTTGAACGCGCCCGTGGTTTCGGCGTCGAACTCGTCGGCGATGAGCGTCTCGCCAATGAGCGTGGCGGCGCGGCGCAGCAGTCCCAGCAACCGCTCGTTTTCCTTTTCCATGTGATCCCTTCCGGGCTTTTGTTGCCTTGCGGGTTTGTCGCCCGCCGCGTCTGGACCGTTGCGGCCCGTGGCACCTTGGGTTGTTCTCCGAGGTTGCCGTGTCGGGTGGAAACCCGACCTCTCTATGACGCCTTTTCTCTTTCCTTAACCTTCTCTATTATAGTAAAGCTAGTAACCGTTGTCAAGGGTTAAAGCGTGCATTTACAACTACTTAGAAGGAAACCACAATAGGTGGTGTCCCCTCCATTTCCGATGCCCTAGCACCATCGTCTGCGGTTCAGGATCGCCCAGATAGTGATCGGGCGGAGGCTGAAGCGCACGGCGAGCCGCTTCTTCAGCAGGATCGTGCCCTTCCTGCGCGGGTGCCGGACCCATGGTGCGCCCAACCGCCTGATCTCGGCGACATCCTCTGCCGTCACCTTGCGGTGCCCGCCGCCGAAGAACTTGGCGCGACCTTTAGCCCTCATGTCCCTCATGTTCGCCGCGTGCGTGCCCTGGAACAGGTGCGATGGTCGGACGCAGGCCTTCACGTCGCACTTGTGGCAGACGTCCAGCTTCGTCCACTTGCCAGTCGCAAGGAACCAGGCGACCCTATGTGCGCCCGCGTTCGGTTGCCCAGGCCCCAGGCTTACCAACCTGTACTTCCCCGGGTCCTCGCCGTATATCCAGCAGGGAGTGCCCTTGATCTCCGGCCAGACGGCCAGCGCCTCGGCGCTCGGCATCGGGCCGGACTTGTTTACATGCGACCAGAAGCGCTCTGCCAATGGCACCTCGCGCGGTCGTTCTGGCCCTGCCGCTGCCGCTGCGCGTCTCGGGCGTCCGCCGCGTCTCGGTCTCGGTCGCGAGATTCCAAGGCCCACGACAAGATCGCGGACGCGACTCCTTTTGAGTCCTAGAGCATCGGCGATTGTCTGCAAGGTGGCGTCAGGATTGCCCTCCCGCACGGCGATGATCTTCTTCCCCAGCTCCACCTTTTCTCGGTAGCGGCGTGCAGCATCGCCAAGGTTGCCGACGCCGTGAGGTAGTGGGATTGACGAGGACATTGATCGGGACCGAGGTTTGCGCCGGGGCCGCGCCAGTCCCGATCAAAGAAGTGAACGCAGCGCCCCGCGCAAACTCGGGATCAGCATACAGCGGGTCGGCCTGTGGATCTCGACGACCGAGCATCGGTTTTGCGAGAACGAAGCTCTATATTATGAGCATCGGCGACAACCCTCCCTGCTGGTTCGCTGGTTTCTTCCCGTGGCGGCACCTGTGGTTGGGGGGCGGCCTCCCGCCGTATTAGCGTCGCCGGAGAACCGTCGTTTTTGCGAGAACGAAGCTCTATATCATCTGCCTGGTCGACGACCTCGGCCAGAACCCGGAGCGGCTCGGACTCGATGCGCCTTCTCCAGTCCTCCATCTGCTCGGCCGTCGTCCATCTCGGCACGTGCGCCCCTGCGGGAACAGGTGCCGAGCGGCCCGCGGTCGTCTGCTTGTCGCTCGGCGTGTTCGTCGTCATGCGGCTACTTTCTCGGCGGCGACCTTGCCGTTGGCCTTCTTCTTGTCGCGCGCCGCCGCCCAGTTCCCGCACCGCCCTGATCTGCGAGTCGATGGCTTCGGACTGCCGCCTGCCGACCAGGTACGAGACCAGCGCCTCGCGGTGCTCCGCGAACCTGTCCACGGACACGGATGACTTTCGTCGGCCCTCGCGGCTCGGCCCGGCGAGCATCCCCGCCACGAAGAAGTGAACGTGCCGCCAGTATTCGTTCTGGTCATCATGTGCCCGGTCGCGGTCCCACTTCCGCAGCTCGGAGAACTTCGTGACTGTGAACCCGGCGTCGAGCAGCATCTTGTAGGCCGTCGCGTTCGTGACCTTGTGCTTGAGCGCCATGCCTGCGACGTGCGCCAGTTGCCGGCGCCTCGGCTTCTCCAGGCGCCATCGCCACTCGCTTGCGCGGCAGCTTTCCGGCGCGGCGTACTCGTATCCCTCGCGCTGCAAGAGCGGATGCACGGGACGATGTACGTACAGTTGCCGCTTCTCCTTCTCCAATCTCCGGACGATGACGCCGGCCCTGCGCTCCCTCGCCGACATCGCCGCCGGCTTCTTCGCCAGCCGCTCTCGCTGCCGCTCCGCCCACACATGAATCGACATGTCGCACGCGCCAAGGTCGTAGAAGATGGCGCGTCCATGCCCGCGTCCGTGCGTGTAGGTCACTTCGACTGCGCGCGTCGGTTCGCCCTGTCGGCGCTGCCAGCCTTCGCCCGACGCCTGCCGCTCCGCTTCGACCACCGCGCAGTCGGTGATCGCCACGCCTTTCAGCGCGGCCTCAACTCGCCCCGTGTCCAGCACGATTGGCCGTGCGCCTGCGACCGGAATCCCAAACCACGGACACCTGATCCTGCCTTTGGGAATAGATATGATTGCCCTCATGGTTTTCTCCTTAGTTGATCTGGTTGTCGCGCAGCAGGTGCCGCGCGAGCGCCTGGTCGGGCGTCTCGTCCTTCCGTGCGACGACGAGCAACCCGTCGCCGTAGCGGCGCCAGATGACCCCGACGCCGCCGTCCGTCGTCGTCGTGGCGGTGACAACGTCCCACTCGTGCCTCGTCTCCGTCACGCCGCCGCCTCGGTTCTTGACTCGGCGATCGCGGAGTCGATCACGCCCTGCGCCTCGACGATCGAGAACGTGCGGTGCTCGTTGTCGGCGAACGACAGGCCGTAGCCGCCGACGCGCTTGACCAGCTTCGTGATGCCCAGGCCCTTCGCCATCAGCACGCAGAACTGCCCGAAGGTCGTCGGGTTGACCGAGAACTTCCGCTCGACCCGCCACGCCTTCCTCAGCAGCTTCGCCATGCGCTCCGCGTCGGCCAGCTCGACCCGGCTCGTGTCGTAGTCCACGCGCCAGGCGAACGTCTCGCCCATCTTCTCGTGCCACTGGCAGCGGAAGTTCAGGTCGTTGAACGCATGGCCGGTCTCCGGGTTGCGGATCGTGCCGCTCTCGTTGATCTCCACGACGCCGAGGTGCCCGGCGTTGCCGCCGCGCTCTGCCTCGATGCTCTTCATGCCCATGTAGAGCGCGAACGTTCTTTTCTTGTCCGTCATCACATCCCTCGTTTCTGCCTCGAGCGGTAGTCCGCCAAGGCCCTCTTGAACTGCGGTGATTGCGCCGCGCGGTCGGACTGGTTTTTGAAGCCCTGCCGCTGTGCGTCCCGGTCCGCCAGTTCGCAGCAGACGCAGAGCCACGCGCAAAAGCTGAGGCCGTGCGCGAGCACCAGTTGCCGAACGACGCCGCGTTCGTCGTTCGCGTCGGCGCCCAGGCGCTCGGCTTCGTCCGCGAGAATCCGCGTGGCTTCGGTTGCGTTCATGGTTGCCATGCAATCCTCCTTACACGTACGGCAGGTGCTTCTTGTCCCACGCCGGCGAAGCGACAAGCTCCTTCGCCAGCTTGACCGCGCCCTCGTTTCTCCCGTCGAACCGGCCGTCCTTCGTCTCGGCCAGCGACTCGACCCAGGCGACGAACAGGCGCATGGCCGACTGCTGAAGCGTCCGGTGCTGGCGCTCCATCGCGGCGGCAAACTCCTTCACGGCGCCGGTGTGCTGCGCGAACGCCGTCAGGGCCTCGGCCATGTCGCAAGCCTCCTTGAAGTCCGCGTTCATCCGTGCGGCCCGACTCTCCGCCGCATCGGGTCCCTGGTTCTCCGCGATCGTCTTGCCTGTGAAGCTGTCGACGACGTTGAACTTCTCCGGGTCGGCGGTCAGCGGGTTGGCGATGTCTATCGTGTAGCGCATGTCGTTTCTCTCCTTCTGCGGTTCCCCGCGGTTGAACTCCTTACGCGACCTGATTCGCCCTGTGCTTCAACTGCGCCATCGTCGCCGCGTCCTCGTCCACGTCCGTGCGGACGCGCAATAGCTCGGGTTGGTAGAGTTGCGTGACGAAGTACAGGTACTTGATCTCGACGAGATCGCCCACCTTCGCCGCAGGTTTGCCGTTCAGCGAGACGTGCCCGACAGCGACCCACTTGTGCCCGTCGAAAAGCTCGAGCGCCGCGCTGTTGTGGTCCATGTGCTTCCGCGCCGTTTTCGTGCCGACGCGCGCCGTCAGGGTCACCCAGAACTTCAGCTTTTTGTGCTGTCCTGATCTGCCCGGCTTCCACGGCGCGGCCTTCAGCTTGAACACGACGCCCTCCGCGTTGGCCTTCATGAGGTCGAGCACGGCCTGCGTTTTCTCCGCCGCGCCCTCCCACGTCCGAACCACGCGCACCACGGGTCCGGATCCCGGGCCGACCAATCGCTGCAAGATCGCCAACCGCTCGACATAGGGCCGCTGCCGCAAGTCCACGCCGTCGAGCTGCAACACGTCCCAAACGACGCTGCCCTGAACCGCCTCGCCGTCCAGCAGAAAAGTTTTCGCCTCCAGCTTCGCGTACTCAGCCGCGACCTCGGGACGGAGCGCGACCGGCTTTCCTTTCCTGTTCACGCCGAAGATCAAACCGTTCTGCTTGCAGATGCCGCAGCGGTCGCCGTCCTCCTTGACCTGCGCCAGCCACTCGTCGGACTTGATGTAGCGCATGGCCTCGGCCTCGGTGATCTCCGTCAGCAACTCGCAGGCGTAGCCGCCAGCGAACGCGGTCGGCAGTTGCGGCTCCTCCGGCTCCTGTTCGTAAAAGTCTGGGTCGCTCATGTCATCTTCATCGGGCATGAGTTCGTCGTCGCCCTCGCCAGCGCCGTTCGACAACGTGCTCTCCGGCGCATCGCCCGCGAATGTGCCCTGGCCCTCGCCCACGTAGCCCTCGGACACTTTCTCCGTCAGCGTGGCGTTGTAGGCCTTCGCGGCGACCGCCCAACTCTGCGGCACCTTCGTGTTCTTGTTCAGGCCCGACCGCAGCGTCGAGCCGCGCTTGCCATAGGAGTAACTGACGACGTAGGCGCCGCCGCCGATGGCCTTCAACTCAAGGACATACTCAGCGTTGCGTCCACCAGCAGTGCAAAATAGATGGGCTCTCATTGCGTTCCTTTCCGACTCTCGTTTCTCAGAATCTTCTCGATGTGGAGCACGCTGACGCCGAAGCGCCTAGCGAGACGCTTCACCAGCAGGGTCGTGCCGCGCTTCCCCGGATGCCGAAAACGACCCAACCGCACCCACGGCGTACCGAGCCGCCGTATCTCGCGGACGTCGTCGTCAGTGAGCTTCGCTTCGCTGTGCCTCTCGCCGACGAGCCGGTCGCGGCCCTTGGCGATCATGTCCTGCATGTTGTCTCTGATCGTGCCCTCCCACAGATGGGAGAACCGCACGCAGTTCGGTCGGTCGCAGCGGTGCAAACACTGCGGCGTCGGCCACTTGCCCGTCTCCAGAAACCATGCGACCCGATGCGCTTCGCGGTTTGTCGCGCTACTCACGCCACTCACGCTAATCTTCGGGGCTTTCTTGACGACTACATCTGGCCCGAAAATCCAGCACTGGATGCCCGCGATCTCGGGATGCACGGCGATGGCGCTGGCATTTGGCAGCGGCCCGTCCTTATTGACCTTCGCCCAGAAGCGCTCTGCCAACGGTCGAGGAACTGGCCCCTTCGTCATGTGGCCCCTCTTTCTGTCCCGGACTTGGAACCGGGACTGCCGCTTAAAACGGCGGGCAGGTTCGCCCGCCGCCTTCCTCGCGACTACGCTGCGACGACCTCCGCTTCGACGAACGGGATGCTGTCGCTGTCCTTCTTGCCGGGAAGCAGAACGCGCCCGGCCAGCTTCATCAGGTCTAGCCGCTTCTCGCCGTCGGTTTCCTTGCCCGCAATCCAACTGATCGCGTTCGACAGCCGCCATGCGTTGTTCCCCGCAGGGATCATCTCGATGTCGGCGGACTTGTAGGCGTCGATGACCTGTTGCGCTTGACCCACGCCCAGAGCGTCCTTCAGCATCTTCATTGCGGCCTCGGGATTGACCGCCTTCTGCGCGCTGACCGCAAGCGACTCCATCCGGCGCTTGAGTCCTTCGCGGTTGAGTTGCACGCCGATGATGTCCTCCAGTGCCGAGACCGTCGTCTTGGTGTCGAGCATGTAGGTTCTCTGCGAGAAGATGACGTTCTCGTCGAGACGGCGGCCGAGGTGAATCTGCCGCATGTTCTCTTCGAACACCGCCAGGTTGTCGCAGAAGATGCGAAGCGCGCCTACGCGGAGACTGAGCGCCCCATTGCCGAAGTCACTGTTCTCCAGCGACAGGACGAAGGCGATCACTTCTCCGGGGATCGGCGAGAACACGTCCGGCAGAATCGCTTGGATGGCGACCTTCGTGTCCGTCACGATTCCCTTGTAGGGCAGAGCGCCGAGCCGCCGCACGCCGCTGACGAACGCCTCGATGATCGGGCGCGAGTCCAGACGGCGGTAGCTGTCCGACAGGAACCCGCGCACTTCGCCGTTCAGCGTGCGGACAAGATGCCGCTTCGCGTCGCGGTGCTGGAATATCTGCGACAGGTTATGAGCGATCAGGCTGCGGCCCCAGTCGGTCGCGGCCAGCGAGTCCAAGAACTTAACCGGCAGGTTGGCGTTCTCCGCGATCTGGCCCAGCGCGAAACGGTGCACGCCGAACTCGGCATTGTTAAGCGCGACCTTCAGTCCGCCGTTCCCGGAGAACTGGAGCGCGTTCGCCTTGACGATGTAGTCCGCGGGTTGGTTCGCCAGCACGTGCTCGATGACCTGGCCCGCGTTCTGCCTACCATCCTCGATCAGACGATTGAGTTTTGTGATTGCTTGGTCCTTGTTCACGGTCAGCATTGTTGCGTTCCTCTTTTCTGCCCGACTTGGGGCGGGCGTTTGGTGGTTGGCGTTCTACGCGAGCATGATGAGAAGTTCTTCCGCGCCGAAGACCCGCGGCTCTCCGCACGACTCGCAGACATAGCGCCGTGCGTCGGGTTCGACCCCATACGCCTCCGCGCCGCAGGCCAGACAGAACCCGCGGCAGTCGTCGGCCTCAACTGCGGCGACGATCTGGTCGAGCGTGACTTTCGGCTTCGGTTTGGTTTCGGTTGTCATGCGTTCCTCCTTAGTGGTAGCGAAGCGGGTCCGGTGAGCACAGGAGCGCGTAGCAATCGCCGCACGTTCCCGAGATCAAAAGTTCCCTTGAGGCAGCGTCGAGGTACGGCGTGCCGCTCTGGTCGGCGAAGGCGTCCTGCACGAACACGCCGCTGCGCCAGCGCTCGACGTCCTCGGGGTCCACGCGCAGAGCGACGACCTTGCCGCAGACGACGCAGCGCGGCGTCAAAAGCTGAGTTCGTTGGTTTCCCTGCACGACTTGCCTTGCCTTGCCGCTCTCGCGGCCAGATCAGCCCGTTGCGGGCCTTACACCTTGCGGTCGTCTGTAGGTTGTCGGGTTCGGCGCGTGGCCGAACCACCCTTGATCTGAGATAATCTTACGCCCTGCCAGCGTTCATGTCCAGGCAAGTGATAGACATCGCAGGACTTACGGGCATCGCACGTCCGTAAGCCGATGATTAGGTGGGCATTGGAGATGGACAGAACGCGGAAGTTTTTCAGGGTGCTGCTCGGCGGGATGCGGCGAACATCGGCCTTGTTTACAGGCTGTCGAACGGTCGACCTGTGCGGTTGGCGCTGGCATTGCGCGTCCCCCGCAGGCGGCGCGGAGCCTCAACCCCAAGCTGTAGTGGTCGCTGGAGCCCGCGGAATCTCCGTCAGTGGCGGCGTCGGCCTACCTGACCATCGTCTCGCCATTCACGATCTTCTTGAACGCCTCGTGATCTGGCGTCAACATCGCGCCGGCTGGCGTCGGGGCTGGACGCCCTGGCGGCGCCGGCTTCTCGTGGAACTCACCCTTCCACCTTGGCTCCTGCTTCATCTGCGCGAGCCGCGACTGAAGGGACACGCTTTTTCCGTCAGCGTCGGGGACGCACACCTCGACGAGATCGTAGACCATCGCGTCGTGGATCAACACCTGTCGTATTTGCGAGTCGTCCCGCACGCCAACGTCGTTCAGCGCTTTTGACACGGCGCCCTCGATCACGATCTGCTCATCGACTGTATGTCCCGACATGATGCCCTCCCGCTGCGGTTAGCGTAGGCGATCCGCTGGCGCCGCGGCAAGTGGCTTCCGGGAGAACTCACGCGCTGAGAGGTCGCGGCCGCGTCCCCCTGATCTTGATCTTGCGTTGCGCGCACCGGAGTTCCTGCCTCAACTGGCCGAGCGCGATCTCGAGCGCACTGCCCACGACGCCGTTGATCTCCATCGCGTGCGCGTCCGCGAACGCGAGCAACTCCATGCACGTGGATTGCTCGGCGAGCGAGAGTTGCCGTCCTGCCGCGAGCCACTCGGGCGGCGGCGTGTCCGTCAGCACGCAGGCGGCGAGGATGCGCGACCCAACCCTCGCGCTCTCCACGTCCTCGTCGACAGTCAACTTCCGCAACTGCTCCGCGAAGTTGATCGTGCTCGCGTTCTTCCGGCCATGTTCGGTTATCTGCAATCGCGACGGACCGAGTTCGCTCTCCATCGCCGCCAACTTCAGGGTCAACCGTTCCACCACGGCGCGAAGGACAGTCGCCTGGTATTCTTTCGGAAGCCCCGTCAGAGCGCGCTCCAGGTCTTGTTCAGCACCCATCACTATCAGGTCGGCGAGCGGGTCGTCCTCGTCCTCGTCCTCCGTCGCATTGCGCCTCGCACGTCCAGGCGCTCTCGTTTTCTTCGGTGGTTTCATCGCCACCTCCATCCTTTATTGTAGGTCGCTAGTAAGGAAACTACATCACGGGCGGAAGCCGCGACTGGCGGCCCGTTCCAAGAAAGAACGGGGAGACCACTGTGGCCTCCCCGTTGGTCGTTGGCGGTCTTACGCCACCGCCTTCGCCGCAACTCGCATGAACCCCGGCACTTCCCCGCGGTCCGCACGGGCCTTTGCCTGCGCCTTCCCTGCGATCCTGCGGCTGCGGGCAGTGAGCGCGTCTCGTTGCCGCACGATCGTGCTCACGACCTTCGGCGGCAGGATGAGGCGCATCACGCCGTCGCGGTCGACGAACTTCAGGATGACGTGATCGCCGTCCTGGTCGCGAACCGTCTGGACAATGAACGTCTCCGCCTCTCCGATGATCTGGTCGATGTGCTCTATGGTGGTCGCCTTCGCCGCCAAGTTGTTCCCGCCCTGCAAGCCCGCCACAGCCCTATCGAACTTCGAGACCGTCGCGTACTGAGAATCTGCCATGTCGTTGCTCCTCTCACCTGCTACTAGAATAGCAACGCGGGTTTTCGACTTTCGCCCCAAGAGCCGTATCCGGCGCGGCTTTCGGCTGATTGGCGTGGTGTGCTTCGCCTTTTCTGGCGGGCTTGACAAAGACGGGGAGCGGCATCCGGGGCGTCGGGTTGACGGTTCGCCGGCGCGGGGCCGCGTGAACATTGGCGGCGACGGCAGAGAAAAAAAGTTTACGCCGCTTGGAGAACATTTCGCCCTTAGCGGGTGCTGGCGACGAAAACCTCTCCGCAGGCCGGGCACTTCACTCTCGTGAAGTCGATGCGCTGAACATCAGCGGGCGGGATGCGATGCCCGCACCGCGTGCACACCGTGTCCAAACAAGCTCGCACCTTGTCGAGATCGATCTTTTGCTTTCGTGGCATTCGCCAGCGCCGGGGCTCAGGCCAGCTTCTTCATCTCGATCACGTTGTCGAAGTCATTGGCGACCTCGCGCTGCGCTCCGTCGGCGACGTGCGCGTACCTCGCGGTCGTTTCCGGCCGCACCTGGCCGAGAAGTTTGCCGATCAGCGGCAGCGACCAGTTCCGCGAGACCAAGTGGCTTGCGAAGGTGTGGCGTAAATCGTACACGCGAACCGACGGCTTCCAGCGCCGCAGCGGCTTCCCGCGCTTCCCGATGACGGGTTTCTTGGGAGTCACGAATCCTGCGGACTTACAGACCTGCAACCATGCGTTCCTCAGCGTCGTGCGAGCACCGCGCGGCTTGTCCGGGTCGGTTGATTCGCGACCGGGGAACAGGTGGACGACGTCGGCCTTGTGTTCCGCCATGCGCCGCAGGATGAGCAGCGCCGCGTTGTTCAGCGGGACGTGCTCGATCTTCTTCTCCTTAGTGTGATGGCTGGGTTTGGTCCAGATGCGACGCTGAAGGTCGAACATCGGCCACGTCGCCGTGAGAACCTCGTCGGGCCGCGCGCCTGTCACGATGAGCAACCGCAGCGCATTGGCGGCGTCCTGCTCGGCGTAGGCGTCCAGCGCGTCCGAGAGCGCGTGGAGCTGGTCAACGGTGAGCCACGTTTCGCGCTTCGGCTCCTGGAAGCGCTTGATCCCCTTCGCCGGATTGTCGCGCCGCAGGTTGTCCTCCATCGCGAAGGTGAACATCGCGCTCAGCAGCGCCAGGACCCGGTTCGCCTGGTAGGGCGTCTTCCGCAGCGAGTTGTGCAACGACTGGACGTGGCGCTTGCTGACGGCCGAGACGCGCGACTTCCCCAGCTTTGGCAGG
>Ga0326728_10023240_pt1 | contig 11384 bp, 6 predicted proteins | sample MB3enrmetagenome_FD_207602 | JGI IMG/M metagenome (GOLD analysis project Ga0326728, IMG submission 207602) | Lab enriched peat soil microbial communities from McLean, Ithaca, NY, United States - MB31MN | ecosystem: Environmental > Terrestrial > Soil > Wetlands > Peat | place: USA: New York... | reverse complement strand
TGACGGGGCTCCCCTCGGGGGTATAGAGCTGGAGGCCGGTAACGCCGGAAAAGTCGCCCGAGGCCCACGCAGTAGGCATGGTCTGCGTGGCGATCAGCGTATTCTGATTCAGCCGAACGCCTTCATAGTCGAAGTAGAAAAACATCTTGTTCTTCACGATCGGGCCCTCGGCCGATGCGCCGAAGGTGTTGGCCGACAGGGTGGGATTGAAATTCGCGATCGTATCCTGCGAGTTCCAGTCCTGGTTGGTGAAGTACCAGAAGCCGCTCCCGTGGTAGGCATTGGTACCACCCTTGGTGACCACGGTCAGGTCGGTGGGCTGCGCGAATTCGGCGCTGTTGCCGGATGTGTTCACGCGGAACTCGGAGATGGCTTCGACAGAAGGCAGCGAGTTGGTGCTGGGCCCGCCATAGCGCACGTTCTGAACCGAGATGCCGTCCACGGAGAACGATGTAGCAGTGGGCAGTTGGCCGGCAAAAGTCAGGTTGCCGCCGGGGTCCTGGCTGACGGTTGGAGAGACCGCCGCGGCTTGGATGGGGCTGGGCGAGTTGGTGGCGCGGAAGTTCAGGGCCAGCGTGCCGATTTCGTCGCCGGAACGCGAGGTGGAAGCTGTCAGGTCCTCGCTCAGCAGCGATTGGCCGCCGTCCACAACGACCGTCTGCACGGTACCTTTGACCGGCATTTGAATGTCGGAGCGCGCGGTCTGGCGCGCCAGAACCGTGACATTCTTATCTTTCGTCTCCGCGAACTGGTCGGCCGTCACCGTAATCGTGTAGGTGCCGGGATCCACGTTCAGGAAGTGGTATTCGCCGGCGCTGTTGGTCACGGCGTGGCGCGATTCGCTGGTGTCCTGATTCAGTGCCTCTACTTTGGCGTTTGGGATAATGGCTCCGCTGGGATCGCTCACCTTGCCGGTGATCGTCCCAAATGTCGACTGGGCAGTAAGGTTGGATGGCAGTGCGAGGCAGCCCAGCGCGAGCAGAAAGAGCTGGACGAATCGCATGAAGGTTTTATGTGTGATCTTCATGTGGAACCTCCTGAGTGAAGTTGTGTTTCCGATGCAGATTGAAATGGATCCGGCCGGCAAACGAATTTGATTGACGACCTTAGGGGCTTGCGACGGCCGCGACGCACTTGAGCCCTCTTCCGCCAGACGTAGACGGCGATGCAAATGCAGGCTGGTCTTGCTTGAGCCAACCGGACTTCTAAGAACTTGTTGAAGGAGTTGGTAAGGCCAGAGAATTTCGCACTCAGGGCCAAAGCCCCATTGATTCTGCGGGGCTTAAAGTGCGGGCTAAAGCCCTACTCTTCATTGGAAAGCGTTCTTCAACAAGTTCCTAAGCTGCAACTTAGAACCGCGAAGTAATTGCCTGATAACTGACTCGTGAAAACTCTGTGAAGCATCGATTACATTCATGTTTCAGAAATAAAGCGCGCCCGCAGCCGGTGCTAGTCTGCCGATGTGATGACCGAAAAAGTGAAAGTTCGCGCCGCGAATCCTGCAGCGGAGCGTACGTCGGGTGGATTTGCGTTCTGGCACGGGGTCACCATTGCGCTGCTGGCAATTGGCTACTCCGGCTATTACTTTTGCCGGTCGAATCTGGCCGTTGTTCTTCCGGAACTGATTCGCTATCTGGGCACCCGCGGCATTGGGGCCAACGAGGCGCAAGTTCGCCTGGGACTGATCGCGTCGATGGGCACGCTGGCTTATGCAGTGGGCAAGTTCGTCTTTGGCGCGCTGACCGACCAGACGGGTGGACGCCGCACCTTTCTGGGCGGCATGGCGGGATCGGTACTGTTCACAATTGTCTTTGCCCTTTGCGGCGGAATCCCTCTGTTTACGCTGGCATGGATCAGTAACCGCTTCTGCCAATCTGCGGGATGGCCGGGACTGGTGAAGGTTTCGTCGCGATGGTTCTCGTACTCGACTTACGGCAGCGTGATGGCCGTTCTGAGTCTCAGCTTTCTTTTTGGCGACGCGGCCTGCCGGTGGGCGATGAGCGGATTGCTGGCGTATGGATTCGGGTGGCGTGAAGTTTTTTTTGTTTCCGCCGCTAGTCTCGGGGTGCTTTTGCTGGCGAACCTGACATTGTTGCGCGAAACTCCCCGCCAGCGGGGGTTGCCCGATCCGGTTGAGAATCCGCTGAATGTTTACGCGGGCAGCAATGTGCTGAACGGAGAAGGCCATCCGGGATTGTGGAAGATTCTGCGGCCACTTGTGTCGAGTTTTCCCTTCTGGATGGTCTGCCTGCTGTCGCTGGGCACAACACTTTTGCGAGAAACCTTCAATCTGTGGACTCCCACGTACTTTGTGCAGTCTGTGGGGCTTTCCGTCAGCCAGGCGGCTGCAAGAAGCGCGCTCTTTCCGTTTTTCGGAGGCATCTCGGTACTGCTGGCGGGAGTGGTGAGCGATCGCCTGGGGCTCCATTGGCGCAACCTGGTCATCGTGCTGGGAATGGCGGCCAGCGCAATCTCTCTGGTTGCACTCTCCGGGGTTCCGCACGGCATGGGCCCGTGGGCGCCGGTTGTACTCGTGACGCTGGTCGGCTTCCTGATGCTTGGTCCTTACTCTTACCTGGCTGGAGCCGTGTCGCTCGATTTCGGCGGCAAACGCGGCGCCGCCACGGCTGCAGGCATTGTCGACGGGCTCGGCTACCTGGCCGGCTATCTCTCCGGAGACACCGTTGCCCGCGTCACTCTGGCCTTCGGTTGGAGCGGCGCATTTCTCGCACTGGCCGCGATAGCGACGCTTACCGCCCTGGTTGCCCTGGTTCTGGCCGTTCACCAGAGGCGATTGGCCTTCCCCCGGCTCAAAGTTGCGCTGCAAGAGGGCGATTGAAGACGCAATCCGGTAAAGGCGGGTCCGCATCCCGCCTCTTTCTACTGAATCTACGCAACGTGCAGTCTCGTTTGCTACCGCGCCAGTTCCAGCTTGGGTTGTTTGGCCGTTGGCAGGTTCACTCGAAGGATGCCTGCGACCGTGGGCGCAATCTGCCGCATGTCAATGACGCCAAGGTCCTTTCCGTGCGCGACGCCCTGGCCGAGGACAAAAAAGGAAGCCCGCATCTCGGGATAAGTGGGCAGGTAGCCATGTGTGCCCAGGTCGGGCGGCTGATCGCTGACCAGAGAGCCGGAAAGACCCCCCGTCGTTAGGTAGCCCGGCTTCAGGGCGATGAGAAACTCGGCGTCGGGAAATCCGCCCATGGCGCGGATCTCCTCGCGGCCGAGAATCTTTGCAATGCCGTTGGCCGGATCGGCAGCCAGCCGATCGAGCATAGCCTTCACCTCCGCGCGGGTCTTCGCGTCCTGCGGCTCGTGCAGAATCACAGCTGCCAGTCCCCCGGAGGCCCAGGGCTCCGCCTTCCAGGAGACGACGCGGAGCTTGCCGTCGGCGCCGGCTTTGGCCTGAATCAGCCCGGCCTGCAGAAACGGAATAGCGATGTTCAGGGCATGGTCCACTTTCGCAAAGCCATGATCGGAGACAATGACCACCACGGTGCCGGGGTCGTTCTTCATGGCCGCAGCGATCAACTGGCTTACCATCCCGTCGATGGCTTCCAGCGTCTGGTCCGATTCCTTGCTGAACGGGCCGGTCTCGTGCTCGGTCTCGTCGAGCGAACTGAGATGCACCGTCATGAAGCCCGGCTTCTTGCGCTCTATAATATCGAGCGAGAAGCGAGTGCGCACGCGGTCGCCCTCCAGGCTGGTATCGTTGCCCATCATGTAGGGTCCTAACCGCTTTTCCATTTCCAGGAGCATTCCGTCGGGCCGCGAAATAGCCTCCATTAACTCCGCATCCTGAGCATTGGCGTCCTTCGGATCCACGGAGTCGTCGGCCGTCCGCCAATATTCGGGAATCAAGGCATCGACACTGGTGGCGTTCACGCTCACCGGCCAGCTCACGCTCGCCGTGCTGATGCCGGCCTGATGCGCCGCGTCCCAGAGAGTCGGCACGTGGATGTCTCCGGCATACCAGTACCAGGCGCCGTCGAAGTTGCGCAGCGGATCGAAGACGGTATTGTTCACAATGCCATGCTCCGCCGGCCACACGCCGGTAATGAGCGTCGTGTGATCCGGGTAGGTCACTGTGGGAAGCACCGCGGTCACGCCCTCCGCATAAGATCCATCGCTCAGGAACCGGCGCAGCGTTGGAACTTTCAGTCCATGTTCGTCGGCGCGGGTCACATACTCCGGCTTCAGTCCATCGATTGAAATCATCAGGACGGGAGCGGCATTGGCAGACGCTAGCGGCAGCGTCAGGACCGCCGTCACAAGTAAAAGCACGCGGACACAGGTGGAACGGAAGTAGCGCATAGTTCGAGTTAAATCGCCCGCATCCCTTTCCGCTGTAAATTGCAGATGAAAACTTGTGCGCCTTCGGATTACAAATCGCGTGTTCTTCGCCAGACGCGGACGTCCTTCACTGCGGTTTGCGTCCTCGGCAGTTTGTCCGAGCCCGATTACGAATCTTCCGGCTCAGATTCTCGCCATTCACTCGGGCACTAGCGAAAAACGCCGGAGCGCCCGGGATTGGTACGCTCCCAAGCTGTTCGCGATTCAAATGCAATCGGGAAGCCTAGCAGCAGGCAGGGCTGACCTTAGGTAGGACGCCTGTTGCAAACCCAGGTGCACGGCCTAAAGGACGTCCCTATAAGTCCAGTATTCTCATTGCGCTTCATCACGCAAAGCGAATGCCGGGCTGCGACTGCAGACAAAAATGTAGCTGTCGCTGAATCGAGCTCTGAACGAATGCTCAACAAGGACGCATCTTTTGACACCAGAGCACCTAGGCCAATACCAGGGGGCCGGGTGCCGCAGTCTGTAAATTATTGATTTTAATGGTCGGGGAGAGAGGATTTGAACCTCCGACCCCCTGGTCCCGAACCAGGTGCTCTACCAGGCTGAGCCACTCCCCGAACCGGCTGCGCGGAGACACACCAGCGGGACGCGGCCTGTCGCGTTGATCCCGCATTGCGCTGCTGTTAGTTTACCAGACTCTCTGCCGCGCGGCGCAGGCCAGGAATAACCCCGCCTCCCGCTCTCAATCGCTCTTGGCCGAGTCGCTGCCGCTCCCTTCGGGCAGGTCAAGAGAGACCAGGGAAAACCGCGTCCGGCCGCCTTCGTCTTCCTCGAAACCGACGATGTGCTGGTGACTCTTTGATCCGGCCTTCAGCTCCAGCCCGTTCCCTGCTCCCAGGCCCTGGCTGCCGATCTGAACTTTCGTGTTCTTCTGGTCTTCGCAGGTCAGCCCTTCCGAGGTAACGGCGGGCTTGCCCACCGCCGTATTCCCCTGGCAGGTCAGGACGTCTCCGTAACGGCCCAGAGCTTTCTTGTAAAAAGCGACCACCTGCTCTTGCTTGTCCCCTGTGGCATAGCTGACCGCCTTCACGCGCAGTTCCCACCGGCCGAAGTCCAGGTGCACGTCGGCCGATTTGTCGTGATCCTTGTCCTCGACCAGTTGCGCGCCCGGATAGGCGGGCAGGCCCAGGTCGGCCGCCGTCGTCTGGTTGGTGTTCACATGCACGCCGCCAAACGGCGTATCCACCTGCACGTTCTTGTCCTGGCCATTAGCGTCCTTGTCCACATGCACACGGCATCCGCCTGCCCCGGCCAGCAGTGCCGTTGCGGCCAGCAGCACCGCCGCCCGGTTCGCTATCTTCGCGCTTGCGCCCATCATGGCATTCATCCTCATCTTCTTTGTACGCCTGAAAGCGCGGAAAGGTTCCTGGCAAGGCGCGCCCCCAATGCGGAATTCTCGCAGGAGACTTCCCCCGCTCGATGGGGTTAGTATGCAGAGAGAGTTCCGGGCCCCTCTCATCTCAACCGGAAGATTCAACAGTAGAACAAACCGGCGCTGGTCAAGCTGCATTTTGAGCAGCGGTTTTTGCGCGCAAAGGCTGTCCGGCTCAACACGAAAGGAAATTCCCCATGCAGATTCATGTCTTCGCTTCTCCACGCGCACTCCTGCGATTATTCCTGGTGATGGCCGCTGCAATCGTTCTGGTTGCCTTCACCTGCGTCCCCTCACGCGCACAGGAGGACCCCCCGGCCCAGGTAGGCCGGCTTTCCATCATCTCAGGCACAGTCTCCATCCAACCCGCAGGTGCAGACGATTGGAATCAGGCTGAACTCAATTGGCCAGTCGGCCCCGGCGACCGCATTTTCACAGACAACGACGGCCGCGCAGAGATTCAGCTTGGCCAGACGTTTCTTCGCATCGGCCCGGGCTCCGACGTGATTCTGACTGAGGACACGCCGTACAGCATCTCCATCGGCGTTGCCCAGGGAGCCGTTCACGTCCACTGCCGGGGGCTTTGGTCCGGCCAGTCGCTGCACGTAGACACGCCCAGCGGCAGCGCCAGCCTGGATCAGCCTGGGGAAATGCGGGTCGATGTCTTCGCGGGCGAGCAAGCCTCCATCTTCACCGCGCTAGCCAACCAGGCTGCTGTTTCCGGCGCCGGCGGCTTCATGCAGGAGATCTACACCGGGCAGGCTCTGGAGCTGGCGGGCACCAACCCGGTGGTTCCGCAGTGGCTTGAGCCCGGCGCGGCCGACAGCCTCGACCAGTGGAGCACGCGGCGGGATCGCCAGATTGCCCAAGCGGCTTCTTTCCGTTACGTCAATCCCGAGATTCCCGGCGCTGAGGAGTTGGATGCCTACGGCTCGTGGCGGCCAGCCAGCGAATACGGGCCGATCTGGTTTCCCAACAATATGCCCGCCGGCTGGGCTCCGTATCACTACGGTCGCTGGGTGAACCACGATCCCTGGGGCTGGGTGTGGGTGGAGGAAGAACCCTGGGGTTACGCCCCGTTCCACTATGGCCGCTGGATTAACTATGACGGCCGCTGGGGATGGATTCCCGGACCCGTCGAAGCTCATCCCGTGTGGTCTCCTGCGCTGGTGGCTTTTGCGGGCGGCATTCAGGCCGGGGGTTTCGGCCTCTCCGTCTGGTTCCCGCTCGGTCCTGGAGAGCCCTACCACCCCTGGTATCACTGCAGTTCGCGCTATGTCGACCAAGTCAACATCACCAACATTGCCGAGAGCCAGAGGGTTCACGTGCAGAAGACCTACGTGAACATCAACGTCACGAACATTACGTACGTCAACCGCACAATCGGCGTCAGCGCCATGCGGGAAAGCGATTTCGCAGCCGGGCGGCCGGCTCGCCAGGCCTCGGTGCAGATCGATGCAAACGCTGTCGATCGTCCGCAGGTCCTGGAGGCCCCGCGGGTACAGCCGAATCCACACCTGATGGTCACGAATCGACCCGCACGCACTGTACCGATCCAGGCTCAGCGCCCCACTCTGATCAATGAGAAGGGCATGGCCGTGGTCGCCAAGCCCAACGCTCAGCCGGCGGCCGTACCCATGAAGACGGCGCCGGTGGTCAAAACGCTGCCGGGCAGGACGATTGTGGCTCCGCCGCCTACCGCTACTGGTACCGCGGCCAGACCAAACAACGCACAGCCTTCTTCCGTGCCCGCTCGTGGAACGGCTGCTGCGCCCAACAGCAAACCCGGCGCCCAATCCGGCAACACGTCTTTGCCTCCATCCACGAACCAGCCGGGCGCAACGAATCAGCCCGGCGCGAGTCAGCCTCAGGGAACGAACGTTAATCCGCATTCCACTCCGACCACCAATCCGGCTTCTGGTCCAACCGGCTCGCCCGCAAACCAAACCCAATCCCGGCCGGCGCCCGCAAACGGCGCACAACCTGCTCCGGGGGGAACAACTGCCGAGCCGGCCAACAAGCCCGCCACCCAGCCCCAAAACAGGCAGTGGCCTCAATCCACGAACCAGCCGGGCGCCACAAATCAGTCTGGTGCGAGGCAGCCACAAGGATCTGAACAGAATGCAGCTCCCCAATCCGGAGTGAGGCCCGCTCAGGGAACTGAGGCCAAGCCGGGCGCCGCACCGGCAGGTAATTCTACGACGCAGCCGGGCGCGAAGCCTTCGCCGCAAGCCGATAAGCAGAACGACCAGAAGCAGAGCGACCAGAAGAAGGACGAGAAGAAGCAGGACGACAAAGACAAGCAGGACAAATAGAAGAACCGAAAGGCCGGCAGGCCGCTTCACGGGCAGGACGCATTTTCCATGCGCTCCTGCCCTTGCTCTATCCGGGCTGACTCGCTGGCTTGCCGACACGCCGACTTGCCGACTCGCCGGCTTTTCAGTGCGAAGAGTCGCCGTCTTCCTTACTGCCGGTCGCATACAGAATCGCCGCTGTGAAAACGGCGAGGATGACCGGGACCACAACAAACGGGGAAGCGATGTGCATGGCGCAGGGCTCCTTTGGCGCCTTCAGAATAGCAGAGGTTTTGAGCGAGGAGCGGTTCCAGCGGAACAGGTGGTACTTCAAACGCTGATGCGCCGAAAGGCCGTGGCGTCGTGCGGCGCAAAAAAACAACGAAGCTCGGCAAAAGCGCCCGAGCTTCGTTCGGATGTTGGAATCGGCCGGAATGATCCCGAGCGCGGCGGGCCGAGCATGACGACCACCCTGCCGCATTGCGCGAGAAGTTTGTTAAACCAGTGAGGTTGTGAAGAAGGTATGGCGCATTGCCCTCTGGACCGTTCCTCCCTTGTCGGTGCAATCGCCGATGAAAAGCACCTGGTCGGCCGAGCCGATGAACTTCGCGGCCTCGTCATAGCGCGGCTTTGTGCCTGACCAGATCACGATGGTGTCGGCATCGATGGAGCTTTCTTTTCCGTCCTTGCTCGTGTAGGTTACCTTCCCTCCAGTAATCCCCTTAATTTTGGTCTCGAGTTCGTACTTGAAGTTGGGGTGGTTGGTAAGAACGGACTGCTGGTTGGCCATGTTGTGCGGGCCGATGTCCTTCACGTCGCACAACTCCGGGGTGGGCGACAGCATGGTCACCGTGTGCCCGTCCTTGAGCATGCAAATGCAGGCTTCGGCGCCGTACTTGCCGGTGCCGATCAGCACCACATTCTTGCCCACATTCTTCTTGTTGTAGTAAACGTCCATGATGTTGCAGACTTTGTCGTTGCCCTGGCTCTCCCAATCGGAGAAGACCAGTTGGGAACCAACGGCCACAATCACGGTGTCGTAGCCCTTCGCCTTGATCATGTCCGCGGTGGCATTGGTCGTCATCAGCACTTCGACGCCCTGCTTGTGGACCTGGTAGGCAAGGTAGTCCTTGAAGCGCTTGAAATCCCACTTGCAAGAGGAATAGTCCGTGATCTTTTGCTGACCGCCCAAAGTGTCGCTCTTCTCGTAGAGCGTCACCTTGTGCCCTCTTTCCGTGGCCACCAGGGCTGCCTTCATGCCGGCCGGCCCGCCGCCAATGACCGCGACTTTCTTCTGGGTCTTCGGCGCCGTGATGCCCTTCAACTGGTAAGGCGGCATGCCCCAGGTCGGATTGACCGTGCAGGTCGAGTACCATGGGCCGGCGGCCATGCTGGTGCCATGGCAGTTCTCGCAGCCAACGCAGGGAACGATGTCGTCGGCGCGGCCTTCCATCAGCTTTCTGATCAGTTCCGGGTCGGCGAACAGCGGAGTCGTCATGCCCACCATGTCCGTCTTGCCGCTGGCGATGAATTCTTCGTTCTGGGTCGGACTGTGGAAACCAGCCGTTGCACAGGTGATGATGTTGATGCCCGCCTTCTTGATGGCCTCGGCATAGGCCAGCGACTTGGGCTTGTCCTCGTCCTGAATCCAGGCGTTGGGATGTTCGTCGACTCGGATATGGACGATGTCCACAATGCCTTCAAGCTTCTTCACCTGCTCGACTGCCTGCTTCAGGTCAGCCTCGGTGGGCTGATTGCTGAGGGCGGCCGCTGCATCCGGAATCGGCCCTCCGCCTGCCCGGAGCCCTCCCATCAGAATCAGGTTGGTTTGCTCCTTGATCTTCTTTGCGACCTCGGCGCTGCCGCCCTGCATCTGATAGACGTCGTACCCGTTCTTCTCGTATTCGATGGCATCGGCAAGAAGTTCGGCGTCGGTCTTCTGGACCATTCCGCGCCCTCCCGGGCCGCCACCGCCAGGACCACCTTGACCACCGCCGGGACCACCCTGACCGCCAGCTGCGCCACCGCCGGGGCCGCCCTGGCCGCCAGCTGCACCGCCGCCGGGGCCGCCTTGACCAGCCTGGCCACCGGGACCGCCTTGACCGCCGGCCGCTCCGCTCCTGCCGCCACCTTGGCCGCCCTGACCGCCGGGCCAGCCGCTGCCCATGACCGTAGGACCGGAACTGCCGGCCGCACCGCCGCCTGCTCCTCCGGGCCCACCGGCGCCTCCCGGCGCACCGCCACCAGCGCCTCCCGGCGCTCCAGCACCACCGGCAGAGGCTCCAACGCCAACCCCGCTGGGGCTGCCGCCCGTATTGCCGGCAAACAGGATCTGCGCTCCCTGGTAACGCATGTCTTCGAGCATTTCCTGCACGTAGTTGTGCACCGGGGGAATGTCTTCCCAGCTATCGTCGCTGAACGTCTGACTGGGGCCGACCAGCCCCTTCGTGTAGGTCTTGGGATAAGTCCCGAAATGCGTGCTCATCGAAACAATCGCCGCATTCTTGGCTATGTTGGACATATGGTTGCGATACATCTCGGTGGGAAAATTTTCCGGCCCCTGCATCATGTAGGTCGGCGAGACATTGTGCAAGATCCTGTTCTTCAGAACCTTGTTCCTGATCCGCAACGGCGACAGCAGATGCGGACACCGGTTGCCGGCAGCGAACACCGCGGCGTACGCCGCTCTCTCAGCCGCCATCACCCGCGCCAAATCCGCCTTGGGCGACCCGCCCGAGGCCTGCATCTCGGCGTTGGATACGCCGGCAAATGCCGCCAACTTCTTGCACGTCAGTGCGCAGGTGGACCCCACAGCACCCAACAAAAAATTTCTCCGCTTGATCGAATCAATGACGCTCACGCCCTTTTCCTCCCTAACGCAAATTCCTTTTCTGTAGTTGGAAAACGGCATCAGTTTACGCCTGCGGCGCTGGGTCGTGGAATTCAGAAATGCTCTTTTACGCGTAACTATTTGTAACGGTTTTGCCGTTCAGGTAGATGCAGCCCAGCCACAGACCTCTAACTCTATCTACTCCCGCTTCTCCACCCTCAGGGTTACGTCGACCGTCAACGAATCGTCGTTCAGCGTGAGCTTGTACACGTGGTTCGTTTGTGCGAAAACTCGCTCCAGCGCCGGGTACACGTCATGCGTGGCAAAGTAGCCAGCTATCGCCCCCTCATTGAACACCGCTCCCGCCGGCAACTTCCACGCCCCGAGCATCGCCGCTCTCAGGTCCGCTGCCGCATTCTGAATCGTCAGCGTTCCCATCCTGTATTGCGGCCCGGGCTCCACGCTCACTGTATAGCCCACGGTCCCCTTCTGCCGGTCGTACGCCGGCACTGGCTCGATCTTTGCCTTC
>Ga0326728_10023238_pt1 | contig 11385 bp, 11 predicted proteins | sample MB3enrmetagenome_FD_207602 | JGI IMG/M metagenome (GOLD analysis project Ga0326728, IMG submission 207602) | Lab enriched peat soil microbial communities from McLean, Ithaca, NY, United States - MB31MN | ecosystem: Environmental > Terrestrial > Soil > Wetlands > Peat | place: USA: New York... | reverse complement strand
GCGACCACGTCCAGGAGGATGTCCCACACCGAGGGATGGTTCGCGGTCTCGATGACAATATCAGCGCCGCGGCCGTCTGTGGCGTCCATCACCGCCTTGACGGGATCCTCCTTCTGCAGGGACACCACACGGGCCGCCCCCAAGGATTCCGCAATCTCGAACCTTTTGGCATCCTTGTCAATTCCGATCACGACTATCTTTTCCACACCGGATGATTTCAAAGCTTGAAGATGGAGCAAGCCGACGGAACCCGGTCCAATGATGACCGCGGATTCACCTGCGACGGGCGCGATGTGCTCGAGCGAACGAGCCACGAGGCTCAACGGCTCAAGCACTGCAGCGTCGGCAAAGGAAATGTTAGCTCCTATTTTGTGCACCAGGATCTCGGGAACCGCGACGAACTCTGCAAATGTTCCGTCGCAGGTAATGCCGACGTGGCTCCAGTCAGTGCACATATTCTTGAAGCCCTTCTTGCAGTTCTCACATTGCCCGCAACCATTCAACGGCTCGAAGGCCACCCGGTCTCCGGGAGCTACGCTCCGCACGTTCTTTCCGACGGCCGAAACGAGCCCCGAAGCTTCGTGTCCGAGAATAACAGGAATCGGAACAGGCTTTCTTCCCTTGTACTCGCCCTTCACGATCGACATGTCGGAATAACAGATTCCCGTTGCCTTGATGCCTATAAGAACGTCGTCGGCGCAGATCTGTGGTTTCGGCCGATCCATCACCTTCACCGCGCCTGCTACGTCCTCGTATTTCACGATAGCCTTCATCCGATCTCTCCTCGTTCTCTCGGAGAGACGATGGGTCGTCTCTCCGAGGGAACAAATGCATAGTTACTTGGTTAAGAAAACGCGTTTGCCGTTTCTGATGACACCCACGTTCGTTAACCTTATGCCTTCACCTGTGGCATCATAGGTGAAAACCCCCTGGAGGCCCTGGTAACCCGAGATTTTGTGCATCTCGGCTGCCACATTTTCCGGCGTCAGAGGATTTGCCCTTGACATTGCCAGCAACAGCATGCTGGCTCCGTCATAACTGTTTGCCCCGTGCTCTTCCGCATCTTCCCCCCAACGCGCCTTGTAGGCCGCGGCAAACGCGCGCGTACGCTCATTTGCGTCGTTCCCGGGATACGGAGAAGTAAAATAGACTCCTTCGGCCGCATCGCCTGCGGTCTCCATGAACTTCGGAGTGGCCATAGCGGACCCTCCGGCGATGACCCCAGTGAAGCCAAGTTGCCGAGCCTGCTTGGCTACCAGTCCCCCCGCGACCTCGGAGGCGGCCAACAGAAGGACTTCGGGTTGGGTCTGCAGTATTTTTGTCAACTGGCCGGTAAAGTCCTTGTCGTCGATCCCGTATGCCTCGCTATCCAGCGGTGTCAGGTTGTTGCGCGCGAGAGCAGCTGTCTGATAAGCCGTTTCGCCTTTGCCATAGGCAGAATTGTCACCAATTATGGCATACTTCGTCTTGCCCTGTTTCACCAGATAGTCGATCAGGGGATCCTCGTATGCTGGCCCGGCAGGGCACTGTCGGAAAATGTACGCGCTGCCCTGCTGCGTAATGGTGACATTTGTGCCGAACGTAAGCTGCGGAATCTTGTAGCTCTGGAAAATCGGCAGATCCGCCAGCGCAGAACTGCTGTTGGTGGTGGCCCACGCCGCCATCACTTTGTCTTCGGTGGCGACCTTCTGGGTCAAGCCGACGGATATCGTCGGGTTGGCCTGGTCGTCATAGATGATGAGTTGAATCTGACGGCCTTGAATGCCGCCCGCGGCATTCTTCTGCTCGATGGCAAGTGTTACGCCCTTCTTCATCCAATCCCCGAGGATCGCATTCGTCCCACTCATCGCGCCGATGATCGCTATCTTGATTGGCTCCGATCCGGCCGCAGGGGCAGCGGTTGCGCTAGCGCCTTCTTTTGTTCCCGAAGCTGCGGCAAAAGAAACACAGACCGTCGCTGCGACACAAATCGCGATAATAATGATCAGTCCCTTTCGTTTCATATTGGTCCTCCCTTCCTGGCTTCCACAACACAAGAGATGCCCGATACTTCTTTGTACGCAAGTACCTCCTTTCGCAGCTCCCAGCCACAGGACTTATCCGATGCCCAGGTACGCCCGTTGCACCACAGGATTTTCCTGCAAATCTTCTGCGCTGCCGGCGAACCGCACCTTTCCGGTTTCCATCACGATTCCGTGATGCGCGATTTTCAGAGCACTCCGAGCGTTTTGTTCGCTCAAAAGAACCGTCAAGCCTTGCCGGTTCAACTCGACGATGATCTCGAAGACTTGTCTGACGAGCAGCGGCGCCAACCCGAGGGAAGGTTCGTCCATCAGGAGCAGCTGTGGCTTCGACATCAGAGCGCGGCCGATGACCAACATTTGCTGCTCGCCGCCGCTCAACGAACCCGCGAGCTGCTTTCTGCGGTCCCTAAGCTTGGGAAAAGTCTCATACATCCGTTCCTTGTCCCGGACGATCTCTGACGCATCGGAGCGATGAAACGCGCCCACGTCAAGGTTTTCGTCCACGGTCAGAACCGGGAAAACTCGTCTTCCTTCTGGAACGTACCCAATTCCGAGGCGAACAATTTGATCAGCGCGCAGCCGATGGATGGGCGCGTCGTTCAGCAGGATCCTTCCGTTGCGCGGGTGGAGCAGGCCGCAGATCGTTTTCATGGACGTTGACTTTCCCGCCCCGTTTGCACCGATGATGGCAGTGATTTCCCCAGTGCGCACTTCGAAGGAAATCCCCTTCACCGCATGGATGTTCCCGTAGTACGTGTGAAGGGCCTCGACCACCATCATAACTGTTCCTCCTTGCCGAGGTACGCTTCGATCACGACTGGGTCGTTGCTGATGTGCTCGCACGATCCTTCGGCGATTTTTCTTCCGTAGTCCAGGACAGTGATGATGTCGCACATCCCCATTACGAGCTTCATGTCATGCTCGATGAGAAAAATCGTCACCCCTGATTCGCGAATCTTGACAAGAGTCTCACGCAGGTCCACGGACTCTATGTCGTTGAGTCCGGCGGCAGGCTCATCGAGGAGAAGGATCCTCGGGTCGGTTCCAAGTGCTCGCGCAATCTCCACGCGTCGCTGATGTCCATACGACAGGCTCGTAGCGGGGTATTCCGCTAGCTTGGCAATCCCGAGCAGGTCAAGCAGTCTCATAGCTTTTTCAACAAAAGCACGCTCCTCACGTCGGACCGCGATGGGATTCAGAATCTGCTGCCACAAGCCCGCTTTTGCATGATGCCCCATGCCGACGAGAACGTTCTCGAGCACTGTCATGCTCTTGAATAGTCGCAAGTTCTGAAAAGTTCGCGCAAAGCCCGCAGCAGTTATCCTGTAGGCGGGCAGTCCGGTTATGTTCTTGCGTTCAAAGGTTATCTTTCCACCGCTGGGTTTGTAATAGCCGGAGACGACGTTGAAGGTCGTCGTTTTCCCTGATCCGTTGGGACCGATAAGGCCATGGATCTCGCCTTCGTCGATTTTTATCGAAACATCCTTCACCGCGCTCAGGCCGCCAAACTGCATTGAAAGGCCTTCAATTTCCAGAAACATTCGGTTCCTCCGGCTCGAATCTCTCCTCCGCGTGCCTCTGCGCTGAGAACTGTCTCAGCATCGGAGAACCTCTCAGCCGACGCATCAACTCCATGACTCCGCCCGGAATGAAGAGAACGACCACCATGATAGCGACGCCGTAAGCCACCAACTGCCAATTCCTGATGACTCGCAGATATTCCTGCAGAATCGGAAGGGCCAGTCCTCCGACAATCGAGCCGGCAAGGCTGCCCATTCCTCCGACCATCGTCACGGTCATGATGAACAAGGTGGAGCTGAACTCGAAGATGTCGGGGCTTATATAGGTATTGAGATGTGCGAACAAAGCGCCAGCCGCCCCGGCGTACGCAGCACTAATGACAAAAGCCAGGATCTGGTAGTACGCGGTATTGACGCCCATCGCCTTGGCCGCCTGATAGTCGTCACGAATAGCGCGGAAGGATCGGCCGATTCTGTGTTTGAGGATCTGCCGCGCGACGAAAAAACCGAGGAGTACGACGACCAGGATCAGGTAGTAGTATCGTTCGTCTGTGTTGATCGGAACCCCGAAAAAACTCGGCATTCGGATGCGGGAAATTCCATCAGCGCCACCAGTGAGACGTTGCTCATTCACAAGAATGATATTGATGACTTCGCCGAGACCGATTGTCACGATGGCAAGATAGTGGGATCGGACCTTGAATGAAGGCAGCCCAACGATTGCTCCCATAAGGCCGGCGGCAACCATGGCAGCCGGCAGATTTAGCCAGAACGGGATCCCAAACCTCGTGTTGAGGATCGCGGCCGTATACGCCCCGACGCCCCAGAGGGCTCCCATGGCAAGATTGAATTGCCCGGCGTAGCCCATCGCTATGTTGAGTCCCAGGCTGATCAAGATATAGATGCCCGCAGTATTTATGACGTGCACTTGGTAGCGGTTCTGGGCGATGAAAGGAAGCGCGAGCAGAACGCATCCTATAACGGCGAGCGCCACGGCTTTCGCAATGCTGAGGTTCCTTTTTGTCAGACCCGCAGCTTGGTTGCTCAATTTCGCATCCCTACACTTTCTCGACCGTGACTTCACCGACGATCCCCGACGGCTTGACCATGAGAACGATCACCATGACAAGAAACGCTATTCCCCGGGTGTAGGAAGAGGAAATGTATCCGGCGGAGACGGCTTCCAGGACGCCGAAAACGAGGCCCCCTACAATTGCCCCGGGAATGCTTCCCAGTCCCCCGAGAATGGCTGCTGCGAACCCCTTGAGTCCGACAGCGGATCCCATCGCGGGATTGACGTAGACAATGGGTGCGGCGAGGATCCCTGCTGCCGCGGCCAGCCCGGATCCAATGGCGAGGGTCATCGCATTCATCCGGTTGACGGGTATGCCCATCGTGCTCGCGATCTCGTTGTCCATAGCCGAAGCCCGCATTGCCTTGCCAGACCGGGTCCTTTTCAGAAACACCTGTAAGCCAAGCATGAGCAGGGCAGATCCGCCGATGAGCAAAAGCATTTGCGGCAGGATCCGGATGCCGAAGATCACAAGAGGCGCATTCGGCAGCGGGGAAGTAACGGCAAAACCCTCCGCGCCGAAGATAATGACGAACAGGTTGTCGAGAACAAACCCGAGGCCGATGGTCCCGAGGAGCATGAACATCAAATCGAGTTTTGCCAGCGGGCGGAATATTCGCTCGAGGAGAACTCCCAGCATCGCATTGAGGAGAATCCCGACGAGCAGCGCAACAGGATACGGCACATGCAGGCCCATGACCATCCCCGCGTACCATATGATTCCGAAGTACGTGCCCACCATGTAAATGCTTCCCTGGGCAAAGTTGACCAGTCCCATGGATCGATAGACCATCGAATAGCCGAGCGCGATAAGGGCATACAGGCTGCCGATTCCTATTCCGCCAATAATGGTCTGCAGAAAAATGCCGATGTTCATGGTTCTCCTTGAAGACTCCGCCCTAGCTCGGCCAGGCAAGCGTGTAGAGATGCCGTCCGCCTTTGGTCGGGCCGAGCAGGACCGATGCTATCTCCTCTTCGCTTCTCTGGGTCATCAACCTGATCTCCGGCAGCTTCCCGACCGGGAACTTGGCCATGATGTCGTCATGAAGCTTCACCATGTAGTTGAGGACATTCTCGATTGCCTTGTACGCCTTGGTGGGCTCCGCCAAGCTGGCTTTGCCGAGAACGCCTTCGGGAAAAGTGACGCACTCGATGCCGGTTCCGCCGACAATGCAGTGGCCGGGGATAGGATTGCCGTAGATATCCCCGCCTCTGTCCACGTGCCCGGGCGGGAGGAAGCCGCCGAGCTTCGTGTCCTCCGCGTGCTCGAGTTGGCACATCTCGGGGAACAGGGCCATGGAGATCGAGGTCTCGGCCTCGTCCGCGTGCTGGAAAGGTGTCTCGAAGGGCCCGCCATGCGCCTTGTCCTTCAGGTCCGTGCCCATGATTCGCGGCAGGTCGAGGAAAATGATGATGGCCGGGACCTGATACCTTTTGCCCCACTCCTGGATGGCGGAAGGAAGGGCATACTCCTGGCCGTGCATGCTCAAGAAAATCTGCTTTCGAAATCCAGTGTTCCAGAACCCTGAGATCATAGCCCGGATGTGGTCTGCAAAGACATTATCCGGCAGCGGGACCGTCCCCGGCTGACCGATGTGGTGGAAGGGATGCGATCCGTACCACATCGGTTCCGCTACAGTGCACCCTGTGGCCTGAGCGACCATCTCGGCTATCCTCGTGACAATGAAGGTGTCCTCGCCATACGGGCCCGCCTTCCCGTGGTTCTCCGTCGAGCCGATTGGCACCAGGATGATGTCGTCCTTCTCAAGCCTCTCTTCAAGGTCATACTTGGTCATGGTCTGGAAGTAGATCTTGCTGGGCTTCTCCATGTGCCCCTCTTTCGCCGGCAGGGTCCATTTCGACATGTTCAGTCTCCTCTCTAGGGTTGCGAATTCCTATGGCTCTTTAGTTGCGGCGCGTACACCCACACGAACTTGAGTTTCGTTGTTCCCGTGTTGACGATTCGGTGGGGAGAACCGGGAGGGTTGTACACGCAGATCCCGGGTTTCAGGTAGATTTCTTCGTCCTTCGTGATGAACTTGCCTTCCCCCTCCAGGAAGAGCATCACCTCCTCCTCGTTTTCATGGAGGTGCTCCGGGACCATGGAACCGGGCTCAGTCTCATTGACACCAAGTGCGAGGTTTTTTGAGCCAACCGTCTTCTCGGAGATGAGGAGCCAGGAAGCTCGCGGAGGGGTTCTTCGTTCTGGCACCACCTTATTCAAGTCCACAACCTTCAAACCCGACATACTGAGCTCTCCTCTCTAGTTGATGTAGATTCCGCCGTTGACATCGAGGGATATCCCGGTCACCCAATCGGACCTCCGAGAGGACAAGAAGACTACCGCTTCTGCCACGTCCGCGGGCATCCCGTCCTTTGGAACGGCGCGTCCGACGTTCCAGGAAGCGAACACTTCCTTCGAGTACTGCCGGGTCTGCTCGGTGAGGATGGGGCCTGGGCAGATCGCATTTACGCAGATGTTGCTCATCCCCAGCTCCCGGGCCAGTGCCTTTGTCATCCCGATAAGGCCTGCTTTCGAGGCTGCGTAGTTAGCCCCGACGCCCGGCCTGCCCGTCCTTCCTCCCAGGGAAGAGATATTGATGATCTTGCCCCGGTTCTGTTTCTTCATCACCGGCGCCACGGTCTTGCAGCAGATGAATGGTCCTGTGAGATTCACGGCAAGCACCTGCTCGAAGAGCTCTACGCTCATTTCCTCTATTGGTTTGTGACGGGAGATGCCGGCGTTGTTGACAAGAATGTCGATCCGGCCGAACCTCTCGAGGGTTTGCCGCACGGCGGCGATGACCTCATCCTCGTTGGCGACGTTGACTTTGTAGGCCGCGGTTTTGCTACCCCTCGGGTCAAGCGTCCTGGCGAGCTTCTGGACTGATTCGAAATCAAGGTCCCAGAGGGAAACGAGAGCCCCTTCCGCGAACATCTTTTCAGCGATGGCAGCCCCGATTCCATTCCCCGCCCCGGTTACGATGGCAATAGTGTTCTCAATTTCCACGTCGTTCGCTCCTCTCTGTCAAAGCTGGTCAGCAGGTTCATAACCGTCCCACATGGCGCCCATTTCGGCGCTCGACACGTCGAAGACGGCGTTGGTGGGCGGCAAGGGCTCGTCCTGCATGAACTCCGGTATAGGATGGAACTCTTCCGACGCCCCCGCTCGCTTGTTGAACTCCCGCTCTGTCACGATCACGTCGTACGCGAGTCCGACGACGTCACGCACGGTCATCTCCCACCCGTAGCGACCTTTCAATAGGTTAGCGAACATCTCAGGCTTTTTCAGAAAAGGCGGTCTCACGAATAGGCAAAGCCCAAGGGTGTCCAGCAAGGCGGCACGGATCTGCAGCTTCCTCGAGGCAGCGATCTGCCCCTGCGCTGTCAGAGGATCCAGCGTCTTCAAGGTCTCGAATGCGTTCCCGGCCGTGTGGTCCGCCCCCATGGGGGAGGTGACATAGGTGACGCCGTTTCCCTTGAGTGCTCGCGGGTCGTATCCCGGAATGGCCTGACCTTTGACAACCGGAATCCTGCGAATACCGAACACCCTTCCCGTCAGGAGAGCTCCATGACCGAGGATACGGCCTAGATATGTTCCCTGGCCGATCTGGCGGATCAGATCTTTTGCCCCTTCCGCGTCACCGAAACCAATGATTCCCGCTTCCATGGCCACACCGATTGCGGCGCCGGTCTCGATGGCGTCTACGCCGACCTGGTTGCAGAGATGGTTCATATCGGCGATGTCGTCCAGGCTCCCGATTCCGCAGTTGGAACCAAGGAGGGAAATGTTCTCATATTGGATCGATGCGACGATCTTTTTTCCGCTTTTGTCTGGAAACACGTTGCTGCAGCGGATCACACACCCCGCGACGCACGGCGTCCCGGACTGCCCCTCGCCGCCGCGCGCCAGGATCTCATCGCGCACCCGCTCGCCGGCAATCGCGTCCGCATGCTCGAAATCTCCGCGTGAGAAATTACGCGTTGGCAGAAGTCCTGATGCATTCGCAAGGGCCAGAATGGCGGGCGTTCCGTACAGGTGCCTGTTCTCCGTCTTGGGGTCCTGGAGAAGGGCCTCCGACATCCATTTGCCCGTCTGCTGCAATAGCTCCTTGTCGTACGGCGCGGTTGCATACGTTGTTTCCGCATCGTCAATGACGATCGCTTTGATCCCCTTCGACCCCATGAGCGCGCCCAGCCCGCCGCGAGCGGCGTAACGGATCTGCACGTCGTTATTGTCAGGGCAGGCGATTCCGGCTCCGTACATCAGCATTTCCCCAGCTGGACCGATGCAAAAAATGCCGACGTTACTTCCGTATCTTGCGCGAAGCGCAGTGATAGTTTGGTCGACCAGCTTACCGGCCAACTCCGGCGCAGGCTCGAGACGGGATTCCTTGGCAGTGATGATCAGAACATCCATGGTCGGCCGCGGCGGCGTATCCTCCAGGACCAGAGCCCGTATGCCAAGCCGGGCGAGCCTTTTCCCCGCATAGCCGCCGATGTTGCTTTCCTTTACACCGCCGGTGAGGGGGCTCTTCCCGCCGATTGACAGCTGTCCGGCGGTGGTGATGTTCGTGTCCGCAAGGAGCCCTGAAGAGAAAATAAGCTTGTTTCGCCGTCCCATGGGTTCGCAGGTTGGCGGCACCTCGCGAAGAAGGACGTGCGCAATGAAGGCCCTGCCTCCCCACCGCAGCTCTTCGCCGCTCGCCGCCTCGGTAACTATTTGCCGCGCGCGTGTGTCGACGCGGATGACCGATTTCATTCTCGTGATTCCCTCACACGACCAGCGGTGACGCTCAAACGGCTGCCAAGCCTTTCGAGCACCAGGTCCAGGCCCTTTGCCACCGGCTCTGGAATGTCTATTCCAGAACGCCGGCTTTCCTCCTGCTTTTGCCACTCTACTTCGCCCGGGAGAAGGATCTCTGCGACACCCGTCTGCTTTCTCAACCCTTTGATCTCCTGGATGTACTCCGCCATCTTCGTCTCGAAGGACATGGGGTCGAGAAACCGTCCGATGTCGATGGCAATAAAGCAGGCCCCGACTCCTGTGGCACCATCCAGCTCATGAAAGCTTTTCAGTCCTCGTCCATACGCAGAGCCGGAAAGCATTCCAGAAAAAATATCGATCATCATTGCCAGGCCCGAGCCTTTGGGGCCGCCCAGAGGCAACAGGCACCCCTTCAACGCGAGCCCGGGATCACAGGTAGGCGTGCCGGTGTCGTCGAGCGCCCATCCCAGGGGGATGGTCTCTCCGCTCAAGGAAGCGAGCCGGATCTTGCCTCGCGCGACGACGCTCGAAGACATGTCGAGGACGAGCGGGCGGCCGGGGAGCGCGGGAACGCCGATGGAGAGCGGGTTTGTCCCGAAAAAGGGCTCTGCGCTTCCGTAGGGCGCGACCGAAGGGTTTCCATTCGTCATGACGATGGATGCAACGCCGTCATGCTCTGCGGCCGACGAGGTGAAATAGCCGAGGGCACCGATGTTATTGGTATTCCGCAGCAAGACCATTCCCATGCCGCTGCCTCGTGCCTTGTCGACGCTTAGGCGCAGCGCGCGGTGGGCGGCGACCTGCCCGAGGCCATTGTTTCCGTCCAGAACGGCGGTCGTCGTGTCATCAGCTACGACATCGATCCTGGTCGGCATAGCCAGCATGCCGGCCAAAACTCGTTCTGACATCATACGCAGAAGGTTGACTCCGTGCGTGCTGATTCCGCGCATGTCGGCCGAAACAAGGGCCTCCGCGGCTATGTGCGCACTCTCGTTTTCCTCCCCTAGGAGGTTGAGGATCTCTTTCGCCGCATCAAGCAGGACCTTCTGCGGAATCCTCACTGCAGCCTCTCTTCCCTGAGGCCGAGGGATTCGAACACCTTTTCGAGGCTGTTCAGCTCGACGCTGGAGACGCCTTTTCTCAACTGCGTGGCTTTGGTCTCTTCGAGCTCCACTCTTTTCAGCGACTTTGCAAGCACGTCCTCGCATTCCTCGAAGCGAACGACAACCATCCCGTCATCGTCCCCAAGAATCAAATCCCCGGAAAAAATGGTAATGTGCCCGAAGTTCAGCGGATAGTTGATGAGCCCGAGCACCGATTTAGCGGTCCCTTTGATACAAAACCCTCGACAAAAGACCGGAAACCCCATCTTGATGATCTCCGCCGAGTCCCTGATACATCCATCGATTGCCAGCCCTGCTAACCCCTTTGCGGCTGCCGCGGTTGCCATCAGCGCGCCCCAATAGCCGAAATCCGGCTCTCCGCCGACGCTGGCAACCAGAACATCTCCTGCTGCTGCTCGCTGGAGCGCCTTGTGAAGCATGAGATTATCTCCGGGAGCGCACTGGACCGTGTACGCTGCGCCGCAGATGCGGGTTCCCCGGGCGGCGGGTTTGATGGCGCTGTCGATGAAGCCCTTTCTTCCGGAAGCTTCATAGACAGTTGCCACGTCCAACGCGCGGAACTTCTCTATGAGCGTCTGATCAGGCCTTCGTGTCTCTTTGCAAACATGAATCATATTTCCCCCCTTGCCCCGAGCATGAGCTGATTGATATTCATGAGGGAGCGGTTCAAATGCTGACGCATTGCACTCTCTGCGCCGTCCGCGTCTCCTTCCGAGATCGCCTTCAGAATATGTTTGTGCTCCTCCATCGTTTCATGGAGCCGTTTCGATCCGAACCGGCTGAGGAAGTAGACGCGAATCTGGACGATATTGTCCAAGATCGTTCGATAATAGTCCGTCAGGTAGCTGTTCCCGACCGCCTCCACGATGCTGGTCTG
>Ga0326728_10023237_pt1 | contig 11386 bp, 10 predicted proteins | sample MB3enrmetagenome_FD_207602 | JGI IMG/M metagenome (GOLD analysis project Ga0326728, IMG submission 207602) | Lab enriched peat soil microbial communities from McLean, Ithaca, NY, United States - MB31MN | ecosystem: Environmental > Terrestrial > Soil > Wetlands > Peat | place: USA: New York... | reverse complement strand
ATCATTTGATGAAGAATTGGGGAATTTAATAGGGAACGCGGATAAACAATCGTTCAAATAAAATGCACCTCAAAGAAGACATCGCCAAAAACAAGTTGCCGCAATTCATCAAAATACCTGGAAAAGAAAATCACGAAAACAAATCGCACAATTGCCGGATGTTGATACTGCCGGTGCTACTGAGATGCCGAACGAACCTCAAATGTTGATTGTTGCAGTCAAAAAATAGCAAGGAGGCCTACCCATGAAGAATAATCAAATCGAAAAGACAACATTTCTCAAATTTGTCATTCTCCTTTTATGCTCACTCCTCATCAGTTCGTGTGGCACACTATATCCGCGCGCGGACACAACGCCGAAGATGGCCCAAGTAGTCCGGCAGTATTACAGTACAAATCAGGTGCCGTTGGCACAAACACCTCTGAAAGCACAGGAGGTTGACATCTTGCAATGGGTTTCACCAACGGAATGCCTGGTCGGAACAATCGAATTGGGGGGGATTGCCGCAGTATGGTCCTATAATGACTCTGAATTTATTCTTATTGATGGCGAAACGGGAAAAGCAAAATGGGCTTTGCCCCGAAAAACATCGAAAGAGTCCACCCGGTTCGTAGTAGCCGTCGATCCGGTGATTATCATCAAGGGCATTAATCAGAAGAATGCCTGGTACCATGCCGTTGATAAAACGAACGGAAATGAACTATGGTCCCATGAAGTAAGTTCGCCGGAGGAGAGCCTTCTGATTTGGGGAAAAGGGCTGTTCCTGCTGGTCTCGTCTGGCGAAAGAACAATCGATGTTACCGCACTGGACGTCAAATCAGGCAAAACAGTTTGGGAAAAAACCATCGAAGATATTGTACATCCGCAAAGTGTGGCGCCAGGGCTAACCGTTGATGGCGATGGACTGATCCTGGCTTCTTCTAAAGTAATAAAGCTTGCTTTAGCTGACGGACGGGTTGTCTGGAACACCCCCGCATCAGAAGATAAAGCGGCTTCGATTCTGGTTTCACTGAAGGATTCTGTTTTTGTCGCAAAGGGGAATACTGTTACCAAGATCGACGCTCGGACCGGGGCCATGCAATGGATGACAAAAATCAAAGCGGGTAATGTTAAAAATGTAATCGCACAACCGACAGGCGTTTACGTTGTTGCCGGAAGTACCGTAAAAGGAGCAACAGACGATTGGATTTGCGCCTTGAAAAACACGACCGGGAAGGAACTATGGAGCGTGGAATTCGAGGGGCCTGTCTGGAGCAATCTCATACTTGATAACAGTGCCGTGTATGCCACCGGATTAACGAACATCTATGCGATAAAATCATCAACCGGGGCCGTAAAGTTCAGGTCTCCTCTTCCGGACGAACTGAATATGGGCACCGGCCTACCGGACATCCTGCAATTCGTTGGGCCGAATATCATCATAGCCAGAGAATCGGGCGTCGCTGCTGTTGGTAAAGACGGTAAATTGATATTCAAACAAGCCCTTCCGGAAGGTCATGCATTTACGTATGATTATCTTGCCAACAAATATGCCGAAGGTCTAGCCAGCGTTAATCGCAATCCGGCAATTGCGTCGGTCATGAAAACGGCAAATTTGAATGCTGCACTGTTTAGAGCTGCAAGCCCGCTCGCGGGTTATAATTCCTACCAGAAGAGCCAGGCGTCCTACAGTGACCAAAGACTCGACGCCCAAGTTCAGTTTGGCGCAGCCATCATAAGTTCTGTAGGCGCCATCGCTGGGACATTGGACGTATGGGCTCTCAATACCCAGATTGACATATTCAGACGGATCATGATTCACAGCATCGGAACACATTTATCCTCAATCCAGGGAGGATATTACGCGCGTCCCTTTTATCGGAACGGTTGGTATCTGGCAGTGGTCAACCTGAAGACCGGGGGAAGGGCGGACCTTCTGATGAGTCCCGTTAATGAAGGTCTGCGGTATAACGCCCTGAACCTTCCTTCGTATTCTATAGATTCCTCGAGTACGCGCATTGTGATAAAGGGTATCGAGTCTGATCCGTCGAAATGGACTACATATCAAAAACTAGGTATATATAGATTTTGGAGCCCAGCCCATCTCGGTAAAATGTGGACGATTCCTTACCCGTCTATACTGACATACAACATAACACAACTCAAATACAATACCTATGACAACACCTCTTCGCCAGTTATGAAGAAACCTACGAGCGATGAGAAGGTGATGATTCAGGCTGCATTCACAGGAGACTATGCGCGCGTGAAATCCTTGTTAGACGCGGGAGTTAGTGTAAATGCTGCCGATGAATATGGGCATACCGCACTGATGCACGCTGCCCTCATGATGAACTATAAGATGGAGAAGCTGCTGCTTGAGCGGGGAGCTGACGTAACCCAAATGGATCACGGCGGATACACAGCAATCTACTTTCGCACATTCCCTTTTAGACCTGTTGACCGGAGCCTTTATGTGCTTGACAAAAAATACAAGGCGCTCCCAAAAGACCAAACGGTTATCCAGGAGTAAATCGGACAGGAAATGGGAGAACCAGACCGGCCGACGACCGCTGGCAAGCCGGTTGAGGTGACAGGGGCATGGGCACAGTATCCGGGAAAGGGACGCTTAAACCTCGAATAAGCAACCGTGGTAAGTTGGCTTAAATAAGGTGGAAAATCGGCAGGTTGAAGAATACAAACATCGTCCGCGCAATTATTCGTCAAGCTGGTAAGATTCACAGTTATATTACTGAATCGTGAATTGACCTGTGCGTCCGTGCACGTTTAACTGTCGCCATGAAGATTTCGAGACTGTGGTCTTGGCTGCTGGTGGCGATGCTGGCGAATGGCTGCGTTCTTTTCCATCACCGGGCGGAAACGGCAGCGCCGGCGCCAGCCAGCGCCCCGACCAGCCCGGCCACTACGTTTAATCCCATTGTAACGCCAGATAATTCGCTCACGGCCCGGGTTGCTTCCTATAATTCCGCCGGGCGTTTTGCAGTTCTGACTTTTCCCGTTGGCCCGATGCCGAGCATGGATCAAACTCTGTTTCTGTATCGCGCCGGTTTGAAGGTGGGTGAGGTAAAAATCACCGGTCCGCAGCAGGACAACGACATTGTGGCTGACCTCGTTACCGGGACGGCTCAAGTCGGCGATGAAGTGCGCGACCAGTAGGCTTCGGCTCGCATTCTTAATCCTGCGATTTGTCGCTGAACGACTTCACCGTTTTCGGCAGCGCGCTTTTCCGATACGGCGAATGGAGGTTGAAATAAATGCCGCACAACGGTCGGGCCTCGTCGCTTTGGCTCAAAATAATGGTTACCTGCTTGTCGAGCGCGATGCCGTGGCGTAATCCTTCCCCGCGATTTTCGTAAGCCTTGATGGCCTTGGCCATCAGCGAGACGAGCGATGCCTCAAAATCCTCCGGCGTCTTGTCAATGCACACAATGTAGCGCTCGTAAGCCTTGACGGCTTCGGCGATCTCCCGTTTGTACGTCTCGATAGTCATTGTTGCAAAGATAAGGCCTCGGGGAAAAATTGCAGCAAAATTCATTCCGTTGTTGCCCATTTTCCGGCGGCGGGACGCGGACCGAACAGCGCCGTGCCGATGCGGACCATCGTCGCGCCTTCTTCAATTGCCGTCTCAAAATCGCCGCTCATGCCCATGCTCAAATGGGGCAGGGGAACGCCGAGGATTTGCTCGCCTTCCTGTTTCAGCTCACGCAAGCGCCGGAAATGCGGGCGCGCCTTTTCCGGCTCCTCCGACCACGGCGGCACCGTCATCAGGCCGTGAATTTCAATTCGCGGCAGCGCGTTGATTTCCTTCAACTCCGCGAGCAGCCGCTCCGGTTGGTAGCCGAACTTGCTCGCTTCGCCAGCAACGTTCACTTCCAGCAGAATTGGCATCGTTTTGGCCGCCTGCCCGGCGCGTTGGCTGATTTCCTGCGCAAGCGGCAGGCTGTCCACGCTTTGAATCATTTCAAACAACGCCACGGCGTTGCGGCATTTGTTCGATTGCAAATGCCCGATGAAATGCCAGCGCAACCGACCCGGACACAACGGGATTTTTGCCTTCGCCTCCTGCACCTTGTTTTCACCAAAGAGGATTTGACCGCAGTCCGTCGCCGCGCGAATCATTTCCGGCGGCTGGCTTTTCGTTACCGCCAGCAGGGTGACCGAATCAGGCCCGCGATTGCAGCGGCCACAGGCCGCGCGAATCCGTTGCTGGATTTTTTCAAAGTTTTCAGCCAAGTTCACGGCGCCATCGTAAATCGTGAATCGTGAATCGTAAACTCTTTCGATGTTGGGAGCGCTGCCGTCCCGGCAGCGGGATGATTTGAAGGTGGCTGCGGTGGCCGGCAAGACACCGGCGCTCCCGGGGGAATGCTTATGAACTACTGACGTGTGAAACAGGAACCCGAAGATTATTCGTGGTCAACCCTGGTCAAAGACAGGCGCGTGGCCCGGACGGGCGTGTGGAATTTTAGGTCCGCAACAATCTCCGCGCCATGAAAATCGGTGGCGTACTATTAACTCCGTTTCAGGCGAATCTCTTACGACGATTTTTCCCCGTGCAAAGTCACAATCGGCTCAAGTGATGTTTTATGCTTCTGCTTTGCGAAAGCCCCCGTAAGCCAGAAATTCCACCAAGTCTCCAGAAGATTTTTCAAAACGACTTCCAGAATTCCTGATCTTCTTAACAATCTTTCCAAACTGGTCGGATTCGGGCAGCGCAATTTGTTTTTTCGTGTGTTCTTTGATGTGCTTGGCTGCCAGTGCGGTAAGGTCATCTTTCCCTGAAGAACCGCCGTCAAAGGGTTCGCTCGCTTGCGTTGCATTTTCTCCAGATCGGCCAGACGCAGTTTGGCCACCGAAAACGTTTTGGTTTTAAGACTGCGGCGAATCAACTTGCCCTTTACCCGCATTCGGGCAAAATACGTCCCCGATGGATTGTAGCGAATCAAATTTGAATACGGCGTCTTTTGCCAGTCCGACCCGTAGTCTGACTTGCGTTCTGATCTCGTTTGCTTTGCATTCAGATCGCAGTATCAAATTGTCAAACGCAATCACAAAATCCATCACGTCTGCCCTACAAAACATGGTGCGGGGCGTAGCGTAGCTTGGTATGCGCGCTTGCTTGGGGTGCAAGAGGTCGTGAGTTCAAATCTCACCGCCCCGACCATTTTATGTTTTCCTATTGAGCGGCCAGTTGGGGCGTAAAGGCCAGATCCATATCGTCAATGAAAACATCAAAAGGCTCACCGGGCCGGGCGAGGACTCGCGCCACATTCATACTTTGGAGTCTCCCATCAGCTCCCGTGGTTTCCATGGCTAAGATGATTTGAAGATCCCCGCTCTCAAGCAAAGTTGGAGTAATGGTGCATTCCCTGTTTTTACCGAGACTAATGGTAGTCGAAACATGATTCGAGAGTGGCAGCACGCCGAGGTCCTTCTTATTCAAAGCGCTCTTCACCGAAGCCGGGGAATGGTTATTCATTTGAGCCGCATGAAGTGTCCGTGCCACCGGTTTCTTTCGGCAGGCGGTCGAAAGCGCGCCGACTGAGATGATTAACACTATGGCGACAAGGTTTTGCACGCGCATACCATTGGGGCAGCAAGTATCGGGCCGTTTAGGGTATAAGACCGTTGGGAAGAGCGGCTTATTGAAGGTTATTGCTCGCGGTCAAATACCCAGGAGTCATTGCCGGATTTAGTCGTCAGGCGCAACCCGTCGGTGTGAGCGGTCATGGTTTTGTGCTGGCCATTGCCGTTGAGGGAAAAAACATAATTGGTGCCGTCATTTTTCCATTGGCCCTGGAAAGTTGTTTTTTCGGCAACGGCGGCCATGCCGTTTTCCACTTTGAAACGCGGCACATTTTCCAGAAACGCCTGATGATCCGCCGCGGCAATCAGAACGGTTTGGGCATACGCATTGAACCACAAACTTCGCACCCCCTTTATCTCCGCGGCCGAAATATTGGGATGCGCGATGAGCAACATGCCAACGCTGACATTGACGTTGAAATCCCAGCGCCCGAGAATTTTCACGGAACCATATTTCGCCGATTGACCGGTCTTGAGGTAATTGTTCAAGTCATCCCAATTGGTCCGGACGATATCGAGGAGTGTTGCAGTTAAACTGCTATTCTTCAGAATCGCCATGACCTGGGGATTGCGCAACATGTGAGTGATCGGCTCAAGATTTTTCCACGCACTTTCAAAGGCATTGTCCTGGCCGAGCTGTTTGAAATTGTCGTCTTCGGCCAGTGACAGTAAAGCCGGATAATCTTCAAGCCGGTTTTCCAATTGGGGATTTTGACGCAATAAGCCGGCGAAGTCGGCCAGTTCGTAATACACGTCCGGCAACGAAACGACGGACCGCGCGGCACTGGACAAGCCGGTGGCCTCCAAATCATGTCCCATTTGATTGACCGCCCGGAATACGATGGATTCGTTGCCGGACGGGGCAATTTGAACCGTCCAATAGCTGAGGTTGTAGATGACAAATGAAACCAGCAGAAGATAGGCTGTGCCATTTAACAGACCGATGCATAAGCCGAGCCTTGAATTTATCCGCTCCCACAGCGCCAGCCGCAAGTCTCCAGCCTTGTATTTGTAAAAAAGATACACTTTGCGGTGGACGAAAAATCCGATCACCTTGAACAGAATCAGGATGGCAATAAAAGCGACCAGCGGCGCGAGCAGCCAGATCAAGGTGGGGTTCTGAATCCCCACCCGTGGGAACAACGGCTTAAGTTCTTTTCCCAATATACCGGCGAATAAGACCGCCAGTACGATCCCGACAAACGAAGTTGCCGCGCGAATGGCGCCTTGGCGAAAGCCGAGGCCGGCTCCTGCCGCCAGCAACACCAATGTAAGAATCCAAATGGTCATGCCGCAAAATACAAGGATTCTTCTCCCAAACGCACGCGGAAAATGAAACCCCCGATGCCAGGATTCCCGCATTGAAAGCCGGTCAGAGATGCCGCAAACTGGAGTCGGTGAAAATTTCAGTCGTTGTGCCGGCCTTCAATGAAGAGCGTTTATTGGGCAGGTCGCTTGGTGAGATAAAATCGGCGGCAGGCGCGTTCGCCCGGCACGGCTGGGAAGTTGAGTTGATTGTGTGCGATAATAACTCCAGCGACCGCACGGCTGAAATTGCGCGAAACGCCGGCGCATTGGTCGTGTTTGAACCGGTCAATCAAATTGCCCGCGCCCGCAATCGTGGCGCCGCCGCGGCCACCGGCGACTGGCTGATTTTTGTGGACGCGGATTCGCATCCGAGCGCGGAACTTTTCACCGAAGTGGCAAACGAAATTCAGTCCGGCACCTGCCTCGCCGGCGGCGCAACCATTCGGCTGGACCAAAAATATTTTGTCGCCGAATTGATCGCGCCGCTTTGGAATTTAGCAAGCCGCTGGCGCCGATTGCTGGCTGGCGCGTTTATTTTTATCGAAATGGCGGCGTTCCGGGAACTCGGGGGATTCAGCAATGAACTGTTTGCCGGTGAAGAGTTGGAATTGAGCCTGCGATTGAAAAAAATTGCAAAGAAAATGGGAAAACGCATTGTCATCCTTCATCGGCATCCGCTCGTGACATCGGCGCGCAAGATGCAGCTTTACACATTGCGTCAACACCTCGCGTTTCTGGTTTGCGTCATTTTCGACCCGTACCATGCAACGACCAGCCGCGAGAAAGCACACCTATGGTACGACGGGCGAAGGTGAACAAACCTACGCCGAGGCCGCCGTGGCACCCTTTTGCCGACCGTCGAGAAAATCCAGGTATTCGGTGAACCGTTGCTTCATTTCCTTGCGCGGCACGATGGCGTCAATCAGGCCGTGATCGAGCAGAAATTCCGCGGTTTGAAAACCCGGCGGCAGTTCGGCCTGCGTCGTGTCCTTGATGACGCGCGGTCCGGCGAACCCGATCATCGCGCCCGGCTCGGCCAAAATGAGATCACCCAGGCTGGCGTAACTGGCCATGACGCCGGCGGTGGTTGGATGGGTGAGCACACTCAAGTAGGGCAGGCGGCGTTGCGCGTGATAAGCCAGCGCGGCGGAAGTCTTGGCCATCTGCATGAGGCTGAGCATGCCTTCCTGCATACGCGCGCCGCCGCTGGTGGAGATGATGATGACCGGCAGTTCCTTTTCCGTGGCGCGCTCGACCAGGCGCGTGAGCTTCTCGCCGACCACCGAACCGAGGGACGCGGCAATGAAATTAAAATCCATCACGCCGAGGGCCACGCGATGTCCGCCAATCTTGCAAATGCCGGTCAAAACGGCATCTTTCAGGCCGGTGGCCGTTTGATGTTCCTGAACGCGCGTGGGATAAGGAGTTTTGTCAACGAATTCAAGCGGGTCCACGCTCGTCATCTCGGCGTCCATTTCTTCAAACGTGCAGGTCTCGACGAGCGAATGGATGCGTTCACGCGCACTGATGGGGAAATGAAATTCGCACTTTGGACAAACCTTCAGATTTTCGTCCAGCTCCTTGTCGAACACCATCGTTTCGCATTTCGGGCATTTCGTCCAAAGCCCTTCCGGAATGTCCCGCTTTTTGGACTTGCCCGACCCGAGCTTGGGTTTTTTAGCGAAGTTCGTTTGCGCCCCTTTGGCCGGCGGTGTCAGTGCCGGTTCGGTCGTTTCGAGGCCGAGCGATTTTTTGGTAAAAGTGGTCGTGGCCATCAACGTGTCGATTGTACTAAAGCCCGCGGGCGATTGTCCAGACACAAACGTCGCCCGCCCCGGCCGCCCGCAAAACTTGCGCGCACGCGCTCGTCGTCGCGCCGGTCGTAAAAACGTCGTCCACCAGAACCACCCGCTCGCCATCCAACTCCACGCCGGGTCGAACGGCAAAAGCCCCGCGCATGTTTGCCGCGCGTTGCTGCCGCGTGAGCAGGGTCTGGGTCATGGTGGGCCTGATTCGCCGGAGCAATTTTAAGTTCAGAGGGATTCCGGTGGCGGCGCTGAGGTGTAGTGCCAGACGCTCGGCCTGGTTGAACTCGCGTTCGCGGTGTTTCACCGGATGTAGTGGAACCGGCACGATGAAGTCCCAATTTTGCCCGCACAACGCAGGCGAGGCTTCGCATAAGAATAAATCGGCGAGAAACGGTTCAAACCAGAGCGCCCGTTGGTATTTATAGCGGTGAATCGCTTCTCGCACGACACTGTGCGCGACGACCGCCGAGCGCGCGGAACTGAAGTGCAGTTCCATCTCGCGGCAGTTCGTGCATACAAATGGCGTGGTGAAATCACCGGGGCAGGGCAGGCCGCAACGTTCGCAGAACGGCGCTTTGATGAAACGAACCTGGGAGCGGCAGCGCTCACAGACAAAACCATCCCTAGCTATGGCGCGTTCCGTCCGGCAAATCTGGCAGGTTTCGGGATAGAGGAATGCGAGGCTGATGTCGAGGCGGTTTTCAAACGATCCAGCCAAGGCGGTCATGTGGGGATGGCGAAGGGTTCGTTTTTGCGTCCGAGCGGCAGAAATTTGAACAGGACTAGCACGGCAACCAGGACAATCAACGCCAGCCAGCCGTCAATCATTTTGCTCGTGCCCCAAAACCACGTCGCAACGCGCGGCGGTGTGGCGGTGAACGCGCCATAGGTCTTCAAACAAAAAATCCAGCCCGCATGGAGACCGATGGAGAAATAAAGGTTGCCGGTGCGCTGGTAGGCCAGACCAAGCAGAATGCCCGCGAGTGTCAGATTGAAAAAATCAGGCACGAGCGCTTGAATATCCGCAAAACCGCTCAACAGGTACGGGAGGAGAACCAGTCCGGAATGCCAGTTGACCGCGCCGCTGAAATCCGCCCGCTGCAAAAAATGAGCGAGCGCGTAAATCATGCTGCTGATGACGAGCGCGAGCGGCCAGAAAAAGAATTTACGCAATCCGCCGAACACACCGCCGCGGAACAGGATTTCCTCCAGCACCGCCACAATGGCGGCTGTGCCGATGGCCTTGAAAATCACCGCCACCGCTTCGTGGGCGGTTTCGGTTCGAATGAAAACGCGGTCGCCGCAGACCATAGCCATTCCGGCGACAATGGCCAGGGAAACAAAACCGAGCAACAAACCACCCAGCAATTTATTCCATTGGCCGTGAGGCCCCACCACGCCGGCTTCGCGCCAGGAAGTTACCCGCAACGCGCGCAACAACGGCCACAAGCCCACCAGCGCAAGAAGGAGCAGGGAACGGTCCACAAACCGGCTGAACGGTTCGGCGGCGATTGTGGGAAAAGGATGGGCGAATTCCTGGGTGAGCCAGTAAAGCCACGGCGCCAACAACGCGCCGCCGACAAACACCACCACAATGTAGATGACCAGCGCCCACAGAGGCCGCATGGCCGGACAATAAAACTCCCGGCACGTTAAGCCAAGCGCTAATTCGCGGTGCTTTTGGAGCAAGGCGGCACTGCGCCGGCGGTAAACTTGAATGCCGGCCGCCACCGTTTTTTTTTTAACTTTCCTTCATCGTGCGGCGTCCAAGACAATTAATAGGAGCAATTTTTATTAGCGCACACAGGTGCGGCGTGTTATTAAATGAGCAGCATGGCAAGCAAGTTGGAAACGATGGCGGAGATTGAACCGGGGCAAAAGCAGTTCGGACGATATTATCTTCAGGAATTGCTGAACAACGGTGGCATGTCCGAGATCTGGCTGGTGACGGACGGTCACAGCCGGCCGTTTGCGCTGAGGCGACTGCGCGCCGAGTTGCGCTTCAACCTTCTGGCCCGGCGGCGTTTTCAGCACGGCAGCCGGGTGCTGTCCCAGCTTAATCATAGTGATTACATCGTCGGTTACGTGGAACACGGCAAGGCAGAAGGAATTCCTTACCTCGTCATGGACTACGTGGAGGCGGCGAATTTGAAGGAGTTGTACGGCCGGCACGACCCGATCTTGACGGAAAACGTGGCGCAAATTCTCATTGATATGGCCATGGGTTTGAGCGACGTGCATGAAAGCGGATTCATGCATCTCGACTTCAAACCGGAAAACGTCCTCGTGACGCGCAACAGCAGTGTGCAAATCATTGACTTCGATCTCGCCCAGCCGATTCCGGAGAAACCCAAAAAAATGTCGAAGAATCCGGGCACGCCCGCTTACATGGCGCCGGAGCAATTGCAGCGGCAACCGATTGACCCGCGGACGGACATTTTCGCCTATGGTGTTGCCGCTTACGAACTGTTGACGAACCAAAAACCTTTCCCCGGCGAGAGCCCGGCTGAGATTCTGGCCCATCAATTGGACCTGTCCGGCCCGCCGCCGCCGCGCGAGTACAATGCCGATATTCCTGCCGCGCTGGAAAAAGTCATTCTCAAGTGCATTGCGCGCGAACCTGACAAACGTTATCCCTTCATGAGCGTACTCGTGCGCGACCTGCAAAGCGCACTCTACGTATA
>Ga0326728_10023236_pt1 | contig 11386 bp, 6 predicted proteins | sample MB3enrmetagenome_FD_207602 | JGI IMG/M metagenome (GOLD analysis project Ga0326728, IMG submission 207602) | Lab enriched peat soil microbial communities from McLean, Ithaca, NY, United States - MB31MN | ecosystem: Environmental > Terrestrial > Soil > Wetlands > Peat | place: USA: New York... | reverse complement strand
GCCACCCATATCCGGCACATTTATGAGAAGCTGCATGTGCGGTCCCGCTCCCAAGCGGTTGCCAAATACAGTTCCGTTCCGATGCAGCCCGCCCGCGCGCCCGCTTCGGGCCCCCGCACTGGACCCGTCGGCGGCGTCAAACCATGTTAGCGATTTGAAAATGCCGTTGAAAGGAGTTAGCCATTATCATTATGGCTGATCTGCGAAAGATCGCGGGTTCGTTTGAATTATGAACACAATTTGGCAGATTGTTATTTCCCTGACGCCTGTTTTTGGTTTCGGTGTCTGCTGTTTTGGCGCCTGCCAGGAAGGCGCCAGGCGGCAAATTAACTCACTGGATGGAAGCTGGCAGTTGAGCTACGGACCGCAACGCCCCGACGGGCCTCGCTCGCCGGCGGACCTGGCCCGGGCTGGCTGGCCAGCCATCGCGGCGATGGTGCCGGGCAATGTCGAATTGGACCTGATGAAGGCTGGCAAGCTGCCGGAGTTATCGGTCGGCACCAACATCTACCGTCTGCGCGAACTGGAAGGCAACCAGTGGTGGTATCAGCGGATATTTCCGACGCCCAAACGGCCAGGCAACACGCGCATCGAGCTGGTTTTTGAAGGCATTGACTGTTTGGGCACGGTCTTCCTCAACGGGCGGGAAGTGGGACAGACCCGCAACATGTTCATCGCCCACCGTTTTGATGTTACCGACCTCTTGCGCGAAGAAGGCGCAGAGAATGAGTTGGCCGTCCGGCTCGATTCGGCGGTGATTGAGGGGCGCAAGCACCAGCCGGCGGCGGTGGAGGGGGCGTCTTCGGTGAATTGGGATTCTCTGGCGATCCGCAAGGCGCCGCACATGTATGGCTGGGACATTATGCCCAGAATCGTATCGGCCGGTCTGTGGCGAAGCGTGCGGCTGGAATTCATGCCCGTCACACATTGGCAGGATGTTTACTTTACAACCTTGCAGGCGGATCCCGCCCAACACAAAGCCCGCGTCCTGGTGGACTGGCAATTCGATACAGAGCAATTCGACATCGGCCATTGGCAAGTGCGCGTGTCACTGGAACGCAATAGTAAAATCACCCATGCCTCGACCCATTCAGTCGTCAATCCGCATGACCGGCAAGTGTTTGAATTGAGCGACGTCGAGTTGTGGTGGGTGCGGGGTTATGGTGGCCAACCGCTCTACGACCTAACCCTCGAACTTTTGGACGGCGACGGCAAGGTGTTGGATACATGGCGTCAGCAAGTGGGGATTCGGACGATCAAGTTGGTGCGCTCGGAGTTGACCACGCCCGAGAAGCCGGGCGAGTTTGTGTTTGTGATCAACGGTGAGAAAGTGTTCGTGAAAGGCAGCAATTGGGTTCCGCTGGATGGGCTGCACAGCCGGGACAAAGGGCACCTGGCAAGCACGTTTGCGATGGTGGTGGACCTCAATTGCAACATGCTGCGGTGTTGGGGGGGCAATGTTTATGAAGACCATGACTTTTTTGAGTTGTGCGACCAGTCTGGGGTGATGGTATGGCAGGATTTTGCGATGGCCTGCGCCATTTACCCGCAGACCGATGCCTTTGCGGCCGAGATTCAGGCCGAAGCCGGGGCGGTTGTGCGGAAACTGCGCAATCATCCCAGCTTGGGCTTGTGGGCCGGGAACAACGAAATTGATGAAGCTTACGACGGATGGTTCGGAACCCGGCTCGACCCGAACACGGACCGCCTGAGCCGGCAGGTATTGCCCGAAGTGGTTCGCCAGTATGACCCGGTGCGCGATTACCTGCCCAGTTCGCCTTATCACAGCCCGGCGATGGTCCAGGCCGGCAGCCAGGGCCAACTCAAACCTGAAGATCATTTATGGGGGCCGCGTGATGACTTCAAGGGCCGATTCTACACCGATTCACCGGCACATTTCGCCAGCGAGATCGGTTATCACGGCTGTCCGGACCGGCGCAGCCTGGAGCAGATGATGGACCCAGGCTTCGTGTGGCCTTGGCAGAACAACGAGCAATGGCTCACCCGTGCCGTCCGCCCGCTCCCGAGCATGACCAACTACGATTATCGGATTCCGCTCATGGCCAAACAGATGGGGGTCTTGTTTGGCTCGGTGCCTGATAACCTCGATGATTTCGTTCTCGCCTCGCAAATCAGCCAGGCGGAGGCCGACAAGTTTTTCATCGAGATGTTTCGCAGCGCCAAGTGGCGGCGAACCGGCATTATTTGGTGGAACCTCCGGGACGGCTGGCCGATCATTTCCGACGCGATTGTGGATTATTACAACCGCCCCAAGCTGGCCTACCGCTACGTCAAATGCGCGCAATCCGATGTGTGCGCGATGTGTGGCGAGGCCGAGGCGGGCCGCCATCCGATGGTGGTCGTGAACGATACGCTGGCCAAGGTTGGCGGGCATGTTGTCGTAAGCGACTTGGGCAGCCACCAAAACCTGTTTGAATCGGATTACCACGTGGGACCCAATGGCCGCGAGGTTGTCGGGTTGATTCCACAGGCCGCCCAGCCCGCGATGTGGCTGATCGAATGGACAGTGGGGGGCCAAAAGTTTCAGAACCATTATCTGGCCGGCCCACGGCCCTTCAAACTGGACGACTACAAACGCTGGTTGAAATCCTTGTGAACAGTTTGTCTTGCCTCCAATGCTGCCGGGGAGGGACGAGTTCAATCATCCATCAATGAACTGATTCTGTTGGAATTTGCCGGGAAAAAGCCAGCGTGTAGCAGGAAGACAGTTCCGGCCGGTCGCCGACCTCGACCACGAGGTTGAAGGTTTCGCCCGGACAATCTGGCACGCGTCCGGCGACCACCGGTCCGGCGCAGTGTGTGTTGGCCGCCGAGCCGGGACAGTTCCAAGTGCCCAGCGAGAGGGACACCGGATCCGCTTCGAGGCGGACATCGAAAGTCAGCGGGCCGACTGCCTGTGGCGAATCGTTGAGGAGGAAGAGCGTGACGGAAAATTCCGCGCCGCGCGCCCAGTCGAAACGCGGGATGCGCGCACTGGCCATGACGGGCCGGTTGGCGGCGGCCACAGCGTGATAGGCGGGTTTCGGTTCGTTCGGCCAGGCGATGAGCGAGTTATTCGCGGCGCACGGCCACGGTTCGTTGAAGGCCCAGCAGGCCACGGCGCTGCACACTGGTTTCTGCCGTCGACCTTCTTCGTAAATGGCCTTGTAACCTTCTGCCTGCAAGAGTTGGAGGCGGCTGACAAGTTGCTCCAGCGATTGCGACGGTCCGAAATATTGCTCAGCCACTTCGGGATAGAGCCATGCGTTTGGCTCATCCGAATTCCAAGCCCCGAAAGCGTGATGCGCCCTCCAGGCGGACGTCGGGCGCAGCGGCCACACTTCGTCAGCGGGAATAATCTCGCGCAGCCTCGCCGCCGTTGGCGGTGCGGGCACGCCAAACTCCACGTACGCGGTGGCGGCTTGGTTCGGATAGCACTGGAACACCGTCTGCGGGTCCGGGCCGTTGCTCATCTTGAACCGGTAATCGCCGTGACGCATGCCATGCAGTGGCGAGGTCGGCAGAAACGGGCGGGCGGGATCGAGGTCGAAGCAATTGCGGTTGAGCAAGCGCAGCGCGTGGTCCTGCATCGTCATGCCGGACCAGGCATTGAACAGCTCATTGCCACCGCACCACAGCGCGAGGCAGGCGTGGCGGCGACGGCGGCGAATGATGGCGCGCGATTCCTGATCCAGCACGCGCAGATAGGCAGCCGTGCCGTCGTATCGATTGCAGGCCAGCGGAAATTCCTGCCACACGAGGATGCCGAGTTCGTCGCAATGCTCGAAGAACGCGGTCTTGTTGACAGTCGCGCCGCCCCACACACGCAGTAAATTGAAATTCGCCCCGGCAAAGAGCGCAAGTTGTTCGCGGTATCGCTCCGGAGTGAGCGTGCCGGGAAAAATTTCCGGGCACACCCAGTTTGCGCCGCGCGCAAAAATCGCGCGCCCGTTGACTTCAAAGGTGATCGGCACAGGTGGCTGGGTTGCTGGTAATCCACCCGCGCGGTCGAATTGACCGGGTGACATCACGAGCCGGATGCGGCGCAGACCAACGCGTTGTTCGCAGGTTTGCACGACGCAACCCGTGGTATTGAGCGTTTCGACGATGCTCGTGTAAAGCACAGGTGGGCCCTCCGTGTTCGGCCACCAAAGCTCCGGCTGCTTCACCTGAATCATGAAAGATTCAGCCGCACCTTCCTGGCTGGCGATGACTGCGCCTGAAGAATTTTTCACCGTCCAGCGCAGACGGCCGGCCTTGCCTTCCGTCACCAACCGCAAATCGGCGGCGGAAAAATCATCGGCGAGTTCGCAGGCGACTTCGACATGCTTGAGCCAGGCGTCCGCCAGACGGACTTCGAGATAAGTTTCCTCCCAGATGCCGAGCGGAATCAGGCGCGGATGAAAATCCCAACCGTAAGCGACAGCCGGTTTGCATGACTGCCGGCTTTCTTTTCTCCCGCAATCGAGGATGCTGCCGCCAACATCGGGCGGCATGGGTGCTTTTGGAGCGGGGGCGACGATGATTTCAATCAACGCACCGTCAGCGGCTTCGGTCAGATCAATTTCAAACGGTGAAAACGTTCCTTCCTGCGAATGAACGACGCAGCCACCCACACGCACGGTGCAGGCGTAATCCACGCCGCCGCAGACGAGTGCCAGACGCTGATCGGACGCAAGCGCGGGTTTCGCCAGTCGAGTCTGGTAAATCCAGTGGACATCCTCCATCCAGGCGTAGGCGCGAAAGTTTTCCGCCTGCCAATACGGCGGCCAACCTTCCGCGCGCGCCCAGTCAAGTTGCACCGCGCCCGGCACGGTGGCGGGCACGAAGCGGTCGGGGGTTTTTGCGGAATCGGTGGTCCAACCGACCTGCCAGTCAAGCAGTGTGTGAGACGTGAGCGGCGGTGCGATCATTGGGATGGTGATTTGTGTCCGAAATGTTCGGTTGATGAAATCCATGTTGACGGGCGGGAGCGTGCCTGGCAAGTAATATTACGCCAGGCGCATCTGGACGGCCTGATCATTAACCACGTTTCACTCCTGACACCGGAACTGCAAATGGTCGTTGCGGCAAGCGGCTTTCCGGTGAATTATCTCAACGCGAAACACACAGGGTGGAGGTCGAAATATGAAGCGGTCTGAAATCAACAGGATCATGCGGTCCGCCAAAAAACTTTTGGCGCGGCATCAGTTTCATCTGCCGCCCTTTGCGGTGTGGACGCCGGACGAATGGCGGGCCAAAGGCCCGGAGGTGCGCGAGATTGCCGGGAACCAACTGGGCTGGGACATCACGGACTTTGGCTCGGGCGATTTTCTCCGGCGCGGACTATTCCTGTTCACCGTACGCAACGGGCGTCCGGCCAATCTCCACGCCATGCAGGGCAAGACCTATGCGGAGAAGATCATGATTGTCGAAGTGGAGCAGGTCACACCGCTGCATTTCCACTGGCAGAAGACTGAGGACATCATCAACCGCGGCGGTGGCAGGCTGATTGTGCAACTCTATAATTCCACGCCAGATGACCAACTGGCGAAAACGGAAATTACCGTCAGTCTGGACGGAGTCAGCCGGAAAGTTTCGGCGGGAGGCACGGTGAAATTGTCACCGGGAGAAAGCATCACGCTGCCGCCGCGCTTGTATCATGCCTTCTGGGGCGAAGGCGGTCGCGTGCTCGTCGGCGAGGTGTCGACGGTCAACGATGACCGCACGGATAACCGTTTTTTTGAATCCATCGGGCGCTTTCCCCAAATCATCGAGGACGAGCCGCCGCTGCACTTGCTGACGATGGATTATACAAAATATTATCGCGACCTGCCCCGGCAATAATTGAGCCAATAAAAAACAACTCGACCATAAACAGGCGGCCATTTATGCCGATCTGCATGGATGCAAGGAATTTAGCGGAAGTTGTTCTGTAGATACTTTCTTCGGGTTGGTCTGCGCTTTACCCGCTGCCGTGAGTCGTGCCTCTGTCGAAGGAATGTCCAAGCCATCGCGGTCCAAGCATGGATGCTGCATGTCAAATGATTTCCGGGAGGCTCAGGAATTTCCAAAGCGTTTCAAATTGCGAAAAATCAGGGATTACGGCCTGCGCGCCGGCTCGGATCAGGCGCGCTCTTTTCCTGGTGTTGCCACCGAAACGCCGCATTTCATCGCTGGCGATCCCAACAGCATAACCGCCGCGCCGAACTGTCTCGCGCATCTCAACCGGCCCGTCGCCAAAAGTTACGAGTTGCCCGAAGTTTCCGCTGAGTTCCGTGAGAATGCGTTCGAGCACGACTTTTTTCGCGTCTTTGTTGACGTTGCCAACCGAGCCAAAAATGCCGCCTGTGAATAACCCGCCGTAGCCCAGCCGTTGTGCCTCTATCTTGACGTCCTCTTCGTCAGTGCCGCTGGCCAGATAAAGTCGGATGCCCGCCCGGTGGAGCGATTGGAGAAACCGCACCGCGCCTTTAACGGTGAAGTCGCTGATCTCCAATTCCTTTCGATCAAGTTTCGCCAGGCGCACGTTCACCAATTTCTTCAGTTCCGCGTTGTAAACCGCCTTGTAAGCCGGCGCATCCAGAATGGCCGCGTCCGGCACGAGATTGAATTCACGCACGATTTCCACCAGCCCTTGCATCTGTGCGATCGTCTGAATGCCCGTGGTGGTTTCGATAAAGCTGCGGACACGCGCTTTGACGCGATGGAAGAATCCTTCGTCTGCCGTCGCGTACTGCCCGCCTAGAATTGCCCGCATCATCATCGGTTCCATGATGTGCTCCCAGCCTTCGCGCAACGTGGAGAGAGTGCCATCGTGATCGAAAATCGCGTGTCGGATGTCGGGCGCCGGCGGCGGTTCGCCGATGATTTCGATCTCACTGTTGTCATACAACCGCGCTCGATGAGGCAACTCTGCAAGCTCTGGCCGGTAAACAAAATCCGCCTCCGCCGCAATGCGCAGGACTTCCGCCGGGCTGGCCGTGCCGGTTTGGAAAAGCTTCTGCGCTGTTACTGCTGCGGCCATGTTGGCGACAAACGCCGCGGCGTTGAGGTTTGTGCCTAAAGATAGAATCGCCGCCAGTGCTGCGGCAAACGTGTCCCCCGCGCCGACCGAATCCGTTCTTCCCATCAGCAGTATGCCAAAGATCTGCACCATCGTCTTGCCGTCACAAACCAGGCAGCCGCGATCGCCGCGCGTCACGACCAAAGCAGATTTCCACCGCCCTTGCAACTCGCCGACTGCCTTTTCCAGCGAGTCCAGCGAGACGACTTCGTTTGCGGCCACGGGACGACCGCACGCGCGCATTACTTCCTTATCGTTAAGCTTGTGGATTGCTGCCGGATAGGCCTCATGATACCCGCGGGAATCGACGATGAAACCGACACCCTCGTTCTCGAGGATGAGTTGATTCAATCGCTCCCGGAAGGACGGAGAATCATGAACACTGCCGACAACCTGATGATTAATGAACACCATCGACACCAAAGGCAAGACCTCCTGAAGACGCGAGAAAAGGAGCGCCTCCGTTTTCGGAGAAAGCCGGTTGAAATTGCCGTGGTCGAGGCGGTTGAGTTCCCGTCCTTCAACGTGCGGCTTGATATAAGTGTGAGTGGCCCAGTTCTCTGGCTGAGTAATGAGCCCCTGTGCTTCAATCTCCGGACGTTGCAGCAGGCGCATCAACTCACGGCCAAAGGGATCGTTTCCAAGAACACCCACCGGAAAAATGCGACGCACGCCCAGCGCGAGAAGGTTAAATACGACATTGCCAGCCCCGCCGGGTGAATAACGCTGGCTATGCACTGGTTCCGTCGGCAGGCCGGTCTCGATGGAAATTTGGGAAACCGAACGGTCAATCGGCCAATAGACATCAAGGCAGAAGTCGCCGAGCACGGCTACGGTCGCGCCGCTGAGCTTGTCGAGCGTGGCGGCTATTTCCCGATATCAAAGCAGATCGATTGCCTGGATCAATTTCATAAAAGCAGTTAAAACCAGCGCATATTGTAAAGCTTTAAAACACCTTCCGGCGTGCCTCGTGATCGGGCTCACCCGCGCGCCCGCCAAAAAGAAGAACACTGCGTGCATTCATAGCCTTTCAATTGATCTATCGCCATTGAGTGCAAGTCAAGTCCGCGACTTTCAGCAGAGGCATTTTGGAGTCCACAATTAGAGTCGAGCTACTGGATTTTTGATCTAGTACGCCTGCCGGGAGGGGCCTTCTTTTCGATGCGTGGGTTTGTTCAGAAACGTCTTGCATTCGGTTTTGTGCTGGGTATCGTATTGGCTGTCAGCGACATTCAGCGAGTCGCCGATTCAAATGGCCGCGTCAGAAGAATTTGACGCGCGCGTGGATTGAATCGGAAGCATGGCGAAAATGGCACGTATTTGTTGCTTCAGGGATACAAAGGCGGGGTACAATGGAATAAAGTGGCGGATAATGCGCTGTAAATCGTTGATAATCAGGCCCGCGTGGCGGAATTGGCAGACGCGCTAGATTCAGGTTCTAGTGAGTAACATCGTACAGGTTCAAGTCCTGTCGCGGGCACCATTTATTTTCCATATCAACACCAGTTTCTTTGGCGCGAAAATTCAGGGCTTTTTCGGGGGAATGGTGCGCGCTGCAGGTTTTGAACCTGCGACCCCTACCGTGTGAAGGTAATGCTCTACCACTGAGCTAAGCGCGCAAAAACCAAAATCGAGCGCTTTCATCGCCTCGACTCATCAGCAGAATAATATGCCCCCTTCAAAAATGGCGGCAAGCATTTTCGTCGCCCGGCCTTTTCGCCCCGGCGCTGCGCCAGGGGTTGACTGTGCGGCGGGGAGAGGACAAGCTTCGGGAAATGCGATTGTCCATGAAACAGTCCGGTCCCGGCCAAAGGAAGGTGGCGCTTCGTTTGCGTCCGTCTGTTTTCGCGCTGCTCCTTGCCATGTCCTGGCTGCTGACGCGGGCCGCCCCCGCCGCGGATCAACCCGCCGAAACGAAGCCCCCTCTCTGGAAGGACCCAGCCCAACCGCTGGAGTTGCGTGTGCGCGATTTGGTGGGGCGCATGACGCTGGAGGAAAAGGCGCTGCAGATTGGCAACGATGCGCCTCCCATTCCCCGTCTCGGTCTGCCCGCTTACAATTATTGGAACGAATGTTTGCATGGCGTTGCGCGCAACACCAACGGTTACGCCACCGTCTTCCCGCAGGCCATCGGCATGGCGGCGAGCTTTGATCCGCCCTTGTTGCACACGGTGGCTGATGCGATTGCCACGGAGGCGCGCGCCAAGAACCGCGAATACACCGAAGCCCACGATGGCGACAGCACCCAATACACGGGGCTGTCGTTTTGGGCGCCGAACATCAATATATTTCGCGACCCGCGCTGGGGCCGCGGGCAGGAGACCTATGGGGAAGACCCTTTTTTGTCGGGGCGAATGGCGGTGGCGTTTATTCAAGGTTTGCAGGGTGATGATCCGAAGTACTTCAAGGCCCTGGCTTGCGCCAAACATTTCGCGGTCCATAGCGGGCCTGAAGCGCAGCGGCATTCTTTCGACGCGGAGCCGCCGGAGCGGGACTTTTACGAGGTCTATCTGCCCCAGTTCGAAGCGGCGGTGCGGGAAGGCCGCGTCGGCGCGGTGATGGGCGCTTACAACCGGCTTTTCGGCACGCCTTGTTGCGCAAGTCCCCTTTTGCTGGAAAATTTGTTGCGCGGCCAATGGGGGTTCAAGGGCCATGTGGTGGCGGATTGCGACGCCATTTACGACATTTTCATGGGGCACAATTTTTCGCCCACGCTTGAGGCGGCCGCGGCCAGCGCCGTCAAGGCCGGGTGCGATCTGTGTTGCGGGATGGAGTATCGCGCGTTGATAGACGCCGTGCATGACGGACTGCTGAAAGAGCAGGAAGTTGACACAGCGGTGGGGCGCTTGCTCCAGGCTCGCTTCCGCCTCGGCCTGTTCGATCCGCCCGCCCTCGTGCCTTACGCGAGAATTCCGGCGACGGACTACGACACGCCGGCGCATGACAGACTGGCCCTGCGGATGGCGCGCGAGTCCGTTGTGCTGTTGAAGAATGATGGATTGCTGCCGCTGGACCGCGCCAAAATTCACAAGATTGGCGTGTTTGGCGTCAACGCCAATTATGTGATGACGCTTCTGGGCAATTACAACGGCGATCCGTCGCATCCGGTGACGTTTGCGCGAGGCATCCTGGATTTCCTCGGCACCAACGCGCAGGTCTATTACGCGCCGGGCTGCCCGCTGGCCCTCCGGGTGGGCGACACCAACCAAGCCGCTTATGACGACGCCCGCGCCAAGGCGCTGGATCTGGCGCAAACGGTGGATGCCATTGTTTACTTCGGCGGCATTTGCGCCGACCTTGAACGTGAGTATATGGGGGTGCCGTTCGAGGGGTTTTTCTACGGGGACCGCACGCGCATTGAATTGCCGCCCGTGCAAACGGAGTTCCTGAAAGCGTTGCGCGCCACGGGCAAGCCCCTGGTCTTTGTCAATTGCAGCGGAAGCGCGATTGCCATGCCGTGGGAAGCGGAGAATCTGCCAGCCATTGTGCAGGCCTGGTACCCCGGCCAGGAAGGCGGACGGGCGCTGGCGGAAGTTTTGTTCGGAGACGCCAACCCGGCGGGACGGCTTCCGATCACCTTTTACCGCGCCACGGCGGACCTGCCGCCCTTCACCGATTATGCCTTGTCCAACCGCACCTATCGTTACTTCAAAGGCAAACCCCTGTTCGCCTTTGGACACGGCCTCAGCTACACCCAATTCAAATACGGCCCCGCGCAACTGGACCGGGCGCAAGCCGGCCTGGATGACACCATCCATGTGAAATTGGACGTGACCAACACCGGCACGCGCGACGGCGACGAAGTGGTGCAGGTTTATTTTCGGCATGTCAAATCCGCCGTGCCGCAACCGCTGGAGGCGTTGTGCGGATTCCAGCGCGTGCCGGTGCCGCATCAGCAATCGGCGCACATTGACATCCAGGTGCCGGTCACGGCGCTTCGCTATTGGGACACGGCCCGGAAGCAATATGTGGTGGAGCAGGGGGACTACGAGATTTTGGTGGGCGCGGCGTCGGATGATATTCGGGCAAAACTTCCGCTGCGGGTCGGGGGGCCGTGACGGGGTGGTGACGGTTTGTGATGGGTTTGATCCATCCGCAACGCGCCTTGATGCGGTCGGGACGCGCTGCCGCGCGTCCAAAGCGACCGCAAGGGCTGTTGACACTATACTTCAGTAGTATTCAGCCTTCAGCCTTTATTTCTATGCTCCAGTTTGTGCTGTCATTCCACTTGGGTTATATTGCTTGCGGTTATGCGTCAAAAAAAATGAAATGAACATATACTACAATACCTTGAACCTTTATGATCGTATGACCATCGTCCTTCACCGTTTCATTTTGTCA
>Ga0326728_10023235_pt1 | contig 11386 bp, 8 predicted proteins | sample MB3enrmetagenome_FD_207602 | JGI IMG/M metagenome (GOLD analysis project Ga0326728, IMG submission 207602) | Lab enriched peat soil microbial communities from McLean, Ithaca, NY, United States - MB31MN | ecosystem: Environmental > Terrestrial > Soil > Wetlands > Peat | place: USA: New York... | reverse complement strand
TGAAACGCTCCTATGCCTTTCCTTCCAGCAGATCTCCCAGCTTCGTTACCGGGCAACGGACGCCAAGATAGAATGTGCCGAAGTTCGAATACACTCCGCTGACCTCGTCATATCGCATCTCCGCAATCAGCTTCTTAAAGACCACCGGATCGTCGCCAAACAGATCGACGCCCCATTCCCAATCGTCGCAGCCGATGGATCCGGAAATGACCTGCTGCACCTTTCCAGCATAGCGCCGGCCCACCAATCCGTGTTCTTCCATTTGCCGCCGCCGCTCCTCGATCGGCAGCATGTACCAGTTCTTCTCCTCTCCCCGCTTGCGGTCCATCGGATAAAAACTGAGAAAGCGCGCTTCGGGAACCTTGGGAAACAGCCTTGGCCGCATGGCGGCGCGCTGGCGTTCGAGCAATTCCTCGACTTCCCGCTTCCATTCCTCCGATTGCGGCGCCACGCCCCGCTCCACAAGCGACCGGTACAGTTTCACCGTGGAATCGTAAAGTCCCAGTTCCACCACCGAAACATAGGAACTGCTGGGCTGAAGAAATTCCCGCAGGCGCAACGAGTTCACCGCCAGTTGGACGGCATTCAACTGCTCAAAGGTATCGCGGAAATGCACCAGCAACAGGTCGCCCTTGTGGCCCAGAATGGAATACAGCGCGCTGGCGCCGCTGGACTCCACGGGCGCCAGCAAAGTGGCCGCCTCCTGCAGGATGTCGGCTTTCCCCGACGCCGGCAGCTTACGCCATGCGGCCCAATCGAAGGTCATCATCTGGTGCAACACGCCGGCGCCCTCCAACGTCAAAGGCACGGCCGGCAATGTTGTTTGGACACTGGCAACAGCAAGGTCGTCAGAAGACATGAACAGCGCTCCCCACCCGAAAACTGGTGACTTTACATTGTAGGCGAAGTTCCCTGCCGGCGGTTCCTCAGGGCATGTTCGGATCGGGCATAGTCAAAAAATTGCGTTTTGCGCCCAAGGGGATCATCGTTAGAACATTTTCAGGTTGCTGGCCCTCATTCCACTTCGGGAAGTTGCCACCACCAGGGACCGCGCGGACTGCGTTTTACGGACTGAACTCCAAGCAGGAGCTTGGCGCGTTTCAAGGTAATCGGCGTAATACCCAGGACCCTGGCTTCGGCTTGCATCTGCGTTGCCTCGCGGGGGCTGTCCTGGAGCATGTGAGAGAGGAAGATGATGGCCGAATCGAGCGCGCCCTCCTCCTCGGCGGTGGCCTCAGGAGCAAGCAGGGACGCGTCGTTAAGGCCACCGACAGGGTAGCCCCAATGGAAAGAGCCATCGTTCCCGATGCCATAACCTACGGGCGGCCCCAGGGGGGCGAGGTTGGATTTTACGTGCAACAATGCCCGCGGCTTCGGGCCATGGGGCCAGACGCCGGCCAGCAGTTCACTCCGCGCGATTGCGCTCAGACCGGCAACGCCCAGGTTGCGCGCCGGAACCCGCCCGGTCCGGGGCTTACTCAGGTGGCGGACCAGCAAAACGCAACAATGGCGCTCCTCGGCCAACCGCCGCAGTGTTTCACGCCAAGAACTGGTGTCCTAGCCCTGCCGCGCAGCCGCCTCCAGGAAAGATTGGAACGAATCGACGATCAGCAGCCGGGCCTGGGTTCGGCGCAACGCACGGTCGAGCACTTGCACATAACCGCGGGGCGTTTCGTTGGCGGGGTCATTCCCGTTTCCTGGAGGCAATAACGGCAGCAGGTGGAGACGGTTTGCGTCACCACCCAGAGCGTCAAGTCGCGGACGAAGCACATATTCGGGACTGTCCTCCGCGCTGAGGTACAACACATCGGTTGGGGTCCATGGTTCTTCCCAGCGGGGCACAAGCCCGACGGTGAGCTTGGCGGCAATGGCCAAAGCCAGGTAGGTGGTTCCGCAACCGGGATCGCCGCTCAATAGCGATACCATTCCAAGGGGCAGGTACGGAGCCCATAACCAGTCGATCTTCGCGGGTTGGACGTCTGCCAGCCGCAGCAATTCTTCGCTTTGGCACTCTTCGTCGCTCATATTCAGCCTTTTGGATTGAAGCTTCGCAGGTTCGTTGCACGCCGTGAGTTGCGAGTTGCGATTTGCGGGTTGCAGTTTGCGAGCCCAGCGCACAGGCGCGAGCGAGGATGCAAGAATGCCTCGCAATGGGAGCAGGTGAGTCCGGGCGACCGCGGCGCCGCCAATCGTTTCCGTAATACTTTTAATGCCGGAAGCGCACAACGTCAATATTGTGGAAACACCTTTTTTGCGGGCGGGCACCGCGCCGGAGCAGCTTTGGCCCTTGCCCGAACGCGACCGTCGCGCAAAGCGCTGTCAAGCAAGCCCCGGCAGGCAGATAAACGGATTACGTACCGTCCCCCAAAAATATTTCTTCTTGCTTCACGTAGCGTGAGGCGCTACACTTTACACGTGATAAAGAGCTTCCGTCACAAGGGGATTGAACGCTTCTTCCGGACCGGGAGCAAGGCTGGCATTCAGGCCAAGCACGCCAATCGGCTGCGGCTACAGCTCTTTGCTTTGAACCGCGCGAAGACAGCCGCTGACGTGAATGCACCCGGTTGGGTGCTGCATCCTCTGCACGGTAATTTGGAAGGCCATTGGGCCATCACCGTGAATGGGAATTGGCGGCTCACCTTCACATTTGAGGGTGACGATGTCATCTTGGTGGATTATCGGGATTATCACTAAGCCTAGGAATCGATGGGCGGAAATGAGGTATACGGTATGGCGCTGATGCACAATCCCCCGCACCCTGGAGCGGTTCTCCGAGAATACCTGGGGAAAATGGAGGTTTCTGAGGCCGCAAAGCGGCTCCATCTCTCCCGTACCACGTTGTCGCGCGTGCTCAACCGGAAGGCGGGCATTTCGCCGGAGATGTCCCTGCGGCTCTCGGATGCCTTGGGAACGCATCCGGCCTTTTGGTCCGGACTGCAGTTGGACTATGATCTCTGGCAAGCATCCCGGAAGCGCCGGCCAGCCATTGCGCGATTCTCTCAAACGGCGATTGCCTGACGGAACGTTCCGGTTGACACGCCCGCCTGGGAGTGCGCTACAAGTTGTTCAGACCTGTTAAGATTTTCTGTCACTATGCCGGCGCACTGCGGTAAACGGAGTCAACCATGACACGTGGAATCGTTCCTCGTCAGCCCTCGAAGGCCGGGCGCCATGACGGAATCAAGCAGCAAGCACGGCGGGCCGAATCGCGTGGAACTTCGCGCGTTCCGCGTCCCGCAAAGGCGCGCGGCACGGTTCTTCCCGGCGCCAAAGCTTCCCGCTCCGCTTCCCGGAAAGCCGCTTCCGGTTACGATCCGCTCGCTCCCCAGCGGATTGCGGAGATTTTGCAACGGCTCGACGCGCTGTATCCGGGCGCGACCTGCGCCCTGCATCATCGCAACGCCTGGGAACTGCTGGTCGCCACCATCCTTTCGGCACAGTGCACGGATGTGCGAGTCAACCTGGTGACTCCCGAGCTTTTTCGCAAGTATCCTGCCGTCCAGGATTTTGCGCGGCTCGCGCCCGAAGCGCTGGAGCCCGATATTCGCTCCACCGGATTCTTCCGCAACAAAGCCAAGTCGGTGGTGGGCGCGGCCCGGAAGATCGTCAGCGATTTCCAGGGAGAAGTTCCCAGCGAGATGGATCAACTCCTGCAGCTTCCGGGCGTCGCGCGCAAAACCGCCAATGTCATTTTGGGGACATGGTTCCACAAGGCCGAAGGCGTCGTCGTGGATACGCACGTCACCCGCATTTCGCACCGCTGGGAACTGACGACGCAGGCGGATCCCAACAAGATCGAGCAGGACTTGATGCGCATCCTTCCGCGCGACCATTGGATTCTGGGCGCTCACCAAATCATTTTGCACGGCCGCGCGCTTTGCATTGCCCGCCGGCCGAAATGCGCCGACTGCCCGTTGGAAAATCTCTGCCATGCCGCCGATAAGACCTGGAGCACGGTGGAGTTGCACAAGAACGCGAAGGCTTAAAGGGAGACAGAAGATTATGACCACGCCTTCAACCCCGGGACATCAGCCGCTGACGGAACAACCGGCATGGAAGGCACTGGAGTTGCACTGCCGGAAGATTCGCTCCCAGCATTTACGTTCGCTGTTTGCCGCCGATCCGGACCGTGGCGCCCGGCTGACGCTGGAAGCGCTGGGTCTCTATCTCGACTATTCGAAGAACCGCATCACCGGCGAAACCGTCGCCCTGCTGGTGCAACTCGCCGAATCGTGCGGCTTGCGCCAGCGCATTGACGCCATGTTCCGCGGCGAGAAGATCAATGTCACCGAGAACCGGGCGGTACTGCATGTTGCCCTGCGGGCCCCGCGCGGCCAGCAAATCCTGGTGGACGGCCGGGATGTGGTCCCCGAAGTTCACGCCGTACTGGACCGCATGGCCGCTTTTTCCGGGCGCGTGCGCAACGGCGAATGGAAGGGACACACGGGCAAGCGCATCCACAACGTAGTGAATATTGGCATTGGCGGCTCCGATCTGGGGCCGGTCATGGCCTACGAAGCCTTGCGCCACTACAGCCACCGGGAGATGAGCTTTCGCTTCGTTTCCAACATCGACGGCGCCGACTTCAACGAAACCACCCGCGACCTGGACCCGGAGGAAACGCTGTTCATTATCTCCTCCAAGACCTTCACGACCCTGGAAACCATGACCAATGCCCAGACCGCCCGCGCCTGGACGTTGCGCAAACTAGGGGACGAGAAGGCTGTGGCCCGCCATTTTGTAGCGGTCTCCACCAACGCCGCCGCCGTCGCTAGATTCGGAATTGATACGGACAACATGTTCGAGTTCTGGGATTGGGTCGGCGGACGCTACTCGATGGAATCAGCCATCGGGCTGTCCACCATGATCGCCATCGGCGCCGAGAATTTCCGCGCCTTGCTGGCCGGCTCCCACGCCATGGACGAGCATTTCCGTACCGCCCCGTTCGACCGTAATCTGCCGGCCCTGCTCGGCCTGCTGGGAATGTGGTACAACAATTTTTTCGGCACGGAAACCGTGGCCGTGTTGCCTTACGATCAGTATTTAAAGCGCTTCCCCGCCTACCTGCAGCAGTTGACCATGGAAAGCAACGGCAAGCAGACCACTCTAGCCGGCGGCCCAGTCAACTATCAGACGGGACCAATCTTCTGGGGAGAGCCCGGCACCAACGGGCAACACTCTTTTTATCAGCTCATCCATCAAGGGACAAAGCTGATTCCCTGCGACTTCATCGGTTTCTGCCACGCACTGGAACCGTTGGGTAAACATCATGACCTGCTGATGGCCAACCTATTTGCGCAGACCGAAGCCCTCGCCTTCGGCAAGACCGCCGACGAAGTGCGCGCCGAAGGGACACCGGAAGGGCTGATTCCACACCGCGTATTTGAAGGCAACCGGCCCAGCAATACCATCCTGGCCGAACGTCTGACCCCGGACATTCTTGGCAAACTGATCGCGCTGTACGAGCACAGCGTGTTTACGCAAGGTGTGCTCTGGAACCTCGACTCGTTCGATCAATGGGGCGTGGAGTTGGGCAAGGTCCTGGCCACCAGGATTGTTCCCGAACTGGAGAGCCCCCAGGAGCCGGAATTAAAGCATGACAGCTCGACGAATGCGATGATCCGGCGATACAGGAAATCGTCGCCGCGCTCCTGATGCCGATTGCGGAGCAATCCAAGCTGCGTCACGATACATAGTTGATTGACGGATGAAGACCCAGCCGCAGAGCGCCGAAAAATGGTAGCCCAGGCGTAAGCCCGGGGTTCAGGAACGGAACATGGCCGTAGCCCCCGCAGGGTGCAAAAGAAGGGGTTGCCACGACTTGGTTTGGACGCATCGATTTTCCCCGATCACAAATATGTCGTCTTTTCTGGAAGCGATTCTTACGCCCGCTACGCGGGCTCCGCTCCGCGATTACTACCTTTCCCCAGACTCACGCCTGGGGCTACCATCTTTTGCCCGTTACGCGGGCTTTGCGGCCGGCCGCCTGAATTGCCGGCCACCACTGGGTTAAAATGAAAAGCTATGAATGAAGCGATGAATCAGGGTATTGAGAACATCCGCAAACGGGGAAGCCGCATTATCGCCGAAGGCGCTCACATGTTGCCGGCGGCGGGATTGATGATGGCCGAGGGCGTTATTCGCTCGCTGGACGATTTGAAGCGGCCGTTCGTCACCGTTATCAACTCTTACACCACCCAGATTCCGGGGCATGCCCACCTGGACAAAATCGGCGCTATTGTGCGCGACGAACTCAAGGCGCTGGGATTCAACGTCTGGTACGTCAACGTCGGCGGGGCGATTTGCGACGGCATCGCCATGGGTCATTTCGGCATGAAGTATTCCCTGCCCTCGCGGGAACTGATTGCCGACCAGATTGAAACCATCATCGGCGCCCATCCCTGCGATGCCTGGGTCGGCATCGCCAATTGCGACAAGATCGTGCCCGCCATGTACAACGCAATGGTTCGGATCAATATTCCCGCGGTGTATTTGAGCGGCGGACCCATGCTGGCCGGTCCCGGCAATACCGATCTGATCACCATCTTCGAGGCCGTGGGCAAGCATAGTGTGGGCAAGATGAACGACGCCGAACTGCGCGGACTGGCGGAAAAGGCCTGTCCCGGCTGCGGCAGTTGCTCGGGCATGTTCACCGCCAATTCCATGAATTGCCTGGGCGAAGCGCTCGGCCTGGCCCTGCCCGGTAACGGCACCATTCCCGCCGAGCAATGGAAGGACAACACCTTCCAATACACCGAGCCGAATCCGGCGCGTATTGAGCTTACCAAGCGCGTCGCGCACGCTCTGAAAACATGTCTGGAACAGAACATCCGTCCGCTGGACATCGTTACCGAGCAGGCGCTGAACAATGCCTTTGTGCTGGATATGGCGATGGGCGGTTCCACCAATACCATCCTGCACACACTGGCCCTCGCCCATTCCGCAAAGATCCCGTTCAAGCTGACGACGCTGAACGAGATTTCCGCCCGGACGCCGAACATCTGCAAGGTTGCGCCCAGCCGTCCGGAAGTACACGTGGAACACGTTCATCGTTCGGGCGGCATTCCGGCCATCCTGAAGGAACTGGCCCGGAATGCCCAGACCGGCCTCAACCTGGACGTTCCCACCGTCACCGGCAAACCGCTGCGGGATGCGGTGGCCAACGCTCCCGATCCCGATGGCGACGTAATCCGCCCGGTGACCAAGGCGTTTTCGCAAACCGGTGGGCTGGCAATATTGTTCGGCAATGTCGCTCCGAAAGGTTCCGTGGTCAAGGTGGCCGGCGTCGCGGACGACATGATGGAGTATGAGGGCGCGGCACGGATTTACGAATCGCAGGAAGACGCGTTGCAAGGCATCCTGGCGGGGGAAGTGAAGGACGGGGATGTCGTGGTCATCCGCTACGAAGGCCCGCGCGGCGGACCGGGTATGCAGGAAATGCTCTCGCCCACCGCGGCCCTGGTTGGCGCCGGCGTTCGCGCGGCCCTGATCACCGACGGCCGCTTCTCCGGCGGTACGCGCGGCTTGTGCATTGGCCACGTTTCGCCCGAAGCGGCAGCCGGCGGACCCATTGCCGCGGTTCGCGCGGGCGACCGCATTTACATCAATGCCAAGACCTGCAAAATCGAGTTGAAGGTCAGCGATGCCGAGATCAAGAAACGCCTCGCCGCCCTGCCCAAGTTTGAACCCAAGGTAAAACGCGGCTGGCTGGCACGCTATCTGCAACACGTCACCAGCGCCGATACCGGAGCGGTATTTGAGATTTGAAAACAGTAATAAGTAACAAGTAATAAGCCAGACCGGCAACGTCTGGAGGCGGCTGGCAACTTGTGGGCTTTCGCTGAAAACTGTCAACGGCTGACTGCAAGACCCAAGGCGTGATAATTCGGCTTATTACTTATTACTAGTCACTTATTACTTGTTACTGGCCTCCAAGCGGGTGCGTGATGGCCGCGCGGATGGCTTGGTCAAGCATTGCCGGCTGAATCGGTTTGGTGACGTAGCCATTCATGCCCGCGGCGAGGCAGCGTTCGCGATCGCCCTTCATGGCATGCGCGGTCATGGCGATGATGGGAACCTGACGGTTGCCGTTTCCGTCGGAGCGGATCGCCGCGGTGGCTTCAAGTCCGTCCATGTGGGGCATCTGCACGTCCATAAGCACCAGATCAAAATGCTGGGTTTGGCACAGCGCCACCGCCTTACGCCCATCCTCGGCAATCGTAAGGGTATGGCCACGCTTTTCCAGCAGGCGTAGCGCCAATCTTTGATTCACATAATTGTCTTCCGCCAGCAGAATGCGCAGCGGGGCAATCGCCTCAGAGGCTGAGGTGGACTGTTCCTCCGCGGACTTACTCTGCTCTTGCGGACCACCGACAGCCGACACGATCGCTTCCAAAAGGCTCGAAGGCTTAACCGGCTTCAGGACATGAGAATCGATCCTGATTCCTTGAGCCTGAGCGGAATGGCTGGAGTGGCGTGCTGAATTCACGACGATCAGAGGGGTGGCGCTGAGTTCGGGGCTCTCCCGAACCCGCCGGGCTACTCTTAGATTGTCCAAATCGAAGCTCATCAGGTCCAGGATGGCAAGCGAAAACGGATGATCGTCAGCCACAGCACGATGCAAAGCGGCAAGAGCCGCTGCGCCGTCAGGCACAGGGGTGGTTTCCAGATGCCAGCTCTGCAGCATCTCCTGAAGAATGCCGCGGCTGGTCGCGTTCTCCACCGCCAACAGTACGCGCACATCGTGGAATTCGGGCACAATCGCCGGCTGGGCGTTGGCCGGCTTCTCGAACCGGACGACAAAATGAAACGCGCTTCCGGGACCGCCCCGTTCCCGGGCTTGCGGTAGCGGGCTTTCGACCCAAATCCGCCCCTGCATCATGCCGACCAATTTGGTGCAGATGGCCAGGCCCAAACCGGTGCCCGTGTACTTGCGCGTGCTGGATCCATCCGCCTGGGCAAAAGGCGCGAAGATCATCTCCTGTTTGCCGGGATCAATACCAATGCCGGTGTCGATAACGCTGCAGTGCAAGAAGACGAAATCGTCATCCTGGCGCTCAATTTCAATATCGACAACGATTTCGCCTTCTTCCGTAAACTTGACGGCATTACCCACCAGATTGACCAGCACCTGGCGGAACCGGCCGGAATCGCCAAACAGAAGATCCGGGACCTCGGCGGGAATACGGCAGGCCAATTCCACGCTCTTCTCGCTCGCACGCCCGCCCAGCATCTGCAGGGCGTCGCCAACGCACTCGCGCAGACTGAACTCCACCGACGACAGCTCCATTTTGCCCGCCTCGATCTTGGAGAAATCGAGAATATCGTTCAGAATCGACAACAGCGATTCTCCCGAAGCTTTCACGGTCATCAGATATTCGCGCTGTTCCGGAGCCAACTCGGTCTCCAACGCCAGTTCGGCAATGCCGGTGATGCCGTTCATGGGCGTACGGATTTCGTGGCTCATATTGGCAAGGAATTCGCTCTTGGCACAATTGGCCGCCTCCGCCGCGTCTTTAGCGTGGCGCAACTCCTTGATCATGCGGCTGCGCGCGCGGTAATTCAGAAAGGCCAGTTGCAGCAAGGCAAAAATCAGGAGGGTGCCGGCGGCAGCGCTTATGCGAAAAGCCTTTTCCCGATACCACGGAGCCAGCACGGAGAAGGAGATCTGGGGCGGATGAGGATCGATGTTTCCATTGCGATCCATGGCGCGCACCTGGAATTGGTGCACCCCTTCACTCAGCCCCTTAAAAGATGCGGAGTCGGCAGTGGTAAACGGACTCCAGGACCCGTTATCCAGGCGATAGGAAAACAGTAATCGCCCGGCCGCGGTGAACTTCCATTTGTCGATGCCGGAAAAAACCAGATGCACCTGGCCACCGGGGGGCACTCTGGTGGGGCTGTCCTTCTCGGAAAGGAGCGTCCGCGGAGGATCGGTGTCGGCCTCCGGATGGAACAAACTGAGCCCCATGCTGGTGCTGGCCCAGATGCGGCCGTGCCGGTCCTCGAGAATATCGTTCACCATCGATGACGGCAATCCGTCCTCGCGCTCGTTGGTGATCCACACCCCGTCATGATAGCGATGGGCGCCGGTGCCGGAGGCCATCCAGAGAGTGCCATCCCGCGCCTGGCGGATGACCCGAATCCGATCCACCCCCGTTTGCAGGACGGTCCAGGACTTGCCGTCATACTCCATCAATTTATCGCGGCCGCCGACCAGAACTTTGCCGTTCGAGCGGGGAAGAAGGCTGAAACATCCGGTGTCGGGATAACCTTGCTCCGGGCCAATGTACTGCAGCTTCCCTTTCTGGTAGAGCCCGAATCCGCCGGTCATACACAATCCGAATTCTCCGCCGGAACCCTGATAGACCGCCCGAATTACGCCGGTGTCCCATTTCGGTTTGGTGCGCAGAAACTCCCGGAACTGCTTGCCGTCATAGATCTGCAGGGTGTACTGGGAAGAGCCGGCAACCTGGGTGCAAACCCAGACCGTCTTATCGTTGCGCTTGAACATCCACTCGATCTTCTGCCCTTCCGGCGGATCGATTTCTTTGAAGCTTCTGTCCCGCGGGGAAAATGCCCATAGCGAAGAATGACTCACCGTGCTCAACAGCACCGTGCCGTCGGAGAGCTGTGCCATCCCGGCAATCTCGGGCGCGGCCACTTTGTGCCACATCTCTTTGGGGAGCGGATAGGTAACCCACTGCTTCCCCCGTAATTGCACGAGCGCCGTTCGGGAGGCGAACCACAAATCGCCATTGGCGCCTTCCAATCCGGCCCCGACGGCGGAGCGAATCTGGGCGACGCCCGCGGGCGTACGCCACAGCGGCGGCGCATAGCGTGCCGCGCCCGCCGTGGTTCCCACCCATACGACTCCGTCCGGCTGCGGAGTTACCGACCGGATGGTCCCCGCCAGGACGCCATCCCGATCGAACGTGCTCAGGCGCCCGTTGACCAATTGGTACAGATTCTCCGCATCATGCATCCAGATGGAGCCGTCCGCTCCCGGCCAGCCTCGTTCGATCTCCGGCACGCCACGAAACACTACGCTCCAGCTCTTGCCGTTAAAACGGGCAAGAACATTGGTCTCGGTTTCTTTGTCTGTGGCTACCACCAGCACCGAACCGTCCCTGTCCTCAAACGGCGCCTTGGCATCACGCAAGCCGGTCTTCTTAAAACTGTATTCCTCCCAAACGGTGCCGGCCGTATTGGTCTTCGCAATTCCCTTCTTGGCCAGGACCCAAAGGTCGCGGGAATTCCGCGCCAGCAAAATGTCGGTCAGGTCGCCGAGATTGGTGTTGCTCATGCGCTGGATCACGCGCAGTGCGTGGGTCTCGGTGTTGTATTCCAGCAGCTTCGAGGAGGTGGCAACAATCGTCCGCCCCGA
>Ga0326728_10023234_pt1 | contig 11386 bp, 7 predicted proteins | sample MB3enrmetagenome_FD_207602 | JGI IMG/M metagenome (GOLD analysis project Ga0326728, IMG submission 207602) | Lab enriched peat soil microbial communities from McLean, Ithaca, NY, United States - MB31MN | ecosystem: Environmental > Terrestrial > Soil > Wetlands > Peat | place: USA: New York... | reverse complement strand
CTTCGGCGGCGGAGAGTTCGTTCACCAATTCCATGATGGCGGCGATGCAGGTGTTGAAGTGCCAGCGACCCTGGAAATCGTGGCTGACGCGCTTGATGGTCTGGTGAAGCTTGCGCTGGATGGCGCGGGCTTCGGGGGAGAGGTTGTCAGGCGCTGCCGATGCGGCCAGCCGCGCGTCCACGGGAGTTTTGACGTAGAAGCGGTAGACGCGGCCGAGGAAGCGCTGGATGCCTTCGATGCCGGTATCCTGCCAGTCGAGATCGCGGTCGGGCGGAGAGGCGAAGAGCGTGTACATGCGCGTGGCATCGGCTCCGTAGCGCGCGACCATCTCGTCGGGCGAGACGGTGTTGCCGAGGCTCTTCGACATTTTGGCGCCTTCTTTGATGACCATACCCTGCGTGAAGAGGCGGGCGACGGGTTCGTCGTTTTTGATGAGGCCCATGTCGCGCATGAACTTGGTCCAGAAGCGCGAATAAATAAGGTGAAGAATGGCGTGCTCGACGCCGCCGATGTATTGATCGATGCCATCGTGGCCGAACCAGTAGGCGATAATGTCGCCATCGAAAGGCGCTTTGTCGTTGTGGGCGTCGGCGTAGCGGTAGAAGTACCAGGAGGAATCGATGAAGGTGTCCATCGTGTCGGTTTCGCGGCGCGCCGGGCCTCCACACTTGGGGCAGGTGGTGTTGAGGAATTCGGGGACGCTCTGCAACGGCGATCCGCCGGCGAGGGTGACGGTGACTTTGTCGGGCAAGATCACGGGCAGATCTTTTTCGGCTACGGGAACGATACCGTCTTTGCCGCAATCGGCGTTTTTACAGTAGACCATGGGGATGGGCGTGCCCCAGTAGCGCTGGCGGGAGATGCCCCAGTCTTTCAGGCGGAAAGTGACGGTCGCTTTGCCAAAACCTTTTTCTTCGGCGCGCGCGGACATCTTCTTTATAGCGTCGGGACAACGGAGGCCGTTGAATTCGCCGGAATTGACGAGAAGGCCGTCTTCGCTGGTGAAGGGCAGCGGCGGCACCGTCATGGTTTCTTCCGGGTCGGTCGAGGCCGGGAGGATGACGAGGCGGATATCGAGCTTGTATTTCTTGGCGAACTCGTAGTCGCGCTCGTCGTGGGCGGGCACGCTCATGATGGCGCCGGTGCCGTAGTCCATAAGGATGTAGTTGGCGACCCAGACGGGGACGGCCTGGCCATTGTAGGGATTTTTGGCGTAACGGCCGGTGAAGACGCCGTGCTTTTCAATGTTGCCGATGTCACCGGCTTCCTTGGCGCGGCGCTGCTCGGCGATCAGGTGCTCGACCTGAGTTTTCAACTCGGGGTTGCGCGCGGTCATGTCGGTGACGATGGGATGCTCGGGCGCGAGCTGAACCGAAGTCGCGCCGTAGATGGTATCGACGCGCGTAGTGAAGACGGTGATGGTTGAGCCGGCGGGGCCGATGGTGCCGCCGAGATCGAAATCGACGAGCGTGCCTTCGCTGCGGCCGATCCAGTTCTCCTGCATGATGCGGACTTTTTCCGGCCAGCCGCCGAGCTTATCGAGATCGCGCAGCAATTCGTCAGCGTACTTGGTGATGCGCAGGAACCACTGTTCAAGTTCGCGCTGCTCGACCGGCGTATCTTCGTGGCGCCAGCACATCCCGCCGACCACTTGCTCATTGGCGAGCACGGTGCAGCACTTGGGGCACCAGTTGACTTTGCTCTTCTTGCGATAGGCGAGACCTTTCTCGTAGAGCTTGAGGAAGAACCACTGGTTCCACTTGTAATAGTCGGGCAGGCAAGTGGTAACTTCGCGCGACCAGTCGTAGCCGAAGCCTAGGCGCTTCATCTGCGCCTTCATGGCGGCGATGTTGTGCAGGGTCCACTCGCGCGGAGGCGTGTTGTTTTTGATGGCCGCGTTTTCAGCGGGCAGGCCGAAGGAATCCCAACCCATGGGATGAAGCACGTTGTAGCCGTTCATCCACATGTAGCGAGCAAGCGCGTCGCCGATAGCGTAGTTGCGCACGTGGCCCATGTGCAGCGCGCCGGAAGGGTAGGGAAGCATTTCAAGCACGTAGTACTTGGGCTTGCTGGAGTGGGCTTCGGCGGCAAAGAGCGAGGGATCGCTTTGCCAGCGCTCGATCCACTTTTGTTCGATGGGCTGGGCGTTGTAGCGCTCGTCGCGGGGTGGCGCGGGTTTTTCTTGAAGTGACATAGAAAAATGTAAGAGAGCAAACAGTAAACGGCTATTTTACAATGCGGAGCTCTCTGCAATCGCGTGATCATGTTTACACACTTTCGAAGCGGACGACATGTATAATCCACGCAACAAAATGGGCCCCAGTCCCACCTTGGAGGGGGGAATCAGAATGTGGCGTGCGATGTTGTCGTTGCTGTTGCTGGTTTGTATCGCGCTAATGTCCGTCGTGGCGATGAGCTGTGGAAGTTCGTCGTCCCCAGGATCCGGCGGCGGCGGTCCCTACAATGTGGTGGGTACGTGGCAAACCACGCTTTCTGGCACGGGCGGCAGTGCTTCATTTGTCGGTGCGATCGGCTCCTCGGGAGCGGCCGTCTTTTTCGCGACCGATAATCCGGAGTTCATCGGAGATACCTGGCAACTGCCGAGTATCACCGGCGTGAGTTTATTTTCCGGAGAGACGACCCTCTACGCCGCACCTGGCACGGAGCTTCCGTGGGGCGGCACTTCCCAAACCGTTTCCGTCCAAGGCAAGGTCAATTCCAGCACCTCGATTAGTGTTGCGAACTCCAATGGCAGCTTTAACCTTGTTGCGAGCAGTTTGTTGCCGAGCACGGTCAGCGGCTTTTCTGGCGTGATGACCGGAGTGATGAACGATGGGATGCAAGACGGGCCGATCTTTTCGCTTAATTTTTACGGATTGAATTTCAACAGCTCAGGCTCCGCGACTTGCACGATTGGGGGTTCTCTTCTGCAGGACGGGTCGAATAACGTCTTTGGCGTAACGATGGATTTTAACGGAGTTTGCCCAGTTCCATCCGGCCCTTACGGAGGGGGGATCGGTTTCGAGAGTAGCACGGACTACTTCAATGACAATGGCGGGCAACCTGGCACCTATCTATATGCGGATATGCCGACATCCACGGGTCGGTTCGTCATGGAGTTTTTCAAGCCCCAGTAGTCGATTTGGCCCGCTTCCAATTACCTCGAATTGCTCTTGCCGCGCGGCTGCGACTACACTCTTTATTCGAGATCCGTTCGAGGGGTCGCATGCTGATTGTGATGAAGGCGCAGGCTACGGAGGCCGATGTTCGCGCCGTTTGCCAGAAGATCGAATCGTTGGGATTCCGCGCGCATACCATTCCGGGCGCGCAGCGTACGGCGATTGGCATTACCGGGAACCAGGGAGCGGTGGAGAGCGGCACGTTCGACGACATGGCGGGCGTGCAGGAAGTGATACGGGTTTCGAAGCCATACAAGTTGGTCAGCCGCGATGTGAAACCGGACAACACGGTGATCAAGTTTCCGGGCCATTCGGCGACCATCGGCGGGCTGGAACTGGCGATCATGGCTGGGCCGTGCGGCATCGAGAGCCGCGAGCAGGCGTTTGCCATTGCCGAACGCGTGGCGCGCGCGGGGGCGCAGTTTCTGCGCGGCGGCGCTTACAAGCCGCGCACTTCTCCTTATTCGTTTCAGGGGATGGGCGAAGCCGGGCTGAAGATCATGGCCGAGATTCGGGATCGCTTTGGGCTGCTGATCGTGACTGAGGCTGTGGACTACGAGTCGCTGGAGTTGGTGGATCAGTATGCGGACATGATCCAGATTGGCGCGCGGAACATGCAGAACTTCTCGCTGCTGAAGCGTGCCGGACGGGCGAAGAAGCCGGTGCTGCTGAAGCGCGGGATTTCGGCCACGCTGGAAGAGTTCCTGATGGCGGCTGAGTACATCATGAGCGAGGGCAACTACAACGTGGTGCTTTGCGAGCGCGGGGTGCGTACGTTTGTGGACCACACGCGCAATACGCTGGACCTGAGCGTGATTCCGGCGGTGCAGCGGTTGAGCCATTTGCCGATCATTGCCGATCCGAGCCATGGAACAGGGAAGCGCGATAAAGTTACTCCGCTGGCGCGGGCCGCGGTTGCGGTTGGCGCCGATGGACTGATCGTCGAGGTGCATCACGATCCGGACCGCGCTTTGTCGGATGGGATGCAGTCGCTGTTCCCAGACCAATTTGATGCGCTGATGGAGCAGGTGCGGCAGATTGCGGCGGTGCTGGGAAGGACAGTTGCACCGATTGCTGCTTCGGCTCCGGTGGCGGTGTCGAAATAGCAGTTCGGCCTGCGCGGCGATTAGCGCGGTGCAAACGATCGCAGGCTGCTAGAATTCCAAGTTCCTCAATCCTGACGAAACATCGAGCTGTCTCCGTTGCGTAAACTTCTTCTTATCGCCGTTGCGATTCCGCTGATTCTTGCGGCGGGATGGTATTACTTTCACGAGCGGGCGCTTCCTGCTTATGGGCCGCTGTATCGCGAATACGCTTACATCACTAACGGCAAGAGCAACAACGTTACGGTCATTGATCTGCGAACTTATTCGGTGGCGCGCACGCTGAGCGCTGGTACGGAGCCGACGGGCGTTACCGCGAATCCGAAGCGGAACGAAGTGTATGTGGTGAATACGGGCTCGGCGAACGTGAGCGTGATTGACGCCGAGCAGAACAAGGTTGTGGCCACGATTGGCGTTGGCGGACGACCTTACTTCATCGACGTTTCGCCGGACGGGCGACGCGGCTATGTTGCGAACTCGGGATCGAACAACGTGTCGGCTCTGGATCTCGACCATCGGATTGTAATGGGGACGCTGAAAGTCGGCCGAAATCCTGGACTGGCGAGGGTTTCGCCGGATGGATCGACGGTTGTGGTGAGCAATCGCGCCGACAATACCGTTTCAATCATCGATGCGGCGCGGCTGACGGTGCGCTCGGCGATCAACATCTGCATTCAGCCGGAAGATATTGCGATCCTGCCGGATTCGACCAAGGCGTTTGTGTCGTGCTCGGGATCGGGGCAAGTTGCGAGCATCGACCTGAAGACGGACAAACTGCTGGCGCTGCTCGATGTGGGGAAGTCTCCTGTGAGCCTGGCGCTGAAGCCGGATGGCGGAGAACTGGTGTCGTTCAACTTCGATGCGGGTAGTATTTCGATCATCGAGACGACACCGGATGAAGTGTCGGGTAGTTATCTTGTGGGGGCGCAGCCGACGCGAGGCGTGATTACGCTGGATAACTCGCGGCTTTATGTGTCCAACTTTGGATCGAACAATGTCGCGGTTTACGACATCGACATGGGCAGGATTGTGGCGAATTTGCCAGTGGGATCGCATCCGGATGGAATTGCGCTTTCGCAGAGTCAGGTTTATCTGCTGGTGCTCGATTCGGGTTCGGGCGATGTGGCGGTGATTCAAAGGCGAACGCCGAAGAAGAAATTTGAGCCGTCGGAATATTCGCTGCTGACGATTATTCCTGTGGGCATGCAGCCGAATCAGATTGTAGTGAAGTCGTTTCGGCTGACAAAGCTTGAGGGGCGATAGCGATCGTCTGAGTTTTACTCCTTCCATTTTGCCGTTGCGGCAGAGATGTTTCGACTGCGGTTGAGCTTCGCATCCGCGAAGCTCAATCCTCGCTCAACATGACAAGGGTTAGGGTCCAGGATCGAAACTTTATTTTCCAATCATTGCTCCGACTAGCGATTCGAAAATGCGGCAGCCATCGGTGCCGCCTAATTCGGGTTCGGCGGCGCGTTCGGGGTGAGGCATCATTCCCAGCACGTTGCGGCCGGGGCTACAGATGCCGGCGATGTTTTCTAATGAGCCGTTAGGATTGGCTTCCGCAGTGATCTCGCCTTGCGGAGTGGAATAGCGGAAGACGATGCGATCGTCGCGCTTGAGTTCGGCAAGCGTTGAGTCGTCGCAAAAATAATTGCCTTCCATGTGGCCGATGGGAATGGTGAGGACATCGCCTTTCTTGCAGGAGTTGGTGAAGGGCGTTTGATTGTTTTCGACGCGCACATGCACCGGCTTGCAGACGTATTTGAGGCCGACGTTGCGCATGAGGGCGCCGGGGAGGAGTCCGGACTCACAGAGGATTTGAAAGCCGTTGCAGATGCCGAGGACGATGCCGCCGCCGTCTGCGAACTTGCGGACGGATTCCATTACTGGCGAGAACTTGGCGATGGCGCCGGTGCGGAGATAGTCGCCGTAGGCGAAGCCTCCGGGGACGATGACGGCGTCGCAGTTTTGGAGGTCGGGCGAGTCGTGCCAGAGGAAGGTTACGGGCTGATGGGCGACGTGCTCGATAGTCCAGAAAGCATCGTGATCGCAGTTGGAACCGGGGAAGATGATGACGCCGAATTTCATTTTTTGGTTCTCAGTTCTCGGTTGTCAGTTCTCAGTTCAGGCCTCAGCCTATCGGCTCTCGGCTTTGGGTTGACTTTCGCCGCTGATTTGAGGGTACCCCCCTCCCCTCCCGGTCTATTGGAATCAGGACTTTAGAGGGAATTCCGGCCAAAGTCTTGAGCCGAAATGGGTTACGGGTAAAGTCTTGAGCGCATTAGATTTATAGTCTCCAGTCCGGCTAAGGTCCGCTACTGCTACTCAAATTCCTATCCAAGAGGGCAGATGTATCGGGGAGCGTCTTGAGTAGGTTTTCTATTGTTTGAGTGATAACTGATAGTGACAATGGCTGCGGCTTGCGTCAAGAGTAAAGTGCGGAGCGAAGCCGGAGCGGAGTCGAAAATCGGACAGGGGTCGTCTCATTCCCGCTGCCGGTCAGGGGGATGACTTGCGGGCTGCTGGCGGTGTTGTTGGTGATGGTGAGTGTGCCGGTCAGCGGGCCGGGTGCGGTCGGCGCGAAGACCACGTTTACGTAGCAAGTGTGGCCGGCAGGCAAGACGGAGTTGCAGGTGCCGCCAGTTAAGGCAAAATTCTCACTGGCGACGATGCTGGCGATCTGGAGAGCGGCGCTGCCGGCGTTTCGAATGCGGACGCGGCGGGGATTGCTGGTACCTCCAACCGGTATTGCGCCGAAGGTTTCGCGACTGGGAGAAACGGCGGCGGCCGGGGCCTGGAGCAACATGGAAACGGTGTTGTCGGCGGTATTCACTACGGCCAGATCAAGGCGCCCGTCGTTGTTGAAGTCGCCGATCGCCAACTGGGACGCACCGTTGCCGACGGCGACGGTGATTGGATTCTGGAAGGTGCCGTCACCGTTGCCGAGAAAGATGAGAATGGAGTTAGAGGAATCGATGAGGACGAGGTCGAGAATGCCGTCGCCGTTGAGATCGGCGGTGGCGATGAACTGAGTGGTTTGACCGGCGTCGGGCTCGCCGGTTGCTTGAGTGAAGGTGCCATCACCGTTGCCGAGAAGCACGCTGAGCGCAGAGGAGCCGGAGTCGGCGAAGGCGAGGTCGAGAATGCCGTCACCGTTGAAGTCTCCCACGACGGCCGCGACTGGCGACACCAGGCTGGTGACAATCTGAGGAGTGGGGGTGAAGTCTCCCTCGCCGTTGCCGAGCGAGACGAGAACGGGTCCGGGGTCAGAGGGAGAACATTGTTCATAACCTAAGAAGGCGAGGTCGATGAGGCCATCTCCGTTGAAGTCTCCTGCGTAGGCGGCGGAGCCAGCGTAACATCCGGGGCCGCCCCCGGTGAGCGAAAAACGACCACGGCTATTGCCGAGGAAGACATAGAGGCCCGGGATGGATCCGTCTTCTTGAACCAATGCGAAGTCAAGACGGCCGTCGTTGTTGAAGTCGGCGAAGGCCGGGATGGTGGTCTGACCGCTATCGCTTAATCCGTAGCCATCCAGGTGGTAGTCGAGCGTTCCATCGCCTTTCCCCCGATAAATGGTAATCTCTGTGTCGTTTTGGAAGTCCCTCCACTCGGCCGCAACTCCGAGTTTCCCGTTGCCGAAGTCTTCCGCCATGAGGACGGGCAAACCTGCCCCGCCTATCGTCTCGGGAAGGCAAATGCTGGACTTTGGGGCAAAAGCTCCCGCGCCGTTCCCCAGAAGGATCTGTATGGTGCCAACGTCGTTGTTAACGGAGCAGTGAGCCTGTTGTTCAAGATTGAGAACGGCGAGGTCGGTATGGCCGTCGTTGTTGAAGTCGCCGGCGACGATGGCGCCGGGAGAGGTGCCGACATCCATTGTGGATTGCGCAAATGTGAGGGAAGGGGTCTTGGATGTAATGGTAAAGAAAACCGGAGACGATGTGCCGCCGTGGGGATTGGGATTGGTCACGGTTACGTTGATGGTTGCGGGATTGGCGAGGTTGGCGGCGGGCACGGTGGCGTCGAGTTTCGTGGGGCTGATGTAAACGGTAGGCAACGGCGCTCCGTTCCAATTGACGACCGCGCCGCGCACAAAATATCCGCCGGAAACGCGGAGGGTAAAGGCCGAGCTGCCGGGTTCGACGCTCGAGGGGCGGAGGGGCAGATTTAGAGTGGGGATTCCTCCGGTGGAAAGTATCGATGCGGGAGCGGCTAGAGCAAATTGTGCCAGGGATAGAACGCTGGTGAAGATGGCAGAGTGGACTAGCCTCATGGGACCTCCGTACAAAATGGCTGCGAGACGGGTGATGCTACCCTTCAGCTCTGCGCGCTATTGGTAGCTGGAAAAGGGTGGTTAGATACCGACGAAGCAATCGTGCCCGAAATGGGACTAGGGGGTCAAGGGAGGGGAACCGATTTGTTACCGCTCATTCGTATTAGGCACTGGGGAGAGTTTGAACCGACCGATATGCACCACGGGCAGGCGGAGGACGGTGTCAGGTGCAATGCGAGTCCGGTTCGGGCCGGACTCCTTATGAAGAGCGCTTAAAGACTTGAGGCCTCGGCGGCGGATTCAGGACGCGGGTCGAATAGCGGCGGGAGGGCGAGCAGGTTCGGGGCAGCGTCGGTGGTGGTGACGGTCACGCCAGTGCTGGAGGAGCCGCTGTCTGAGCCGGAGTCTGCGGGCCGGTCATCGCTGCTCGATCCATTGGTCGATCCGGGGCTGGATGCGGTTGGGCTTTGAGTTGGACTTAGATCTTGCTGACTTGGACTTTGCTGATTCGCGCCCGGCGGGTTGGACGGGCTCGCGGGCGGATGATCGGGACGGCGGTAGGGAGGACGAACGTCGTCATCATCGTAATAGCTGTTGTCGAAGTAGTCCGGGTTGTACATGGGCCAAGGCGCGTACCAGTACGGGTCATAGAGCCAAGGGTTCCAGTAGCCGGGACCCCAGTAGAAGGACCAGTAGGGCCAACCCCAGCCCCATCCCCAGCCCCAACCACCCCAGCCCCAACCCCAGCCGCCTCTCCAACCCCAGCCGCGGTTCCATCCGTAGCCGCCCCAGCCGCGTCCGAAAGCGTAGTTTCCACGACCGTAGCCAGAACCGGACCGGACGCCGCCGCCGGCGGAGTTGGCGCCGCGGGAAGCTCCGAAGGAGTGCCATGAGCCGTCGGCGCGAGCCGTGACCGATGAACTGGAATGCGCGGAGTTACCAAAAGAGTGCCACTGTCCGTCATTGATGGCGCGTGAATATTGCGAGTGGCTTTCCGATGCAGAGCCGCGGCCAGCCTGGGCGCGGTCAGCGCCAGCGCCGCGAGAATAGCCGCCGGAGCGTCCGCCTTCATAGCCTCGTCCTTGATAACCACGGCCTTCGTATCCGCGACTTTCGTATCCGCGACCCTCATAGCCGCGTCCTTCGTAGCCGCCGTAGGAGCGGCCGGCAGAAGAACCTCCGCCGTGATAGCCGCCTGAACCGCCACCATGGTAGCTACCACCACTGGCAGAGCCGCCGCCGTGGGAGCCACCTCCGCCGCCGTGAGAGCCACCGCCACCGCCCCCGTGTTGGGCAAAGGCTGAAGCTGGGGTCAGGGCAAAAACGGTGAGGGCCAAGGACGTGACGAAGGAACCGAGGAAGTGGAAGCGGCTCATAACGGTGCTCCCTTCTTGCGTGGAGAGCGAACTCGAGCGCGCAGCCCAAAGAATGGGATTGCGCCCCTGATTAGTAAGATTCTACTTCCAAGGGCAGGGTTGCGTGAAATCAAAAGCTGGTGCTGCTGGGCGGACGGTGCCGCGTGTTTCCAGACTTGCCGCCAGACTCGTGGCTGCTAATCCCCACGCCTGCAATACGTTATTTTGACCCGTGTTGCACCTTCCGGTACCATAAATGCATCTTTCAAAGCAAAGATTTCTGGGGCAAAGTAGCCTAATCAGAGTGGGGTGCGGGTTTTGGCGGAGAGCAAACGGATGGCATTGGCGGAGAGTGAAGACATGCGGGATGGCAAACGGCTTCTACTGTTGAAGCCGCGGGGGTTTTGCGCGGGGGTGGTGCGAGCCATCGATATCGTGCGGATTGCGTTGGAGGCGTTTGGGCCTCCGATTTATGTGCGCAAGGAGATCGTTCATAACCGGTTCGTGGTCGAGGAGTTGCAACGCAAGGGCGCGATTTTTGTGGACTCGGTGGCCGAAGTGCCAGAGGGCGAGCGCGTGATTTATAGCGCGCACGGGGTGTCGCCGGAGGTGCGGGAGAACTCGAAAACCAGGAAGCTGCGGGTGATTGATGCGACGTGCCCGCTGGTGACCAAGGTCCACGTGGAAGCGGTAAAGTTTGCCAAGGAAGGGTATTCGCTGATCCTGATTGGGCACCGTGATCACGATGAAGTGATTGGGACGTTGGGCGAGGCGCCGGCGGTGACGCAGGTGGTGGGGTCGCCGAGGGAAGTGGCTTCGCTGACGCTGCCGGACCCGGGGCGCGTAGCCTATCTGACGCAAACGACGCTCAGCCTGGATGAGACACGGGACATCATAGCGGCGCTGCGGGAGCGGTTTCCGAATATCAAGGGGCCGGCAGCGCAGGATATCTGCTACGCAACGGAAAATCGGCAGGTTGCGGTAAAGCATGTGGCGTCGGATGCGGACCTGCTGCTGGTGGTGGGATCGGACAATAGCTCGAATTCGAAACGATTGGTGGAAGTAGCGCGTAGTCTGGGCACCGAGGCGCATCTAATCGATAATCACAGCAAGATTCGCGCGGAGTGGCTGCAAGACGTAAAAACTGTGGCCTTGACGGCCGGAGCGTCCGCTCCGGAGCATTTGGTGCAGGAAGTAGTGGAGTTTCTGGCCGGCAAGGGATTTGCGGACGTGCAGGAACTGGAGATCATGCCGGAGAACGTGCGCTTCGGGCTTCCGCCGGAGATTGTGGAGACGATTGCAGCGGCACCGGGGGCTTGATTTGGGCACCAGCAGATTCCTCCCTCGTGCTCGCCGCGAAGGCGGCTGCGGACGGCTCGGAATGACAAGTTGGAATAAGCAAGCAACAGGAGTTTGAATGGACGAACTTTTTCCCTCGAGTCCGACTTCAACGCCGCAAATGCGATTTGGAAAGAT
>Ga0326728_10023233_pt1 | contig 11387 bp, 8 predicted proteins | sample MB3enrmetagenome_FD_207602 | JGI IMG/M metagenome (GOLD analysis project Ga0326728, IMG submission 207602) | Lab enriched peat soil microbial communities from McLean, Ithaca, NY, United States - MB31MN | ecosystem: Environmental > Terrestrial > Soil > Wetlands > Peat | place: USA: New York... | reverse complement strand
ACCTCCTTTCCGGAGGTCACATTAGGGGACCTTTCTAAAGAGGACAAAAGGGGACATTATCATGGAGGTACAACAGCGGAAAATGCGAAAAAGGCGGGCGGACCTGCTTCTTAGTTCTGCGCTACCGGGTCGCTATGGCCGGCAGGCGGCGTCTTTTGATTCAAGCTTGAAGTCCGTGAAGTCGCCGGTCTCATCGAACGATCCAAGTCCTACCTGGCCGCACTTGAAGGTGGTATCGACCACCGAAAAACGCGGCTGGCGCTCCTGGTCGACAAAGACCTTTATCGAACCCGAACTGACGTTGCGCTCAACGCGAATCCTGTGCCAATTCATGTCAGGAAGCGCCGGGTCTGCCTCAAGTCCCGCGATGCGGCGGCGCGGCGCGCCGTCCACCAAGAAGATTCCGTTGTGGACATCGACCTTGGCGCCTGGGTCCTTGGACAAATGCGTGTAATAAAAGTGGAGTGTATCAACGTAGTTGAAGACGATCATCATTGAGCTGCCCTCGCGTCGCACGCGCGTTTCCAGCGTGAAGCTTCCGAGCGTTACGCCCTTCACCAGCGCGAATTGCTGGGGGCGGCGCGGAACCAGCGCGTCGCGGCTGCGCAGCATATGCAGGTAATGGAGCGGGCCCTCTTCTTTCACCACCCAGTCCTCGGCAAACGGGAACTGCCAAGCGTCAAGCTGGCTGGAAGAGAAGTTATCGCGAAAGTTCAGAGATTTAGAAACCGGTTGTGCAGCGACGCGGGCAATCAGAACCGACAGCGCGACAACGCAGAATAGTAAACCGGCAAACAACCTACCTCTGCGCGGGATTTGCATGGATCAATACCCCCTGACTAGAGCTGGCGGAACTAAAGACTAGCGGGGTTCTGCGGTCCTGGCAAGCACCTTGCCGGATTCTGAAGGGTGGCCCCTGAGTGCACCGCTGGACAACCATCAGGGTTGCCCCTACGTCAGCGTCGCCGTTCGGACCCACTTCCCCAGGTCGCGGAGGTTTCTGACCAGAGCCTCAAACTGGCGAAGGGGAAGCGAGTTGGCGCCGTCAGACAGGGCTCGTTCGGGGCGATTATGAACTTCCATGAAGACGCCATCCACGCCGGCCGCGACACCCGCCCTCGCCAGAGTGCTGATGAATTGCGGTTGCCCACCACTTTTGTTGCCTTCACCGCCGGGAAGCTGCAAAGCATGAGTTACGTCGAGAATGACCGGAAATCCAAAGCCCTTCATGATGGCGAGACCGCGAACGTCAACCACCAGATTGTTGTACCCGAACGTGCTGCCTCGCTCGGTCACAAGGATGCGTTGGTTGCCCTGGTTTTTGACTTTTTCAATAACGTGGCGGACGTCCCAAGGCGAGAGGAATTGACCTTTTTTGATGTTCACCACGGCGCGCGAACGGCCTGCCTCAAGCAGCAAATCGGTCTGGCGACAGAGGAAGGCCGGAATCTGGATCACGTCGCAGACCTCCGCCACCGGCACAACCTGCGCCGCTTCGTGCACATCAGTCAGGACGGGCACGCCTAATTCCCTTTTGACGCGCGCCAGTATCTGAAGTCCCCGTTCCAAGCCCGGACCTCGATAAGAACGGAGCGAAGTGCGATTGGCCTTGTCGAAGGAGGCCTTGAAGATGTAAGGAACGCGGAGCGCGCGTGCAAGGCCGGCCAAGCGCTCAGCCATCATCAACGTGTGCCGCTCACTCTCGATGACACACGGCCCCGCAATCACGAACAGCGGATGACCTGCTCCTAGCTTCAGTTTCCCAACTTGAACCACGTGATTCATCGTTCACTCGGGACGGGAAAATGGAAATCAGAAACTGGAAAATGGTGATCAAAAACAAGCCTGCAACTCATCTTCACCAAACCCGACAGAGGCTCAAAGCTGGAACTAGTTTCTGGTTTTCAGTTTCCAGTTTCCAGTTTCCGTTACGTGGAGGCGGCTACCTTGGCCTCGTCCGTCAACAACGCGCTCGGAAACGCCCCCAACCTCTTTCGGCGATATTGGTAAGCGGCCCCGATGAAGGCTTTGAACAGGGGGTGTGGATCGAGGGGCCGCGACTTGAATTCAGGGTGAAACTGGCAACCCAAAAACCACGGGTGGTCGCGGATTTCGACAATCTCCACGTAGGTCCCGTCCGGAGTCGCGCCCACCAAGTCCAGCCCCTTGCTAACCAGGATCTCCTCGTACTCGCGGTTGAATTCGAAGCGATGTCGATGGCGCTCAGAGATTTCGAGCTTACCGTAGGCTTGGTGGGCAAACGACCCGGGCTTGAGCCGGGCGGCCCAGGAGCCCAAGCGCATCGTGCCACCCAGCTCATCAATGCCCCGCAATTCGCGCAATTTGTAGATGACACGGTGAGGCGTGGCGGGATCAAACTCGGAGCTGTTGGCGTCCGTCAAGCCGCAGACGTTGCGGGCGAATTCGATGACCGCGCACTGCATCCCAAGGCAAATGCCGAAATAGGGCACTTTGCGCAATCGCGCGAATTCAATGGCCCGCACCATCCCCAGGATTCCACGCTGGCCAAACCCTCCCGGAACCAGGATGCCGTCCAGTGCGGCCAGGTGCTCCTCGCGCTGCTGACCCTCCAGGTCTTCGGCTTCAACCCAGACCTTGTTGAGCTTTAAGTCGTGAGCAATGCTGCCGTGGACCAGGGCTTCATTCAAGCTTTTGTAGGAGTCCTGATAGCCAACGTACTTTCCCACGATTCCAATCGTTACCTCATCCTGCGGATGCCGGACACGCTCCACAAGCTCAATCCATGGCTGGACGTTGCGCTCCCCCGTGTTCAGTTTCAGGCAGCGCAGAATCTGCGAATCCAATCCCTCTTTCCCGAGGATCAAAGGCACTTCATAGATGTTGTCCACGTCTTTGGCGGTGATGACGGCGTCTTCTGCGACACTACAGAAAAGAGCGATCTTGGCTTTGATATCGGGCGAGAGAAAGCGGTCCGTGCGGCACAGCAGAATGTCAGGCTGAATGCCAATCTCCCGCAATTCCTTCACGGAATGTTGAGTGGGCTTAGTCTTTTGTTCGCCCGAGGTCTGGATGTAGGGGACAAGCGTCAAATGCACGAAGAGTACGTTGTCTCTGCCTAATTCCTGCCGCATCTGGCGAATGGCTTCGAGGAAAGGCAGCGATTCGATATCGCCCACCGTGCCGCCCACCTCTACGATCACCACGTCCACGTCGTGCGCGACCTTTTGGATGGCGCCTTTGATTTCGTTGGTAACGTGAGGAATGACTTGCACCGTCTTCCCCAAATAATCGCCGCGCCGTTCCTTGGTGATGATGGTCTCGTAAATGCGGCCCGCGGTGCAGTTGTTGTCCTGACTCATTCTGGCATGGCTGAAGCGCTCGTAATGGCCGAGGTCAAGGTCGGTTTCCGCTCCGTCGTCAGTGACGAAGACTTCACCATGCTGAAACGGACTCATCGTTCCCGGATCGACGTTCAAGTAGGGATCCAGTTTCAGAAAAGTGACCTTGAGCCCCCGCGCCTCGAGCAAACACCCCATCGAAGCTGAAGCTAAACCTTTGCCCAGTGAACTGACTACACCACCGGTGACGAAGATGTACTTTGCACCCATGATCCTCCTTGGCAATGTCTAATGGGCTAGAGGTTTTGCGGCCTGCGCTCGATAATTCGAAATACACCTTGCAGCCTCGAGATACCCAGCCAGGTCCTTTGTACCGAATTGGACGTTCTCGGAAGGAATCGGTACGGTCAATTATCCGGGCGGTGCAGTGGTTTGTCAACGACAAATTCCGACAAATTCCGGCGGCTCGTCGTCCTCTCTCCGGAACGTCTCCGAAGCCGTCCTGATTACCACCGCCAGCATTACGCTAATCGGAGCGGGCGTGCGGGCCGCGCCGCCACTTCTTGTGGCAAGTGACTGCGGACGACGGATTAGAACTGTGCTAAAATGAATCAATGAGTCAGGTAGGGCTGCAAGCCTAGGGGCAGGCCCGGGGGTGCGCCTCCCACTTGCTTGCCAGGGGAGGGGCTGCGAGGATGAATGCACGATGGACGCACCGAGTTTCCCGACTCTGGATACTGAGCCTTGTCGTGGGGAGCATGCTGGGTGTTGCCGCAATAAACGCGGCTGCTGAGCAGGAAACCCAACAGCCGGATGCGACGCCTCCACCACCGGCTGATAAGCAAACCGCACAGAAACCGGCTGGCGATCCTGACTCTACCCAAGTTACTGTCCGCAAACCCGATATCCATGTTGCGCCTTTTCTTGTGGACGTGAATTTGGTAGTCGTCAATGTGACCGTCACTGATCCGTTCGACCGAATCGTGACCGGTCTCGAGCAGAACAACTTTCAGGTATTCGACGAGAAAGTTGAACAGAAGATCGAATCATTTTCTACGGAAGACGCGCCCATTTCGGTCGGCTTGATTTTTGACAGCAGCGGCTCCATGAGTGATAAGATTCAGAAATCCAAGGAAGCAGCCTTGCAGTTTTTCAAGACATCTAACCCCCAGGATGAGTTCATGCTCATCAACTTCAGCGACCGCCCTAACCTGATCACTGGCTTCACCTCGAAGTTCGAGAACATTCAGGATCGGTTGCTGTTTGTGAAAGCGGGCGGGAGAACTGCGTTGCTCGACGCCATCTACCTGGGGCTGAGCGAAATGAAGAAAGCAACGACCAACCGGAGAGCCTTGCTAGTCATCTCGGATGGCGGCGACAATCACAGCCGCTACACGGAAAACGACATCAAGCGCGCAGTTCGAGAGTCCGACGTACAAATCTACGCGGTCGGCATATTCGAGCCGCTATCTTCTCGTGCGCGTACGCCTGAGGAAGCAGGCGGACCGGGGCTGCTGGCCGATCTGGCGGAAGTATCGGGAGGCCGGATGTTCAGTGTCGAGGATGCGAACGAGCTACCCGACATTGCAGAGAAAATCTCCATTGAGCTGAGGAACCAGTACGTGATCGGGTATCGCCCCTCGAACCTTGTTCGCGATGGTCGCTGGAGGCGGATTAAAGTCAAGCTCGATCCGCCCCGGGGGTTGCCTCCGCTCCAGGTTTACGCACGCACTGGTTACTATGCACCTACACAATAGTATGAACTTCAGGATCAGAAAGAAGTCTCGCGGTTTGGCCCCGCTTTGCCTGGCCCTCGCTTTCTGCAACTGCCTTCTCGCTCAAGCCCCCCAGCCTGCCAATCCCCAGACTCCCCCGGCTGAGAAGAAGGGCCGCGAATACACCATCAATGTTGATGTGAACCTCGTAGTCCTTCACGCCACCGTCATCGATAAGAAGGGGCGCGTGGTCAGCGATCTCAAGTCCGAGGACTTCCGGGTGTACGAGGACGGCGCGCCGCAAAAGCTCTCGGTGTTCAGCCATGCCGACATTCCGGTGACCATGGGAATTGTGATCGACGACAGTGGCAGCATGCGTGAAAAACGGCAAGCGGTAAATGCCGCCGCCTTGACCTTCGTAAAGACCTCCAATCCACAGGACCAGGCATTCGTGGTCAATTTCAATGATGTCTACTACCTCGACACCCCGGGAGACTTTGCCAGCAACATCGAGGATCTGAAGAGCGCGTTGGAGAAGATTGATTCCAGAGGCGGGACGGCGCTTTATGATGCAGTGTACGCCTCACTTGACCACGTGAAGCTCGGCAACCGGGATAAGAAGACCTTGCTTGTCATTACGGACGGCGAAGACAACGCCAGCCGCTACACCTTCGACGAACTACTGCGCTACGCGCAGAAATCCGACGCCGTCATCTATACAATTGGCCTTTTGGGGTCGGAGGAAGCCGGCGGCCTGTTCAAAATCCACGGCGGCAGTGCGCATCGGGCCGCCAAGATCCTTGAGAAGCTTGCTGAAGTCTCGGGCGGTGAAGCCTACTTACCAAGGTCTCTTGATGATGTTCAGAGCACTTGCGAGCAGATTGCGCACGACATTCGCAACCAGTACACTCTCGCCTATTATCCCACCAATGCCAGAAAAGACGGAACATTCCGCAATGTTCGCGTCGATGCCTTTTCCAGTGGCAACCACGCTAAGCTCGCCGTCCGCACTCGCCCCGGCTACTATGCCCCGAAGCTCACTACCACGGCGGCCGCCAGCGGCCGGTAGCGCCGGGGGCCGGGGACTGGCTCCCCGTTAGGCAAACAAGCGGAATGCGCCGACAGTAGTCTGTGAGCGCGGCGCTTGCCACCACCCTGGGGCGAACCAGAGAATCGCCCGTGTAGGAGTTCCCCTTCCCCAGTCACGGGTCGGGGCCACACTTCCGCCTTGGCGCCTAAGCCTGAGGACCAACCCAACTTGTGGTGAGGATTATCCGTTTAGGAGGCGACCTATACCCTGCAAGTTGAGGCACTTCCGAGCTAGCCAATATCCAGCTTGGTGACCTTTGATTCTCTTGCCTTGCTGGTGTTCTTTAAAGCTGCAAAAACTGCCGCGCCTGCGAAAAGTCCACCTACGAGTACGATGATTACCATGGTTACACTTACCCTCCAATATTTTCACTACTTGCATAGACACACTTTCTGGCGATTTGTTCCAAAAACTTCTTCCCTGCTGTGTCGTTCCGAGCGCAGCGAGGAGTCCCGATCCGCTTCGGGTCTCACCGCCCAAGAAACCAAGGCGAGATTCCTCGCTACGCTCGGAATGACGACACCCTTCTACTTCGCTTTAAAACTCGCTGTCAGCTTCATATCACCCCACTGAATCGTAATCACGCCGCCCGCGCCCGACTTCGTGAGGTTAATCGTGACCATCTCCGCAGAATTGGAGGCCTTGGTTTCCTTGAGCGGCGCGGAAGCCAGATCCTGCGCCGCGTCGTGCTGAGTTCCCCATTGCCCGTGCTGCTTGTTGAACACCAGCTTCCACGAATCACCCTCTGCTCGCTCTACCCAGAGGCTGTACTCTCCGCTCGGAACCGTCGCGTCACCAAACTGCAAATCAACCGCGGTCGAAAATGTGGTGGACTTATCTGCTCCGAGCCGCCAGAAGTCCCCTGGTTTCAACTGGTCGAGTAACTCGGACACTTTGCGTCCCTTCAAAGAAGGACGTCCATATTCCACCGAAACCCTCTTGCCGCCCACGCTGATCTGCGTGGTTGCGCGCGGGTTGCGCTGTGCAAGTGCGCTCTCCACCGTAATTGCGAGCAATCCCAGTGCCAGAACCGCCATCAGAACTCGTTTCATTTTCCCTCCTTGTTTTTTGGATCCTGGGCGGAATTATACAGCGCGAGGCCGCAGATCAGTAAGATTTCTTCCCGCTACCCGCCCAGGTCTTGAAGGAAGTCTTTCAACTCCGGAGGAAGTGGCGCCGAAAAGCTCATCGCATGGCGCAGGCGCGGGTGCTCGAACTCCAAGGAGCCGGCATGAAGAAAGGTGCGCCAAAGCGTCGGCGCCTCACGGCCTCCGACGCGCAGCTTGCCTGGCGCGCCGTAAGTTGTGTCGCCCACGATGGGGTGGCCGACGGCTGCGAAGTGGACCCGTATCTGGTGCGTTCTGCCGGTTTCGGGGTGGGCCGCGAGCAGCGTAAAATTGGGGAATCGCCGCACCACTTGGTAACCGGTGCGTGCCTCCCGTGCTCGCAGTCCCCCAACCTTCATGCGAGTGCGCCGGATTGGATCGCGTCCCACAGGCTTCGAGATGTGGCCCTGGTCGCTGCTGACTTTCCCGTGAACCAAAAGAGTATAGGTCTTGCGGACAGTGCGCGATTTGAATTGCTCCGCCAGTCGCCGGTGGGCGCCATCGTTCTTCGCCACCACGACCAGCCCCGACGTCATCTTGTCGAGACGATGCACGATGCCCGGACGGGACGCATCGCCGCCGGAAGAAAGGGTCCCAACGTGATGCAGCAAGGCATTAACCAGCGTGCCTGATGTCACGCCTGCTCCCACGTGCACAACCATTCCCGCAGGTTTGTTTACCACCAGCAGATCCGCATCCTCGAACACAACGCTGAGAGGCAAGGCTTCCGGCGTGGCCGCTAATTCCTCGCGTTCGGCTCGCACCGAGATGATATCGCCGCCCTGGATCGCTTCCCCGCCCTTGCGCGCCAAGCGCTCGCGAACCCGGACAAATCCGGAGCGAATCAACCGCTGTATCTGGCTGCGGCTCCAATCAGGCATTTGCCGGGTGAGAAAGATGTCCAGCCGTTCGCCGGCATCTTGTGTCCCGACGGGATATTCACGCACTTGCGACATCTCTTGGAACCATGGCTTGTCACTCTGAGAGTTTGTGACTTTTTTGAATTTGGCCGAAAACCGGCACTGATAACAAAAGAATTAAGTGTTCTCAAATGGCCAAAAATCGAAAAAAGTCACAAACTCTGAGCGAAGCGAAGAACCTCAGCAGTGTCGGGTCTTACAAACTGCGGGGATTCTTCGCTTCGCTCAGAATGACAAGTGGGAATACGCGGTCGTCTGGCCATTACTCGAGCCTTCAATCCAGAAAAAGCAACTCAAACACAAGCAACGCCGCCCCCACTACAATGGCAGCATCAGCAAGATTGAAGGTGTACCAATGATACCCCCGGTAGTAAACGTCGACAAAATCCACAACCCGGCCGAATCGGACGCGGTCGAAGAGATTTGAGAGCGCCCCACCAAGGACCAGGGCAAGCCCCACGCCCGCCACTCGACGAAGCTGCTGATTCCGCCAGACGACGCCGATGACCATGGCCAGCAGCAAGCTCGAGACGACGATGAGCAGGACGGTCTTCCAAGCCGAGGGCGATTCCGAAAACAACCCAAAGGCGGCGCCGGCATTCTTGGCATGAACCAAGTTGAGAAAGCGGGGAACCACAGGTACGGTTGTGTGCTCAGGAATTGAAGCCTCGACAGCGGCTTTGGTCAGTTGGTCCGCGACAAATATCGCGGCGGCGATTACCGCCCAAACTGCGCGTGAGAAGCGGTTGACTTGAGTTGGCATAAACCAGTTTTCAGTCGTCCGTGGTCCGTTGTCGACGGAACGTACATGAACTGCGAAGACGGCCACCGGGCCAGCGTCGAGAGAGCACCGCGAACTGTGGACTGAGGACTGCTTACTGACTACTGTTTTCTATCTCACGCAGCGCCTGCGAGCACCTCTCGCACACCGTTGGGTAGCGACTGTCTTTACCTACCTGTTCAGAATAATTCCAGCAGCGTTCGCACTTATGGCCCAAGGCCTTTTCAATCTTGATCTTGAGTCCAGGCATTTCGGTTTCCAGCGCGTCTGCCGCAGGGCTATCGCAGAGTTCAACCTGCGAGACAATGAAGATCGTGGGAAGCGCCTTTTGATATTCCTCGAGCAGACTCTTAAGCTCGCCCTCTGCGGAGAGGCAAATCCGCGCCTCCAGCGAGCCGCCGATGAACTTTTCTTGCCTCGCCACTTCGAGCGCCTTGAGGACCGCATCGCGAACTCCGATCAAGCGCGGCCACTTTTCCAGGCGCTCGGAATACTCAGGCGGAACTTGCTGACGCAGTTCTTCGGGCCGGAGGAATCGAGCGACATGCACGCTCTTTTCGCGGCCCTGAAGTCCCGGAAGATTCGTCCAGACTTCCTCGGCCGTGAATGGCATCAGAGGAGACACGGCCCGAACCAGGGCCTCGGCAATCTGACAAATCGCTGTCTGAGCCGAGCGCCGCCGCGTGGAGCGGGCGGGGGCGGTATAGAGGCGGTCTTTGAGAATATCGAAGTAAAATGCGCTCAGGTCCACGGTGGCAAAATCGTAAATTGCCCTATACACCTTGTGGAAAGCATACTCCTCATAGGCCGCCCGGACTCGCTCCACCAAATCCGCCGTGCGCACAAGCGCCCAGGCATCCAACTCCTCGAGTTGCGAGCTTTTGACGGAATCCTTCTGCGGGTCGAAGTCGTATAGATTGCTCAGACAATATCGAAACGTGTTGCGCAATTTACGATAGGCCTCGGAGAGCCGGGCCAGCATGTCGGCTGAGATGGTCACGTCCTCACCGAACTCGACCGAAGCTACCCAAAGCCGCAGGATCTCAGCACCATGAGTCTTGATGACTTCGTTGGGATCAATCACGTTTCCCAGCGACTTGGACATGGCCCGACGCTCGGCATCGAGAACCCAGCCGTGGGTGAGGACGGCGCGATACGGCGCCCTGCCGTGGGTGCCCAGGGCAACCAGGAGCGAACTGTGGAACCAGCCGCGATATTGGTCTCCAGCTTCAAGATAGACGTCCGCAGGCCATGGTAGGTCCGGCCGATGGCCCAGCACCACGTAGTGACTCGAGCCGGAATCGAACCAGACGTCCAGGATGTCAGTCTCCTTTCGCAGCCGCGTGTCACCGCACTCCGGACACTTGCCTCCCCGCGGCAGAAGTTCTTCGACGCTGTGCGCGTACCAGGCGTCCGCGCCTTCTTTTCGGAACAACTCCACCGCGTGCTCCGCCAGCTTCGGATCCAGCACGGGCTTCTTGCAGGTCTCGCAGTGGAACACGGTGATGGGAACGCCCCACATGCGCTGCCGCGAGATGCACCAGTCCGGACGTTCGGCAATCATGTTGGCGATGCGCTCTTCTCCCCAGGTCGGCAGCCAGTGCACCTTCTTGATCTCTTCAAGAGCCTTCTGGCGCAACTCGCGGTGGTCGATGTTAATGAACCATTGCTCGTTGGCGCGGAAAATCACGGGGTTGTGACAGCGCCAGCAATGCGGATAGGCGTGACTCAGCCACCCCGCCGGCCCCACAAGCATTCCCCGGCTCTTCAGCAGCTCCACGATAGGTTCGTTCGCGTCGAAGACCTTCTTCCCCGCATACTCCGGAAGGCCTTCGGTGAATTCTCCCCCGTCCCCAACCGGGCAGTACGTATCCAGCCCGTACTGCACACCGGTGAGGTAGTCCTCGCGCCCGTGGCCGGGGGCGGTGTGGACACATCCAGTCCCATCTTCCGCCGTCACGTAATTTGCCAGCACACCCAGGATCTTACGGTCCAGAAATGGGTGCTGCAATTCAAGGCGATCCAGTCTGCGGCCGGGTATTCTGGCCAGGATTTTGGCGGCGTTAAGGCCCGTTTCTTGCGTCACCGGATCATGTCGCCGGCTTTCGACGAGGTACGCATCACCGCCGTCTTCCGCCACCGCCACGTACTCAAACTCTGGGTGAAACGCCACCGCCATACTGGCAGGAAGCGTCCACGGCGTGGTGGTCCAGATGATGACGTAGAGTTTGCGGCCGGCAAGGGCGGGGTCTAGGCTCGCCGGGTCCGTCAGCACAGGGTATCGGACATAGATCGAGCGGCTGCGGTGGTCTTCGTACTCCACCTCAGCCTCCGCCAGCGCGGTCTTGCAGGAGATGCACCAGTACACCGGTTTTCGGCCGCGGTAGACATAGCCGCCCGCCAGAAACTTCAGAAAGGCCTCCGCAATTTCCGCCTCATACTCGAAATTCATGGT
>Ga0326728_10023231_pt1 | contig 11388 bp, 10 predicted proteins | sample MB3enrmetagenome_FD_207602 | JGI IMG/M metagenome (GOLD analysis project Ga0326728, IMG submission 207602) | Lab enriched peat soil microbial communities from McLean, Ithaca, NY, United States - MB31MN | ecosystem: Environmental > Terrestrial > Soil > Wetlands > Peat | place: USA: New York... | reverse complement strand
CCGAGCCTCCATTGGCGGGCAACGCGCGGCTCGCATCCACAGCCAACCTGCCGATGACGGCCTTACCCGATTCCACCCGTCCATGAAAAAGATTCACGTTGCCGAGGAAAGTCACCACAAACTCCGATGCCGGATGATGGAACACTTCATCGGGAGTGCCGAACTGTTCGATGCGGCCCTCGTTCATGACGGCGACGCGATCGGCCACCTCCAGCGCTTCTTCCTGATCGTGCGTAACAAGCACGCTGGTCACCGGAATTCGTGCATGAAGTGCGCGCAGCCAGCGGCGCAGTTCCTGGCGAACGCGTGCATCCAGAGCACCGAACGGTTCGTCGAGCAGCAGCACATTCGGCTCAATGGCCAGCGCCCGCGCCAGCGCCACACGCTGACGTTGTCCGCCGGACAACTGCGACGGATACTGATTCGCCCACCGGCCCAACTGAATCAGCTCCAGCAACTCGCCGACGCGACGGCGGATTTCTTTCTCGATTGGCCGTTTGTTCTTCGGTCGCACGCGCAATCCGAAGGCGATGTTCTCAAACACGCTCATGTGGCGGAACAGCGCGTAATGCTGAAACACGAAGCCGACCCTGCGCTCGTCCGGCCGCTGGCGCGATATGTCGGCGCCGTTGATGAACACCGCCGTTTCCGGATGCGGGTCGGGTTCCTCAAGGCCGGCGATGATACGCAGCAGCGTGGTCTTGCCTGAACCCGAAGGCCCCAGCAACGCCACCAGTTCGCCGTGATTCACCGCAAGGCTCACGTCGCGAAGCGCAGGCCACGATCCGAATGTCCGGCTCACGTGCCTCGCTTCGATCGCCGTGCCACCCTGGGCCATTGCTACGGCTTCTCCAGGGCGAGCGGATTTTCGTCCGCGCGAGTTTTCCATTCGAGCAACGTCTTCACAATCAGGGTCACCACAGCCAGCAGTGTGAGCAGGCTGGCCACCGCGAACGCCGCACTGAAATTGTACTCGTTGTAGAGGATCTCCACGTGCAGCGGCAGTGTGTTGGTGCGCCCGCGAATGTGTCCGGACACCACCGACACCGCGCCGAATTCACCCATGGCGCGAGCGTTGCACAGCACCACACCATAGAGCAGCGCCCAGCGGATATTCGGCAGCGTGACGCGGCGGAAAACCTGCCAGCCGCGAGCCCCGAGGAGAACCGCAGCCTCTTCCTCTTCCGTCCCCTGCTCCTGCATGAGCGGGATCAGCTCGCGCGCGACGAACGGAAACGTGACGAAGATGGTGGCCAGAATCACGCCCGGCTCGGCGAAGACGATCTGTACATTACGATCGATCAGCCACTGTCCGAAGAACCCCTGTGCGCCGAAGAGAAGCACGAAGACGAGGCCGGAGATTACCGGCGACACGGCAAACGGCAGATCGATCAGGGATAGCAGAGTGCTCTTGCCCCGGAAATCGAATTTCGCTATGGCCCACGACGCCGCCAGGCCGAAGACCAGATTCGCAGTCACCGAGATGGCCGCGGTCAGCAGAGTGAGTCGCAGAGCGGAAAGAGCGTCGTGGTCGGTGATGCTGGCGGCATAGACGGCGATCCCCTTGCGCAGAGCTTCGCTAAACACCGCGATCACCGGCATCAGGACGAGCAACCCCACAAAACCGGCGGCAACCAGAATGATGGTCAGGCGCAACCAGGGAGGTTCGGTGTGACGAGACCGTGGGCGGATCAGCATGGGCTTACGCCATCCTTCCCTGACGCCGTCGCGCCGCCCACCACTGCCCCGCGTTCACCGCGAACAACACCGCAAACGAACTCACCAGCATCAGCAGCGCGATCGCCGCCGCGCCAGGATAATCGAACTGCTCCAGCCGCGTGACAATGAGCAACGACGCGATCTCCGTCTTCATCGGCATGTTTCCGGAGATGAAGATCACCGATCCATATTCGCCCAGCGCGCGTGCGAAGGCCGTCGCGAAGCCCGCCACCAGCGCGGGTTGCAACGCCGGCAGAATCACCCTTCGTAATGTTTGCCACCGCGTCGCGCCCAACAGGACAGCAGCCTCTTCCACCGCCGAATCCAGATCCTCGATGGCTGGCTGGACAGACCGCACGATGAACGGCAATCCAATGAACGTGAGCGCAATCACGATGCCCAGCGGCGAGTACGCGGCCTTGATCCCCAGCGGTTCCAGCAACCGTCCGATCCACCCATTCTGCGAATAGATGGCCGTCAGCGCGATGCCCGAGACCGCGGTCGGCAATGCGAACGGAAGGTCGATCAGCGCGTCCAGCACGCGGCGTCCCGGAAAATCGTAGCGCGCCAGCGCCCAAGCAACAATCAGCCCGAACACCGCATTAATCGCCGATGCGATGAACGCCGTGCCAAACGTCAGCCGCCAGGCCGCCATCGTTCGCGGATCGAACGCCGCATCGGCGAAATGCGCCCACGACTGCGCCGTTCCCTTCACCACCAGCGCAGCCAGCGGGATCAACACGATCAGGCTCAGGTACGTGAGCGTATACCCGAGCGTGAGGCCAAACCCTGGAACGACGCTGTGCTGCCGCGCTCGAGACAATCCTCACTCCGGTTTGTAAATCTGGTCGAACACGCCGTGATCGGCAAAATGCTTCTTCTGCACGTCTCTCCAGTTTCCCGCCACGTCTCCGATCGTGAACAGCTTGATGTCGGGGAAGCTGCTCTTGTATTTCTCGCGAACGCTGTCGAGGCGCGGCCGATAGAAATTCCGAGCGGCGATCTCCTGCCCGGTTTCTGTGTACAAGTATTTCAGATATGCTTCGGCCACTTCGCGTGTGCCGTGCCGGTCCACCACTTTGTCCACCACCGCGACCGGCGGCTCAGCCAGAATGCTCGAAGACGGATTGACGATCTCGAACTTATCCGCGCCAAACTCCTTCACCGAGAGATATGCTTCGTTTTCCCATGCCAGCAGAACATCGCCGATTCCGCGCTCCACGAACGTTGTGGTCGAACCGCGAGCGCCCGAATCGAGCACCGGCACGTTCCGATACAGCGCGGCGACAAAATCGCGCGCCTTCTTCTCATCGTGGCCGTAGGTGTTCCACGCGTAGCCCCACGCCGCCAGGTAATTCCACCGCGCGCCGCCCGATGTCTTCGGATTCGGCGTGATCACGCTGACGCCCTTGCGGATGACATCCGGCCAGTCATGAATGCCTTTCGGATTCCCTTTGCGAACAAGGAAGACAATTGTGGAAGTATACGGCGTGCTGTTGTTGGGCAGCCGCGTTTCCCAGCCGGCATCGATCTGATGTCCGTTGTCCTGAATCGCGTCGATATCGTATGCCAGGCCAAGGGTCACCACGTCAGCCTGCAGACCGTCGATGACCGCGCGGGCCTGTTTGCCCGAGCCTCCGTGCGATTGCTCGATGTCGACGTCCTGGCCGGTCTTCTCCTTCCAGGCCGCCGCGAACGCTTTGTTGAAGTCCTGGTACAGCTCTCGCGTCGGGTCGTAGGAAACATTCAGCAGATGCACCCGCTGCGGTGTCTTCGCACCCGAACAGCCCGCGAGCAACGCTAGGCTGGCAATCAAAAGTGCCGCAAAAGCCATTCTCACTAGTGCACCCGCTTTCCGTCGAGCAACACAAGCGCAAAGTACGGGTATGTGTAGGAGGAGCCCTTGCCCGCTTTATCGATGAACTCGCCCGGCAGGAGGCGGGCAATACCCGCGCCCACATGTACTTCGCGGTTGATTTCATACCACGAGTAGAAATCAAATTCGTCGCCAATGTGCGTGCCGGATTTTCCGCTGGTATCGCGGAAGATCAGAGTTCCCGAGCTATTGTAGATACCGTCGTCCGCGGTGGCCAGCCAGAAGTCGAGGTACTGGGCGGTGAAGGACCAGCGGGGATGCGGGATGACGGTAACTCCGCCCCGCACCGCCTCAATGTTCTGCCAGCTGAATTGATCGGAAATGCCAAAACGGTCGTGAGCGCTTGGGTACATGGTGTCGAAGGTGCCTTGCACCGGAGCTGTCGGATTCTTGTCGCCCGTGGCGTAGTCATAGCCGGTGAAAAAGCGCGGCTTCCATAAAACATTGGGGAGTGTGTATCCCACACCGAAAGTAGTGGCCCAGGCCTGAATGGAGTTCGTCCCGGCGGTGCCTCCCTCGCGGATCGCTTCCGCACGGTAGTCGAAATTCCGGAGCTCTCTGCCAATGACGCGCAGTCCGTACGCTTGTTCGTCCAAGTGCCCTTTCTTAGCTTTAATGTTTGTCTGGTCCAGCGCGACGCTGGGTTCCACGCGCCAAAGCACGAAGGGCTCAATGGAGGACTTGGGAAGGACGCGCGCGATGGTGTTGTACAAGCCGTATATGTTGTTGCCTTCCTGGTGATGCGTGAGCCCATCGACCTGCGGGACCACGGCCGAAGCGGCAAACAACGACGAATGGACCTGGCCCAGGTTAATGTTGGCTACCGCGGCGTCAAAGGAACGCGCCTGATCGCGCCACTCCGAATTGGCGATGATGGTGTCGTTGTAATCGAGGATCTGGCGGCCGAAGCGAAATGTGACTGGCTGCGACTCCGGATCGCCGAACTCGGCGTAGGCGAGTTTCAGATCCCACCGAACCGTGTTAGGCGGTCCGATGGGCGGTGTCTGCAGGAACGATCGCGCATCCTGCACCTGGCTTACCACCTTGAACCAACTGATGGGCTGAATAATCATGCCGAGGCGGAAGCGGTTGAGGAGATAGGAATCGTCCACGCCGGGCTTGAAACCGTTCCCTGAATAGCCTTCGAAGCGGAATCGTTCTTCGAGGCCGAACTGGATCCACTTTGGCAGATGATCGTTCAATATGCCGACCGGCCGCAAGTCGGGCGCGTCGTATGGGTCGGTGGAGATCGGCGGCGCCGAGGCCGGGCCGCCACAAGGCGAGCGAGCGGTATCGGAGCCCAGAGCGAGAATCTTGTCGTATTGTGCGAAGAGCTGGCTTCCAGCCAGCAGCAGGAGGGTCACGGCAAGCGCCCGTATACGACCTCCCAGGGAGCTGAACAGCGAGGCTTGTGTCAATGGATTGTCCTTTCAATCGTATCGTGGAAGCATCAGTTGTCTGGCAGCACCACGTTTTTGTCTCTTTGTCGAGCCTCCCCGGTCATAGCGGGGTCGGCAAGATCACAAGTCTCGAAGGTTTATTGGGGCCGACAACAGGGGGCGGGGCGGATGCGCTCGGTCTTCTGGATCTCAACTACACGGCCGTCGTGGATGGTGAGCTGGATGGTTCCGTAGCGCACGTCGCGCAGGGCGCGCAGAACTTCGTCGTGCGCGAGGCGGTCATGTTCCTGCGTTGTCGCAGGTTTGGCGAGCTTGCCAATTTGCTCCATGTCTAGTACCCCTATAGAGATAGTATATTAACAGCCAGCCGTGCCGCCGTCAAGAGGCCAGGCGTCTCTATGAAATAAAGCACCCGGAGCGGGAACTTTTTGACCCCTTTCCGGCAATGCAGAGTGACCGCCGGAATGCGACCCAGCGACGAAGAGCTCTATCGGCGAATGCAGCGTGGTGACCGAACGGCGCTGGCCGAGTTATATGAACGACTTGGCGCGCGAATTTACCGGTATGCGCTGTATGCCTCGGGTCGCCGGCCGGTAGCCGAAGAGGTGACCCAGGAAGTATTTCTGCGGTTGATCGGGGCAGGGGGCCGTTTTGACGAGCAGCGCGGATCGCTGGAGGCGTATCTCTACGGGCTGGCGCGGAATCTGCTGCGTGGGATGTCGCGAACGTTGAGCATCACCTCAAATGAGGATCCGCTCTCAAGTGGCGATCTGCTCAGTGAGTTGATCGACGATGAGCGCACCACGGCCTTGTATGAAGCGCTGGCGGAATTGCCGCCGGGCTATCGGGATGCGGTGGTGCTTTGCGATCTGGAAGAACGGAGCTACGAGGAAGCGGCGCGGCTGATGCAATGTCCCACTGGAACGGTGCGGTCCCGCCTGCACCGTGCGCGGTTGTTGCTGTCGGCAAAGCTGACGCCCCTCAAGGCTCCGGCCTTTCAGGCGAGTGCGAGGTGATGAATGAGCGATTGCGGATTGTGGACATCACGGCTGGTGGATAACGCGCGCGCCGGAACGCCGCCCAGTCCGGGGTTGCTGGAACACATGTCGAGTTGCCCGAGTTGCGGCGCTCATTGGCGCAACCAGCGCGTCTTGACGCGCGAATTGCAGATTCTGAGCGACCGCGTAGCGACGCGCCGTCCCCCGCAGGTGGTGCGCGAGGTGTTGCTGCAGGAATTCGATTGCCGGCGGCGGGCGAATCGATGGAATTGGCTGCGCTGGGTCCCCATCCCTGCGGCAGCGCTGCTGGCGGTGGTCGCACTGGTCAACACTCCGCATCGTGGTGGCTTGAAACCCGTACAGCCCGTCGTGAGTGCTGCGGCGCTTCCGGCCGACGCCTCGGATGAGGGTTTTGTGGAGGTTCCCTATGCTCCTCCGTTGGCTCCGGGTGAGTTTGTGAGCGTGGTTCGGCAGGAATTGGAGCCTGCGGCGCTGGTCCGAATGGGGCTGCCCACCAACGGTTTGGGCGACGCTCCGGTGATGGCCGACGTGGTGATGGGCGAAGACGGGTTCCCGCGCGCCGTGCGCGTCGCGGATGAGACAACGACTGAGTTTGAATGATTTTTCAAGGAGAGAACAGATGAAGTATTCGGTACGAATTGTTTTTCTTGCTCTGGTGGCCGCTGCGTTGCTGGCGGCGCAGGGCCCCGGATTTGGCGGTCATGAACGCGGTTTCGGCTTCGGGATGTTGGGGCCTGCGGGACGCACCCCGGTTACCGGCGCGCCGTATTCGGCGGTGGAGGTTCGCGTTTCCACCGAGACGCTGTCCGATGGAAATCAGATCCAGCGTCAGGAGCAGACGCTGGTCTATCGCGACAGCCAGGGCCGCGTGCGCTATGAAACTACGACGCCCGCAATGAACGGCCGTCCCGCGCACACATTCGTGGAGATCTTCGATCCAGTGGCGGGCAACGTCGTGCGGCTGGATTCGGAGCACCAAACCGCGATGGTGAGCGCCATCAGAACGCCAAACGGTCAACGCTCGGCAGGGATGCACGCGGAAGCCAGCAAGCGGTTCGGTGGTGAGAGCGCCGCTGTAAGCGAAGACCTTGGTCCGGCTACAATTAGCGGCCGCCCGGCCACCGTGACCCGCACCACCCACACCATTCCCGCCGGCGCCATTGGAAATCAGCAGGCCATCACCGAGACCCGCACCGTATACATGTCGCCAGACCTGAAGGTGCCGCTGCAGATCGTCAGTGAAAGTCCGAGGTTTGGTACAACCACTACCACGCTGACCAACATTGTGCAGGCGGAACCCAGCGCCGCGCTGTTCCAGATTCCGTCAGGATACGCAGTGAAGACGATGCCCGCGGGCCATCGTGGCGGCGGCGCGCCGTTGCAGAGCGAATAAGCCAGACCGAGTCCCGATGGTGGCATTCGCATTGTTTGGCAGAGCGTCAGTGCGTACGCATGCTGTCCAATGTGGATGTCACCATTCCGTGCTCTACCTGACGCTCACTCCTCCCGCAGAGCCACCATCGGGTCCAATCGGGCGGCGCGCCGCGCAGGCAGGTAGCACGCCAGCAGGGCCACCACTGCCAGCAGGCTTGCCGTCGCCAGAAACACCACGGGATCGCCCGGTTTCACTTCATGGAGCAGACTCGTTAGCAACCGGCCGCCCGCGAACGCGCCCGCCGCACCGCCGATAAATCCGACGACCGCGAGCCGCATCCCGTCCCCAAGCACTCCCCGTAACACGCGCCCCTGGCTCGCACCCAGCGACATGCGGATGCCGATCTCGCGCGTACGCGCTGTCACCGCATAGGACAGCACTCCGTAAATCCCGATCGCCGCCAGCAGAACCGCCAACGCCGCGAAGGACCCTACCAGCCCGCTCAGGAAGCGTTCGCCGCGGGCCTGCTCGGCAATCACGTCGTCCATGGTTCGCACCGAAAACAGCGGCAGGCTCGAGTCGAGCTGAGCCACGGTACGGCGCACCGCGGAGGTCATGCCGGCGGGCGGAAGCGAGGTGTGCAGCACCAGAAACACGGCGGAATCGCCATCGTATGCGTCGTACGCCTCGGGAACCGCTTTCTGGGTGAGCCCCCATTCGCGAACGTCGTTCACCACGCCGACCACCTGATGCCACGGCCCGTGGTCGTCGCCCCAGGAAAACGCCTGCCCGATGGGATTCCGATCCTTCCAGAAAAACCGCGCCATGCTTTCGTTGATCACCGACGGATAGACCATGGCGTCCGATTGCGCCGTGGGCGGCGCCACGCCTTTCTCCCAGTAGGGCATGAATGCCGCGTCGATGGCCGCAGCCTGTTGAATATCCGCCTCCGAGAAATCGCGGCCCTTCAGCATGCGGATCCCCATCGCGCGAAAATACCCGGGCGAAACGGCGTGTGTTTCGACAAGCTGATTGCTCATCGGCCGCGTCGTTTCTCCACGCAATTTGATGTACCCGTTGCTGCCGCCCTCCAATGGCAGGCGATTGCTCAGTGCAGCGGTCTCCACACCGGGAATCTGCGAGGCTCGCGCAAGCAGCTCGCTTTCGAACCGGAATTGCTGATCCTGTTTCTTGTAAGCGGAATCAGGCAACATCACGCCCGCAGTCCAGACGCCTGCCGGCCGCACACCGATATCGATATTGCGCACGCGCACAAAATCCTCGAGAAGCTGTCCGGCGCAAACCAGCAAAAGCAGGGAAAGCGCCACCTCGCCCACCACGAGCGCGCTGCTGGCGAATCTGCGCCTGCGTCCCGGGCTGATGAGACTGCCCGCGCCGCCTTTCAGCTCCTCATGCAGGTCGGGCCGCGAAGCCTGCAGCGCCGGGATGATGCCGAACAGTGCTCCCGTCGCCAGCGCCAGTGCGAAAGTGAACGCCAGCACATCCAGGTTGACGTCGATGGTGGTGAATTGCGGCAGCGCCAGGCTCTCCATGCGCCCAAACAGCTTCACGGCGGCCCACGCCAGCAGCAGACCCATTGCGCCGCCCGACGCCGACAGCAAAACGCTCTCAGTCAGCAACTGACGGATGAGCCGCCGGCGGGCCGCTCCCAGAGCGCTGCGAATAGCCATTTCCTTTTGCCGCGCCACCGCTTTGCTCAGCAGCAGATTCGCTACGTTCGCGCATGCGATCAGCAGCACCAGACCCACCGCGCTCAGCATCATGAGCATGGCCTCGCGCGAGTCTCCCACCAGCAGTTCGCGCAGGGGCGTCACCGCTGCGCCCACCTTGCCGTTCGAATTCGGATATTGCTTCTCGAGGCGCGATGCGATCACAGTCAGCTCGGCCTGAGCTTGCCGGACGGTCACGTTCGGCTTCATCCGTCCGATTGCATTGGCCCAATGGGCGGCGCGATGCCCCAGGGTTTTTGCGTCCATGTCGAGCGGAATCCAAAGCTGGGCATTCCCGGCGCGGAAGCTCGCGGGCATCACTCCAACGATGGTGTACTTCTTCGCATCCAGTTCGATCAGGCGGCCCAGAATTCCCGGATCTCCCGCAAAGCGGCTTCTCCACAGCGCATAGCTGAGAACGGCGACCTGATCTTTACCCGGCTGGTCTTCGCCAGGCGCCCACGTGCGTCCCAGCGCGGCCGAAACACCCACCAGCGCGAAGTAATTTGCCTCCGTGGGAAGCGCGTCGACGCTCTCCGGCCTGCCGCCACTGTTGAGGTTCATCTTATGCACCCATCCAAAGAGCGTCATGTCCTGGAAGGTGTGGTTCTGCTTCTTCCAGTCGACGAAATCGGGTCCCGAGAAAGGGTACTTGCCCGGCGCAGCTTCGGTCTCGTTCAGCGCCACCAGTTGTTCGGGACTGCGGTACGGCAGCGGACGCAACAGAAACGTGTCGACGATGCTGAAGATGGCCGTATTCGCGCCGATGCCAATGGCGAGCGTGGCCGCCGCGATGGCGGTGAGGCCTTTCGACTTCAGTAGATTACGGATAGCGTAGCGCAGGTCCTGCAAGACGGTGTGCATAGAGGTTACTACGTTCGAGGGGCGCTCCGGTTTCGTGGAAAGAAGCGCGGGTTGAGCGGAATGCACGTAATGCGGCGGCGCACCGAACTGCTCCCTTTTCGGGCTGGAAATTATCGGTCGCCGGCCCAGTCCTGGCGTTGCCGGTGAAGTGCGTGGTTGATACTGCAATTCTGGGGAAGACGAGCCACCCGTTCCGAGCAGCTCACTCGTCCGCCTCCGAAGATACTTCGGTCGTCGCAGTAGTGTCCTCGGTTTTCTGCGGTTGCTTCTCAGCATGATGCGGCACTGGCAGCGCGATGCTCACTGTGACTGCCGCGATCTCCACAACCTCTCTTCCGTTCTGAACGGGATAGCAGATAGGATTTTCCCGTAACAACGTGTCCCGTCCAACCAGGACACTCGAGAACAAAGACGTGATGTCCCCTTCGGGAACAAGGTGCTTTTTCTTGGTCCAGTAGGCTTCTTGCTGGGGTGTGGCATCGTCCATATCCACAATCCAGATCTGTCGGGCAGCACGTCCGAGCAACACACCGGTGTTAAGTACTAGACCGCGGCAGTGCTTCGGTCCGCCACCCAAATGCAATGTGAACTCGACGAGATCTCCCCGCTTGTAGTTAAGCGCTTCTTCGTTGATCATACCGTTTGCTCCTGGCTGAATCCCTCCTCAACGTTGTCCATTAGATTTCTTGCCATGTCCCGGATCAGGGCCAAGAAACGTCTCGCCTCTTTACTCTTGACTCTGATTCGTTCATCGATCTGAAGAGTTGTGTCCCCAGTCCTGTCGAGATACTCCTGATCGACTACGCCGCCGTTGTGGATCAAGATATGGCGTTTCTGGACCATTACCTTGATGAATGGCAGCTCCGGATCCGCGACCTGCCTCTTGGGGTTGTTGGCTGTGCCGACCCACTCAAGCGTACCGATGTCGAACCACTGCTTAAGCAGACGATCCGCATCGATAGGCTGCTGAAAGTTCAGATTCTGCAGCTCTCTTCGGCGGTTGGAGGTCAAAGGCAACCGGAGCAATCTCCGGCGGAGGTGTTTCCCAAGAGCTTCGAACTGAGAGACAGCATCCACTGTCATCTTCTCCCATATCTTTTCTCGTTCATGCCTGTCTGAGACCGCACTTCTAACCTCCTCCAATCGCGCCAGCTCCTTGTCAACCGTTTGGAAGAAAACGGTCCGCGCGTTGCTCAAGCCACACCGTGGGCAGTATCCGTATTGGCCAAGGATGTCCGTTTGGCACTTGCAGCCGTTGATCTGGCAGACAAAATGGAACTGTTGCTTGACTTCAGAGTAGTGCCAAGCTATCTTTTCATCGGTGATGTCTGCCATGTCCACCGAGGTGCTCTTCTTGTGAAGGTAAGCCCGAGCAAACGCGTCGTAGCAGGCCGTCAGATAGCTT
>Ga0326728_10023230_pt1 | contig 11388 bp, 7 predicted proteins | sample MB3enrmetagenome_FD_207602 | JGI IMG/M metagenome (GOLD analysis project Ga0326728, IMG submission 207602) | Lab enriched peat soil microbial communities from McLean, Ithaca, NY, United States - MB31MN | ecosystem: Environmental > Terrestrial > Soil > Wetlands > Peat | place: USA: New York... | reverse complement strand
TTCCCAAGATGCAGCACCTTTAACGATGCATCGACGGGATTAAAGGAAACCGGAAATGTCTCTGTCTCGCTACCCTGAGCAATCATGGTGAAGCGGACAGCTTCATCGCCATGGATTTCCGGACCACGGGTCAGTGCGGCCCAGAAAAAAGTGATGGGCATGAAGATCTCAGTAGGACCCTTAAGCCCATCATTGACTGTGCGCAGGACCACGCCTTTGCTGTTGGTTTCTTCGCAGAGCAGGTTTGACGCGGTTCGCCGGCATCCGATGGTGGTCTCCCAGCGGAAGACCCGGAAAGCTACAGGCTGCATCCGGGGGTTGAGCTGGATCCAGTAGGGAACGGACTCGTCCGAGTATTCCAGTGTACCGGCAGCCTCAAATTCGCCGTCGGGGGATTTCCAAAGAGTCCAGACGTCCTGGGCGGAAGTCTCCTTCGGAGTCGACTCTTCGTCGGACATATAGTATTTCCCCTCCGCAACCTGCTTAAGGTCGGGATGCGCTTTGCGCCTTTCCGCAAACCACGCGCGCTGATGTGCCTCAGCACTGTCCAATTTGGGCGTGGGCGGGGCAGCAGTTTTTGGGGTTTGCGCGCAAACACTGATCGAGATTAATAAGATGACCAGAGTCCATAATTTCATTTAGTGCCACCTTTATATCAAAAATCCTCGAACTTCTTAAATTGCACCAGGCGGATGAATTCCGTTTGGGTGACGGCGTCGGAGGCGGAAAGCAGAATGCCGTTCGCTGCGACCTGGAATTTAAAGAAAGGTCTGTACTGATTCTTGTGTCCGGGGTCGGGAGGAATCACGGGATTTTGAATGCTGGTGTAAGTCGCATCCGGGATTTCGCGCACGTCCAATTGGAATTCCGAACCTGCCAGGTTGGTCGCCCCGACCGAAGAAGTGACTGGGCGAACCAACCGGACGGCGGCGTATTCAGGAAAGAGATGAATGAGGGCGCGGGCTTCGTCGGAATAGGACAAGGAAAGCAGGGTCAGGTAGGTGGCCTTTCCGGGCTGGATTTTCAAATTCGGCGTGAGCCCGCTCAAGAGGAAGGGGAACGTTGGCGCAAACAGACGCGTTGAGTTGTTGATGGACGCGCCGGCCGACCCTTCCACATCTCCCCCGCCAAACGTTTCCTGGCAATACAGTCTTGCTGCTGTCCACACGCATCCCGAGACCAGCTTCTTTGCGAAAATCTTGTAAGTCTGGAGTTGCATTTGAGGGTTGAGATTGACCTGGTAGTCAGTTGCGGCTTCTTTGCCATTCCTTGACGCCCGGAACTCCCCATCGACTTGGAAGTCCCCGTTTTCCAGCTTCCACAGCGTCCACACGTCGTTCATTTCCGATGAATCTCCGGCTTTTTCCAGGGCGGGGCTCGACTTGATGAGGTAGGTGCCTTCTGCCAACTTCTTGAATTCTCCGCGTTCCTTCTCCCGGAGGGCCAGCCAGGCGCGCGCCGCCGGCTCTTCATTCGCCAGTTGGGGACTCGCCGGGGCGGCGAGCGCAGCTCCATCCATGGTGGAGGGAGGGTGGGGAAGGTCGGTGAGTGTCCCGAGCGACAGCAGGAAAAAGCAAAGGGGCATTCCCCACCACTTTGTGCTGCCGTTGAAAAATGAGAATCGATTCCGCATGGCGCCTCTCCCTCTTGAATAGGTTCAAGCCATTGTACGCCGCTATGCCCACCAGCGCTCCAGCAATCGCGTCGGCAGCGTAGTGGTAGCGACCGTAGACGGTGGCTGCGGCCACGCTCGCGATTCACTCGTTGTCATGCGTCGGCGGTTCGGTAGGTGGATAATGGTGCGCCTTCAACCAGGCGTTAGCGCGTTGCGTCGCTTCCGCTTCCTCCGCTTTGGTCATCTTCAAGAAGGGCCGGGTGTCAATCTCCTCAAGGCAATAGTTCCCGGTGGTGACGCGGTCGCTGATCAGTCCCCACATGAGGGAGAGAACAAGGTCCTTGGCGACTCCCTGGCCGCGCATGTAATGGAGCGCCAGGTTACACGTTCCAAATTGATGGCCCTGCTCCGCGCTCTTGCGGAACCAATCCACGGCTTCCTTTAGGTTCTTCGGGGTTCCATTGCCCTCCGCCAAGTTGACGGCTAATGCATCTTGGGAGTCGGCATCGTCCATTTCAGCGCCCTTTAGGAACCACCGGTTGGCTTCGGTCTGGTCGCGTTTAACCCCATTGCCGTCCGCATAGGCCTCTCCGATCCAGTAGTTCGCTTCCGGGTCGCCCGCAGTACTCGCCTTTTTGAGCCACTCGAGGCCTAAGGCGTAATCAACTTTGAAATAGCATCCGCCCTCTATGTATCGGTGTCCCAGTGCGGTCATCGCGAAAGGATAGTTTTGGGAAATCGCCTTGTTGAGAGAAGGGAGAACTTCCTCACAATTCAAGATGCCCGGCTGTACTGCCGTACTGTGGGTCAAATCCGTTTCTGCCAGGAAGTACTGAGCCGGGGCGGAGCCCTTCTCCGCCGCCTTGCGCAACCAGTAGACTGCCGAACGATACATTTCCGCCTGACCCTCTTCATCGCGGAGATGTTCGGCAAGGAGGCGGAAGCTCAACCCCAGCAGAACCTGCGATGCCGCATCGCCTGCATCCGCCCGTTCCGCCACTGCCGGGAGCTCACCCACAGTTAACGCCCGCGCGGTGGATTGAAGTGCTTCAGGGCTATTGCTCTGTGGAAATGCGCGACTGGCAAAGAACGCAAGCCCCATGAAAAGAAAGATGCCGTATCGAGATCGCATGGTCTTTCTACCTCCTCATATGTGCTGATAGCTTGTACGCCGCTATCCCCACCAGCGCTCCAGCAATCGCGTCGGCAGCGTAGTGGTAGCGACCGTAGACGGTGGCGGCGGCCACGCTCGAGGCGAGGAACAGAAACATGGCTCCGAAGCGCGGCGCGTGCTTGCGGACGGCGAGCGCCACGGCGATGGCGGCTGCCACATGCCCGCTGGGGAAGATGCAGGCTTGCACACTATAGTGATCGAGAAGCCAGAAATTCCAGTGGCGCAGCAGCGGCTCCACGTGCGGCCCCAGCACGTCTCCGAACAACACGCGCGGCGGCGTGAGCGGGAAGAAGGGATACACAGCGTAGCAGAAAAGTGTGGCCAGCAGCACCGTGGCCCAGAAATCGTCCATGGCGCCCTGGCACTTCCGGGGGGCGAGTATGCCGGCGGGATTTCGCGGTGCCGCGAAATAGACTGCCGCCACCCCCAGCGGCACCAGCGGGTAGCATAGCAGATAGGCGAATTCCAGATAGTGTTCCAGCCAGGGCGCTCCGGCTTGCAACACGGCTTGGACAAAATGATTTTGCAGCAGGATCCGATCCCACTCGATAAAAGCGTAATCCAGTTGGAGGTTAGGATGGGGAGCGAGCAACAGGCCCGATTCCCGATACGCGACCAGGATCAACAGCGAGGGAAACAAGTATGCGGCCGTAACCAGCCACGGGGCGCGATGGCGATTGCGATTGAGCGCCATCAGGGTGAGGAAGGTCAGCGTGTTGAGCGTCATGATGATGGCGATGTCGCGCCCGGCAACCTGGAATGCGCAAGCGGCGAAGGAAATGTATGCGAAGAAAGCGAGAGCGATCTTTTCGGCAACGGTCAGGCGGGCTGGCACGTGAAGAATTGCTGGAACTGGGTGTGCGCGGGTCAATGCCGAATAGGTGGTTTCGCTCACGGTGGTTGCTCCCCATCGGGTAAAGTCAAGAAGCGCCAAAAACCCGGTTTCGCCTCCAGCATGGCTCGCCGCCAACTGGAGCGCTGGCAATCCCCTATGAGCCGTCCGTCTTCCAAACCGCTTGTCAAGTTATCATGCTGAAAATAAACGGTATAGCTATTAGCAAGGGCCCCGGAGAAAGCCTGCCGGGTGTCGTCCAAACCCGACAGGTGTCAAGCGCGGATGACAGTTTTCGTCATCGAGATTCCCCTATCAATTCATACTACCGTAACATTTAGAGTGCTATAATCGGCCCGTGCGTCAACGTATTGTCATTATTGAAGATGAGCGCGACATTGTAGAACTGGTCCGCTACAACTTCCGCAAAGAGGGCTTTGAGATCGAAAGCTTCTCCCGCGGTCGTGAGGGCCTTGATTATCTGCGCCGCAATCCCGCCGACCTGGTGCTGCTTGACATCCTGCTTCCCGATGAAGATGGATTTGAAATTTGCAAGCGCCTGCGCGCCGACGAGCGGATGAAGTCTCTGCCCGTCATCTTTCTCACCGCCAAGAGCGAGGAGATGGATCGCGTGCTGGGTTTGGAAATCGGCGCCGACGATTACGTGGTGAAACCCTTCAGCCCGCGCGAGTTGGTGGCACGGGTGAAGGCGGTCTTGCGTCGCCAGGAGCGGGTGGCGGAAAAGCGCGAAGTGGTGGAATCGGGCGCCTTGCGTCTCGACACCCGCACGCAGGAAGTAAGCGTGCGCGGGCGCCTGGTGGAGTTGAGCGCCCTTGAGTTCAAATTGCTCTTCTTCCTGGCTTCCCACCCGCGCCACGTCTTCGATCGCGACCGTCTGCTGGACGAAGTCTGGGGGCGCGACCGCTTCGTGACCCCGCGCACCGTGGACGTGCACATTCGCCGCCTGCGCGAGAAGATCGAAGAGCTTCCCAACCGCCCGCAATTTCTCCAGACCGTGCGCGGCAGCGGCTATCGCTTTTCGCCGGAAGTCCTGGAAGGCGTTGAGGCCTAGAGAATTTTGGCTTTGCGATTTTGGATTTTAGACCAAAGGCGCTGCGGGCCAGCCCTCCCTTCAATCCAAAATCGCAAATTCAAAACCCAGAATGGATTTTTCACGCCGTTAGCCTTGGCTGTTGCATGCTGACAAAGTCATTGCTCACCGGGAACCGGTGTGGTCTAATGCCGGCAGGCTGAGGCTGCGGATCGCGGCCCCTGCTCGTTCTCCGTTTTGGATTTTTGGTTTCGAATTCCGGACGGGCCGCCACGCCAGGACTGACTTCCCCCTCCCGAATCGCAAATCCAAAATCCCCAATACCATGATTTTTCGCAGCCCCATTTTTCGCAAGCTTCTGGCCAGCGCCATCCTGCTGATAGCGGTAACCCTGCTCGTTGTAGATCTCCACCTCACCAGTTACACGGCCAATCGGGAAGTGCAGAATGTAGAACAGCGGTTGGTGGCGGAAGCGCGCATTCTGCAAGGCGAAGCCTCGAGTGTTCCTCCCTCCCAACTGGAAGATTGGGCACGCCAGGCCTCGGAGCGGGCGCACGCGCGGGTCACCATCATCGACCCCAAAGGCGTGGCCTTGGCCGATTCCCACCACGATCCGGAGACCATGGAGAATCACGCCAACCGCCCCGAAATCATCGCCGCGCATCGGGACGGCGCGGGCGCCTCCACGCGCCACAGCGCCACCCTCAATCAGGATCTCTCCTATGTGGCGGTGCGCCTTACCTACCATGATGACCCGGGATACATCCTGCGCCTGGCGGTGTCGCCGGATGAGGTAAGTCTCTCCAAAGCCGCGGTGCGCTGGCGGATCCTGCGCGCCTCAGTTTACGCCGCGCTGGTGGCCCTGATTTTCGCTTACTTTTTCTCGCGGTCGTTCAGCCATCGCATCGCGCGGCTGCGCACCTTTGCAGAAGGATTGGTGGACGAGCACTTTTCCCAGGCCCCGCTGCCCCCCGCCGAGGACGAACTGGGCGCGCTGGGGCGCTCACTCAGCACCACCGCCACGCAGCTTCGCGGCCTGGTGGACCGGGTGAGCGTGGAATCGGCGCAGCGCGAAGCGATTCTCTCCAGCATGCTGGAAGGCGTCCTGGCCGTGGACGGCAATTTGCGCATCACTTTTGCCAATGCCTCGTTTGCGCGCGCCGTGGGGGCGGCCATGCCGATTTCCCCCCGCACGCCGGTGGTGGAACTGGTGCGCGCCCCGGAACTGCGCGAAGTTCTGACGCGGGTATTGACCACCGGCGAATCGGTGAAGCGGCGCATGCAGCTTCCCGCCGCCGAGCGGGTTTTCGAAGTGCAGGCCGCTCCTCTCACTTCGGGCGCGGCGCGCGGCGCCATTGCCATCCTGCACGACATCACCGACCTCGAACGGCTGGAGCGCATCCGCCGGGATTTTGTGGCCAACGTTTCGCACGAGCTGCGCACCCCGCTTACCGCCATTCGCGGTTATGCCGAAACCCTGCTGGAAGGAGCGCTGGAAGACCAGGAGAACAACCGCCGGTTCGTGGAAATCATCAAGGCCCACGCCATCCGCTTGAACAACATCTCCTCGGACCTGCTCACCCTATCCGAATTGGAAGCGGGAAAGGCGCGGCCGGAGCCGGAGCCCGTCGCCGTCCGGGGGGCGGTGGAGTCGGCCATGCGCACGGTGGAGTCGGAAGCGCGGCTGCGCGGCGTCAACCTGGCCTGCGGGCGCATCGAGGAGGCCCAGGTGCTGGGGGACCGCCTGCAAATTGAGCAGGCCCTGGTGAATCTGCTCGATAACGCCGTCAAGTTCAACCGCCCCGCGGGCGAGGTGCTGCTGGAGGTCACCCGCGCCGGCGACAACCGCGTCAAGATTACCATCACCGATACCGGAATCGGCATTCCTTTCGACGACCTGCCGCGCATCTTCGAACGCTTCTATCGCGTTGATAAAGCCCGCTCACGGGAAGTGGGCGGCACCGGCCTGGGACTCTCCATTGTCAAACATATCATCGAGCGCATGAATGGCACCGTCAGCGTGGAAAGCCAGTTGGGTAAAGGATCAACCTTCACGCTGCTGCTCCCCGCCGTCCCGTAAAAAGGACTTCACCACGGAGGCACAGAGGCTCACAGAGAAGAGCGCCTCTGAATGCAAGGGGCGAGAAATCCGCAAGGGCACGGATCAACTTTCGAGTGGCCGACAGGTTCAAGTGAGCACTCGGATTGTCTTCGAGTGTCCGGCGAATCGGTCGCAAGAAAGCCCGTTTCAGGCCGCGGGAGCAGCAGGTGGGGCAAACCTAACCTCTTCCGTGGACCGTTGATACCCGGAACGCTCCGAGTCAGGCTGACGGTTGCATACGAGGATGGTCAGGATTATATTCTCCCTCGGGCCGGCGTCCGGGAACGAAATCCCGGCCCGGAGGGAATCATGTTGGGAGGTCAACTTTTGCCTGAGGTGAGGTGTTATTGATTCGCATCGCCCATATCTCGGACCTGCACGTCCTCTCCAGCACTGGCGCACACTGGCGCGACATCATCTTCAATAAGCGACTCACCGGCTACGCCAACCTGATCCTGCGACGTGGACGCGTGCACCGTCGCGAGTACCTGCTCGCGGTGCTCGCGGCCGCTGTCGCGGGGGCAGATCATCTCGTTGTCACCGGTGACATCACCAATCTCTCGCTCGAACACGAGTACGAAGAGGCGCGTGCCCTGCTTGATGAGGCCGCGCAACGGACCGAAGTGACGGTGGTGCCAGGCAATCACGACATCTATCTCCCGTCGACGCATCGCCGCCGGCGCTTCCCCCATTACTTTAACCAGTTTCTCCAGAGCGATCTTCCGCAACTTGCCAGGGATCTACCGGTGGGTCGCTTTCCCTGCGTCAAGCTGCGCGGGGGCATGGCAATCATCGCGCTATCCAGCGCTGTACCCCGACCGCCCTTTATCGCCGCTGGTTACGTCGGTGGCGAACAACTTGAGGCATTGGAAACCGTGCTCGCGCACCCCGAGGTGAATTGGCGGACACCGATTGTGCTGATTCATCATCCCCCGGTTGACACCCGGCTGCGAATCACGCAGTTGCGCGACGGGCTGGTGGATGCTGCCGCGTTGCGCCGTTCTCTGGCGCGACTCACCGGGGGGCTGGCCCTCTTCGGGCACCTTCATGTGCGGGTACGTTGTGAGCTCCCGACGCTGTCAGGCAAGCTCGAGGTGATCGGCGCAAGTGGAGCAGCCCTCGATCATCCTGACAGCTCGGTGCGCGCAGGGTTCAACCTGTATGAGTTCGACAGCGACAGGCTCGCATCCGTCCAGGCGTATGTGGTCGATCCCCAGACCGGCGGCTTGCAGGCCACGGCAATCCGCCACGTAAGCGGGTGCGCGTGACGATGGAATCTTTACGGAACGGTCTCGAGGCCCCATGAACTACCAGCGCATTCTCGTGCTCACAGAACTTGAAGTGGATCCACAGGCGACGATCACGGCGATCCGCCGGTTCGCCCCTTCCGCCGCACAGGTGATCGTCATCGCGCATCAGCCCACGAGCCCGTTCGCGGGGCGGGCCCCGGCCGCGGTCAAAGATGCGGAAGATCGCGCGCGGGAAGAGCTACGCGCGGCCGCGCAGGGGGCGGCGGCGGTGGTCGACGTGGTCTTTGCGCCCGAGCTGACGGCGGATGCTCTGTCCGATGCGGTAACCGCCGGGGCAGTCGACCTCGTAGTCGTGGGCTCCCCGCAAATGCGCGCGTTGGGGCTTGTTGCGGAAGTCCGCAAGCGAACTTCCGCCCCGGTGCTCGTGATTCAAGCGCCCCTCGAGGCATCGGCTGGTGATGGGGGCAACCGCCTGCTGTGTGTGGGACTGAGCGCGCGGGGACGACGGGCGATGGTGAAGTTCCTGCAAGAGCACGGGTCGCCGTCGGATCGAGCCGTGCTGCTGTCCAGCAGAGCGTTGTCGTCCGAAGATCTGGGCGAAATGCGGGAAGTCCTGGGTATCACCGCCGAGCTGCAACCGAGCGAGGGTCAGCGGATGCGGCAGTTGCTCCGTCCGCCGGCCCGGCCGGACATCGATCTCGTCGTGCTCCCACGCTTTCCACCCATCGTCCTGCTCGGCGTGAAGTCGGGGCCTGCCCTGCTCATTCTTCCCCCGTTTGAGTCGGGGCCGAGCGAGTGGCAACGGGCAATCGACGTTCCGGAGCTGGTCGATGACGGCGTGATCATTCGAGCGCGCCTGGAGTATGCCCTAGGTATCGGACGACCCACGCCCATTGCCAACCAGGAGCTGGCATTCGTGCGCGAGGGCAAAGTCGTGGCGCGCGCGACCTCGCGTGATGGAGAGGTGGAGCTGCCCTCCGGCCTCGGGGAATTCCTCGGCGTGTATCGCACGACGGGAAAGGAAGCAGCGGACCCTCTGGCGCTCGTGGAGGCCGGGGCAGCGGTCCTGCGCGCCGGCTCACGGCCGATCATCCTGTTCGACGCCGAAACAGGGGAAGACCAACTGCCGCTCATCGGTGGGGCCGCCTGGGCGGACCCGGTGAGTGTGCGCGTACGCCCGGCGCACAGTTGCGCGTCGCTGCGCGCCAGGCTGCGCGCCGCCGGCCTTCCGCCCTGCGTCATCGATGCTGGCGCCGTGCTCGGCGAGGGAGAGGCGCCGGACGTGTTTGAGCTCGTGGACGCCGTGCGCCTCGCGCGCGCCGCGACGCGCATGCGGGCCGATGGATTCCCGATCGCTGCGATCGTCTATCGGGGACTGCACGAGCCTGCGACGCAGGGTTTCGCCGCCGTACGCCCGGAGCAGGTCGCCGCTCTCCCCGCTGTGCCAACGGCCGCGCGGGCCCGCGCGTCACGGCCGGAGCGGCTGAATGCCACGACGGGCAGCGAGCCGATCCATGGCAACAGAATCGAAGTCGAGGTGGACAACCCGACGGCACGCACTTGGCTCCTCGCGGCGATCCATGGCAGCCGTAAGCGCGTGCACTTTCAGGTATACATGGCGCTCGATGATGATGTCGGACGTCCGGTCGAGGCGGCATTGGCCGCGGCGGGGGCGCGCGGTGTCACCGTACGTGTGCTCGTCGATTCGCTGCACGGCCTGCACGGCTCATTCGGTTTGCGCAATCCACTTCTCGAACGGCTCTCGTCCCGGCCGGGGGTTGAGCTTCGCGTGTCGAAACCGATCACGGGTCCGCCATCGCTGGAGGATCTGAAGCAACGCGACCACCGCAAGCTCGCCATCGTGGACGGGGAGCTGGCACTGCTCGGGGGACGCAACTTGTCGCACGAGTACTACGCGGGTTTTGCGGAGGTTCCCCTGACGGCCGCCATGCCCTGGCGCACGGTGCCCTGGCTCGACGCCGGGGCACGCGTCGAAGGGCCCGCCGTGGCTGCCCTGGAACGCTCGTTCATGCAGGCATGGACCGAGGCCGGCGGCGAACCGTTCGAAATCCGGGTTCCCGTGCCGGCCGCCGCAACCACGGCGCGGGTGGTAGTGCACCGTGGGCTGCGCGACGCACACACCCTGGAAGCCTACCTGGCGCTGATCGAGACCGCTCGCTCCCACATTTACGCGGTGAACACCTTTCCGCTGCTGCTCGAGATCCAGCGGGCGCTGCTGCGCGCCTTGCGCCGCGGGGTGTGTGTCCGAATGATGTTCGGCAACTTCACGCCCAAGCACGGGAACGAGCCTTTTAAGGGGCCGTTTGCGGTGGCGCGCACCGCGGCGATGTCCCTCGTGCACTCGCGGTTGGATCCGCTCGTCGCCGCGGGAGGCGAGTGTTACGAGTTCGTTGTGCGCAGGCAACCCGCCTGGGATCCGGCGATGGGCGATGTGCGACCCCATGTGCATGCGAAGGCCATGAGCGCCGACGGGCGGGTCTGCACGGTCGGCAGCGCCAACTTCGACGTCACCGCGGGATACTGGGAAAACGAAGTGCTCCTGGTCATTGAAGACGAAGCCATCGCACGTGGCGTCGAGGCCCGGTTCGACGAATTGATCTCAGACTCCGCTCGCCTCGACCCGAATGATCCTGAATTGCGCCGCCGAGCGCAGCACCGGCAGTGGATGCGCTACTGGCCGGAAGTGCTGTCGATCTAGGGGGCCCAATCGCCCAACTCGGTCACCCGATCCTTGGGGCGAAGGGCGTCGATGTAGTGGTGAGGTGCATGCACATCAGCCGTGTACCGCCAGGATGGGCGCCGCCCACCCGGCGCGAAGAAGGCCAGAACGGAGCGCGGGATTTCCTTCAGGGCCAGTTGCGCGACAGGAGACTCGGAGCGCTGCCACTTGCCATTTACATACCGATACTCCTGCCCGAAATGCACGAACGGCCCCCACTGCGCCGGGGGGAGCGCCGGTACGGGATCCTGCGGGAGGACGTGACGGAACAACTTCGGTTCGACCGCGTGCGTTGCCGGCGGCAGAGGCGCCGCCACGGCCATGGGCTGGCCGAAGGTATAGACCGCCCGCAAACGGTCGGCGAGCGAGCGGTGGACGCTATTAGCGGCGATGGTCAGCGCGAAGAGCACGGCCATCGCGCCGCCGAGACTATGCCCGGTCACGTACAGGGCCTCGAGGGGATGCTCCACTGTCTCGGCGGGATCGGCGAGTGATCTACCTTGAACCGCGAAGGTTAACTCGCGGAGGACTTCCCACCACGTGGCCCGGACATTCTGGTGGAATCCGGCATGGATTCTGACCTTCTCGGCGCCGTCGGAAAGCGACAGGGTACTCGACTCCGATC
>Ga0326728_10023228_pt1 | contig 11391 bp, 7 predicted proteins | sample MB3enrmetagenome_FD_207602 | JGI IMG/M metagenome (GOLD analysis project Ga0326728, IMG submission 207602) | Lab enriched peat soil microbial communities from McLean, Ithaca, NY, United States - MB31MN | ecosystem: Environmental > Terrestrial > Soil > Wetlands > Peat | place: USA: New York... | reverse complement strand
GGCGGAGAAATGGAAGTGAAGACCTATCTCCGCAAGGATTTCTTTCTCTCTGCGGCAGGCTCCTATCAGGGTAATAACGATGGAAACGGCAACAAGAACATCACCCCGGTCCCGAATATCGCCGCCAAAGCGGGCATCAGCTATCAATCCGCGAGCAATGGAATCGCCGCCAGCTTCTTCGATGTCCACCAGGGGCCTTTGTCCGGCTACTCCATGGCCGCCAATCCCAAGCCCACCGCCTATGACCTGCTCAACTCCCGCTTTGGCTATGACATGTCAAGGTACTTGCACAGCAAGGGCCTCGGGCTCTCGCTTACGGCGCAAGCAAACGACCTGTTGAACAAGTCGGTTTGGCTCCCGGATTGGAAGGACGTTCCGGGAGACTCGATCTTCTTCATTCGCGGACGCACTGTTCTTGCTGGCGCGGAGATTTCTTTCTGAGCCTTGTTCTTGAACGGCGCGGCCATCTGGCTAGTACCGCGATCGCGCGTTTTAGTGATTCTTTGAATGGAGCGCTGGCCTCCGGGCCGGCAGTGGAGCGGACCTTCTGGTCCGCGCTGGTCCAAAAATGAAAAACCCTGAAACCGGCAGCCGGTTTCAGATTCCGGGCATTTGTATGCTGATAAGTGCTTGAATACCAACAACCTGCCATCCTGACGCTGAGCGGAGTGAAGCGGAAGGATCGGCGTTTGTATTCCTTCATCGGGTGACTTCAAAAACACAAATCCTTCGCTTCGCACAGTGATGACAAGTCTTTGGTGAATAGGTAGTTAATTGAGCGAACGGGATTCTGACCCGGGGCTCGACCGCCTTTTAAATGCTGATTTGCAAGGCGTCACATCGCGGCGTCGATGGCTTTTCCTCGTCCAATCTTTCTCCTCTTCTTCGTGCGGCTCAGGCTGTTCTTGCTGGTTCTCAGGGCGCTTCTCGACGCCGGTGTACAGTCATGCGTTGTCCCTGATATCGTTACCGTCATGCCGATATACGGCGTCTTGACGGCCTGGCTTCAGACCGCCGGAGTCGCAATTTGTTCGGCGCCTTGGGATCGGAATCCATTCGCACGGCTTCACCCAAACCGGGACGAAAGCCGCATGGGGAGAGAAGAAATGTCGACATCGAGACGGGATTTTCTAAAAACATCGGCCATTGCCGGGGCCACCGTGGCCGTAGGTGGAATCACGGCCTTTGCCGAGCCGCCGCGGCCGCTTGCCGAGGGTGCGGCGCAGGCCGCCTTGCCAGGGCTTGGCTCATCGGCTCAAGCGGCGGCTCATGCCGTGGAGTTCACCCGCGGCCTGGGCGATTATCCCGGTCTGCCGGCGGAGAATTTCAATCCTTTTCTGGTCCCCGAAAACTCGACCTATCGCAATCTGGCCCTGCTGCGCCCGGCCTTCCACTCCAGCGCCTACGACTACAACCTGACCGCGCAGTTGGTCACCGACGGTATCAAGGAGACCGCCAAGCCGGCCTGGATCGCCGTCCGCGATCCCTTTCACGGCGCGCTGCCCAAGACCGAGCGCGAGAAGATCGTCGATCACTTCCTGCTCGATCCGGTCGAGTTGCGCGGCGCGCAGGCCTCGATCGAGATTGAACTGGGCGGTGCGGAGGCGCCGGAGATCGATCGCCTGGTGCTGTATCTGCTCGTCCCGCCGGCAATCCCCGCCGAGTCTCTGAAATTCACCGTCTCGGTCTCCGCCGATGGACGGGATTGGGAAGAAGCTGGGAGCGTTACCGCGCCCGAGCCGGGCACGACCGCCAGCTTCCCGCCCAGCTTCGCCGAGCTAGGCTCATTCTTCGCCCCTTCGATCCCCCTCAAAAGCGTCAGCCGCGCCCGCTTCTACCGCGTTGAGTGCGCCACCAGCAGCGCGGCCGGCGGCTCGGAGGCCTATGGCATCGTCTGGCGGTTGGGCCAAGCAGCCTTCTTCCACGGCAGCGAACGGGTGCAGATTGGCGGACCCTACAGCTTTACCAGCGCCTGGATGAGCGCCGGGCTGGACGAAGAGTGGGTCTATGTCGATCTGGGCGCGCGCTGCTCCTTCGATCGCGTCAAGCTCTATTGGATTGCCCGTGCCGCAGAGGGTTCCGTGCAGGTCTCCGACGACGCGCAAAATTGGCTGAATCTGGCCGCTTTGAGCGACAAAACCGATCTGATCGACGATTTCAAACTGGGGCAGCAGGCCGAGGGACGCTATGTGCGCGTGTTGATGACGCGGCCTACCGCGCCCGAGGGCTACATGCTGAGCGAATTGGAGGTCTACGGACGCGGTGGCTTCGTGGTCAGGCCCAAGCCGGCGCAAACGCCCACCGCCGATGGCAGCCTCAACCTTGCCGGCGGCGGCTGGAAGCTGCAACGCTCCAGTTTGGTGATCGGCGCCGGTGAAGCGCTCTCCAAGATTGGTGCTGCTGACGCCGACTGGCTGGTGGCGACGGTGCCGGGAACGGTGTTGACCTCCTATTACAACGCCGGAGCCGTTCCCGATCCCAACTTCGGTCAGAACCAGCTGCACATCTCCGATTCGTACTTCTACTCCGACTTTTGGTATCGCACCGAGTTTACTGCTCCAGCGCTCGGTCCCGGCAAGCGCGCCTGGCTCAACTTCGACGGCGTCAACTGGAAGGCCGAGGTCTACTTGAACGGCGAGAAGCTGGGCCGCGTCGAGGGCGGCTTCATGCGCGGACGCTTCGATGTGACCGGCAAGCTGCTGACCGGCAAACCCAATGCTTTGGCTGTCCGCATCGAGAAAAACGCCACCCCCGGCAGCGTTCATCAGAAGACCCTGGAGAGCGTGGGCAAGAACGGCGGCGGTCTGGGCGCGGACAATCCGACCTACCACGCTTCCATAGGCTGGGATTGGATTCCCACCATGCGCGGCCGCGACATCGGCATCTGGGGCGATGTAACCCTGACCCAGACCGGCGCGGTGACCATCGAGAATCCCTTTGTCTCGACGATACTGCCGCTGCCCGATACCACCAGCGCCGGCATCAGTGTGGAAGTCGATTTGGTTAATCATCAACCCAAGCCCTTCAGCGGCACGCTGCGCGGCAGCTTCGGCGAGGTGCGCTTCGAGCAGCGCGTGACGCTGGCCGCGGGCGAGCGCAAGACGGTCAAGCTCAGCCCTATGACCCATGCGGCGCTGCGCCTGCAGAATCCCAAGCTGTGGTGGCCGGCGGGCTACGGCGAGCCCCATCTCTACGACGTGGAATTGAGTTTCATCGACGTCAAGGGCCATGCGCTGGACAGCAAGTCCTTCCAGTCCGGCGTGCGCCATATGACCTATAGCGAAGAGGGCGGCAAGCTGAAGATCTGGATCAACGGTCGGCGCTTTGTGGCCCGCGGCGGCAATTGGGGCTTCGGCGAGTCCATGCTGCGCTATCGCGCCCGCGAGTACGACGCCGCGGTGCGCTATCACCGCGAGATGAACTTCACCATGATCCGCAACTGGGTGGGGCAGATCGGCGACGATGCTTTCTATGAGGCCTGCGACCGCCAGGGCGTGATGGTCTGGCAGGACTTCTGGCTGGCCAATCCCTGGGACGGCCCCGAGCCAACCGACAACGCGCTCTTCCTGGCCAACGCCCAGGACTTCGTGCTGCGCATCCGCAATCATGCCTCCATGGGCCTTTATTGCGGGCGCAACGAGGGCTTCCCGCCCAAGCCCATCGACGACGGCATTCGCCGCATTCTGGCCGCCTCGCATCCTGGGATGCACTACATCCCCAGCTCCGCCGACGAGGTGGTCAACGGCCACGGCCCCTATCAGGCCATGCCCACCACCTTCTACTTCCGCAATGCCGATCCCAAGCTGCACAGCGAGATCGGCGCGCCCACCATCCCGCCCATCGAGAGCGTGCGCCTGATGATGCCGGAGAGCGCGCTGTGGCCGCAGGGCCTGGATTGGGGGCTGCACGACTTCTGCCTGACCGGCGCCCAGGGCGGCGCCGGCTTCCGCTCCCTGATCGAGAACAGCTTCGGCGGCGCACATACAGCCGAGGAGTGGATCGACCTGGCCCAGTACATCAACTACGAGTGTTACCGGGCCATCTTCGAGGCGCAGAGCCGCTACCGCATGGGCGTGCTGCTGTGGATGAGCCATCCCTGCTGGCCCTCCTTCGTCTGGCAGACCTACGACTACTACTTCGAGCCCACCGCGGCCTACTTCGGCTGCAAGAAAGGCTCGGAGCCGCTGCACATCCAGTGGAACCGCGCCCAGGACACCATCGAGGCGGTCAACTACAGCGCCGGCGACTTTACCGGCCTGACCGCGCTGCTGGAGATCTTCAACCTCGACGGAAGCCTCGTCAGCCAGAGATCCGCCACCATCGACAGCAAGGAAGACAGCTCGGTAACGATCTTCCCGCTCCAGGCTCCCGCGGGACTAACCGCGGTACACTTCCTGCGCCTGACGCTGAAAAACGGTGCCGAGACGGTTTCCAGCAACTTCTACCTGCGCGGCGTGGAAGAAGGGAACTATCGCGCCATCCGCGCCCTGCCCAAGGTCAAGCCACAGGCCACCACCACCGTCGCGCGCCAGGGCGACCGCTGGCTGCTCAAGACCGTGGTGCGCAACTCCGCCAAAACGCCGGCGCTGATGGTGCGGGTCAAGGCTGTGCGCGAGAAATCTGGTGATCGCATCCTGCCCGCCATCTACTCCGACAACTACATCGCCCTCATGCCCGGCGAGAGCCGCACCTTGACCATCGAAGTCAACGACGCCGACACGCGCGGCGAGAAGCCGGCCATTGTCGTAGCGTGAAGCAATTGCAAACTGGCTTTTGACTGCATGAAGTGATATTCCAGTTTGACCTTTCCCCGGTCTCAAAAGCGAGACCGGGTGCACCCGCGCACCCGCGCGAACTGACGCCCGCTCCTGGCGCAGGAAAGAAGCGCACCAAAGGGAAGGTGTAGGTGAAGAGGCGGCCACTGAGGTTGCGGCTCTCATTTACCAGACCATACGTCCTAAACTATTGAATTCATGGCCAGAAAGAAGAGGTGACTGCGGTCACGCGGGATTGCTATTCTAAAGCCTAGGATGTTTGACGAACTGCGCTTTCCGCATCCGGTGCAGAAGGGGAACCGCTATGAATATGGGCTTCATCGAGAGCAAGACCTACGAAGAGATCGCGATTGGAGACACTGCCTCCACCGAACACGTCCTGACCGCCAATGACGCGATGGCCTTCGCCTCGATCTCTGGATTCAATGCCGTTCTCAACTCCGACGAGATTGTCGAGCGCGGCGGGGGAATCCCGCCCACCGGGCCCAATATGTGGTGCGCATCGCTGGTTTCGGGACTCTTCAGCATGAACAGCCCTGGTCCAGGATGCACGCTGACCCACATTTCGCTCAATTTCTTCAATCGTCTCCGCGTCGGAGACCGCATCCTGGTCAAAGTGCAAGCCACCGGCAAGGACGATGCTACTAAACTCGTTACCTTCGCTTGCGAAGCCCACAGCGCCGCGGGTACGCCCATCTTTTCCGGCGCCGCCCAGCTTCTGGCGCCGCAAACCAAGCAGCGCTGGTCCACGCTGCCGCTGCCTGAGTTGATCGTGGCCGAGCCCTATCGTCACTACCGCGGCCTGATCGCCCGCGCCGCCACCAAAGGAGCGGTTAAAACCGGCATCGTCTGGCCCTGCGATCAGGTCTCGCTCGGCGGCGCCATGCAGGCCTGCAAAGACGGACTGATTCTTCCCGTGCTGGTCGGCAGCGAAGAGAAGATACGCAGTCTGGCTGAGGAAATGAGCCTGGATCTGAGCGCGGTTCAGATCGTCGATGTCCCGGATAGCCGCGGGGCAGCCCTGCGGGCGGTGGAACTGGCGCGTAAGGCCGAGGTGCAGATGCTCATGAAGGGCTCTCTGCATACCGACGAACTGATGAGTGCCGTGGTCTCCCGCGAAGGGGGCATGCGCACCGGCCGCCGCATCAGCCATATCTTCGCCCTGGATGTTCCGGCCTATCACAAGACCCTGTTCGTAACCGATGCGGCCATCAACATTCAGCCGGACCTGGAGACCAAGATCAGCATTCTGCAAAATGCCATCGACGCCATGCTGGCGCTGGAGGTGATCAACCCCAAGGTGGCGATCCTCTCGGCAGTCGAATCGGTCAATCCCGCCATCCCCTCCACCATGGACGCCGCCGCCCTGTGCAAGATGGTGGATCGAGGACAGATTACCGGCGCCATCGTCGATGGTCCATTGGCCTTTGACAATGCCATCTCCAGCGACGCCGCGGCCATCAAGAAGATCAACTCGCCGGTCTCGGGAGACGTGGATCTGCTCATGGTCCCCAATTTGGAGGCCGGGAACATCCTCTTCAAGGAGCTTCAGTATCTGGCCAAGGCTTTGGCCGCAGGGGTGGTGGTGGGCGCCAAGGTTCCCATCGTGCTCACTAGCCGCGCCGATGGCGAATTGGCCCGCATGGCCAGCTGCGCCATGGGCGTTCTCCTGGCAAAACCCGCGCCGGTGCTCGGCTAGAGCCGTTTCCGCATCGATGGTTCTGAATGGAGCGCCGGCCCCCAGGCCGGCTGGAGTGCGGGCGTCCCCGCCCGCACTCGTCCATGGGAATGACCCATTCATGCGGTCTGAACACTAGCTGTTCCTAGCCGGTCCAGGGAGATAAAACCTCAAGAGTTGGGCGATCTGCGCCCGCTGTGATATTCCTCGTGCATCTCTTCTGTTGCGAGGGCCTTTGCTGAGCTCATCCCATCCGCCGCGCCGCCTCCGCCTGAGCCCCGCACAGGGAACGCTGCTGTTGCTGATCGCCCTCAACCTGCTCAATTACATCGACCGCTACATTCTGCCCGGCGAAGTCTCGCTGATTCAGCATGAGTTTCACTCGACGGATCAGCAGATGGGCGCGCTGACCACAGCGCTCTTCTTCGTCTACATGCTGGTGGCGCCGCTGACCGGCTGGCTGGCCGATCTCTTCCCGCGCAAGCCGCTGATCATCTTCGGCGCGGTCTGCTGGAGCCTGGCCACGCTGGCTACTGTCTGGGTGCATGATTACCAGACGCTTTACATCCGCCATGCGCTGGTGGGTGTGGGCGAGGCCACCTTTGCCTTTCTCGCTCCCACCGTGCTGGCCGACTTTTACCCCGCCCGCGAGCGCAATCGCATCCTCTCCATTTTCTATTTGGCGATCCCCGTGGGCGCGGCGCTGGGCTACTTGGCCGGCGGGCAGATCGGGTCTCACTGGGGATGGCGCGCGCCCTTTCTGGTTTGCGGAGCGCCGGGAATTGTGGTGGCCGCGCTCTATGGCTTGTGGGGCAGCGAACCGCTGCGCTGAGCGCCCGATCAAGCATGGGAGATACCTTGATGCCTTCGCCGCGCTGGTGCGCAGTTTTCTCCACCTCTTTCTCAATCCGGCTTATCTTACGGCGACACTGGGACTGGCCATGCTGACCTTCGCCATGGGCGGCATCTCGGCTTGGGTGCCGACCTTTCTTTCCCGCGTGGGCGGGCTTTCGGTGGGCAATGCCTCCTGGGCGGTCAGCGTGATTACCGTGGTGGACGGCATCGGCGGAACGCTGGTGGGCGGTTGGATCGCCCAGCGCTGGCTGCGCACCAACCATCGCGCCCTCTACCTGCTTTCGTTTTGGAGCGTAGCGCTGACCCTGCCGTGCGGCGTGCTGCTCTTCTTCGGTCCTCACGCCTGGGCCGTGCCCTCGCTCTTTCTCGCCGAGTTTTTCCTCTTCCTCAATACCGGCCCGCTGAATGCTGCGATTGTGAACTCCGTCGCCGCTCCGGTGCGGGCTACGGCCATTGGACTGAACCTCTTCTTCATTCACTTCTTCGGCGACACCTTCTCGCCGCAGATCATCGGCGCCATCAGCGACCGCAGCAACCTGAGCATCGGTTTGGGAGCGACGCTGATTACGCTGATCTTCAGTTGCATTCTGCTGCGCATCGGGGCGCGCTTCGCACCGCCGCTGGAGGCTAATTCGGAGCCTGCATCCTGAATGGCGAGGAAATAGAATAGAACCATGATCGTAGAGAGCTTTCCCACCGGCCCCTTGCAAGCCAACTGCACCCTTCTGGGCGACGAGCAGACGCACGAAGCCGTGGTTGTCGATCCCGGCGACGAGGCGGGACGCATCCAAAGCCGGCTGACGGCGCTGGGTCTGGCGCTGAAGCAGATTCTGCTCACCCATGCGCATCTGGACCACGCCGGCGGCGCGGCCACACTGCGCAAGCTGACCGGCGCGCCAGTCTTGATGCATACAGCCGACCTGCCGCTCCTGAACAGCATGGATACGCAGGCCGCCTGGATGGGATTGGAGCCGCCTGAGGTGCTACCTCCCGATGGCGAGATGGCCGACGGGCAGATGGTGGGGCTCAAGAACTTTCCCGCGCGCGTCCTCTTCACCCCCGGCCACACGCAGGGTTCCTGCTGCCTCTATCTGGAAGGGGAGAAACTGCTCATCGCCGGCGACACACTCTTTGCCGGCAGCATCGGCCGCACCGACCTGCCCGGCGGCAATTCCAGGCAGATCATGGACTCGCTGCACAATCGCCTGCTCAAATTGCCCGACGAAACCAGGGTGATCTGTGGCCACGGCCCGGCGACCACCATCGGCCGCGAGCGGCGCGGCAATCCCTTTCTGCGTTAACCATGCGGCTCCCAAAACCGGCGCACCCTGCCCCATCCTTCCCGCGCACTGTGCGGAAAAGATGGGAAACTAGGGACTCCATTCAAGACCGGATCGAGAATGGTCTACTTTCCAAAACGATAGATTACGCCCCAGGAGGCGCTGACATCGTTCTGGGTATTGGAGCCGTTGTTGAGAAAACTGGTACGCATATAGTCGACCTGCAACGGGCGCACACCGAAATGCTTGCTCCATTGCACGTTCACGCCGCCGCCGGCTTGCAGAGCCATGGCGTCTCTGCTGGAGACGACTCCGCCGGCGATGGGGAAGACGCTGTTGAAGGCATAAGCGCGGCCGAAGAGAGCCTCTCCGAAGATACGCACGGGCGTGCGGCGGACGCCCACGTGGACCGGGTGTAGGCTGTAGCGCGGGCCCAGCAGGGAGCGGACGAAGTTGAGGTCCGAGCCGGCCGTGGACGCCGATGCATGTTCCCCATTGACCGCCAGCGTTACTCCCCAGCCCTTCCAGAGGTTGGCGGTGAGGTCCATGCTCCCGCCCTTCATCCAGAAGCAGCCGCAGGCGTCGGGCGCTTGCTGCGCCTTTTCTGCCGTATAGCTGGCCGCCAGGTCGAAGGAAACCGCTTTGGAGTGTTGCGGACTCGGCGCCTGTCCCCAGGCGGCGAGTCCGGCCATCATGCAAGCGCCCACGAGGAGCACCTTTCCGCGAATCGAAATGCGCATCTCAAGTTCTCCTTGTTACTGGACGGTGAGGGAAAGATTGGTAGATTGCGACTGGGCGCCCGCACTTACGGTCACGGTCACCGCATAGGTCTGCTTGGGTTGGGTGAAGAAGCCGCTGCTGGAACCGCATCCCGTTACTCCCGCGATGGCCGCCATGCTCGCAACAAAAAGCAGCAAGAGAGAGATCGTCCGGCCCATGCGCTTGCCGGCGCGACGCAGCTTGCCGGCGAAGGGAAGCAAGAGCAGCGCCAGGGTCAGAGGAGCCATGCGTGTTGCCAGGATGCGATCGCTTCCACGGTCCTGCATGGCGACCGTAGCAGCGGGCAACTGGATCGACAAGAGTGTATTCCCGCTCAGTGCGGTGTTGGCGGGCAGCGTCCAGGAACTGCTGGCGGCGGTGTTTGCCGCCGCGGCCACCCACGCCGAGGGAGTCACCGTCGCCACGGCGCCAGTGGGCATGCCGGTGACGGTCAGGGTCAGCGCCACAGGGAAACTCGTGCCGCTGCTGGGTTGGATGGGAAGCGAGAACGCCGCCGTTCCACCGGGAGAGACCGCCTGTGTTGCACCGCTGCCCGTTCCTGTACCGCCCGTGCCCGGAGCCGGAGTTCCGAGGGTAATGGCGACTACGGTTTGCGCCAGCGCTGCGCTGGTGGCCGTAGTGAAGTTGCTGTCGCCGCCGTAAACGGCGGTGATGGAATGGGTGCCGACCGCCAGCGCCGCGCTGGTGTAGTTGGCAAGGCCCTTGGCGACAGTCCCCGTTCCCAGCGTGGTTGTGCCATCGAGGAAGGTGACCGTGCCGGTGGGAGAGTTGGAACTGGATGAGGTGAGCGTCGCCGTGATGGTGACAGCGCTGCCTACCAATACCGGGTTCGAATTCGAGGTGAGGGTGACGGTCGGCGTGACCGGCGCCGGATTGACGGTGAGCGTAACGCTGCCCGTGGCCGCGGCATAGTCGGTGGCATCGGTGGGCGTGAAACTCACCGACAGCTTTTGCGATCCCACCGCGAGCACGGTTCCGGAGGCCGGAGTGTAGGTGAAGGTGCCAGGGACACTGGCCGTGGCATCGAGTTGGGTTGGGCTCAGGGCGGTGCCGTAGATGATGGCCGCGGGCGTAGCCCATGTGATTACCGGCGTCGCCTGATTGACGGTGATGGTGGTGGTTGCCGCTGCGGGAGTTGCGAAATCGGTGGAGTCGGTGGGTGTGAAGATTACCGAGAGCGTCTGCGCGCTGCCCGCCTTCATGACGGTTCCGGAGGCTGGCGTGTAGGCAAACGTGCCGGCTACCGCCGACCCTCCAAACGCAGCCGTTGCATTCAACTGGGATGCGCTCAAAGGCGCGCCATAGGTGATGGCTGCAGGCGCAGCCCATGTGATTACGGGTAGAGCCTGATTGACGGTAATCGTGGTGGTGGCCGCGGCAGGTGTTGCGTAGTCGGTGGCGTCGGTGGGCGCGAAGGTAACCGAGAGCGTCTGACCGCTGCCTGCCTTCAATACGGTGCCAGAAGCAGGTGTGTAGGTAAACGTTCCGGCTACCGCCGACCCGCCAAAAGCTGCCGTCGCGTTAAGTTGCGTAGCGCTCAACGCGGTGCCGTAGGTGATGGCGGCAGGTGCTGTCCACGCGATGACCGGCGTGGCCTGATTGACGGTGATGGTGGTGGTGGCGGCGGCCGGTGTTGCGAAGTCGGTGGCGTCAGCGGGCGCGAAGGTTACCGAGAGCGTCTGACCGCTGCCCGCCTTCAGGATTGTTCCGGCGGCAGGCGTGTAAGTGAATGTGCCTGCGACCGAAGATCCAGCAAACGCGGCTGTCGCGTTCAATTGGGTTGTGCTGAGCGCGGTGCCGTAGGTGATGGTTGCAGGCGCAGCCCATGTGATTACGGGCAGCGCCTGATTGACGGTGATGGTGGTGGTTGCCGCCGCGGGCGTTGCGAAGTCGGTGGCGTCGGTGGGTGCGAAGGTAACCGAGAGCGTCTGACCGCTGCCCGCCTTCAAGACTGTGCCGGAGGCAGGTGTGTAAGTGAATGTTCCAGCTACGACAGACCCGCCAAATGCCGCCGTCGCGTTCA
>Ga0326728_10023227_pt1 | contig 11391 bp, 10 predicted proteins | sample MB3enrmetagenome_FD_207602 | JGI IMG/M metagenome (GOLD analysis project Ga0326728, IMG submission 207602) | Lab enriched peat soil microbial communities from McLean, Ithaca, NY, United States - MB31MN | ecosystem: Environmental > Terrestrial > Soil > Wetlands > Peat | place: USA: New York... | reverse complement strand
CAGGTGAGGGCGTGCGACCGCTGCTCCGTGGTTTCGACGAAAAAATCGCGTTCTTCCACTTGAATCACTCTCCGCTCTATCGCCCCACGAACGAGAATCTGCTCGTGGAAACCCCGGCGCACTTTCGCTCCGGCGCATTTTATTCCATACTCATCCTTGTCATGAGGAAACGCAAGCCAGAGAAGTTTTCGGCCACCAAGGCCGTCAAGGCCAATGCCCGGGAACGCGTAGGCCAGCCCAAACCGGCGCGCGTGGTAGCTACCGAGCCGCGCACCGGCCGCGAGGCCAAACACAAGCCCAATCTCGAAGAGATCATCCGGCAGGAGGAGTAACGATGGCAAAAGCCGTTGGCGTAGGGGGAGTGTTTTTGAAGGCGCGGAACCCCCAGACCCTGGCCGCGTGGTATGCCAGCCAGCTTGGCATTCAGACGGCGGAAGGCGGTTCCCTGGTTTTCGACGGGCCTGAATCGGCCGGAATGACGGTCTTTGCCCACTTCCCCGAAGACACCGGCTACTTCGGCGGCGGGGAGCAGCAAGCTCCCCAACAATTCATGCTCAACTTCCGGGTGGACGATCTGGACGCGCTGCTCGTCCAGTTGGCGGCCGCGGGCGTGCGCGTCGAACCCAAACGCGAGGACTACTCCTATGGGCGGTTCGCGTGGATTTGGGATCCGGAAGGCAACCGCGTGGAGCTGTGGCAGCTGCCGCCCGCGGAGTAAGACCGATTGTCTTGCCTTGTCCAACGGCCACCCGAGGCGTGTATTACGGCTGTCAGACGCCTGCAAGACGCGGTATTGCAGAAGATCGAACTCCGCAATCCCGCCCGGCAATCGAACCTGCATGGGCCAATCGGGATCGCAAACGGGGTCGGCCTTCGACGCTGGCAACCCGAAGTCAAGAAGCCTTGCTTCGGCCGCGTCTCAACTCCCCTTGCAAATGAAGATGCCCCGGAAGATGTGCGGTCTTCGCACAACCCTCCCGGAGCGGTCTGGCGTATCGCCGGGCCCGAGACTCAAATCAGGTTTTCAAACCGCCAAGCCGAATGTGATCAGCCCCGGCCCAGCTTCCTGTGAACCAACGCGGCCAAGCCGAGCATCCCGGTGCCGAGAAGCAGCAGGCTGCCGGGCTCGGGAGTGGGAGCGTCTTTCACCTGAACGTCGAATGTGAGGTCGCCGGGACTGGACTGAGTCGGCGACGACGAAGGACCTTCCCAATAAGCAGCCTGAAGCGTAACCGCGCTGATCCCGAAGTCGCCGTAGTCGAGTTCGTCTGGGAGGTCCAGCGTAACCACCACAGTACAGAATGCATTCGCTCCCAAAGAGGTGGTTTCCGAACCGGGTGTCCAACTCGCCGGGCAGGCGTAGTCTCCCGGGGCTCGTGCAACCGTGTCGCCTGTGACGATATCGGTCGGGTCTCCCGAAACGTAGGTTGCACAATCGGGAGGGTCTACGTCCCCGGATGAGCAGCCGACCGCGTAAGACAGATCGTATACCGTGAAATCGTTGGTGTTGGTAATGACGAACACATGAGGGATTGTGTATGAGAATTGATCCTCAAAGACACTCACTTCGATGGGCTTGTCATTTCTGCCGAGGGGGAATGATCCGCCATCGGGGACGGGGATGGTCGATGTAATCTCAGGCGCCGTGATTGGGGCGGCCGACGCCTGCTGCGTCGCGAAAAGAAATGCGATTGAAATGGTTGCTACAGTTAGAACCCTGAAAAACAGTGTTCCCTTCATTGAGTCTCCAAGAGAGCGGACTTGCGAACTTGGAGCCGGCGCGAACTAGCTCCGCTTGCTGGGGGGCCGCGCCGGTCGCCCGATACGATCATCGTGCACCCTTCTTGCAGCAATCCGCGTTCCATTGCGACATGCCCGAAAACAGGGGCTTGCGCCGCCATTGGCCCGATCTCTGCGCAAAACTTTGCATCCATTTGTGGAAATAATTTTCCACAAACCGAAGCGGGCCTTCGCCGCGAGGCGCGCGCATAGCATGGTGTGTCTAGCGAAAGTATGACCTGTCTTACGGATGTTGGACGGAGTACGGCCCGGGCAGCGACGGCTCGTCGGCGGCATCCGCGGGCTTGCCCGCCTCCGCCCGGGCGGCGGTTCGCTTGGAATAGATGCGGAACTGCACCACCAGGTCCAGCAGCACCGGGACCGGCTTGCCGTCTTTGACGGCCGGCTCGAAGGTGGCTTTGCGGATGGCCGCGACGGCGTTCTCGTCCAGCCCGAAGCCGATGGGCCGGGCGACGGCAATCTCCGCCGGCTTGCCGTCGGCGCCGATCACGGTGTGATAGAGCGCCATACCGGCCACCGCATGGGCCTGCGCGTACTCGTTGGACTCGGGCTCGAAGGTGGTGATCAGTCGCGCCTTTTTGTCCACCGTATTCTGGCGCAGAACGGCGGAATCGGCGGGCCGGTAGTCGGTGTTGGCCGCCGCTGCCTGGTAGTAGAGCCTCCAGAAGGCGGGCATCGAGGCCTTGAGCCGGTCATCGATGCCAGTCGAAAAGATGCGGTCGATCGCCTCCCGCAGCACGCTGGCGGCGTGGGCCGGCGAGAGGGTGGTGGTAATGCTCCCCGGATCGGCCGGGCGCTCCTCAGGGGGGGCGGCCGCGATCTGGGCCTTGGCTTGGTCGGCGTCGCTCATCGCCTCCGGCTGTGCGGTCGGCTTCGCGGCCGGCGCGGCTGTAGGCTTTGCGGCCGGCGCGGCCGTGGCCAAAATCGCAGCATAGTCATCGCCCTCGTCCGGCTTGCCATGCTTCCAAAACAGAACCTTCCCAGGTGAGATTCCCTTATGCGGGGAGACGACGACCTCGCGGTCTATGGTGATCGTGACCACCTTCTTGTTGGGCGTAATCTTTACCCGGTCAACGGCCTTGGCGGGATCCTCATTGGGCAGAGCGCCCAGAAAATGCAACCCGTAGCGCGTCCCTTCCAGTTCCAGCTTGTGCTTGCCCAGGCGCACTTTGCCGACCTCGATCGCGCTCAGCGTGTAGGAGCCCTGTGGCGAGTGGCCGACCAGCGCTCCGCGTTCGTTGAAGGTGAGGCTATTGTCAAGGTATCCGCCGCGCAGGAAGAGCGGCTTACCCAGCAACTGCCGCTTCAGCTCCTCCTCGGTGATTTCGCCCGCTTTTTGAGGCTCGGGCTTGACGGCTTGCGAGGCGGGCGGCTTGGCGGCCAAGGGCGGCACGGCTGCTGGCACTGGCGGGGGTGACGGCTGGGCCGGCGGCTGCGTGGAATTGGCAGCGGGAGCGGGCGCTTGGGCCGCATCCGGAGCCGCGCCTTGCGCGGGCTGGGCCGCGCCGGGCTGCTGCGCGGATGGAGGCTGCTGCGCAGTTCCACAAAGACTCAACGCCAGCAGGCCACAGAAGGCCAAGGCGCCAAGCCCGGCTGTCGAAGCAGTAGACCGCACAACGATTTGACATCCGCGCATTCGGAGACCCTTGAGCGCCACTTTAACAGAGTTTCCGCCTTGCGGTCTGCGATGCGATTGGCCGGATTCCAGTTTGGTTGGCGGCGGGGTTCGACAGATCGGCGTGCATTCCAAGATGGGAGAACGGAGCACAAGGTGTTCCAGTGCGCCAGGCATGGCCTCTGCCGCTATAATGGCATTTGCTTCCCCATGATGCCGTTGAAAAGAATTGTAATTTCCCCAAAAAATGTGTGGATTGCGGGCTGGCTCTCGGTGGCAGTCTGCGCGCAAACCGGTTTTACGCAGAACGCCGGTCTTCCTTCAGTTTCGCAAACCGTGGTGGTTCTTGGCTCGCCGGTTCCGGTACCGCTGGCGGAGTCGCCTTCCTCGGTGCTGGTGATGCCGGTGGGAACCAAGGCGCTGTCGCTGGAGTCGCCGCAGGAGTTGCTGCGCCAGGACTCTTCGATCTCTCTGGAGCAGCGTGGCGCCGGCGGCGGACAGGCGGACCTGGTTCTGCGCGGAGGCACCTTCGAGCAGACCTTGGTGCTGCTGAACGGCTTTCGCATCGACGATAGCCAGACCGCGCACCACAATCTGGACCTTCCCGTCGCGCTCGACGCGATGGACTCGGTCGAGGTTCTGCACGGCGCGGGCTCCACGCTGCACGGCGAGGATGCGTTGAGCGGCGTGGTCGACTTTTTGACCGCCGCGCCTTCGGCAACTTCGCTTCGGCTGCGCGCCGGCGAAGGCAGCTTTGGCGCGAACGAAGAGTCTCTGCTAGCCGCCTTGGCGCGCAAGCGCTGGAGCGGGCGCCTGACCGCGGAACGCAACTTCTCCACCGGATTCATGACCGACCGCGACTACCGCAACGAAGATAGCTCGCTGGAGAGCTGGGCCGGCTCGCGGTTGGGTGTCTCGGACCTTCTGATTGCCGCGAGCGACCGCTCCTTCGGCGCCAACCAGTTTTATGGACCTTATAACTCATGGGAACGGACCAAGGGATGGTTTGCCTCGGGCCGTCAGGAGTTGGGCAGCCGCACCGTGGCCGCCTTCGGCTACCGGCGGCACACGGACGAGTTTGTCCTGCTGCGCGGCGATCCTTCGGTCTATGAAAACAACCACATCGACGGCTCCTGGCAGGCGTCCTTGCGGCGGACGGTTCCGATCGCGTCCACGTCCCTGCTGCTTTTCGGGCTTGAATCGGACGGCGACAGCATCCGCAGCAACAATCTCGGCCTTCACGCGCGCAATCGCGGCGCGGGTTATGCGGATGCGGATTTGCGTCCCTCCAAAAAGCGCTGGAACTTATCGGCCGGCCTCAGGGCGGAGTTATTTTCCGGCGGATCGCAGTCCGTGCTGGCTCCCCATCTGGCCGGGAGTTTTCGGCTGGCTGAGACGCTAAAACTCAGAGCCAGCGGCGGATACGGATTCAGGATTCCGACTTATACCGACCTTTATTACTCCGACCCGACGACCAACGGCAATCCCAACCTCAAGCCCGAGTCGGCTTGGTCCGGCGACGGAGGGGTCGATTGGATTCCATCCAGCCGCCTCTCACTTTCAGCTACGGGGTTTTATTCACGCGAGCACGATGCCATCGACTATCTTCGCGCCTCGCCCGCGGCGCAATGGAACGCGGCGAACTTGAGCGGCCTTCGCTTTCTGGGCGTGGAGTCGACCATGACCTGGATTCCGGCCAAAACGCAGACCATCCGTGTCGCATGGACGGGGCTTGCCGGCGCGCAGGCTTCGCTGCACGGACTGCAATCAGAGTATGCCCTCAATTATCCGGTCGAAAATACAAGTGGCGCATGGACGGCCATGCTGGGACACTTTCTTTCCATCACCAATGCGGTGCGGATCGCAAAGCCCTATCAACAGCAGGGCAGCGCGCCGTGGAATGCAAACCCATATCCAGTGTGGAACGCTTCGCTGACTCATGACTCAGGCAAGCTTCGCCCTTATCTGCGGCTCGGCAATGTGAGTAACACCGGCTATCAGGAGATCGCTGGAGTGGCCATGCCGGGCAGGTCGGTTACCGGCGGAGTCAATCTCTGGTTCGGCCGTTGATTCGGCCGGTTGCCCTCCCATTTTGCGCTATAGCCAGGCTAGTGTGCCGGCGCCGCAGCAGGCTTGACGCCGAGACCGGCGAGCTTGGTGCGGGCCTGGGCGGCTTCAGGACTCTGCGGATGGCGCTGAATGAGCAGGCGAAGTTCGTGGACGCCTGCATCCCTCTTGTCTTTCATCTGCAAGAGCGCCAGCCCTTTGCGCAGTTGCGCGGCTGGAGCCTTGGGACTGCCGGGGAAGCCTTCGAGAACAGCGTTGAAGTCCTTGACAGCTTCAGAGAACTTGAGGCGCCGGTAGGCGATATCGCCGAGATAGAACTCGGCGGAGCCGGCCAGTTCGTCGAGGGGATAGTAGTGGATCACGTCCTGGAACTCGCTGGCGGCCACGTCATAGCGGGCGGCGTTGTAGTCGCGCATGCCGGCCTGGAACGCCTCCTGTACCGGCGGCGCGGCATTGGCCGCCGGGACGGCAGGCATGGAAGAGGTGGGCGGCACGCCTGGGGCGGCTTCCTGCGGCGCTCCGGCGCCTGGAGTCGAGGATGCGGCCACGGCGCCAGGCGGGGGATTCTGCGCGCTCTGCAACTGGGCCTGCATATCCTGGACTGTCTTATCGAGCTTGGCAATGCGCGACTTCAACTCGTCGACCGAATCGTTCAAGGACTGTACCTGCCCGGAGAGGGTGTCGAGCTTGCCGTTGCCCGCGTCGTTCTGCGCGTTGATCTTCTGCTGCAAGGCGCTGACGGTAGCCGAGATGCGATTGGCATTATCGGCGGTCTGCTCGGCCAGGTGCTGGACCACGCCAAGGCGCGTGTCGAGCGTGGACTGGAGGCGCTGCACCATATCCACCAGTTGCTGCACCTGCGTTTGCAGTTCGATGATCTCCTTCGAGGTGGCCTGCGCGGGAAGGGAGCAGAGAGCCGCCAGAACGACCGCGGCGGCCAGACGCATGCGAAGCTTGTGTGCTTTCAACATATTTCACCAGTGAGGAACGGGTTTCGAAGATCGGGAAGACCGCGATCCCGGATGCAGGAAGCCGCCATGCCGATTTAGGCTTGCTGCGGTAGAAGGTACCCCAGGTCTTCCGCCTCGGCGGACGAGACCTGGGGCACCCATTCATTTGAATCTCAGATTTGCGGCAAGACCCTAGCGGTCGATGGTGAATCCGGCGCGGCGATTCTGCTGCCAGCACTCTTCGGTCGACTCGGTGCAGAAGGGCTTTTCCTTGCCGTAGCTGAGTACGCGGATGCGGGTTGCGGCCACGCCGGCGGTGACAAGAGCATTCTTGGCGGCGTTGGCGCGGTTCTGGCCGAGGGCGAGGTTGTACTCGTTGGAGCCGCGTTCGTCGCAGTAGCCGCCGATAACGATGTGAATCTCCGGATGGGCAGCCAGCCAGGAAGCGTCGCGCGAGAGGGCTACCTGGGCGTCACTGCGGATATCGTAAGCGTCGTAATCGAAAAAGGCATCCTGAACGCCGGCCTTGAAGTCCTGTTCGGGGCTCACGGTGGTCACGGGCACACTGACCACTGGCGGCGCGTTAACGGTGACGCGAGCCGTGGCGTCTGCCGAGCCGCCAGGTCCGCGCGCAACCAGGTGATAGCTGGTGGACTCGGCCGGGGTTACGGTCTTGACGCCGGAGGTAGGCACATCGCCAATGCCGTCAATGGAGACGCTGGTGGCATCGACGGTGCGCCAGGCGAGTTGGACCTGGTCTCCTGCCGAAACCACGGTGGGCGTTGCAGTGATTTGCGCAATGGGCACGGCTGCCGGGGTCGCGGCCGGAGCCGTCTCCGCCAGTGGAAGCGTTGTCTCTTTCTTCTTGCAACCTGCAATTGCAACCAGAGCGGCTAGCAGGACAACTGGTACCAGAATACGAGACCTTAGATTCAATGGACTACTCCTTCCTAGAAATTGAAAACTGCTTTCCATGCGATTCAAACCTTTGTATCTCAACGCTCAAGCTTTGCCCCAGGCCTATTACCCTTAGATGCGGGAAACGAAGAATTGGAACGCAATGGATCTGGGCTGAACCCCCTCGGAGAGCGCTATGGTCGAGGCCCAGTCCCATCCTGACCATGAAACAGAATCCCTGCCACGCAAATCAATGCGCCGCCGCCTTTGGAGTCAGGCGGCGAGAAATCTTGGTAACGTAAACATGATAATCGAGAGAATCGGGAAGCCATGAGACCCAGCCGGCTGGGCGTACCTTCCTTGCACATGAGAAGCTTCATTTCCAGCTCCAGTCAGGCATGAAGTTGTTGCCGGAGGTCGTCAACTGATGCTGACCGGTGCCATCGGCCAGCATCGACCATATGTCGGTGCGGCCGCCGATGGAGCGCTCGAAGACAATGTGGCGGCCATCGGGCGCCCAGAAGGGATAGTCGTTGCTGCCCGATTCGTGGGTGAGCTGGAGATAGTTCTTGCTGGCGATGTCGATGACATGGATGTCAACGCCGCCGGGGTCGCCGGGGCCGTACTTTCGATTCCAACTGAAGGCGAGCAACTGGCCATTGGGCGACCAGGAGGGCGAGACGGCGTAACCGCCGTCGGTGATGCGCTGTATGTTCGAGCCGTCCTGATCCATGATGTAGATCTGGGGCAGCCCGGTGCGCCCGCTGACCCAGGCCAGTTGCGCGCCGGTGCGCGGGTTCCATGTGGGTGCGACGTCGGGGCCGGGGAGGTTGGTGATGCGGCGCAAATTGCCGCCGTTCTGGTCGGCGATCCAAATCTCCGGATCGCCGCTGCGGGAGGAGGAAAAGGCGATCTTGGATCCGTCGGCGGACCAGGCCGGCGTGAAGTTACTGCCTCCCGCTGTACCGCCGGGAAAAGCGACCAGGCGGTCGAGGTCCAGCGAGTACATGCGGATGGCCCATCCGTCGCGGCCCATGGAAGCAAAGGCGATGCGGGAGTTGTCCGGGGAGACGCGCGGCGAATTGGAGATGGTGCCCAGGTGGGTGATCTGGTGCTGGTTTTGCCCGTCGTAATCCATGGCCCAGATTTCCTTGGATCCGGTGCGCGAGCTGACAAAGTAGATCTTGGTTTCGGCAATGCCGTTGATGCCTCCGCCGAGGCGCAGAATGATCTCGTCGGCGAAGCGGTGAGCGATGGTCCGGGCCGAGTCCTGGCTGGCCACTTCGTTGTATTGTTTGGCGAGAACCTGGGGACTGACCGTGTTGCGCGTGTCGAAGAGCCAGCCGTAGACGAGGAGGCGGCCATTGTTGGCAGTGAGCGAGCCAAAGGCCACCATGGCCGCATTGGCCGGGACGGCGGACCACTCGGAGAGGTTGATTTCCTGGGGCGAGCCGGGTGTGGACTGCGGCGCAAGGCTCTTGGAGACCAGGTCGAAGATGCCGGCGTAGGCGAGGTCGCTCGCCAGCGTAGAGTCGAAGGTCGCCTTCAGGGCCGGGGCCTGAGGGTCGGCGCCCAGGGGCTTGAAGTCGGCAGCGGCGATGCGGATGCGATCGTTGCCGAGATTGGTGCCGGTGTGGACCCAGTCCTGGGCGGGCAATTGGGCAGCCGCGAGGCAAACCAGGAGAGATGCAATGATGGGAAGAAGCGGGGGATGAGTCTTCATGCGTTTGATCGGTCCTTCCAGTTGGCTAGTGGGAACGGCGCGGCGCATCGATTGCGCCCGGACTCAATACGTACAATCATAGGTTACGTCGAGCCATTGATCGTGGGAGTCCGGGGGCAGGTTCCCGAATGTATCGACGCGCTCGGTGGCCAAAAGGCAGGAACGATCAAGCGTGGGGCTGCCGCTGGCCGTATTGATCTTGAAGTTCGATGGGGCACCCTGGCGATTCACTCTGAAGTAAATCTCCGCCATGGCGCCCTTGGCGGTGTGTGAATCGACTTCGTAACGGTTCCAGTTCTGACTGACCTTGCGCTTGATGATCTCCACATACCAGCCGAAGCGACTTCCGAAGTCGCCGTTGGTGATGCTGACCGGCGAGCTGGCCGAGCCGGGCTGGGCCATAGTGGAGCGGGGCAGGATGGAGCCGGCCTGCTCGCCGAATTGGGCGCGGGTCTCCTCTTTGGGCTGAGGTTGGTGCTGCTGAATCTTGCGCGCGCGCTCCTGCTTAAGCTTTTCCTGCTTGCCTGAAAAGGGGATGGCGGTCTCATCCACCGCCTGTTTGGCCTTGGGGGTGGGCTCGGCGGGGGCTTCGCTCGGTGTCTCGGTAGAGAGGACGTTATCGTTGGGCGGCCGATCGGAGGGCAGCGGTATGGCATTCGAGACCAGGCTGACCTGAATGGCGCTGCCCGCGCCGGGATTGCCCCAAAGGCTGCGGTGGAAGAAGCCGTTGAGGAGACCGTAGAGGAGGAGCAAGCCGAAGACAAAAACATGAACCGCGACGGAACCGGCGGCTGGCGCGGCGATGGGGTCCGGCGTCAGTTCGCGCTCGAGTTGCTCGGTCCCCTCCAGCAGAGTTTCCATTTGAGTTATCGACTCGCCGCGGAGGTTTTGGTTTCCAGCGGCTGGGTGACGATGGAGATGTTGGTGATGCCGGCCTGCTTGACGGCGTCCATCACGCTTGCGAAGGCGCCGAACGGGACGTTCTCGTCGGCGCGGAGATAAATCACCTGGTGCGCCGGATCGGTTCCCGCCGCGTGGAGCTTCCCGGCCAATTCGTGAATGTTGACGGGCCGGTCGCCGAGAAAGACCTCTTGATTGCGGTCGATGGTCAGCACCAGGCGCTGCTCGGTAATCTCCTTCACGGTGCGGGTCTTTGGCACGGCAACCTCAATGCCCGATTGCAGCACCGGCGCGGAGATCATGAAGATGATGAGCAGCACCAGGACCACGTCCACCAGCGGCGTGACGTTGATCTCCGCCAGCGAGGATTGGGTCCGGCCGCTGCTACTTGTAAAGGCCACGGTCGGCCTCCCGGGGTAGTTCGGGTGCAGCGGAGCCAGCGAGACTGACGGGGCGCGGAGCCTGGATCGGTGCGCGGACAGGAATTTCTTCCAGCGAGTTCAGCAATTCGCGGCAGAAGTCGTCGGTAGCGGTGGCAAAGATCCGAATCCGCGCCGTGAGCTGGTTGTAGGCCACCAGCGCTGGAATCGCCACAAAGAGTCCGGCGGCGGTGGTGACGAGCGCCTCGGAGATGCCTGGCGCGACGGCGCGCAGGGTTGCCGACCCGGCTGTGCCCAAGCCGTGGAAGGCATCGATGATGCCGACAACCGTGCCGAAGAGACCGACGTAAACGGTGGTGGATGCGATGGTGGCCAGCCAGGTCATGCGGCGTTCGAGCTGGGTGACGGCTTCGCTGGCCGCAGTCTGGGCCGAGCGCTCCAGAAGGGTGATGTTGCGCGGCGGGCCGGAGCCGCCCGTCTGGCGCTTGTAGGTCTCGTAGACATCTTCAAAGACCTGTGCCAGGGGGCTGAGCTTGCATTCCTCGCACAGGTCGGCGATCTCCTGTAGCCGGGTGGCCTTGCGGAAGGCGCGAATGAAGCGGCGGCTCTGGTCGGTAGCCCTGCGGAAGCTGGAAGCCTTGCTCAAAATAACGGTCCACGAGTAGAGACTGGCGACGAGCAGAAGCGCGAGCACGGCCATGGCCACCGGGCCGATGTTGTGGAGCAGATCGACCAGTGCGCTGGAGCCCTGAGACAACGGCGAAGCGGAAGCGGCGGGGCCACTGTCAGCCTGGGCCAATACGAGGAAGGCAGCGGTAAGAATCGGCATTCACCTCAACTTCCACCGTATCAGACGGGATAGCGGCTTCCAAGTGATTGACATGGTGCATCCGGGCAGCATCGCGCGCGGGCGGTAGGGCAGTGAGGCGGCGTTCATGCTATGCTGCGCTCGGATTGCCACCGGGAAGCTGCTCACCTACTATTGTCCCAGTCGTCGATTGAGTTCCAAGGGGTTCGCCAAAATGCTTGTCGAATTGCGCGCGGAGAATTACGCCGTCA
>Ga0326728_10023223_pt1 | contig 11392 bp, 8 predicted proteins | sample MB3enrmetagenome_FD_207602 | JGI IMG/M metagenome (GOLD analysis project Ga0326728, IMG submission 207602) | Lab enriched peat soil microbial communities from McLean, Ithaca, NY, United States - MB31MN | ecosystem: Environmental > Terrestrial > Soil > Wetlands > Peat | place: USA: New York... | reverse complement strand
CCCTCAAGGATACCCTCAAGACCGACCTGGACGGGGTGTTCAAGGTCGTGCAATCCGGTGTTCCTCTGCGCCGCCTCGCGACCCCTCAAGAGATCACGGGCATCTGCAGCTACCTGGCAAGCGATGACTCGTCGTTCATGACAGGCTCGGTGCTCCTGATCGATGGCGGCTCGGCGGTGGTCGATGTCTCGGGCGCCTCCCTGACCAATGCGGGCGTGAAGTGGGGGGCTTGAGAGGAGAGTGCCTTTTCGCAATTCTTGCCACGGGTGATTCGTGAAGATACGCGTCAGGACGACGGTTCACATGCCTGAGGTGCCCGCGGAGGTGGAGGTGGAGGGAGGGAGCTTGCGCGACCTGCTGGTCCGCCTCTTCGCGGGCACCCCTGTGGCCCGCGAGCTCATCAACCCGAGAACCGGGGAGATGCAGCTCGAGGGCCTCTTTGAGGTCGACCTCAACGACGTCCCCCACAACAGGCTTCCCGAAGGTCTCGCGACAGAGATCCACGACGGAGACACCGTGACCTTGTCGCTCATCCTCATCGGCGGAGGATAGAGCGTTTTCGCGCAAGTGATCCCCGTGACCATGAGAATCAAAACGGAGCCGGTCGCCACGAGTAGGGCAAGCCAATAAGCCTCCTGGGGAGAAAGGTTCCCGATCCTCTTCACCATGTAGCCCGCCCCTGCTCCCTGCATCTTCCCTCCTACCGGCCGCCACAGGTAGAATACCATCACAACGAGCGTGGCGCTGGCAAAATAGACCCCGCTCAAGTCTGAAAACGGCCCCCGAGATGGCAAGGGCAAAGAGAGCAGCCAGCTGAATAGACAGGAAAGAGAAACACGTAGAGTATCCAGCTCTCCGGGGCGCCGTGGAAGGCAAGGCCGTAAGGACGGCAATCACAAGGCTTGCGGCAATCGGGGTCAGGATTTGGACCGTTGCTGCACTTCCGCTACAGTCTTTGAGCCGCGGGGGTTTGACACATGACCAAAAACCCCTGTAGAATTAAGGCATGCGAGAGTGGCGGAACTGGCAGACGCACTGGACTTAGGATTCTAAAAGAGGGTTTTTCATATACGGTAGCTCTCGCTTGGATATTTACGTAAAGCGTTGCAAATAAAGCATAAATAGGCCTTCTATCCTTGGGGATATTTTCTATCCTTTACGGTCGTTTAGGACGCTTTCTGTCACAATTTTGTCACAGTCGTATTACCCATAGACCGGCAGAATTCCTCGACGGGGAGAATTGTGCCGCTTTCCATTGCCCCAAAGTTCTTATAAAATAGACCCATGCCTACAAAGCTATCATGGCAGGGAAGACTGACCGGCATTCAGCCGAGGATCAGACTCACAAGATCCTTTGATCAGAGGAGCCACACGTATCTGGGGTATTGCCTTTTCATTCATGGAAACATCGGTTCCGAGGCGGGAGGCTTCAGCATTGGTATCGGTAAGTCCGCCCAGGATACATTCCAATTCCGTTTCGGTGATGTGGTCTCCGGTGAGTCAGAGCCTGTTGCCGATGAGAGAAAAGAGCCGGTTCAGTTCTACAAAACAGTGAAGTTGAAAATCCTCGGACGCGGACAAGAGACACCGACCTCTCCCCCGTTCCTCACTATAGCTCCTTCCCTGGAAGTATACAGAGAGCGTGGCCATCGTCGCCTCGACGCAAAGACCTATGAAACAAAATGCACTTCCTGTATGTGGGGTTGCAGGATGGCAGTCGAGATGATCATCGACCAGTGGAATCCGGGGAAGGTGAAATACCGCTTCGAGACATTCTGCTATGGGCCGAAGAACTGTAGCTTCTACCATTCCGGGAAGGTGCGGACGGTTCCCGGAAGAAAAGGCATGGTCTGGCAGGAGGAAGACTGGGTTGATGACAATGCGACGTCGCATCGAGACGAAGGTGAGTGAGGAATAAAGGACGGTCATCCGGTTCTGCGGACTTTTGATTTGATAATCTGGTTAAATTGGGCCTTGTCTGTTACATCTACCAAATAGCGCATGGCCAGTCTGGAGAAAAAGTAACGATTACGCATTGAAAGAAAGCAGAGAGGTTGGTCAGCATACGCGGTGGTTGACCCCTATTCGGCTATGGCCCGGTAACGCCAGGGATCAATCACCCGCTCAGCCCTTTCTGCTTTCCCTTTTTTACCTCGCATGAAAGCAAGGTTTGCTTTACAGGGCCCTCGGCCAAGTGGTTGCCTGAAGGTGCGATTAGGCTGCAACAGATCTTTCGGGCTATGGCAAGAGATGGTCCAACCTTCTGATCCGATTTCCACGGCTTGATGCCGTAGCCAAGAATTTAGAGTCCTGCCGAGATCCTGCGCGTCCTGGCGAGCCAGTAATCCATTCCCATTTCCTGGAACATGGTTTCGGCTTTTTTCAAGTTCTCCAGGGCTTTTTCTTTCTGATCCGCATGGGCATAGAGCTCCCCGAGAAAGAGATGACCTTGAGCGTAAAATGGTTTCATTTCCAACTCATCACAGATCTTCATCCCTCGCAGAATGTAATCCTCCGCCTCGTCTATTCGCGGTCCATCCATTTTTCCAATGACTCTTCCCAGGAAACACCACGCTATGCCCTCAACGCCTTTTTCATGATTCGCCTGTCCCAACTTCAGCGCCTCATCGGCATGAAGTCTTGCCTCCTCCAAATTCCCTAAATCAAAATTAACCCAAGACAATCCCAAATGAGGGATACCGAGGAAAAAAGACAACCCGCTATCCACCTGCATCTTGAGGCCCTTCTCCAAGATTTCTGAAGCTTTGCCCAGGTCCTCTGACAAATAATATCCCAATCCGAGCATGGTCCAGAAAAAGGGTAACTTGAAGCCCACATGCGATTTTTCAAGATATCCGATGGCAGTCTGTATGTGTCTTACGCTACCTTCCCCGTCACCCTTACAAGAAAGTAGACATCCGCACAAGAATTCTGCGTAGCCTATCGTATATAGGTTGCCGGTCTTCTGCGCGAGAGAGAGTGCCGCTTCACAGATCTGTGCTCCTTCCGCAAATCTCCCTATGTATCCCAGGGCGTGTCCATAGATACCTTGCAGTGAATAGAGCTCGGCGAACGTGCCTGAAACATCGCTATCCACTTGGGATTTTTCAAGCACGAAAATGACCCTTGGAGCTATGTCCACTATTTTCCTGTATTCTGATGCAACATCAAAAGACCAGCAAAGGTTGAAACCCATGCGACCTATCATTTCAATATCGTGGATCTTCTCCGCCTCTTCAAGAGCTTCTTCCTGATACTTCATTCCCAACGCAGCATCTCCTTTAGCTGCATAAAGAGCCCCCATAAGGCTATGTAAGATTGCCAAGCTCTTCTGGTCCCCAAGCTCTCTGCAAAGCCCCTCACACTCTTCGAGAAAGGTGAGGGAATCCGCAGGGTAACCCGACCTTGCCATGGGAATCGCCATTAAGAGAATGATGTCAACCCGTTCTTTCTTGTTCGGTTCCGTATCGGGCTTCTCCTTGAGGATGCCGACCGCCCCTTTATAGAAATGGATCGCCTCTGAGTCAGAATACCTTCTCATGGCTTTGTTTCCGCATAATTTCAGATACTCGTAGGCCTTGTCGAGGTTCTCACTCTTGGAATAATGGTGGGCGAGCATCTCGTAGAACTCTTCCAGCCTGTCCGGATATATCTCTTCGATGGTCCCTCCGACCTTCTCGTGGATCTCCTTTCTCCTCTTGAGAAGCAGACTGTTATAGGCCACTTCCTGGGTGAGGGCGTGTTTGAAGATGTACTCGAGCTCGGGGAAGAGCCGCTTCTCATAGATGAATTCGAGGCCCTGAAGGTTGAGGAGACGGGACTTAAGCTCTTCCTTCATCTCCATGATGGCCTGAAGGATACGAAAGGCGAACTCTCTTCCGATCACGGAAGCCACATGCATGATTCTCTTGAGACTTTCATCCAGGCGGTCAATACGTGCGGCAATGATCCCCTGAATGGTGTCAGGGACCTGGATGTCGGAGAGGCTTCTGCTTAAGAAGTATTGATGATCCTTCTTCTGGATCGAGCCGTTTTCAAGTAACGAATACGTCAGCTCTTCCATAAAGAAAGGGTTTCCCGCGGCCTTGCCGAGGATGAGATCACGGAGCTCGCTGACAATCTCCCCCTCCGAGAGGATGGACTGGACGAGTTCAGAGCTCGTGGACAAGGAGAGCTGGTCCACCCGGATGTTCGTGTAATAGGACTTGTTTCCCCAACGGTGGCTGTACTCGGGCCTATAGAGAAGGATGAGGACTATGGGGGCCGTGGCGAGCCAGTCGATCAGGTAGTCCAAGAACTCCTCCGAGGTCTTGTCGACCCAGTGGAGGTCCTCGATGATAAGGACGAGGGGTCTCTTCTCGCTCTCCCGGACGAAAAGATCCCGTAAGGCTTCAAAGATCCGCTCCCGCTTCTCTTTGGGCTCGAGCTTAAGGTAGGCTTGGTCTGGCTCGAGGGAGAGGAGGTCCTGGAAGGGGGAGATGAGGGTTGCATCGAGAGACGTGAGCTTCTCTTTCATCTTCTTGTTGATGAGATACTCCCGCTCTCCTTCCTTTATCTCGAAGTATGACCGGAGGATGTCGAGGAGGGGCAGATACGCCATGGCGCCCCCGTAGTGGAGGCAGCGGCCTTCGAGATAGGTATACTCGGGGAACAGATGCCTCATCTCGAGGATGATGCGGGATTTGCCCACCCCCGCTTCACCGACGATCCCCACCACCTGACCCTGGCCTGAGCGGGCCTTGTCGAGGGCGTCGTGAAGGGTCTCCGTCTCTTTATGCCTGCCGACGAATCGGGTGAGACCGGCAACGGCGGACGCTTCGAGCCTCGTTCTTACCTCACTTGTCTCCATGAGTTCATACGCATCCTGGGGCTCCTCTTTCCCCTTCACCTGGATGGGCCCAAGCGATGAGAAAGTGAAGAAGTCCCTCGCGAGCCTCTGGGTGTGGCCGGAGACGAGGATAGCTCCGGGTTGAGCAGCAGACTCCATGCGGGAGGCGAGGTTGATAGTATCCCCGATGGCGGTGTAGTCCATGCGGAGGTCGTCGCCTATGGCGCCTACCACAACGGGGCCGGAGTTGAGGCCGATGCGCATCCTAAAGTCGATGCCGCAGGTCTTCTTGAGTTTCTCACCATAGTTGGCCAGGGCATGCTGGATGGAGAGAGAGGCATGGCAGGCCCGGATGGCGTGGTCCTCATGGGCGAGTGGCGCACCGAAGAGGGCCATGACGCCGTCGCCGGTGAATTGGTTAATGCTCCCTTCATATCTGTGGATCTCATCCATGAGGATCTTGAAGCACCCGTCCATGATTCCGTGGATCTCCTCGGGGTCGAGTTTCTCGGAGATGGTAGTGAAGTTCGCCACGTCGGCAAAGAAAACCGTGACGAGCTTGCGCTCTCCTTCCACCGAGCTCCTTGTGGTGAGGATCTTGTCGGCCAGGAACTTGGGGGTGTAGGAGTGGGGCTTCGAGGGATCGAGGGGAGGGGCGAGAGTGATGAGGTCATGGCCGCATTGGCCGCAGAACTTAAAGTCAGATGGATTGGGAAAGGTGCACTGCGGGCATATCCTCTCCAATTTAGCGCCGCATTGGCCGCAAAATTTTATTCCATCGGCATTGTCAACCTGACATTTTGGGCATTTCACCAGACGATACCCCCTTTGAGTGAGATCTCGTGGAGCTTTCTGCGCAGCCGATGTTTGCCCGTATAAGGAATTATAGCACAGAGCTCCTGAGGACCGCACAAGAAAGTGGCGTACCAGGGAGGGTCTCCCTTCGCTTACCGATCGAAAGCGTGAAAATCCAAAGGCTATCGAAAAATTCGATCACGAGAAGCACTCATCGGGGTTCAAAAAGCACTTCTCACACCTACAATTAGTGAATAATGAAGTCTTGAGGAATGTATCGATTGCCGGGAGAAAGCGAGTATTGACTTAGTTACAGGATTGGGGGCGGAGTCCGTTCGATCCGCCCTCCCGTTCTCCGCCTGCCGCTCACTACTTCTGGTTGCCGAACCACTTCCACTGGCCGTGTTCGTTGATGATCTGCTGGAAGCCCATAGGTACTTTCCAACTGTCGCCGTCGCCTTTTGCCTTTCCCAGAAAGAATCCGTCTATGTAGGCCTTGTCTCCGTGAGGCTCGAAGACGGTCACGGTTGCCTCGTCAGAAATGACACCCCGATGGATGGGAGAGGTGGGATCGTTCCGCCACCACTGTTCGGCAAATGCTTTGCTCATGCCAGAGTCGAGAAACCGATCCGAGTAATGGGCCATGATGGCCGTTACGTCACGGCTCACTATGTCGGTACAGTACATGTCAAGAAACGCCCGGACATCGGGGGGCACTTGCACCGGCTCCTCCCTGTCCGGCTGAAAGGTGAGCGAATAGGCAATCCCTTTCACGTCCTTCCCGGGCTTCCCCTCGGCGGTGTCCACTATGATCGAGACCCATGCCATGTCTTTCTTCGTCGCCAATAGCAAGCCGCTTACGCTTATCTTGGGACCGTTCTTGGCGACCCCTTCGTATTCTACCTCCCGGGCCGGGGTACCATCCTTCAACTGAGAGGGTTTGTCGGAGACAATCTTGATGTCCGTCATGAGCTCTACCCAGACAGGCATGAATATCTTGGCCCAATCTTCCAAGGGGAGAGGGTTCGCAAAGACAAGAATATAGAGTACGGGTGAGGGGCGTAAATCCGGTCGGGGCGCCCCCACCTGAAGAACAACTCCAGGAAGTGGAGGCGCCTCCACCCACTCTTTGGGATAGGACACGGTGAAGGCGGGCCACCCGTTGACGTAGAGGCCAGGGGTAGGGCTGATGAACGTGGGCTTCAGGTCGTTTGCGGGAGTCTGGGCGTGAGCGGGAGCGGGAAAGACCGCTCCCAGCAACATCACGGCCATGATCATTGCGAGGACGATGAGCTTTTCCATGAGTGCTCCTTGAGCATCATTGCGGCATTGAGGGCAAGTTTACGGGCGACTTTCTCCATGATCATGGGACCACTTCCCTCTGGTTGCCGAACCATTTCCACTCGCCGTTCTCCTTGATGATGGTCCCAGACATCGGCCATCTTGCCCCGTTGATGCTAATGAATCCTGTGAGGTAGACTTTGTCGCCCGCTCCAACGAAGTCGGTGATGCTTATCTCATATGACGTTATGCCCCCAATATACCCTTTCACGGACCGCTCGACCTCTCCCTTCTTCTTGCCCGAGCTGAGATATCTGTCGGAGTAATGGGTCATGACTTTTGCAAGATCGTGGCTCACCACGTCGTTGCTGTTCTTGTCGAGGAATTCTCGGACATCGGGCGGTACCTTCACCGGCTCGTCCTTGCCCGACTGAAAGGTGAGGGAATAGAGAATGCCCTTCAGGTCCTCTCCTATCTTCTTGTCCGACCCCACGCCAGTGAGGATCAACAAATCGCCCCTCTTAATCGCAAGGGACACCGAATTGAACGGTCCCCGGCCGCCTAAATCCTCCATATGGTACTCAATCTCCTGGGCCGGGGTGCCATCCCGCAATCGGGACGGCTTGTTGCTTACGACGGTCGGCTCTTTGGCGACGGCCTTCCAATAAGTCAGGATCATATCAGCCAGCTTGTCGAAAGGGAGAGGGGGAAAGGGAGAGGGGGTGACCCAGAAGCCGGTGCTGTAGGTGGGTCCAGGAGCCCCTGCGCGGAATGCCTCCTGGGGGAAAGGGGGCTGCTCGACCCAGTCTTTAGGGTAGGTCATGGTGAATCGCGGCCAGCCGTGCACGTAGGTGCCGGGGACCAAGTGGTAGAAGGTGGGTTTGTCGTCCTTTGCAGAATCTTGAGCGTGAGCCGGGACGGAACCCCAGGCCAATAACACAACGGCCATTATCACTGATACGAGGATGATCTTTTTCATGTTATCCCCTCTTCTGGAAGCCCCATGGATCTTCGTGTCATGGGAGTCTGTTACAAAACTGTGACATATGAAAAGAAACTTGTGGTCTGTCGGAATATGACCGGAGCGTGCTTCTTTGGGGGGAATAAGTGAGGGATACGTGAACAGAGACGTCGCACATCAAGGGCTCCTTTCGCGTACGAGAAGGACCCGTCATTGATGCCCGTGCTATTTCTGTTGGAGGGTCTATAGTCGATGGTAGCAGTGATCGCCATACATGTCAACCAACATCCTTGGTCGTGATTGCATGAGAGTTTCAGGTCAGAGGTGTCAGGCTACGCTGACACGCGATTACCATCGGAAAGAAGGCGTTTTTTCGTTTCGCGTATTCGCGCGATTTCCCCTGAAAATGACCCTACCCCGAATTCTCAGGTTTCATGGTTTGCCTCTTTGTCTTTACCATGTGGACCAGCCGGTCTGGGGTTCTAAACTTTCCCCTGCGTGCTCTATGGCAACACTGTTTTGTCCTTATGACCGGGCTATGTCAGTTTCAGGAGCGGGGTTTCCGCCACCAGTAATCGTCGACCTTCTTCCACATGGTCCTTGCCCTTGGGCTTCCTATGCTGCTTCTTTCACTGTTACCGCGTACCCGAGGCTCGAAAGCCTCTTTATGTAGCTCTTCGCAATGCGGTCTTTCCTGCGTTCGTCGAGGTAGCGGGGGCCAAGCTCTTTGTAAGGCACCTTGTGTTTGAGTATGTGGTAGCACATGATGAGTATCTTGTGGCCGACGGCGACGAGGGTCTTCTTCTTCCCCCTTCTGCCCACGAGACTGTGGTATTTCGACCAGAGGTAGGTCCCTTTCATCTTCGAGGCGATCCATCCGAATTCGGTCAGTATGGTCTTGAGGTGTTTGTTCCCATGGGTAGTCACTCGGAGGCTTCTTCTTCCCCGCGCTTTCGTTGTTGCCGGGGCTCATGCCCGACCACGAGGAGAGGTGCATCTCCGTGGGGAAAGGATCCATGTTCACCCCTATCTCGGCGATGATGACCGAGGCGCTGTCCTTCACCGGCGGTATGGTTCTTAAGAGATCGTATTCTTTTTTAAAGTGACGTTCGATCTTTTCCTGTATCTTCTGCTCCACGGTTGCGAGGAGCTCCTCCACCATTGCGATATGAGTCAGGTGAGCCTGTATCATGAACCTGTGGTGGTCCTCCATATTTCCCACGAGCGCTTCTTTCATCTCCGCTTTTCTGCTTCTCAGCCTCCCTTTGCTGAGCTCCGCCATAGCTTCAGGCTTCAGCTCGCCTCTCATGAGTTCCTCGATGATCCTCTTCCCGCTTGCGCCGAACGTATTGGAGGCGATGGAGGAGAGCTTGATGTTCGCATCCTCGAGGATCTTCTCCACCCGCTGCTTCTCGGAGACGATGGCCTGGATGAGCTTCCTCTTGTACCTGGTGAGGTCTCGGAGTTCGCGAACCTCTTTCGGGGGGATGAAGCTCCCCCTTATGAGCCCGCTCCGCAGGAGCTTATCTGAGCCATGCGCTGTCGTCGGCGTCTGTCTTTCTTCCTGGGACGTTCTTCACGTGCCGGGCATTGGCGAGAATCACGTCAAAGCTGTCTTCGAGGATGTTGAACACCGGCTTCCAGTAGACCCCGGTGCTTTCCATGGCCACATGGGTGATCCGGTTGTCTCTGAGCCAGGCCTTAAGACGGAGGAGATCGTTCGTCATCGTCGTGAAGGTCCTGATCTCCTTCTTTATCCCTGTCCCCATGATGCATGCCACCACCGTCGCCTTGTGTACATCCATACCGCATGCCCTGTCGACTATTACGTCCATGATATACCCCCTCGATTGGAATAGCTGCTTTATACGAATATGCTACCCCGAGGGCACAAATTTTCATGCTTATTCGTGCCGGTCATGCCGGCATGGGTGTTTCAGGAAGCTATGCGTCCTAAGCTTTGCCTGCAAGGGTTAGGATTACCGGAAAGAACCAACCTGGATAGCACAGCAGCGAATGAACCAATGCTCCCCGCCTGCCCCAAGGACTCTGTTTGGCGATCAAGATTGCAACTGTTCTTTTTGTGCACCAGGGATTATCAGGAAATAGACCAGCCCACTGGCAAGGATAACCAAAGCGCCGAAGACGAGCATGCCGAATCTGAAGCTGAGATGATCGCCGGCCAAGCCAAAGAGGTAAGGCAATATACCGGAACCAAAAACGGCAGCCACTGTGGTCAACAGCCCGGAAGCCGTGCTCCTTTCTTCCATTCTGAACGTTCGCGAGATCGCCATGAGCCCGACGGCAAAGAAACCCATAATTGCCGTTCCTTGGAAAAACATGGCGATCTCCACGATGGTGAGATTAGTGTGGCCGATCAGCATGGTGAATAACCCCGTCAGAAACATTACGATGAACATGCTTTTTTTCAGATTGAAGCGATCAACCACAAAGCCCATGGTTACGCCGAAGACGACGCCCCCAAGCCTCGATAGGCCAAAGATGGTGTTTGCATATTGAACGCTGAGAGACAGTTCCTTCGTAAAATAGAGGGGTGTCACCTGGTAGACGCCCCACAAAGCCCCGGACGCAAATATCCACATGATCGCCAGAATCCAGACAGACCTGCCCTTCAACAGATTCCGAAGGGAGCCCGTCAGTCTTCCTTCCACTTTTACTTCTTTCGCGAAAAAGAGGAAAGCTGCACCCGACACCACGTAGGCTGCTGCAAAGACGTAGAAGAACTGTCGCCAGGAGACGAATTTCAGCATCAAGGTGGCGAGGAGAGGGGCGGCGAGGGCACTGAGAGATGCACCGGAGTCCTGAATCGCCAGCGCCCGACCCCATACTGACGGCGCGAAATGGCTCGTTACGATCGGAATAACACAGGGGAAATAGATGCCCCAGACGAAGCCTAACACAAAAAGAAGCACCGCGAGCTGAGAAAAGGTTCGCACGTGCGGGATGAGGAGAAATACCATCACCGAAGCAGCCAGGCATCCAAGAATGAACCTTTTGTAACCGATTCTGCCGGCAAAGACGCCTGATCCAAAAGCCGAAATCGCCCCGCCCAGGGCGAACAACGAGACGAGGGCGGTAGCCTTCGCGTGTCTCACCAAAAACTCATCCTCGATCAAGGGCAGGATAGGCCCGATGATCATTCTTACCACCATGAGACCAAACCACAAAGACCAGAGCAACGAGAGAAATGCCAGACCTTTGCCTCTAATGGCTGAATAACGTGACATGTATACACGTTACCCTGCCACGATGCTGATATTCAAGTTCCGGTCAGTAGAGAGAATCTTTTGTACCAGAGGCTCAGGTCAGAGGTGCCCGGCTGTGCTGGTACGCGATTGCCGAATGTAGAAAGGGAGCATGGCGGAGGAGGATCTCAAAAACGCGAGGAAGAACCTTGCGTGCACGAAATCTTGATGACCGGTGAGGAATGCGCTCCCTGCGGGTGCCACCTGATCGAGACCAAGCCGGCAGCTACAAAAGGCACGATTCCGACTTGTACTCCTGAA
>Ga0326728_10023221_pt1 | contig 11394 bp, 8 predicted proteins | sample MB3enrmetagenome_FD_207602 | JGI IMG/M metagenome (GOLD analysis project Ga0326728, IMG submission 207602) | Lab enriched peat soil microbial communities from McLean, Ithaca, NY, United States - MB31MN | ecosystem: Environmental > Terrestrial > Soil > Wetlands > Peat | place: USA: New York... | reverse complement strand
GCAGGGGGGCTCATGCCGGCAAGGATCGGCCACGGCGGCACCGCGCGCGGCAGGACGTAGTCGATGACGATCTTGAGTGGCCACGGCTTCAGGATCTCCAGGGCGCTGAGCACGATCACCTGGAACACGGCGAACACAAACGCGCCACGGTACGGACGCAGGTAGTGCACGACCTGGAGAAAGAGGCTCATGTCGCGGAATGCGGAGAACGCAAAACCGGAAACAGGAAACCGGGAATGCAAAACCGGCAAATCGCAGGGTTTTCCTCAATTGACCGGTTTCTCATTTCTGATTTCGGGTTTCCTGTTTTACATTCTCTTTGGCGAGCACCTCTCCACCTCACTCCGCCGACACGCCGTCGACCGGCGTCAGCTGGATCTGCTTGGCCACGATTTCGATCACGTGGTACATGGCCCGGCCCAGCCGGTAGTTGTCGACGCCGACAACGAGGAAATTGAGAACACCGAGTAGCAGCGCCACTTCCTCAATTTCCTTCAAACCGATGAACCAACCGATGATCGCGACAGCCCCGAAGCCCAGCAGAGAAATGCGTGACAGCAACGACTCCCGTACGCGGCAACGGGTGCGAAAGAAGCGCTTGTTGCCGCCGTGGTTCTCGACGGCGACCTTCAAGTCCGCCTTCGACCAGATACCGCGGTAGATGGTGACGTCGCGGTCATTCCAACCCTGGTCGACCGTAATGAGGTACTTGCGTGGCAGGAGGAACCCCATCACGGCGTGCAGCAGATCTTCTTTTTCGAGCCCCTGTTCCGACCAGTAGGACAGGAAGAACTGCCGCCTGAGCCATTGGACGCGCGCCGGCTGTGAGGGGTGCTCGAACTGGATGCGCGCCACGTTGGTCATGCCCTGGATGCGATAGAGGTAGCGCTGCAGGCTGCGCAGCAGCGGGCCTAGATAGATCAACGCGGTGATCAACAGTCGGCTGCCCATGCCGTCGTAGCGCGGATCGACCTTAGCCTGCCAGGCGCGCGCGCCAGCCCAGATCAGCGCCGTGAACAGCGGCAGGGCGGCGAGGAGTTGCTGCCGACCGGCTACGACAGCGCCGATGAGCATCACCAGCCCAACCAGGTTCCATTCGAGCGTGAACGGTAGGTACGACAACAGCGATGATGACGGTTCGTACAAAGTCTGAAAGAGGCCGCGCCCGAAGACGCCATGATAAATCACCGGACGGCGCGAAAAGAGTGAACGGCCCAGATCACCGTAGATGCGGCCGATCCATTGCGATTGCCCGAGCATGTTGAAGCGGAACGGATGCTGGAAATACAGTTGCGCCTCCGCCTTGCCGTAGCCCATCTGCTGCTTGAGGTAGGCCTTGATGGTGTTGCGCCGGAAATGCCAGACCATGGCTGCCGGGCTGAAGCCGATTGAATGCCCATGGTTCTGCAGGCGCCAGCACACGTCGACGTCGTCACCGGCGGCGCGATAGATCGGATCGAAGCCGCCGATGTCGTTGAGCGCGCTCTTGAGGAACGCCATGTTGCAGCCGGGGATGTGCTCGGCCACTTCATCGTCGATCAACACATGCGTCGGCCCTCCCGGCGCGGCGGCCACACAGGCGGGGACGCGCGCCTCCTCGAGCGGCGGCAGGTTCGGGCCACCCACGGCCACGAAACCGGAGTGCACGAACTTGTAGGCCAGATACGTCAGCCAGTCCGGGTCAACCGCGCAGTCGGAGTCGGTGAAGGCCACGATCTCCCCGGTGGCGTTCTCGATGCCGACATTGCGGGCGGCGCTCAACCCCTTGTTCTCCTGCGAGAGGATGCACACCTCCGGGTAGCGCTGCGCGATCTCTAGGGTGCGATCCGTGGAGCCATCGTTGACGACGATCACGTCGTAGTTCGGGTAGCGCAGCGTACGTAGTGAGGCGAGACACGCGTCCATCGTGCGCTCCGCGTTGTAGGCGCAGATGACCACGGAGATGTGCGGGGGGTGCTCCAGTGGCGGCGGCAGCTCGCCCGAGTAGAGCTTGTGCACGGCGTGATAAGCGGGCTTCTTGTGGTGCTCGCGATCCACCAACCCGAAGGCCCAGTCTTCCACTTGGAACCCGCCGGTGAACCAGTCGTCGATCCACGAGAAGATCACGGTGCCGGCCACGCCGGCCTCGAAGGCGGCACGCACCTGCCACGACAGGATCTGCGCCTGCTCCGCGGCGCCCTCGCGCATGGAATCGATGCCGAACTCGGTCAGCACCAGCGGCTTGTCTTTGGCAAGGTTCTGCAGGCGCGAAAGGTAGCGGCGGAAGTCTTTTTCACGGTGGAGATAGACGTTGAACGAGATGAAATCGAGGAAGTCGAGGTCGAGGTACTCGGTGGGCGGGAAGTTGGCGTAGCTCACCAGCGCGTCGGGCTCGACGCCCTTCACCAGATCATAGAGCGTATGCAGGAACTCCTTGACGCGTTCCGGCTGGTGCCAGCGGACAATGTCGGGCGGGATCTCGTTGCCGATGAGGTAGGCGAACACGGCGGGGTGCTGCCGGCAGGATTCGACGCTGGCCATCACCTGCTTGCGGATATCCTGCATCACCTCGGGCTCGTCGAGAAAGCACACGTGTTCGGTCCACGGCAGCCCCACCAGTACACCGAGGTCTTGTTCCTCGGCCAGATCGAGCAGCCACTCGGGCGGAGGCGTGAAGGTGCGGAAGCAGTTGGCGCCGAGGTCGCGCATCAGCGCGAAGTCACGCCGCACGATATCCCGCTCGGGGAACTGCGCTCCGTGGGACCCCTGGGCGAACGGTCCGTAGGAGACCCCGCGCAGGAAAAACTTTTCTTCCCCGCGCAACAGAAACTTGCCGCCGGCACGGGGACGGTTTCCCCGCTCCTCGGTAACCACCCGTCGCTCCACCAACGCCGCTGCGCTTGTCCCGTGCGCCATCTGCTTGTCACCACACGCCCGGTCCGAGGAAAAGCTCTCCCCACGCGGCGTCACCGCTCTCGGCCCAGTTGGCTAACCTCCGCAAACGACCGACCGCCGTCCGGGGTGAGTCATCGATCCGCGGATTCATGTAGCACCGCGGGGTGCGAATGCAAACCTGGAGACAGCAAGGTGGGTAGAGGGCAACGAGTGGGAACGGGCGGGCGCGCACGAGCCACGAGCACGATTCACGACACGTCTTCGACGCTGCCGTCGGGGAGGTGAACGCGCTTCAGGGTCCGCAACGCCGGCAGGCTCCAGCGCCGGTCGGGATCCGCTTTCGTCGCCACCACCACAATCGCATCGGCAGCCACCCACGTGAGCTGGCCAAGATCGGCGTCAGCGATGTCGATGGTGCGAACGCTGCGGTCGTCGAGGTGCAACACGTACAGCCGACAGCGGTTGTTCGGATAATCCAGTTCCGGCGCTGCGGTGAACGCGAGCTGCGTGCCGTCGGGCGAGAGCGCAAGGTCTGAGATTGCCGCAGCATTGGCCGCCAACGTCGCAGTCGATCCTGATCCCAGTGGGATATCCCAAACCTGCCAGTCCCAATTGCCGCCGACGATGGCGTACAGGTGGGCGCCGTCCGGAGACCAGCGGTACAGCATGCGGTCTCTGTCCCACGAGAGCAGCGGCCGGTCATCGCTGCCGTCACGGTTCACCAGCCGCAGCTCCGCCTGGCTGCCGTGGGCGGCGGTATAGACGATGCGGGCCGCGTCCGGCGACGGGACCGGCCGCTCCAGTGATTCGCCGCGCCGTTGCACGACCGTCGTCTCGGTTCCACCTGGGTCGAAGCGAACGAGCCGATCATGGCTTGCCGCGTAGATGCCGCCGTCCGCAGCGGCGGCGGGTGTGCTGCCGTGCCCAATGGTGCGCTGCGCGCCTTCAGCAGCCAGCGTCACGATCGCCGGAAGTGAATCCGGCGACTCGGAATAGCTCGCGATCAGCTGCGATCCGTCGGGCGCCCACGACGGCGGATCGGCCAGGCCGCGGGTGAAATCCCACGTGTGCGGTGTGCGGCCGTCCGGAGCGATCTGGGCGATCGAGGCGCGCACCCAGGGGAGGATCTCACCACGGGTGACGGCAAGATCACCCCGTGCCGAAGCCGTCACGTAGAGCGGCGCCGGCGCGCGCGGATAGCGGTTGTTCTCGCGCTGCATATCGGCCCACACCAGCAGCGGATCGAGCACGACGTACTCGCCCTCGGCTGCCAGGCTCAGGTGATCGCCGAGGTGCACGGTCGTGCGCTGCGGCTCCGCGCCATTCGCTCTGCTGACTCTCCACAGTTCGAGGTCACCACCGACGGCGGCGGATCCCAGATTGCTGACGGTGACCTCGGATTGATTGTTGGCGTCCAACGACAGATCGGCGAGGTGATCGGAACGGACCCAGTCAGCGAAGAACGGCTCGAGGTCCTGCTGCGTATTCTCTTGCAGCACCTGTTGCAGATCGCGGTCGGTGGCCTGCTGGTACTTGAAGCGTTCCAGAAATTGCCGCAGTCCCGAGAAGTACGCATCGTCTCCGAGCTGGTGGCGCAGCAACAGCGCGACGTACGCACCTTTGCGGCAGATGGTGTCGCGCGCGGTGGATTCGGCGACAACGTTATCGAGCACCGACATCTGGGCGATCACGCCGTGGCGATCGGGATCGAAGAACTCTTCGCTGCGCCGGCGGACAAACGCCTCCGCTCCGTACTCCGCTTCGGCGGCCACCACACTGGAAAACTCCGCAAAGCCCTCGGCGATCCACTCTCCGCCGGTTCCAGGCGCCAGCCATTTCTCCGCAACCGTGCTCCCCCACCAGTTGTGGGCGATTTCGTGCGCGATGGTGGCGAAGCCGTAATCACCCGTGCGGAAGTAGCGGATCGAGAGCCCCACCAGTCCCGACCCGTCGTTGAACCCGCGCCGCAGATTCCTGTCGACGAACAACGTAATTTGCCGAAACCCGGATGCCCCGTAGCGATCCTGAAGGGTACGATGCGCATCACTCATTAGTCCGAGGACCCGCGCGGGATCGAGCTGGACATCGGGTGGCAAGTAGAGCCGGTAGGTGATGCCCTCGGCGTCCTTCGTGCTCGGGGTGTATTGCCCGGCGACCAGCGCCAGGCCGGCGACCGGCCGATCGCTCGTCCAATGCGTCTGCCGCGAGTTGCCACGGTCGAACTGCTCGGTTCCTGTCCCGTTGTTCACCACCGTCATGGAGGCCGGCAGGGTCACCGTAACATCGGCATTGAAGAAGCCTTGGACGTCGCTGGGGTACCAGAACGAATCGACATTGAGCAGCACCTGACGCGGATTGAAGAAGTTTGAGGCGACGCTGAACATGCCGGTGGCCGGTGCGCCACCGTACTCGAAGGTCAGCTGCACCGTCGTCCCTTTAGGCACGGGCGTGCCGAGATCGACCACGGTCAGCAGCCACAGCTGATAGGCGGAAGCCGCACGCGCCGTCTTGTCGGCGCCGACGATTCGGACCTCGCGGACGCGCAAGCCGTCATTGAGGAGGAAGTAGAAGTGCTGGCGAGAATCCTCCATGGATTCGAGCGCCAGCGTGGCGGTACCCGTCAGGCGCCCCTGCGCCGGGTCGAGCTGCACGTCCAGCGTGAGTTGGTGTGTGCGCTGCCCGGCGACCAGGCCACCGACCCGGGCGGTGGCGAGGCGCAACAGCGCCAGGCTCTGCCCGGTGACCGCCAGATAGGCCGCGATGCTGATACCGACGATGAGCAGCAGCAGGAGAACGGCCAACGTGGAGATGATCCGCCTGAGCACACGGAGCACGCTACTGATGCGAGAGTTCATTGGCCTCGGGACCATACGAGCAGGCCGTGTGGCTGTCAACGCACAGCCAATTTGACTTTGGCCGATGCTACCGTAGAATCGACCGCGATTTCACGGCATTGAATCGCCCTGGTGGGTACCATGTTGAAGTCGCTGATCGCTTTTTTTGCTGCCCACTGGCTGACGATTCGGGTGGTGACCACATTCGTTGCGCTGATCGCGCTGTTTTTCACGCTCCTGACGTACAACCCGATTGTGAAACGGATCGACATCGCCTTGATGCTGGCGCAGCTGAGTGCCTGGTTGAGCTGGCTGCTGTTACGCGGCCTGGGCGTGATCGTCGGCTTTCCGGTGCGCCTCGACGGTACCAGTCTCGCGTCGGGCAGCTTCGTGGTCGACGTCAGCCCCGCCTGTTCCGGTGCGGTGCCGAGTATCATCTATCTGGCGGCCGTATTCGCGTTTCCGACCAGTCTGCGGGCCAAGATGATTGGCGCCGGCATGGGCGTCGGCGTCATCCACGGCGTCAATCTGCTGCGCGTGATGGCGCTGTTCATCATCGGGCTCTTCTTCAACGAGTACTTCCACGAAACCCACGTTTACGTTGCCCAAGCGCTGGTGGTGGCGATCGCCGTTGCCACCTGGCTCTTCTGGGCGGGACGCTTCGCCGATGCGCCTGGGCATTAAGCCCGCCGTTTTCCTTCTTCGGCTGCTGGTCGTCTTCTTCCTGACGTACTTGCTGTGGACGCCGCTCGCCCCCGCGTACACCCAGCTGCTAGCGGTGCTGACGAGGGGCTTCTTGCACCTGACGGAGATCTCGAGCGATCCGAACTGGCATCAAGTTACGCAGGTCTGGGTGAGAGGCACGGATATCTTCTACGCGCACCGGCTGCTCGCGATGCAACCTCAGGGCATCCCGGCGGAGTGGGTGCAGGCGAACCTCGTCTTGCTGATCCCACTGATGCTGGCGACACCGGCGCGATCGTACGCGCAGCGCTTCGGCCGCTTGGGGCTGGCGCTCGCCATCGCGCTCGTCTTGCAGGTGCTGGACATCGCCGTCACTGTGAAGTCGTTCTACGCCAGTCAGGTCGGCGGCTACAGCGCCTTTGCCCGCTGGCTGTATCAGTTCGGTGATGCCTTCGCGCAAAGCATGGACACGCAGCTGTTTCCGTTTGCCATCTGGGCAGGCATTCACTTCAACCAATTGCTCGGCCGCGCTCCGTCGGCCGCCACGCCGAGCGCCGCCGCCTCGCCACCGAGCCCGCATCTGCCGCGGCGCCGGCGCAAGGCTGCGAAGCGAACTGCCAGGAGCGCTTGATTTCGGCTACTGCGCGTCGGCCGCCGCGCGTACTACGGAGGCGGCGATATCACGGCCATGACCGATGCGCTCGAACTCGAGCATCGCGACCGCGCCGCCGGATATGGGCTCAGTGCTGGCCAGCGCCAGCCGGACCGTGCCGCGCATTTGCAGGTTGACGGCCAGCAGCGCGTGCGACGCATCTGGCATCAGGTGAACCCGCACAGGCCGCAGCCGTCCTGCATCAAAGCGCAGTTGTAAATCGAGAGCGCGGAACGGCGCGGCCGGGTTGACGTACAGCGGAACGTGGAGGCGATGGGTTCTGGGAACAGCGCGGGCGCGCCCGAGCCGCACCCGGTCGGTGATCGGTTTCAAGGTGTTGGCCAGGGCGCCAGCCTGGGCGGGTTGCCAACTGCCGGAACAGTCCCCGAACAACACCGCCGAGAAGTTCTGGTTGACAGCCGGACCGCTGAGCGGCTGGAAAGCGATGGCGCCGGGCTGGCAGCTGCCGGTGCTGATCTGCGGCGGCTCAATCACTTGGTTCGGCACAGCAACAGGGACGGGTATAAACGCCCAATCGGAGCCGCACTGCTGCGCCACCGGGAACTGCGACGTCAACCCGACCGTGTATTGCAGGATCAAGACCGCGTCGAGAATCGTGACCTCCCCGTCCCCGGACACGTCGCACGCGATCTGTTGTGGGCCGCTCAGCGTGCGCAGTCCGACCGTCGATTGCAGAATGTATACGGCATCGATGATGTCGACCGCTGCGCCGAGATCCCCCATCTTCACGGCTTGCACCTGCCAATTGCTGGCTGCGAGATTCGTGAAGACAAACTGCCCGTTGACGTCGGTAGCCACCGCAGCTGCGTTCGATCCCTGTAGTTCAACCGTCGCCCCGCTCACCGGCAGGCCGCTGCTGTAGTACTGGATCTGGCCGCTCACTCCCGGTGAGGGTACGGTGGCAGTTGGGGTCGGCGTTAGAGTCGGCGGCCGGGTCGGAGTCTGCGTCGGGGTGAATGTCTGTGTCGCCGTCGGAAGCGCGGTTGCGCCGCTGGTTGGCCGAGCCGTCGGCGTCCCTGTCGGAGTGGGGGTGTTGACCGGGGTCGAAGTCGGAGTACGGCTCGGGGTGGTTGTTGGGGTAGGTGTCAAGGTCCATGTGAGGGCCGGCGTGGGTGTCCGACTCAGGGTCGGGGTAGCGGTTCTGGTCGGCGACGCCGTCGGGGGCGCGGTTGCGGTGTTCGTTGGCCGAGCCGTCGGCGTCGCTGTCGGAGTGGGGGTGTTGACCGGGGTCGAGGTCGGAGTACGGCTCGGGGTAATGGTCGGGGTACGTGTCGAGGTGGGTGTCGGGGTTGGGGTGGCCGTTCCGGTCGGTGACGCGGTTGGGGCTGGCGTGCCGGTCTGTGGATACATGAAGCTCACACCGGCGATGTCGTCGCTTTCCACTGCGGCGCAGCGACCGTCGAAGTGCGCCATGTAGTACATGGTAGCATTCTTCAGAACCGGGTTCGGTTCGTCCGGGTTCTCCGACGAGTGCCCCAGGCCGATGGTGTGCCCGATCTCGTGCGTGGCCACCTCGGCCACGTTGCACTGCGTCCAGATGGAGCAGCCGCCCCAGCCGTTGTTGAAGGTGACCTTGCCCGTGACGATCTGTACGAATGTGGTGCCATTGACCACCGTGGTGTTGCCGATACTGCAGTAGCCACCGAGCGCCAGCACGCCGGTACAACCGCTGGGGTCGGTGATCTCATTGTTCGGATCGTTGAACACGATGCGGTTGATGCTGCACTGATTGAACGGTCCCGGCGCCGTCGTGCCGCCATCCTGGAGCACGAGGTCGGCGGTCGGGACGTTAGTCCAAGCTGCCAGGGCGGCGTCGATGGCGGCACGCGAGGTCGAGAATCCCAACGTAGCATCACCGATTGAGTCGACGAGATACGTGACCGGCTGGCCGCTGTCGGGCTGGAACCAGCGTGCCGGCGGCGTCGACAGGAATGTGTACGCATCCTGAAATCGCGTCGGCGTGCTGGCCAATTCTTCAGGAACGAGCGTCAGCGGCTGCCGCGCGGATTGGACGCGCGGTTCGGCGCGCACCAGCCGTCGCAGCCGTTTGAGCAGGGGCAGGAAATGTTCCGCGTGCCGTGGCCTATCTACCAGTTCACCGGTTGATGGGACCAACATCGAGGAGCCGGCGCCGAAGTCGCGCATCGCGATGGTGTGCCCCGCGGCGTCGACGCCGAGGCTGTACTTTCCCATCGCCAGGCTGTTGGTCTGTAACGTGCCGTCCGCGTTGCGTGACAAGAACAAGAGGGCCCGCTCGCCAACCCGGAACTCGGGCGCGCCGTACACCCACTCGCGCCGGTCGCCGACGGTGCCGCCGGGCTCACGCAACACCAGCGGGTCCAACCCAAGCGCACCCTTGATGATGCGGTCCGGTTGCACGTGCACGTAGGTATAGATCGGCCCGTCAGGCTCGCCGCCGGATTCGATGGCGGTGACCGTGCCGACGATGACCGCAGCGGACGAGTGCAGGAGGGTGGGCTCGTCCATGAGCACGAACGTGGTTGCGTGGGCGGCGCAGAATGGAAGCATGGCCGCGACCATTGCAGCCAAGAGTGCAGGGCGACTCCTCGACATGTTCGAACCGAAACTGCCCAAGAAATCCTCTCTGCCCCTCCCTTGAGTGGCCGAGTGCCTAGTTTTCTACGACAGCATGCTGTATGCGGACGGCGCCGCTGGTGGGCTGCCGGCCGCGGATGGTGTCGAACTCCAGCATGAGGACAACGCCGTTCCGCACAGGACGGCTGCTGGCCAAGGCCAGCCTGAGCGATCCCGACACCTGCGTATTCACCTGCATCAGCGCTCCGCGCGCCGCACCAACTGCATGGACGCTTACGGCTCGCAGCTGCGTCGGATCATAGCTGAGCTCGGCGCTGAGACCGCGAAAACTTCCCGTGCTGCCGACCGAGAGCGGGATGCGTATCCTGTGCTTACCAAGCGTCACGGCACGTCCCAGCCGGAGATCGCTGCTTGCACTGGTGGCTAGGCTGAACGCCACGGATGGGGACAAGCTCGGTTGCCAGCTGCCGTTGCAATCGCCGAACAGCACTGCCGAAAAATTCTGGCTGGTTGCTTGGCTGACCAACGGTGCAAAACAAATGGCGCCCGGCTGGCAGGTGGCACCCAGCTGCGGCTGGATGAGCTGCTGGTTGGCGGCGCTGGCCGCGTCCGGCATGAAAGCCCAGTCGGAACCGCAGGCCTGGGCTACGGGGAAGCGCGTGGTCAAGCCGACCGTATACTGCAGAATCCAAACGGCATCGAAGATGTCCACCGACCCGTCGCCGTTGACGTCGCACGCCAGGTATTGGGGTGGAGTGAGCGTTTGAAGGCCGATAGTAACCTCCAAAATGTAGACGGCGTCGAAGATGTCGACTGCGCTCCCGAGGTCTCCGGTTTTCTGGGGCTGGACCTCCCAGTTTGCGACACCGATTCCGGGGAAAGTGAACTGACCGGCAGAATCCGTTTGCGTCACCGCCGCCGCGGAGCCGGAATCCGGCGCCATGTCCTGCAGCTGCACGACCGCGCCGCCGACTGGGAGTGAGGTGTTGCTGAAGTAATGCACCAGGCCAGCGACTCCGACGACGGAGGCGGCGGTGGCCGACGGAGATGAAGTCGGCGTCGAGGATGGCTGCGGTGTAGCCGTCCACGTCGGCGCGGTGGTTGCCGTCCATGTAGGCGTGCGGGTTGGGGTCGGCGTCGGTGTCGAGGTCGGGGTCCATGTCGGTGTGCCAGTGCTCGTTGGCGTCCACGTGGGAGTCCGGGTTGGCGTCGAGGTAGGTGTCGGAGTCGGCGTCCACGTTGGCGTGCGAGTGTTGGTCGGTGTCCAGGTTGAGGTCGATGTCGGCGTGCCAGTATTGGTCGGCGTCCACGTTGGAGTGCGGGTGGCGGTCCAGGCGGGCGTCTGAGTAGGGGTCCACGTCGGTGTGGAAGTCGGCGTGCTCGTTGGAGTGCGAGTCGGGGTCGGAGTCGGCGTTTGCGTGTTGGTTGGGGTCCAGGTGGGCGTCCAGGTCGGTGTCGCCGTCGGCGTGCGGCTTGGCGTAGGCGACGGCGTCCAGGTCGGCGTTGAAGTTGGCGGAGGTGTCGGGGTTGCGGTGCTGGTCGGCGAGGGCGAAGGCGTCCGCGTTGGTGTCCCTGTTGCGGTTGGACTCGATGGTGGCGTTGCTGTCGGCGTTGCAGAAGGTGTGATGTTCAAACCGGCCGTTGCGCTCGGGGTCGGCGCGGGACCGAAGTTGAGGATATCGATGGTCGCCGCGCTGTCACCGACGTAGACCTGACCGTTGATGATCACGACCGCGCTGGTGGTGCCTGGTAACGTTACTTGCTGGGCGATCT
>Ga0326728_10023220_pt1 | contig 11394 bp, 9 predicted proteins | sample MB3enrmetagenome_FD_207602 | JGI IMG/M metagenome (GOLD analysis project Ga0326728, IMG submission 207602) | Lab enriched peat soil microbial communities from McLean, Ithaca, NY, United States - MB31MN | ecosystem: Environmental > Terrestrial > Soil > Wetlands > Peat | place: USA: New York... | reverse complement strand
TCGCCAGGGCAGTCGCGGCCAACCGCGCGGCCACATCCATCATTGGCGGAGGCGACTCGGTCTCGGCGATTAACCAGGCCGGCGTAGCCGACCAGATTACGCATATCTCCACCGGCGGCGGGGCTTCGCTGGAGTTTCTTGAAGGCAAGAAGCTGCCCGGCGTGGAGGCGCTGACAGATAAGTAGGCACCTGCAGTACGGCAGCCGCTCGCTATCCGCTCGCAAAGGCTTCGTGCTTTCCCACGCACACGCGGTGCGGCCAACCCGGCTGCGGTGACATGGCCTCAACCAAGCTGAAAAAGTCGCATCCGGCTCGATACATTTCGCCGGATGCGACTTTTTCCGAGAGGAATCTATTGAATCTACATTCAGCCCTATGCGCATTTGCTCTCCATGTCGGCACGATACGCCGATCTATCTTTGTTATATTCATATTTTGTTATGCGGTGATTACAGGGTATATTCCCTGCTTGACGCAAGAACCAGCGAGCAAGGCACACAGCGATGGAACAGCCGTCATCGCTTTTGGCGGGGATGTGATGGTTCCCGCAACTGTGGGGAAAGCGGAGACGGCGGATTTTCTTTCCGGGCTTGCAGAAACATTTTCAAAGTCCGATGCGGCGTTTGTGAATCTTGAAGGCCCCATCGGGGGAAAATCAGCGGACGCCAAGAAATGCAGATCGGAAAATTGTTATAGCTTGCAGCAATCGCCATGGATTGCGGAATCTTTAGCTCAGATCGGCGTCAGAGTTGTTTCGGTCGCCAACAATCATGCACAGGACCGGGGAAAAAGCGGCATGGCATCCACCGATGCGGCGCTGGCCAGGGCGGGGATCAAGCCGGCCGGCAAGCTCAACGGAAATATCGCCGTGCTGGAGATTGGCAGAATGCGCATCGCTTTTCTCGGATTTGCCAGCTTCACCGGGGTTCCTGATTTGCGCGAGCGGGATGCCGCTATGGCACAGATCCGAGAGGCCAAGGCTCACTACGACGCGGTGGTGGTGTCGATGCATGCCGGATGCGAAGGCGAGATTGCCAGCGTAATTCCAAACGGGGACGAACACTGCTTTGGCGAGAATAGAGGCAATACGAAGGGATTTGCGCGGGCGGCCGCGGACGCGGGAGCGACTATCGTTGTGGGGCATGGGCCGCATGTGCCCCGGGGATGGGAGATTTGGAATGGCGTTCCCATCTTTTATTCGCTGGGCAACCTTGCCACAGGAGCGGGAATCCATGTTGGGGGCAAATCCGCGCTGGCCCCGGTGCTTGTGGCTACGTTTGAACGGAAGCAGGACGGAACGGTCAAAGTTGCGGGGTTTGATATTGTTTCATTCAGGCAGGAATCTGGAATGGGACCCAGGCTGGACCCGGAGGGCGCGGCGAAGAATGAGATGATCGCTCTCAGCGGCAGTATCAACAACCCTCCTCCAGTAACTCCGAAGCATATGGTGCAGAGTTCACAACACTCTAAAAAGCGCAATTCAAAAACTATAAATCAATAAATCGCGATAGTTATCAAGATTTATTCCAAGAGCGGGCGGCATTTCATTCAATCGTCGCAACAAATGAGCCTCCCTATGAATTAGAATCAGTGCGCCGACGTTGATAGCCCTCTGTCCCTGGTGAACGATCATGTCCGATGTCCTCATTCCGACCCCGCGCGGCCAGATGCCCGCCTGGCTCGCCGTCCCGCCCACCCCAGGATCATTCCCCGGCATCGTCGTCATCCACGACATCTTCGGCATGACCCAGGACCACCGCAACCAAGCCAACTGGCTCGCCAAAGCAGGCTTCCTGGCCCTGGCCATCGACCTCTACCATCAGGGGGGCATGTTGCGCTGCGTCCGCTCCGTCATGCGCGAGATCATGGCTCGCTCCGGTCCCGCCTTCGACGATGTTGAAGCCGCTCGCGCCTGGCTCCTCGCCCAACCAAACTCGAATGGCAAGGTGGGCGTCATCGGCTTCTGCATGGGCGGCGGATTCGCCCTGATGCTCGCATCCGGCCACGGCTTCTCAGCGGCCAGCGTTAACTACGGTGGCAAGCTTCCCGACGATTTCGAAGCCTTCCTCCAGACCGCCTGCCCCGTTGTCGGCAGCTATGGCGGCAAAAGCAAATGGGAACAAGGCGTCGCCGACCGGCTCGAGCAAGCCCTCCAGAAAGCTCTCGTCCCGCATGACGTAAAGGAGTACCCCGATGCCGGCCACTCCTTCATGAATGATCACCAGTGGTTTGTGATCAAGCTAATGCGCTGGGCCGGGGCCAGCATGGGCTACAACGAAGAGGCCACGATGGATGCCCGCCGCCGCATCATCGCCTTCTTCCACACGCATCTGGGGAGCTGACACGATAATGTGGATGCATCACCCGGTGCGCGATGGACAGCGCCGAAAGCCTTCCATGAGCACAATCGAAGAGGTGAGGTACCATCTGCCGTGGGACACTTCGTACGCGGTCAGCACGTAAAATACTCTTAGGGAGAGCGAATGTCACAGTTGCCCCCCATCAACGACCCAGCCATGCAAGTCAACGAATCCCTCGATCCGGCGGATTGGGCTGTTTTTCGGGCGCAGGCGCACCGGATGCTGGACGACATGCTCGGCTATATAGAAAAAATACGTGAGCGGCCGGTGTGGCAGCCGATTCCGGAGGAGGCGCGGGCGCGCTTTCGAGTTCCCGCGCCGCAAAAGGGCGAAGAGCTGGCCCAGGTCCATGCGGAGTTCCTGCGGGATGTGCTGCCCTTCGCCATGGGCAATGTGCATCCGGGCTTTATGGGCTGGGTGAATGGCGGCGGCACGCCGGTGGGCATGGTGGCGGAGATGCTGGCCGCGGGGCTGAACGCGAACCTCGGCGGCCGCGATCATATTCCGGTCGAGGTAGAGCGGCAGGTAAGCGAATGGGTGCGGGAAATCTTCGGATTCCCGCATGGCGCGAGCGGATTGTTTGTCACCGGAACGTCGATGGCGAACCTGATAGCAGTGGTAATCGCCAGGGACGCCGCGCTGGGCGTCGAAGTACGCGCGAGCGGAGTGGCCGGGGAGACAAGACCTCTGAGAGCGTACGCATCGACCGCGGTGCATAGCTGCGTTCCTAAAGCCATGGACATTGCCGGGCTGGGCAGCGATGCACTGCGGCTCATTCCCGTTGACAACCGCTACCGCATTGACCTGAGTGCGCTCAGCGAAGCGATTGCGCAGGATCGCGAGGCGGGCTTCACGCCGTTTTTTGTGGTAGGAACCGCGGGAACGGTGGACACGGGAGCAATTGACGATTTGGCCGGCATGGCCGAGCTTTGCCAGCGTGAGAAGCTCTGGTTTCACGTGGACGGAGCCTTTGGCGCGCTGGCCAGGCTGGCTCCGGATCTTGCCCCGCGGCTGGACGGAATTGAGCGCGCCGATTCGCTGGCTTTTGATTTTCACAAATGGGGACAGGCGCCTTATGACGCTGGCTTTATTCTGGTGCGCGATTCGGAGGCGCACAAGCAGGCCTTCGCAATGCAAACGGCTTACCTGGCGCGGGCGGAGCGAGGACTGGCCGCAGGCTCTCCCTGGCCGTGCGATTTTGGGCCGGACCTCTCGCGTGGCTTTCGCGCACTGAAGGTCTGGTTCACGCTGAAGGTCTTCGGTATGGAGCGGCTGGGAGCGTCGATCTCGCGCTGCTGCGCGCTGGCCCGGTATCTGGAGGGGCGCATCAACGCGACGCCGGAGCTGGAATTGATGGCCCCGGTGGAGCTGAATATCGTCTGCTTCCGCTATCGCGCCGCAGACCGAGTGAATGCGGAGATTGCCATCCGGTTGCAGGAGTCGGGGGTGGTGGCGCCGTCCACGACACGGATTGGAGGGCACACGGCGATTCGCGCGGCAATCGTGAACCACCGCACCGAGCGCGCGGAGATGGACGCCCTGGTGGAGGGCACGCTGGCGCAGGGCCGCGCCCTGGCAGCGCACCAGACCCACGCCGGGAGTGAAGCCCGGCATGATTCTGCCTGATTTTTTATGAATTAGTTCAGAACTGCCAATCCAGCATTTTTTCATTCGAACGCCGCATCGTTTGATGCGTTTACACTAGTGGGGTGGAAGAAGATCAGCCCAAGACGGATTCCCGGCCTGCCGGTTTCGCGCTGCGTTTCGTGGCGGCAGCGCTGATTGTGCGCGGCAATGAGATTCTGATCGGCCAACGCCGCCCGAATCAGCCGATGGCGCTCAAGTGGGAGTTTCCCGGCGGCAAGATCGAGCCGGGCGAGAGCCCGCAGCAGGCGCTGGCCCGCGAGCTGCACGAAGAGTTGGGCATACAGGCCACCGTAGGCCCCCTGGTCACGCACATTCGTCACAACTACCGCCATGGCGGCGCGGTGGATTTGCAGTTCTTTGCGGTGCGCGAGTTTTCCGGAGAGATTGTGAACCATATCTACCATGAGTTTCGCTGGGTGCGGCTGGAAGAGCTATCCGGCTACGAATTCCTGGCCGCGGATCGGGGTCTGATTCTCGACCTGGCGGCGGGGAAGCTGTTGTAGGCGCCTGCGGTGGGCAGAAGACCCTTCGAGCCATCTCAACGATGAAGATTCCTCCACATGTATGCAGGTGACTCGATGCGAGGGCATCTGCTATGCTGGCCTGACCCTGATGCGGTCCGGCGAGTGCTCCCGCCCTTCAAGGCAAAGGAGATTGACCATGTCCGTCACCCGGCGCCAACTGCTTATCGGCTCAGCCACGCTTTTGGGCAGCCATTCCCTTCCCTTCCGCGCCATGGCGCAATCGGCAGCCGCGGCACAGCAAGCTGTTCCGGCTGCTACCACTTTCGCGGCAAAGGTTCTTTACGACCAGATCGGCGCAGACAACTGGAGCGAACTCAACCACCGGCTCCGCACCGTCAATGCCGACATCACAGCCCACGGACTGCGGCATATTCCCGGCGTCGAGGGAACTTTCCTCACCGGTTATCCATACAACGAGTTCTATGACTGGGACTTGTACTTCGAGAATCTTTACCTTTCATACTACGGCGTCTGGCAATACTGCTTCACCAATCTCAAGGAGTTTCTTAACCGCGAACAGGCCGACGGCTACGTCAATCGCAGCCTGATCAAGCAGCGCGACCGGCAGCAGTTCAAGCCCTTTCTGGCGCAGTTGGCCGTCCTCGGCTGCAGGCAGAATCACGACGACTTCGAATGGCTGCGCGGCAACTACTACGAACGCCTGATCAAATATATCGACAAGTGGTTTTCCTATGACTCGGACCACAACGGGCTGCCCGCGTGGAACTCCGCGGATGCCGCCGGCACCGACAATCAGTGGTCGCGCGGCGGGGCTCTCGGAGCGTTCGAAATTGAAGGCGTCGACCTGGCTTCGTATCTCATTCGCGAGTTGCGCGCCATGGCGGTGATTGCCACACACTTGAAACTGAGCGCCGACAGCAAGACCTTCACCCGTCATGCCGATCATGTGGTCAAGCTCATCAATTCGACATTCTGGGATGAGCAACAGGGCATGTACTTCGACCGCAATGAGAAGACTGGTAAGCGCGTGTACGTGAAATCAGCCACAAACTTCATGCCGCTCTTTGCCGGCGCGGCCACCCACTCACGCGCACGGCGGATGATTCACGAACATCTGCTCAATCCTGAAGAGTTCTGGTTGACTTATCCGGTGGCCAGCTATGCGAAGACTGAGCCCGACTACTATCAAGGCTCGCATAACAAGGAGTGCAATTGGCGCGGACCGACCTGGGCGCCCACTAATTACATGATCTTTCAGGGCCTCCAGCATTACGGTTATCATGCCGAGGCTCGCGAGCTGGCCACGCGCCTCTTCAACATGGCACTTGTCAAGAACCCCGTTTTGCGCGAGTATTACAATGCCGAGACCGGCGAAGGGCTGGGACAGACGCGCTTCTGGGGATTCACCGCGCTGTACTACGGGATGCTGCTCGAATCCATCCTCGGCTACGATGCATCAAGCCTGCGGAATCCTGTGGAAGCCATTGTGACTCGCGAACTTGGTGTTGCTTTTCAGCAGGTAGATTAAGCGCGGCCTGAAGATCGATACAACAGTAGCTTTATTGAATGGCCTGCGAAGAAGCTGATGGCAGTTTGCGGCGATTTGCCCATCTGCGACGAATCGATGAACGTCAGCGGAAAGGCTATGGAACGATGATATGGAGCTGTTTTGGGGTAAAAAAAACGGATTTTTCCGGTAATTTTCAGAGGTCGAATCTCACCATGTGGAATATTAGGGGCTGTATGCTTTACGCATAATATTGATTTCGTAGGGGTTAGAAATAATCTGCAAGGTTTGAAAATAAAGGAGGGGGTAGGGGGTGCTTCCAGTGGTATAAACCGGGCGGATGTCCGACATATTAGACCGGGGGCATCTCCGACACTGCGACGAGGAGCGATGGCTGTAAAAAGGTCATCATGTCCTGGAAAACGAGCAGTGTAATGGAAGAGAAGCTGCGCTTTGTCTTTGATTATGAGCGCGATGAGCAGACCATGGCGGAACTCTGTGCTGGCTATGGCATATGCCGCGACACCGGCTACGTATGGCTGCGTCGCTACCGGCAATATGGCGTCGCGGGTCTGTTGGAACTGAACCGGGCAGCGCGGCGACACCCCAACCAGACGTGCGCCCAGATGGAGCAGGCGGTAGTTGAGCTTCGTCAGGCGCACATGCGCTGGGGACCGCGGAAGCTGAAGCGGATTCTTGAGCGTGATCAGCCGGGGCGCGGGTGGCCGGCGACCAGCACGGTGGGAGAGATCGTGAAGCGCGCCGGGCTGGTGATCGAGCGCAAGAAGCGGCGGCGGACCGAGCCTTACACCGAGCCGCTGGCTCATGCGTTGGAATCGAACCGGGTGTGGTGCGCGGATTTCAAGGGGTGGTTCAGGAGCGGGGATGGCGCGCGCATCGATCCGCTGACCATCACGGATGCGTGCAGCCGTTATCTGTTGCGCTCGCAGGCGGTGGAAAAGACGGACACGGCGCGGGTGCGTGCGATCTTCGAGGCGTCCTTCCGCGAGTACGGGTTGCCCTGGGCGATTCGCACCGACAACGGCGCGCCGTTTGCCAGCTCTGCGGTGGGCGGGCTGAGCCGGCTGGCGGTGTGGTGGATCAAGCTGGGCATTCAACCGGAGCGGATTGAGGCGGGGCATCCGGAGCAGAACGGGCGGCACGAGCGGATGCATCGCACGCTGAAGCTGGAGTTGCGCAGGGGCGAGGACTGGCGCGCGCAGCAGCGCGAGCTGGACCGATTTCGCCAGGAGTACAACCATGTGCGTCCGCATGAGGCGCTGGGGATGCAGACGCCGGCCTCGGTGTATGAGCCTTCGCCGCGGGCCTATCCGGAACGGCTGCCGGAGGTGGAGTACCCGGACACGATGCTGGTGCGCGCCATCAAGAGCCACGGTCATTTCCGCTGGAAGAAGCATGATATTTTTCTCAGTGAGGTGCTGTGGGGCGAGCGGGTGGGCCTGCTGCCGGTTGACGATGATTGCTTCACGGTGTACTTTGCCCATGTGCCGCTGGCGCGTTTCGACGCCAGAAACAGAAAAACCTGCCCTCTGCCCAAAGGCGGAGGGGTGCAAACGACGCGCTCCGTTTCAGGGGCAGCTGCCCCTGAAACGGAAAAACAAAACCTTCCTGATAAGGGAAAAGTGTCGGAGATGTGCCCGGTCTAAAATGTCAGCTAAGTGCCCGGCCGTTCATACCCCTCATCAGTGAACAGTGGACAGTGGACAGTAACGGCCCGCAGTTATGGTCCTTGTTCATGCTTTTATTGTGCGCCGATGGGTGGTAATTATCTGCAACTCCCCGGCGCGGGCACTGGGCGTTACGCGCACTACTCTCTCCGAACAGGTCAACGGCAAACGCGGCATCTCGCTGGAGACGGCCATACGGCTTTCGCAGGTCTTTGGCGGCAGCGCGGAAAGCTTGATTACGCAGCAGGCGCTATACGAACTTGCGCAGTTTCCCGCTGGGCAGATTCGGCTTAAGCGGCTGGCCGTCGCGTGATGATCGTCTGCGACCTTTCCCAGATTCCGAGAATCCGGACTCGGGGCACCCGGCTCCAGACGGCCCAGCAGCCACATCGCCTCAACGTTGCGCCGGCGCGAAGGCTGATTCGACCAATGGCTTCGGCTTTGCTCCCATGATCAGCAGCCACAACATGATTGCCATCTCTCCGAGAAGAGCGGGGAAGGCGAAGTTCGTGACCATTTTCAGGTATTGCGGTAACAGCAAGCCCGTAAGGCTGATGGTCATATAGGCGAAGCCGTTGATGACCAGCCAGACGCCTAGGAAGCGGGGCAGAAAGCCCGACCGGAAGACAAGCAGCCCGAGGGGAATGAGCCAAAGACCCCAAAAGATCTCAGAGACAAGAATTCCCTGGTTATGCAGATTGAAGAACAGCATTGCCAGGGCTTCCCGCTGGGGCTTTTCGAAGACGGACAGAAGGTCTGCGCCGCGCAAGAGTGTGAGGGTGGCAATCTCGTTCAGCGCATTCAAGAACGTAATCGGCACCTGGACCAGGACCAGTATCACCATGAGCGAAGCGTGCTGCTGGTTCACCCCCTTGAACAAACGGTAGAGAGCCAGGACAAGAAAGATAAAGATGGTCGCGGAGATGAGGTCGCTCACGATGCCGAGACGAAAGAGCGACTGAGAGGCGAGGATGTTATCGGCCGTCGCGGCGGCGTTTCCCCTCACGATCAGCGCGCCGGGAACATAGGTGAGGGAGAAGGCGGCGGTGATTACGAGGAGCAGGTACAGGAGTCCGGCGACTCTGGCCTTGAAAAATGGTGACGCTTTTGCTATCCATCCATTCCGTTCATCGGTGTTCATCTTCTTTCCTTCCTGTGCAACCGATTGCGCCAAGCGTTCAGGTGAATCAGCGCTAAAGGTCTTGTTCGGAGTTTTATACGATTCGGGGCTGGGATAGTTCCCGTCCCAACGCCAGGGCCGGACAAGCGCGGTCCTCAGTGCCCCGGCATCATTCCCCAGAGCATGATGAGCGTCATGCCGATGACGATGATGCTGGTGGCCCATGCGATCCAATTCCAGAGGCGCGAGTTCTTGTGTTCGCCCATCAGGTCCTGGCGGTTGATGAGCATCAACATGAGAATGATGACCACAGGGAGCAGGACGCCATTCAAAACTTGCGACAGAATGGCCACGTTGATCAGTTGCGCGTCGGGCAGCAGGAGGACGGTTCCGGCGCCGCCCGCGATGAGGAGCGTATAGAGCCAGTAGAAGAACGGCGCTTCCTTGAAGTTCTTGTCCACGCCGGATTCGACACCCAGGCCCTCGCAGACCGTGTAGGCGGTGGAAAGCGGCAGAATGGAGGCCGCGAAGATGGAGGCGTTGAAGAGGCCGAAGGCGAAGAGGATGAAGGCGTAGTCGCCGGCCAGGGGACGCATGGCCTCGGCAGCGTCCGCGGCTGTTTGAATGGCGCCCATTCCGTGCACGTAGAGCGTGGCGGCGCAGGCCACAATGATGAACCAGGCGACGATGTCGGTGAACAGGCTGCCGACGATCACGTCCAGCCGAGAGGCGGCGTAGTCCTTGACGCGAATGCCTTTTTCAACGATGGAGGATTGCAGATAGAACTGCATCCACGGGGCGATGGTGGTGCCGACAACGCCGATGGCCATATACATATAGGACTTGTCGCTCCAGACTGAGCGGGCCGGCAGCAGGACCGTGGCCTTCAACGCCTCGTGCCAACTGGGCTGCGAGAGCACCCCGGCGAAGATGTAGCAGATATAGACCAAAGAGGCGACGATGAAGATTTTTTCCGTGCTTTTGTAGCTGCCTTTCACCACCATGTACCAGACCAGCGCCGCGCAAAAAGGCACGGAGATGAACTTGGAGACGTGAAAGAGGTGCATGGAGCCGGCGATGCCGATGAACTCGGTGACCACGTTGGTGTAGTTGACGACAACCAGCAGGACCATCAGGATGACGGTGAGGCGCAGTCCGAACTCCTCGCGGATGAGGTCGCTCAAGCCCTTGCCGGTGACCACGCCCATGCGGGCGCACATCTCCTGGACCACGATGAGGGCGATGGTGATGGGAATGATGGTCCAGAGGAGGGTGTAGCCGTATTGCGCGCCGGCCTGGGAGTAGGTAAGGATGCCACCAGAGTCGTTATCGACGTTGGCGGTAATGAATCCGGGGCCGAGGACGGCCAAAAACAGCAGTATCCGGGTTCGCCAACGCTTCAACATTCGGGCCGGTTCCTATTGTGGAGTCATGAGTTACCTTTTTGACCATAACAGGCGAGACGGGGAAAATGCGAACCTGCGCGCATCCTCCTGCGCCGGAGGACAAAAATTGTGAAAAAACAGGCTTCGCACGGCAGGACGATTGAGAATCGGTGTTTCCCAACGTTGCGCTGGAATGTAAAAAGCAGGTCCTTCGACTCCCCACCCCAGCGACGAAGACCTGTCGCTGGGAACCCCGACTCGCTGCGCTCGCTCAGGATGACAGGTTACGGAGGATACTGTTAATGCCAGGCAGCTGTTGCCTGTCAGGCAGTGGCGTAAACCGGTTCCTCGTCGGTGACTGCCTCGGAGGTGAGGCTGAGCAGGGACGCGATCACGTCAGCGGCGCCGTAAGATGTTTGGCCGGGCGCAAGGAACTGCGCGACAGTGTTCAGATCGTCGCCGACGGTGATCAGCGGCGGCTCCTCGGAACCGTCCTTGCGCATCTGCGCATGGCCGATGTTGGCCAATAGAGCGTTGCACAGGCACTTGCGACCTACCGTCTCCTCGAGCTTGCCTCCCTTGGCCACGTAGTTGGCCACCGGCTCGGCGGAGCAGCGGTAGCCGATCTTGCCATCAGGCGTGGCATAGGATTCGCGCAGCAAGCCTATGTCGCAGACTCTGGTGCGCGCAGCGGCTACCTCAGGATCGGAGTAGGAGCCCTGCAACAGCGCCACCTTGAAGGGGAATCCTGTGGGCGAAGCGAGCGGATCGGTGAAGACCTCGCCGGTGCCGGTGGCAGCCTGAGACAGAAGCGACTGTTTGAGATCGGGACGCAGGCCGGACTCTCGCGAGAAGGCAAACGCGGTGCCCACCTGCACGCCGGCTGCGCCCTGGTCAAGCGCGTAGCGCACGCTCTTGGCGTTGCCGTATCCGCCGGCCAGCCAGAAGGGCACGCCCAGCGCGCGCAATCCCGCAATGTCTACCTGATCTCGCTCGCCATAGACCGGCTCACCGGCTGCATTGAGCAGCAGCTTTCCGCGCGGCGGCGCATTGTGTCCGCCGGCTGTGGGGCCTTCGATGACCAGCCCATCGACGCGTCCGCTGGCCCGGCGCAGCATGGTAGTGGCCAGGGTGTTGGAAGAAACGATGGCCAGAAACTTTGGCCGGTCGAGTTCTGAGAGCGGACCTTGCACGTAATCGGC
>Ga0326728_10023217_pt1 | contig 11396 bp, 8 predicted proteins | sample MB3enrmetagenome_FD_207602 | JGI IMG/M metagenome (GOLD analysis project Ga0326728, IMG submission 207602) | Lab enriched peat soil microbial communities from McLean, Ithaca, NY, United States - MB31MN | ecosystem: Environmental > Terrestrial > Soil > Wetlands > Peat | place: USA: New York... | reverse complement strand
GAACTATCGCTTTGTTGATGAAAAGCCTGACGATCTCACAGGCTTCCATAATGTCAAAGAGGCGCTAACTAGATTTAAAATTATGCACACCCCTCTATAATAATAAAAGATTAAGGAATTATCCAGAAAACATGGAGAAACCCAATGAGGCAAAAGTTATCCAAAAAACAGAAAATTATTATGGTTATCCTAATAGCGGTAGCATTAAATGTAATTTCCTTTTGCGTTGCATATCCTGAAACGTTTAAGCCAGAAAACGCCACTTACGCGAGAGATTTTTCAGCATACTACCTCGGGGAATGGCGCTTTTTTCATAATCCAACCGAAATCTATGCTGGAGGTGCTCAGCCTGGAGATTATCAGATTCTTCCCCATCCTCAAACCTTCAAGTATACGCCTTCTTTCCTGATACTTTTTGCGCCGTTTCTAGCCTTAAGCTACCAGAACGCTCTTACCGCTTTTGACTTGGTACAACTTGCTCTAATTCCAGCCTTGGCTTTCTTTGTCTACAAGATGGTTAAAGACAAAAACATAGTTCTCGGCGCCATAGCAGCAGTCATTATTTTAATTGATCCCCTGCCTTCTCCCTTGATAAATTCAGCAGGCATCGTCAGCCTAAAAGCCCAGTCTTTCTCACCGAGTTACTATTTGGGGTATGCCTTAGTAAATGCCCACATACTCCAAACTGTCCTCTTAATAGGCGCTTTATACTTAGGGTTTGCCAAAAAACCATGGCTCTCAGCGTTATTGTTCGCGTTTGGTGCATTCGATCCGCGTGCTGCGCTTTTGGCGCTCCCGCTGCTTCTATGGTACAACAGGCAAAAACTGCTTCAGTTCATTACAGCCACGGTTACGTTTGTTTTGGCAACCAATTTGCCCTTTTTCTTCTATTATGGAATAGGCTTTGCATTCTTGAAGACAGAAGTTAACGGAAACATCGCCTCACAAATGTACCAATACGATTGGATTCCCGTTTACGCGGTTGCCACGTTAACCGTAGTTGAAATAATAACCGTCATCAGCAGAAAACGAAAAACGCCCTTTGAATTTTCCCCTAAAACTGACGGTTTAGGTTAACTGCTCCTTGAAACTGCTTTTTCTAACTCGTTAAGATCAGAAATAACCTTGTTCGTTAAAGTGTTAAATTTCTCAAGGTTCCGCAAGAATCTCCCGACTTTTAGTCGGAGAGGGGGTCAAAGTTTCTTGTAAACCACATCTTTTTCTTTTGCTGGTTGCACCACTTTTAATCCTATGCTTTGTCCACCTTCAGCACGTGGAATAGATTTGCCTTCTATTTGCATAGATTCTACAATTTGCTCAAAATCAGTCGAAGGCCCTTTTACGAGTATGCGATCTCCAACACCCAATGGCAACATTAATTCTACTACTACTACACTGATTTTAGAAAAGAAATGTGTCACATGCCCGATCTCAATTACGGCGTCTTCCACCAAGGTTTTTCCCTCGCTTTCTACTATTAGTTTGATGCCAATTAAAAGTCTTATGTTTTACATAATAAATAGAACTAAATAAATAACTGGAAATTTGCCGTATTAACATGTGTGATTGTGTAATAACAACAACAATTAAAATTATTGAATAAACTTAAAAGGAAATAAAAAATTGGAGTTTTTCGGCAGCTTAAGGTTGGTCGATGGACAATTCTTTGACTCTGGTTTCAATGAATTCAGCTACCTTTTGTTCACTAAATTCTTTTTCGTTTTCTTGTAATTGCAACTGCTCTTTAACTGTGTTTAGAAGGATTTCGATGTCTATGGGCTTAATCATGTATGCGTCTGCGTTCTTGTTTAAGGCTGCTATGGCATTTTGCATAGACGGGTAACCTGTCACCATTATTTTGCGTGTCCGTGGAACAGTGTCCTTAATTAGTTTTAGCAATTCAACGCCCTCCATATCAGGTAATCGGATATCTAATAGCGCAACATTATAGGCTGATTTCATCGTTTTTTGAACAGCTTCGCTTCCAGTAGCTGCTAAATCAACAAGGTATCCTTCGTCCTCAAGAATAGTCTTCATAGTGTTCCTTATGTTTTCATCATCATCGACAACGAGGATTTTGGCATGCTTATCCAAATTTTTTCACCTCCAATTTCAGGTTTTGGTTCAATTAGCAAAGTAACTATGAAAGTTGTTCCTTTATCTTTAGCTGTTTTAACGGTTATTTTTCCTCCGTGTGCCTCGATAATGCGTTTGCATATCGCTAAGCCGAAGCCCATACCTTGCGCTTTCGTAGTAAACAATGGGGAGAAAAGCTTTGGCAAAACTTCGTTACTAATCCCTGGACCGGTGTCCGCGAAAGAGATTTCCAAACCGCCATTTACTTCTTTACTATCAATCGTTATTTTGCCTCCGTTTGGCATAGCATCAACAGCATTCTTGATAAGATTTATGAAAACACGTTTTATTTTGTCAGAATCTACCTTTAGGTGTAGCTCATCTTGAACATGGTTTAGAATTTCCACTTTTTCCGGCATGTTCATCATGGCTAAAGCCTCAGCTAGCAACTTTCGTAATGAGCATTCTTGCAACTCTAAACGGATTTCTCTTGAGTAATCCAAAAGGTCACTGACAATTTTGTTTGAATAATCTACGCATTTATCGATTGTATCGAGCATTTCTTTAGCCTGAACTTCTGAGATTTCTGCACCTTTCTTTTTCAGATAGTAAGCAGAGTTTTTGATTCCTGACAACGGATTACGTAGGTCATGCCCGACCATGCCTGCCAATTCGCCTATAGCAGCTAGACGCTCGGTCTTGACGAGCCTTGCTTGCGCCTGTTTCAGCAGTGCAGTTCTTTTTTCTACAAGTTCTTCGAGTTTTTCAGAGTATTTAGTGAGTTCACTTTGCATACGTTTAATTTTTGTTATATCCACTGCAAGCTCCAAGACAGCGACAACGTTGCCCTCGCTGTCTTTCATGGGGGTAGTGGTGACCTCAAAGCGTCGCGTGTCTCCATGACTTTTAACCGTGGTTTCACGTTTGTCAATGTTCGCGCCGTCAAAGATTTTCTTGACTCCGCAGGCTTGGCAAATTGAGTTATTCCCATGAATTGTTTCGTAACAGGTTTTTCCTTCTATATTGCCAAACGCTTGTTTCGAATATGGGTTAATCCAGATTATCTTGTAGTCTTTGTTAATTAGCATAAGCCCTGCCCTAATATTCTGTGCCACGGCTTCAAACTTGTTTTTTTCCTCTTCGAGTTTTTCCTGCAACTGTTTCTTTTCTGTTATGTCTACCGTAAGCTCTAATGCCGCTGTGACCTTTCCCTCGGCGTCCTTAATGGGAGTAGCTATTAGCTCATACCAGCAAGGTAGACCCTTTTCATGTAAGGTTTTATTGAAGTATTCTCGAGAGTCAAAAGATGCACCTCCAAAAACTTTTTCAGGTCCACAACCTGGGCATACGGTTTCCAGCGTATTAAATGTTGAAAAGCATGTTTTGTTTGTAACGTCGCCCTCGTTTTTTTTCAAAAAACTGTTTGCCCAAAGTATGCGGTAATCCTTATCAAGTATAACCAGACCAGCACCGATGCTTTTGGTGATATCTTCAAGCATGTCACGTTCCTGTTTAATAGAAGTTTCCATCTTCTTCCGTTCGGAAATGTCCCTAACAATTGCCACCATACAATTTTTATCTTTCAACTTCACTGATGCTACAGAAAGGTCAATCGGAAACTCTGTTCCATCCTTCCTCATTGACGTTGACTCAAAGTGACTCTTTGAAAAGGAATTTTGCTTTAATTCGTTCAGCCACGCTTCATAATTCTTGCGTCCTCTATGTGGAATGACCAATTCAGATAGTTTTCCGCCTACTGCCTCTGTTTCAGTGAAGCCGAAGATTTTCTCTGCAGCGGGATTCCAGTAAATGACCTCGCCTTCTTCATCAACTAAAATGATTGCATTTATGGCAGAGGTGCTGATGGCGCGGAATCGTTCTTCGCTTGATCTTAGCTCGTCTTCGAGTTGTTTGCGTTCCGTGATGTCTTTTACTACTCCGAACGCGTTCCATTTACCGCATAACTTTATCGGTGAAATTGACAATTCAGCTGGGAATTCGGTGCCGTTCTTGTGACGCCCGACTAATTCAACGTTTCCAAATGTGAAATAGCCTGTTCCTGTTTCAGTAAACATCTTTACGCTTGATCTGATGTGTTCTTTTCCCTCTTTGGATATAGTATTTGGAACAACTAGTTTGTGTATATCTTTGCCGATTGCCTCTTTACTTCTGTAGCCGAAGGTTTTTTCAGCAGCCGGGTTCCAGCATGTAACCTTGGCTTTTTCATTCACTAAGATCATAGCATCCTTTGATTGTTGGAAAAGCTTCTTGTATTTCTTCTCAGATTCCTGACACTGTTCATCCATCTTTGCAATTTTTACCAATAGTTGCCCCTGAATCTGCTTTTTTTCTGTTATATCACGTAGAATGATTAGGTCAGCTGGTTCTCCAAAGTAATCGATTCTATTGCCTTTTGGCTCAAAATATTTAGTTTCTCCATTTACAATAAATGAAACTTCGTAATTCTCGATTTTTTCGCCTTCGATTCTTTTCTGGAGCTGATTTTTAAGAAATGTCTTTGTTTTTTCATCAATTATCTTTAGGTCTTCAATATGGTTGCCTATTAATTCCTCACTTGCTAGTCCAAGAAGAATATTTGCGTTTTTGTTAGCAGCCAGCACAACACCTTCTTGACTAAAGACCACAATAGAGTCTGAAACGAAGTTTAGGAGCTCTTGAAAGTTATCTTTATACGTGTTGCTTTTGCTTTTCCTCTGCATTAATCCAGACCTCTACGTCTCCTGTTTTCTCTTTATCTTCACGGCTTAGCCTCATGAGTTCAACATATTGCCTAAACGTTAAATCGGGAACAAGCCAGCTTGGACCGTCCCATTCGTAAAGGCAAGTGATTTTTTCACGGAGCTTCTTCATGATAAGTATCTCCAAATGTTTGGCGGCTAGGCCGAAAATTTGTTCGAGTGCATTTGAAAAGTCATCGATCCTGTAAGGAATATCTTGCTTTGGAATGATGAATTTGTGCTCCAAGTGAAAGTAAATTGATGTTTTTACGCTTTTTCCTAAAGTGGAAAACGCATCATCTACAGCCTCCAGCAGGATGGTTTCAAATTTTTTATTTCCGTCATTTCTACTCAATTGTTCATCCCAGCGGCTGCCTTTTTCTTTCACAGGTCGCTTGTGAACCCGGTTTCCAGGTTACTAATTCTAAAATGAGAGGAAGGAACTAAAGCGTTATGAATTTCCAATTATTACTGTTAATCATTTTAATTTGGATGCGTTATCTATTAGATTTTGCAGTACGTTACAGAAGGAAAGTGGTTCTGAAATCACAAATAAGCATTTTTATCAATGAAGCCGTGTTAACGGGTCCGTCTGATCAGCTTTTGGGGCGGCAAAATTTAGCGAGCCCTGTTTGAGAAGCGTGGCCGTCAGTGGGCTTTAACCGTGTCTGCTTTTGATCCCTTTGGTGCTTGACTTAGAAGATGCACGCACGACCCAGCGACCAGTGGGAAGGAAGTACACTATTGATATGAAAACTACGTCAAAAGTGCGGGTATCTATCCGCATAAGCGAGGCCAGGAGAATTCTGAATGTTGATACTGAGCGGGCAAGGCGGAAGCTTATCATGCAGCTGGAAGAAGTTTTCCATATCGAGTTATCGGATTTAAGGAAGTTTTGTTTTGTGCCGCCTTTAAAATTTTCGCATCGATTTCGTCGATATCTGTTTTATTCGGTATGTTTTTCCCTTATCTTTTTTTAACGCATGATGTTGTGTAAGTTAAGCCTATATACATTATGAATAACTTGCTCAAAAATAATCTAAATTACCATGGAGCGTATACAGAAAAATGTTAAATACTAGAAACAAACACAATGCCCCGACAGGAGAAAAGAAAATGAACATTGTGACTTTTAAGACGAAATCTTTTGCTTTAATCGCTATAGCTGTACTGATGCTTTCTGCTACAGCAATGATGATGCCAATAAAAGCTCAGGTGGTACTACCCTCAAATGCTGTTCCGACAAATGTACAAAGTGGAGCTTCAATACCTCTTCCCTCTGGCGTAACTCCCAGCCTTACAGTTACCCCAACTGCCTTCCTTAGCGCCTCACCTAGCCCCATAGGAGTTGGTCAAGAATTGCTAGTTAACGTGTGGCTCGAACCCCCCATCTTTGTAGGCCGCTACTTTACAGGATACACTGTTACCATAACATTGCCAAGTGGAACCACACAAACAATTGGTCCGTTCAATTCCTATCCAGGCGACACAACAGGATGGTTTAACTACAATGTCACCGAAGCGGGCACATACAAACTACAGTTCAACTTCCCAGGAGGTTACTTCAAGGCTGGAAACTACAGCGTAGCCTCTGGAACTTTCATGGGTCAACAAGTCGACAGTTTTGTTCAAGATGTTTACTACGCTCCTGCAGAATCTCCGGTGACAGATATTGTCGCACAAAGCGCAATGGTACCTTCTTGGCTCCCGTCTCCGCTTCCTGGAGCCGGTGACTACTGGTCACATCCCATATCACCGAACAACAGAGAATGGTGGTCAATTGGCGGATGGTACCCGAATAGTGGCGTACTAGGAGGAGGTAGTAACTGGCCAGCCAACACGAACCCTTACATGAGCAACTACAATTATATTCCGTACGTGACAGGGCCAACTAGCGCACACATAGTGTGGGACGTACAAGGCGGCATGGGAGGTCTCATCGGAGGCGCTGAAGGTCCAACCACTTTGCTAAGTGGCGGCGGTAATCCAAGCGTAATCTATGATGGAAGATGCTACGAGACCATAACAACAGTCCTGAATGGTGTGCCGCAAGAGATATGGGAATGCTACAACCTACAAACCGGACAGATGTACTGGGAACAACCAGTACCCACATACCAGACACAAACAACTTTCGGACCCACAGTCAGTCCTCCAGCGTCAGCACCTACTATCGTTTTTCCCAACAACGTCGTGACAGGCGCATCCGCACAGGAAGAAGGAATTGCAGAAACTTCGTATAGTGGCCTAGTAGTGTATCTCGTGTTCGTGGGCAGCAGCAGGTGGATAGCATTCGACCCCTTCTCGGGAATCGTTGAAGCAAACGTTTCAATCGCTCCTCTAACGACAGGCACAGAGTACATGAACAATTACTTCTTGTCAGTACAAAACATCGGCACCGGCGCGAGTCCTAACTACAGGCTAATCAACTGGACCGTAGGCGGAGTGACAGGGGCGGGATCCGCTGGTTATGCTGTTCCTTATGCTTTAGAAGTGATGAGCAACATAACTTGGCCATGGAGCAGCCTACCTGCTACTACAGACTACCAAGCTGGCATATCTGCACTCGTAACCGGCATAACTTCAACGGCTACTGGCGTCGGTAATTCAACAAACATTCAGGCAGCAAGTCTTACAACTGGGGCAGTTTTGTGGAGCGTCACAGTTCCATACACGTCATACAGCGGCTCAGACAACATTGCAGATCAAGGAAAAATCGCGGTGTTGTTAGAAGGCCCAGGTTACATGGCCTGGAATCTAGCAACTGGGACTTTAGCATGGACGGCTCAAGCGATGGATTATCCATGGGGATCAGCTTGCTTCGGAGCTTACGCTGTGCAATCAGCCTATGGGCAATTTTACCATGAATCCTACGACGGTGTCTACGCCTTTAACTGGGCTACTGGACAAATAGCTTGGCATTTTGCTCCTCCAACTACACCGTTTGAAGTTGATACCACCGCCAATGGAACTACTGTAAACTCTTTCAATTCTGGTGGCGTAGTTGCCGACGGAATGCTTTATGTGGCAGCTAGTGAACATACATATCCTCAGCCCCTTACCCGAGGCTTAGAACTATACTGCATAAACGCTACTACTGGTCAATGCATATGGAACGTAACCGGAACAATGACTCCAGGCGGCGTCTCTGCTGGTTATCTTACAGCTTCAGACTCATATAACGGGTACATGTACGTCTTCGGCATGGGACTAAGCGCAACCACAGTTTCAGCGCCACAAACTGCAATCACTGAAGGACAACAGGTAATCATCTCTGGCAAAGTCCTAGACCAGTCACCAGGCCAGCCAGGAACACCTTGCGTTTCCGATGCTTCAATGGGCGCTTGGATGGAATACTTACACATGCAAACAGCAGAACCTACGGGCGTTACCGGTGTCCCAGTATCCATCGACGCTATTGATCCAAACGGCAACCCTGTACACATTGCAACCGTGACAACTGATGGAGCGAGCGGTACCTTTGGTTACACGTGGACTGCTCCCGCGGTTCCAGGCCAGTACAAGATAATCGCGACTTATGCAGGCGACGATTCATATAGCTATTCATCCGCAACAACATACGCAGCAGTCGTCGCACCACCAACAGCAACAGCAACACCAACACCAACACCAACACCAACCGCTGCACCATCTAATCTAGCAAATACAACTGACCTAATGACGTACATAGCCATTGCTACAATCGCTATAATCATTGCAATAGCCATAGCCACAGTTTTAATCCTCAGAAGACCTAAATAAAGTAAGCAAGAACAAACCAACAACTTCCCTCTTTTTTTGTTTTTTAGAAGTATTGGAAGAGACTGAAAAGGCTCGGGTAAGAAAGAAAACTATCTGTCATTGGCATTTGTCTTTTTCCTTTAAGTTTCCTATGTAGATTTTGACGACTTCGGGTTCCATTAGGCGACTCTGTTTAGTTGTCTTAGGGTGTTAAAAACTTGTTTTCTTGTGTGTTTGGCTTTGGCTCACCTAACATTTTTTCTAAAGTCTTTAATATTCGGGTGTTGTAGTCTTGGAAGACGGGGCCGTCGTCTAGCAATAGGTTAAAACCATGTATCTCGGTTAATTGCCTACTGGATTGGTTCAGGATACATGCCTGGGGCGTATGCGATCCTGGGTTCAAATCCCAGCGGCCCCACCACAAGCTTATTTTACAAAAAAAGTCAATTTTATTGATATTAGTGTAAAATCTGGCTAAAAAATCTTGCGATAACTATATTGAAATTTTTCTTAATATGTTTTTCATTTTTTCAAGCAAATCCTTTTCTTCCGCTTTTATGTTGCAATATAGAAAACTGTACTCCTAACTCTTGGAATAAAAGGTGAAACAGAATAGTTGTTGAGCTAGCGCTCGCCCAAATATCGAGTGCAGTAGATATAGCATGATGCTTAAACTACCGTTTTGTCTAGTTGCCCCTTGTATCGCTTCTGTGTTTACTTTGTTATGGAAGCATTTTTTCTCTTCTAATTAGCCTGCTTGACAACATCAAAAGCACAATTGACAGCGCACCAACTACGCCGGCAATAAGCAGCTCAATTAAGACGCCGGTAAAAAACGGTAAAATAAACGCAAGTAAGAAGGTGAGAGCGATAATCGGCGCGCCAAGCGTATAAGCAAGAGGACTATTTGCGCCTACTCTCTGCTTTAGCAATGAGCTGAAATCAACCATAGCGACTGTAACAAAAGAAACGACTGCGAAACCTAACGCGGCAGTGACAACTGATACCACTAAACTTAAAATGAGGGCAACTGATGTTCCTATAACCACACTTACTGCAACATTGACGGCTAATTCGTAAATAAAAATAGTAAGCGCCAAGAAAAGTGCGGCTTCTAAGTAGCGCTTAAAGATGTCTTCTTGATTCCAACCAAGCGAAAGCAAATACTCCAAAACCCCGTTGTTTTTGTCATAAACATACAGCAAAATAACAGGGAATGAGGAAAGAAGAATTCCCTCCGCCATAAGAGAAACAGAAAGGAGCGCGACCTGGCCATTTACAAGGACATGCACATTTCTAGTTAAAAGTTTGCCGATGTTAAATAACAAGATCCCAGCAGAAGCAATAACAATCCCCATTACAAATTGTATTCTGCTTAAACTGAGGCTTCGCTTGGCAAAAATCAAAGCACTATTAGGCAACTTGCTGTGACTCCTTTTGTGTTTTTTCCACGTTTACGTTAGGTGTCTCGAAAAGTTCTTGCAATTGATTATCTAGCTGGCGCATTTCAGTGACCAAAATACCATTTTCGACCAGTTTTTTCAAAGCAAGCCCTGCTTCCTCAGGGCTAGATACATTCAAAACAAAGTAATCGCCCTCACGTTGTGCATCAACAATCTTAGATATGTCCGTTGAGGCTTTGATACCTACGCGGTACTGTTTAGGTTTAATGTTTGAGATCTTATCAAACAATGTTACGGAACCATTCTTGATCAAAATCAGGTAAGTTCCAATGTCCGTTGCTTCATAGAGGTTATGGGAAGAGTACAGAATCATTTTGTCCTTACTTAATTTTAGAATGATCTCCCGAATTTCCTTTGAAACTGCTGGGTCTAAATTCGCGGTGGGTTCATCCAGCAAATACAAATCTCGTTCCCGCAGAAACACCTTTGCGATGGCAGCTCTCTTTTTTTGTCCTTGCGAAAGGTCAGAAAACCTCTTGTTCTTCAGTTGGCCAAGGTCCAGCAGATCAATTGCCTTGTCGGGGGATCCGCCCTCTATATCAGAGTAAAACTTGAGCCCGTTATACACAGTCATCTCTTCAGGCATCGCATTGAACTGCGAGAGATAGCTTATTTTTGTTCGTGCCTTGTCAGATGTGGTTATGTTTTGGTCGTCGAAAAGAACCTTGCCGCTAAATGGCTCTAGTATGCCCGCGATTGTTCTAAACATTGTTGTCTTGCCTGCGCCGTTTGGCCCTAAAACAACGTATATTGACGGCTCGTTCAGTTTAAAGCTGATATCGTGCAAAACGGCTTGTCCATTGTAACCAGAAGTTACGTTATTCAATTCCAAAGCATGCATTTTTATTCACCCTTTGCAGAATCACTTATCAATTTTTTTCTTTTGGCTTATTTTCTGTTTGGCTATAGACGTATTTACCGCCTCTAAACATCGAGAGGATGGCCGCTACAAAGCACATTATAGCGCCTACAATAAATACTTCTTTTAATGAATTCATAAACGGCGAGGCAATGACGTTTGGAAAGAACGTTGGTTGCGTGATTTTTTGAATAACTGTTGCAGGTATGCTACTAATCACCGATTGCGGCAATGTTCCTAGCATAGTTTGAATGGGGTTATAACCTAAAAGCGCTCCAAATAAAGCAGCGGTTGCAGGGATAGAACTTAAAACTTTGGCAACTTGCAAAGAACCGCCAGCATTTGTCACCGCCAAAGATAGAGCGCCTGGAAGAGTGCTATTCAGAGATACTATTACGATAGTGAAGAATAATGCTTGGCCTATTGTTTGAGCGCTGTTTTGGAGCGTTGCACGCATGCCTGATGCGGCGCCTCGATGTTCAGGCGGAACACTATTCATAATAGACGCCGTGTTAGGTG
>Ga0326728_10023216_pt1 | contig 11396 bp, 4 predicted proteins | sample MB3enrmetagenome_FD_207602 | JGI IMG/M metagenome (GOLD analysis project Ga0326728, IMG submission 207602) | Lab enriched peat soil microbial communities from McLean, Ithaca, NY, United States - MB31MN | ecosystem: Environmental > Terrestrial > Soil > Wetlands > Peat | place: USA: New York... | reverse complement strand
ACGGCGCGCTCTACATTCAGTGGGCCGCGGCGATTCACAAGGTCGATCCCAAACTCAAGCTCGGCGGACCGATCTTCGAAGGTGTGGACGAGGACATCCGCGTGTGGCCGGACGCTCAGGGCCGAACCTCGTGGCTTGGCCGCTTCGTAGACTACCTGAGGGCGCACGACCGGCTCAGCGACCTCGCCTTTGTCTCTTTCGAGCATTACCCCTTCGAGCCGTGCGAAATCACCTGGAAGACGCTCTACCGCGAGCCGCAATTGATCGAGCACCTCCTTCAGGTCTGGAGAGACGATGGCGTTCCCAAAGACGTGCCGCTGATGGTCACCGAGAGCAGCCTTTCCTGGGAACTTACCGGGCCGATGAGCCAGATCTTCGCCGCGCTTTGGCTCTCGGATAGCATCGGCGCGTTTCTCGAGGCCGGCGGCGCGGCCTATTATCATTCCCCGATCCAACCTCAGCCCGTCGAGCAGAGTTGCCTCGGCCCGGCTTCGTGGTCGAATTTTGTCGCGGACCGGGGCTTCAACATCAAAGGCTACACGTCGTTCTATTACGCCGCCCACATGCTCAACCTTGAATGGGTGCAGCACCGCTCCGGCGTGCATCAAATGTTCCCTTCCTCGACTGACATCAAGGACACCGAGGGGAACGCGCTCGTCACCTCGTATGCGGTGCATCGTCCTGACGGCAACTGGTCCGTGATGCTGGTGAATCGCGATCAGAACCAGCCGCATACCGTGTGCGTGCTCTTCGAGGATTCGTCGAGCCGGCGGGCAGCATCCTTCGCAGACCTGGTAACGCAGGTGAGCTTCGGCAGCGAACAATATGTGTGGAAGGATCAAGGCCCCAATAGCTACGCGGACCCGGATGGCCCTCCGGTGGGAACGGCGGTCTCTGGCGGCGAACGGGCGACTTTCACGCTTCCCAAAGCGTCCGTCACGGTGCTGCGCGGACATGTGGAGTGAGGACCGGGCAGGCACGGAACCAACCCCTCACCCGTCACGCTCCGGCTGGTGAGAACGCCGGAGCGCGACACCCTCTCCCCAAGGGAGAGGGCTGCCTACGTCCAATCGTTCACAGCGCCTTCACTCGGCGAGTGAGCTGGTCGGGGGGCGACATCAGGGCGACGGCGTGCTTGCAGCCGCTCAGGCAGCCGCGGGTCACGGCCAGGCTCCCATAATAGTCGTTATAGCGGAAGCCGTTTTCGCCCCGCCACATGGGGAATGCGGCGCAGGCTTCCTGCCAGCGTTCGAAGACCGTAGTAATATCGAGATAAATATCCGCCGTAAAGCCGTTGGCATCTTCCCAATTATCCGCGAAGAATAGTCTTCCGACCTCATGAGGCGGCTGCTGGCGATCGAGGGCGGGCAAGCCCGCATAGAACACAGCGTCGTTGACGATCTTGTAACACGCTTCGTGATCCTTGTGCCAACTCCCCCGCCAGTGCGTCACGATGATGCCGGGCCGGTATTGTCGAATGAAATCGCACACGGCAAACTTGGCTTCCTCAGAAACCGGAATCTCTCCATCGGGGTAGGTGAGAAATTCCGCCCTCGCGCCGAGCGTCTGCGCCGCGCTTTCCGCCGCTTGCCGCTGAAGAATTCCGTATCGCGCCGGACCAATCCGCGCCGAGCCGCGCTCGCCGAGTGACAGGCTCAGAAAGACGCCTTGGCCACCGAGATGAACCTGGAGCGCCACGGCAAGACCCATGGCAAAGAGAGCATCGCCGGGGTGTGCCGCGATTGCCATGATGCTCGCGGGGTGAGAGGCTTGCGGAGGAGCATCCCCGGAAGGGGGTCGTCCCGGCATTTGATTTGTCTGGGCGCCTTGCGCGGACGCTGAGAAGGCAGCCGCACCGAGACTCAAATCTTTGAGAAAGCGTCGCCGGGTGGGATCATCCATCGTGTTGCCTCGATATTCTCAAGTGTCACTTCGTAATAGCCTCGCAAGTGATTGTAATGCTTTAAGTTCGTTGCCGGAGCCGAGCGCTGTACCATACCACTCTGAGACTCTCTGGCTCTCGATTTCCGCGTTCCCTTCCCCGCGACGAGAATGCCAGGCCTTGACCCTTTCGCGTGCCTCGTCGGCCTTACCGGCCATATTCATTTTCTCGTAGCAGAATCTCTCGAGATAATCTTGAATCCTGTAATCGGGATCGGCAGGCTTGCCCGTGCCCAGCCGCTCCGGGTATTCGCGCGAAGCCTCCAGGCGCCCGATCGCCTCCTGATACATGCCCTTCTTCATTTCCGCCAGCGCCTGGGTGACCAGGCTTTCCACCCACAATCGGTGTACATCGCTCTGGCCTTCGAAAGGTAGGATGGAAGCCTTTGCCAGCACGGCGTAGCAATCCGCATACTTGCCGCTATTCAAATACGTCCTGGCCAGCAGAATTCGCAGCGCGTCTTCCTTGGGGAACTGTTCGGAAGCGCCAACGGCCAACTGCAACGCCTTCTCGTTCATTCCGGCCTGTAAATAATAATCCGCCAGGTGGTACCAGGTTCTCCACTCTTTTTTGTCGATGGAATAGGCCCGCTCGAAGTCCGCCTGGGCCTGCTGAGGATGGATAGCCTGCTCGAGAATTGCGCGAGAGATATAGGCCGGCGCATAGTCAGGCCGCTCGCCGCACTCGGCCCACGTCTTCAGTGCGTCCTCGTCACGCTGCATTCCCCAGTAGATCAATCCCAGGTAATACTTCGGCTTCCAATCGTTCGGCCGCTCCGTCGCGGCCCACAGAAACACCGGAATCGACTCCTCGCGGAAGGGAAACACCAGGTAAGGCGAAAGAGCGGCCGCGCGCTCCAGAACTTTGCGGCTGCGCTCCGGAGATTCATTGCGCAACAGGTAGGCCTCCCAAAACCGCACCGTGGCCTGCTCGGGAGCAGCTTCCAGCACCTTCAGCGCGTCGTCGTCGAGCTTCAGGTTGGCGTAGTAGGCCGCGATCTCGAGATAAGTCTCGTGCGGGAATTCGCTGCGGATCAGGGATTTGAAATTAGCGAGCGCCGCAGGGCTCGGATCGAGCAGGTATTGCTCGAAGCGCGCCAGATGATTTAACGGGTCGATATCGAGAATCTTGTTCAAAGTCGCGCGCGCCTTATCGGGCTGTTGGTGCAAGCGGAGAGCCGTAGCCAGAAGCTGGTAGGTTCTGATGTTATAGGCATCGTAAGAAAGAGACTGGTGGAGGTAGTCCTGCGCCAGATCGAAATTGCGTTCCTGGAGATAAATGCCGCCCAGATCGCTATAAGCCGCGGAGCGATACTTCATCGAGCGGGCCGCCCAGCCCAGCGTCTCTTTGGCGTCCGCCAGGTCGCCCCGCCGAGCGGCAATGATGCCGTAGATGTAATTGGCGTCCGCATCGTACATGGCAATGTCCAGCGCTTGGCGCGCGTAATCGAGCGCTGGGTCGTACTGAGCCCGGCGACAATAAAGTTCGGCGAGGCGCGTCAGCGCCGCCACGTGGAGCGGTTCGCGCTCCACCACGGATTGATACTTGCGCAAAGCCGACTGGTAGTTCCGCTCTTTCTCCTCGCGCTCGGCCGATTGGTAGAGCCCCTCCACACTGCTCTCGTCGGCATTGTGAAAGTGGAACGGGCGCCTTAGAAGGTCAGCGTTCGGGTCGTCCGTATACGAGAGTTTGTCACCCACATCCACCTGTAGCTGGCCGGTCGGGACGGAGACGGCAAAGGTTTTTTCGTAGACCTCCATGGGCTTGAGCACAATACGATCGCTGGCGACCTGCTTGCCCGCTGTGGAGACAGTCAGGTCTTCCGCGAGATTCTGGAGAGCACAGAAACTCACTGTCAGGGAGCTGCCACTGTTCTGAACGTTCAAGGCGCCGTAGGGCGTTGCCTTCACCATAGGGCCGATTTTCTTGTAAGGAAAATACAATTCCCGCCAGTGGTCGGTAGAACCCGGCGCGAAGAACTCGTGGTCGCTTTGGTCGAGCAGGCGGCCGGTCTGAGCCTCGAGGTACGGCCCGTCGCTGTCCGTCAGCAGGTCCTGCCAGATGGCGCCGGCGCGAGACATCGACCAGAGAAACAGCTTCTGGCCGGGCACCTCCTCATGCCGGGCCCAATGGCCGTATCCGAATTGCCAATCGTGCCAGTATCCGCCGGAGAAATCCTGAAGCTTGCCATGCACGAAGAGGCTATCGTCATCGTTGTCTTTCCGGTTGCGGTTGAGGGCCATGTTCCGGCCGTCCGGGGTGATCGGCCAAGGCTCGGAGGGAACTGAGTAGTTGTGCGTAATGTACTTGTCTCCGGGCAACACGAACTCGAGATCGTCGCGCAGTTTCTGGGCCACGTTCATCCACACGTAGTAGGACTGGTTGAAAGGCTGCGGATTGTACCAGAGTGAACGCACCTCGACGAAGGCCTTGTCGGCGGGAATCCTGTACTCGACTCGCCACTCGGTGCGCGAGGGCAGATCCATGGTCCCCACGATGCAGCTTACGCTCCCGTCGGAATTCTTGCGGATCAGGTAATCCACGGGCGAAGCGGTCGAGGGCGCGTGGCCGATCAGCCCGAAGTTGGCTTCGGTTCCGCCCGAAGTCCACGGCCCGCGCATGGCGATGCTGCGAAACTTCTCCACGTGGTTGTAATAGATGAAGTCCTTCTGGGTGCTCTTTTCGACGGCGCCGATCAGCTTTCCGCCCGTGGCCGGCAAAACGAACGCGTCAATGTATGGGTTCTCGAGGTGAATGACATTCCAAGTTTGGTTCACGCCTTCATACGCCAGGTCATCAAAGGAATAATACGGATAGATCTTCTGGTTCACCTCTCCCCCGGCCCGCACGGCGATGGGGTTCGGGCCGGAGAAGGGATAGGTCTTGATCGTCTGCTTCTCTTCGCGGACGTCAGTGGCGTGGCTTGATAAACTCAGTGCCAGAATCGATAACAAACTCAAGGCAATAATTCTCATTGGTAAGTCCCTCAATCGTTAGGGCGGCCATCCTGACCGCTGCCATCCTGTAGGGGCGGCCCTTGTGGCCGCCCTGGGCGCCCACGAGGGGTGCCCCGACTCACTCTCTCAAACCAGGCGGGTCAGTCTATGTGCGCCGGACACTGAGTGTCAAGTGTTCCCTAAGGTCCCTAATCCGTCGATAACGACGGACGAGACCGGAAGGAGCACCCGGCCATGACCCCTGCACCGCATCCGGTTTCACCCCTAGGGTGCTGCCTGTAGGGGCGAGGCGGCGCCTCGCCCCTACTCCCTCGATGCCTGCTCGCGCGGTATCGACGGATTAGGGAAGGTGAGGGCCGCAGCGTTGGAAATAGAGAGAGCTATTCGCCGCCGACGCAGGTACACCTTGGCCATTCAAGCGGGCGGAATAATCGCCCAGGGGTTCAGGACCTCCACGCCGGCCGCGCGGAAAGGCGCCTCGTCCCGCGTTGCCACGCTGAAGTGGCGAGATGCGGCAATGGCTGCGATCTGTGCATCCGCCACCGCGATCGCATGGCCGGATCGGCGGGCGCGTCTGACGATTTCAGAATAGGATTGGGCCGCAGGAAGATCGAAAGGCACGATCCGCTCGTGATATCACACCAGCAGAGCCGATATCAAAGCGCGCATATCCAATCGCAAAGCGGCGCGTGCATTCAGTCTACCGTGAGGGTCAGGCTCGCCGCGTGTGTTAATTGCGTGGACGTGGCCGAAGAGGTCACGGTTCCGGTCACCTTCAAAGTGTAAGTTCCGGTGGGCGTGCGCTGCAGGCGCTCCTAGAACTTGGCGTCAAGTAGTTCCTTCAGACTAGTGAAAACGCGTTCCCCGTAGTTGATTGCGGAGTTCTTCGCCCTCAAGCGCCTGACCGCCCTACGGCAAAGATCGGCAGTATTGCGGTCCATCGTTATCGCATTGACGTAGGGCACAGCCAGTACGTGTGCGCGGTCAAAGATATCGTTCGGCGAGACCTTCTCTGCGAGGTTATTCATTAGCTCCTGGCGAAAGTCGTAGGCGAGACGCATGCCGGGACACCGGACAGGATTCTCGCAGACCCAGTCCGCAAATTCGCTAACCTTGCCATGGGGAAATGCGATCGAATAAGCTGCAAGTCCTTTAAGTATCGCACCTGGAAAGTGTTTCTCGATCGCCTTCCGGGCTTCAGGCGGATTCTTTCTGTCTTGTTCAAACTGCTCCGCCAGCCACGGGCCCCAACGTTGCTTGGCCAGAGGGACGGCATTTCCCCGGGACACCGCCATGGAGACGAGGTCGTACAAGCTTTGGTTCACCAGCATTTCCGCGGGAGACGGGCCTTCCAGAACGAGCGTTTCATCCCATCGCTTCACGTAGGGATCGATTAACACACACTCCCGTCCTTCGGTGAACGCCTCCACTGCTTCCTTCAGTTCCGCGTATATGATTGCTCCCTCGCGCAGGTATCCAATGGGCAAGCGTTCGACCTGCTGCAACTGATCGCGGAGCGCAAGCTGGTCCCCGGTCTTTTCGAAAGGGGCAGTAAACTCTAGGACGCTTGTGTAAGTCAGGATCAGCCGCGCGTGGTGTTCTCTGAGCCTCTTATCGAGTTCGTCAAAGGAAATCGGCTCCCCGTGTTCGGCGTCGATCAAGGAGCTTGCGTCGAGGAGAATCCGCATTTCGGTTCGCGATGGCCGCTTTGCGGGAACACCTCTCAGCATGCCCTCCACGCTGATGTCCTCATCGACATCGGGCCAGTGGACTCCCTGGCCGTCCCCGATGATCTCCCAGTGCGCTCGCTGCTCGGGAGTGGCGTCCCTAAGTCGCCAAGACCACCCTAATGGCACACCCACGATTCGACCGTCCGCGAGGTGGGCGACAATAGCCCCGTCCGTTACGTTTACGGATACGATGCGTGGTTCAGTCAGGATTGCAGTGCTCATCCCATGCCTTCCTAATTCTGGTCAAGTTCGACTCAATCACCTGTCGAATCCGGTTTACTTCTCGCTCCTGGAAACCCTGATTTCGAGCAAGCTCAACCGGCTCTAACCAGAACTTACATAACATTTTCTCACGTTGTACGTGAACATGCACCGGTTCATTGCAGTCAAAGCTGTAAAAGAAAATCCTGTACGGGCCAGGGACATCCTTGATCGAGGGCATCGCAGGGAATTATACAATAGGCGGCAAAGAGCGCGTCGGAATGCTCGGCGTCGAAGGCGCGTTTTCAACTAACCGTAGGTGTCGTGCGCGTGCGTGCCGCCTGCGCTCGAAGGTCCCCAACGGAAAACTCCTTTGTAACAGCGTGGGGTTTACCTGTCACAATTCGCTTGACGGTATGTCAGCAAACCGTAGATGCGACCTTGGGGGACAACTGGCGTTCAGGGGCAAAGGCAGTTTCCTATTTTCGGGCCAGGGCAGGCCGCCAAACGACATTTTGTCGTAGTCACGCTTCCTCGCGTGGTCCGGCTGGGCAGGGCGAGGAAATTCGGAAAGCCCCCTCACTTTTTTGCGTTTTCCGCTTGACAACCCCTGCGACGTATGATAGCCTATAACCGTGGTCTTTTTGTGGACACATTGTCGCAGGCTAGGGCCAGGGCGCGCCGAGGCGCAAGGGAAAGCGGAAGGGTCCCGGCTATGGGAGAACGCAGGGAACTACAAAAAATGAAAAATAGTGGGAACGAAGCTAAGAAGTACTTGAAAACAAAGCACATCACTTTTTTGAGTGGTGCAAATTATGCGCGTTTTGCGCGTAATTTGGCGCAAATTAGGGCCTGAAAGGAGCAAAAACAGCGCATTTTGCGGAAACGAAGTCAAGACTTCCAGGCCAAAGGGAAAGGCCGGGCAAGTGACAATAAGTCGACTAGACCAGCTTGGGCCTTTCATGGCCTCCGCAGAGGGATGCCCGGAGATCGCCCTTGCCGGTTTCGCGCCAAGACGCAAAGCACGCCAAGGCCGCCAAGCTGAAGAAGAGGCCTCTGGCCCCCAGCCCCGGTAGCGACTCGCTTTGATGTGGCACGGCCATCTTGGCCGTGACTGTGCACGGGCAGGATGCCCGTGCCACTGGAAACAGAGTCGCCATCACAGCCCCACCTGATTTGACCCCATTCGAACGGCTCTGTTAACATGAACGATCAACGGCCTGGAGAAACTCGCGTGAGAGTCGGTGTTCATACTTCGATAGCCGGGGGGCTGGAGAACGCGGCGCATCACGCCCGGAAGATTGGCTGCGACACGTTTCAGATGTTCTCGGCCAATCCGCGCGGGTGGAAGGGGCAGGATCCGGCCCCGGAAGCGTGCGAGCGACTCCGCGCCGCCCGCGCCGGTTACGGCCTCGCGCCGCTGGTGATCCATGACAACTACTTGATCAACCTGGCCTCGGCGGACTCTTTGATCCGTCAGATGTCCATCGCGGCGTTCAGAAAAGAACTCGAGCGCGCCGTGGCCTTAGGCGCGGATTATCTGGTTACGCATCCCGGGAGCGCCAAAGGCGGCACAGCGACGCAGGGAATCACAGCTTGCATCGAGTCGGTGCGGCAAGCCGCAAAGGGTTTGAAGCTCGATGGCCTGCGGATTCTCATTGAGAACACGGCCGGGCAAGGCTCGTCGATCGGGCGCACGTTCGAGGAAGTGGCGGAAATCTTAGCCGGCACCGCCCCGGACCTGCCCATGGGCGCGTGCATCGATACGGCGCATTGTTTCGAAGCGGGCTACGCCGTCCACACCCAGGCCGGCCTGGCCGAGACGGTGGAGAGGCTGGAGGCGACGGTCGGGCTCGCGAATGTGCGTGTGATTCACGCCAACGACTCGAAGACGGCTTTTGGCTCGCACGCCGACCGGCACGAACACATCGGCAAAGGGCAGATCGGCAAGGAGGGCTTCCGCCGCATCGTCTGTCATCCCAAGCTCAAGGCGATTCCCTTCATCTGCGAGACGCCGATTGACAAGCCGGGAGACGACCGGAGGAATCTCCGGACGATGAGGAAGCTGGCGGGAGAATTAGCTGTCAACTCTCAGCCGTCAGCGATCAGCAAGCGTCGCGCTGCGGTCATTCCCGCGAACGCGGGAATCCAAGTGACGTGAGGTTCGGTGTGACCTGGACTGAAGTAACCCCTCACCCGGCCCGCCCCGGCTGATGAAAACGCCGGCTGCGGGCCACCCTCTCCCCCAAGGGTGAGAGGGATCTAGAACCGCAGAGGGAAGCGGAGGATGTCACATACGAGTTTGATGAAAGCTGACAGCTGACGGCTGATAGCTGAACTTTAGACTTTGAACGTTAGACTTTTGACGGCTCTTATGGATCCCAACTACGACCCACAACAGATCGAAGCGAAATGGCAAAAGCGCTGGGCCGAAGCGAAGGCTTTCGAGGTCGAGGCGGACGCCGCGCGGCAGAAGTATTACGTGCTCGAGATGCTGCCCTACCCTTCCGGCGACATCCACATGGGGCACGTGCGCAATTACTCGATCGGGGATGCGCTGGCGCGTTACATGTGGATGAAGGGCTACAACGTGCTTCATCCCATCGGCTGGGACGCGTTTGGCCTGCCGGCGGAAAACGCCGCCATCAAGCGCCAACGGCATCCCTCGGAATTCACCTTCAATCACATCGGCAACATGCGCGAGCAGTTGAAGCGCCTGGGTTTCAGCTACGACTGGCGGCGCGAAATTGCCACCTGCGTTCCGGAGTATTACCGCTGGAACCAGTGGTTCTTCCTCAAGATGTTCGAGCGCGGCCTGGCATACCGCAAGAAGAGCCGGGTGAACTGGTGCCCGCAGTGTGAAACGGTGCTGGCCAACGAGCAAGTGGTGAACGGTTGTTGCTGGCGGCACGAGGGCACGCCGGTTGAGCAGCGCGAACTCGAGCAGTGGTTCTGGAAAACCACCGCCTATGCCGAGCAACTGCTCGACGATATGAAGGAACTGGTGCGCTGGCCGGAACGCGTGCTGGCCATGCAGCAGAACTGGATCGGCAAGTCCACGGGCACGGAAGTGGATTTTGGCGTGGTCGAACTGGGCGAACCGCTGCGCGTCTTTACCACGCGCGTGGACACGATCTTCGGCTGCACCGCGGTTTTCCTGGCCGCCGAGCACCCGCTGGTGGAGAAGCTTCTTGCGCACTCTGGCGCGCCGGAGAAACTGCGCCAGGAGGTGGAGCGGATCAAGGCTTCCGCCGCGCGGGCGCGCATGGAAGCGGATTTGCAGAAAATCGGAGTCGACACGGGGTTCCGGGCGCGGAATCCGTTTAACGGCGAGACCGTTCCCATCTGGATTGCCAACTTCGTCCTGATGGATTACGGAACGGGCGCGGTGATGGCAGTGCCCGCGCACGACCAGCGGGACTTTGAGTTCTGCAGCGAATACGGGCTTCCCATCCGCACCGTCATCGTTCCGGCGGACTCCGATGGGCACGTCCCCGCTTCTCCTCCCAAAGAGGCCTACGTCGAGTACGGCAAGCTGGTGAATTCCGGCGACTACAGCCATTTCTCATCCACTCAGGCCATCCTGAGGATGACTCAGGACGCAGAGGAAAAAGGCTTCGGACGACTCACCGTGCAGTACCGCCTGAAGGACTGGGGAATCTCACGCCAGCGGTACTGGGGGACGCCCATTCCCATCCTCTACTGCGGCCAGTGCGGAGTGGTGCCGGTTCCCGAGGAAGAGTTGCCGGTCGTCTTGCCGCCGAACATCAAACTGACCGGCCGGGGACACTCGCCGCTCGCCGACGTTCCCGAGTTCGTCAACACGACGTGCCCCAAATGTTCGGGAGCGGCGCGCCGCGAGACGGACACCATGGACACGTTCGTGGACTCCTCGTGGTACTTCTACCGTTACACTGCGCCCCACTTCGACGCTGCGCCGGTGGATAAGGAGGCCGTCAAATACTGGTTCCCGGTGGATCAGTACATCGGTGGAATCGAGCATGCCATCCTTCACCTGATCTACATGCGATTTTTCACCAAGGTCATGCGGGATATCGGCCTGGTGGAGTTCGCGGAGCCGGTGGCACGCCTGTTCACCCAAGGCATGGTGCTCAAAGATGGCTCCGCCATGTCGAAGTCCAAAGGCAACGTGGTGGATCCGGTGGAAATGTGTGCGAAATACGGCGCCGATACCGTGCGCACTTACATGATGTTCGCCGCTCCTCCTGAGAAAGACTTTGACTGGAGCGACAGGGACATTGAAGGCGCAGCGCGCTTTTTGGGCAAGGTCTATCGGCTGGTTTCAAAGCATGCGGAGAGTCTGCGGGGGGTGCGGGCGCTTTCCAGCGGCGCGGGTCCGCAGAAAGTCATTTCAGATTTGAAATCTGAGATTTCAGAAGAGGAGAGGAGCCTGCTTCGAAAGGCGCACCAGACGCTTCGCCACGTTACGGAAGACATGGAAGGCCGATGGCACTTCAACACCGACGTGGCTCTGTGCATGGAACTGATTAACGAATTGACGGATCATCAGGGCGCGATTGAGGCCGGCAAAGTTCGCCCCGAAGC